>Ga0335070_10005358_pt1 | contig 15055 bp, 11 predicted proteins | sample Lox_Sample_13_FD_206722 | JGI IMG/M metagenome (GOLD analysis project Ga0335070, IMG submission 206722) | Soil microbial communities from Loxahatchee National Wildlife Refuge, Florida, United States - Lox_Sample_1.3 | ecosystem: Environmental > Terrestrial > Soil > Wetlands | place: USA... | reverse complement strand
GCGGTAGAAGCGGCTCATGGGCCCTGGGGTGGGCGGCGCCGGCCGCGGCGGCGCCGGCGGCGGTGCGGGGTGTGCGCCGCGGCCGGCGCGGCGGGGGCGCCGGCGGCCTCGCCGGCCGGCGGGGCCTCCGGCGGGTGCGCGCCCCGCGGGGAGGGCGCGGGTGCGTGGGCGGCGGCGGCCGGCGGCGCGGCGGCGGACGCGCGGTCCACCTCCTCGCGCAGCTCGGCGAGCGGCACCGTGCGCGGCGTGCCGTCCTCGCCGCGCAGCGTCACCGTCTCCCGGAAGATGTCGATGCTCGCGACCTTCTCGGCGCCGCGCGCAGTGTGCACCAGCTTCCCTTCCTTCGGGAAGCGCTTGCGCGCCTGCACGTAGAACTCGTGCTCGAACCGCAGGCAGCACAGCAGGCGCCCGCACGCCCCGGAGATCTGCGCGGGGTTGAGGGAGAGGTGCTGGTCCTTGGCGATCTGGAGGCCGATGGGGCGGATCTCGGTGAGGAAGCACGCCGAGCAGAGGCGGCGCCCGCACCGGCCGATGCCGTCGAGGCGCACGGCCTCGTCGCGCACGCCGATCTGCCGCAGCTCGATGCGGGTGCGGAACAGCGACGCCAGGTCGCGCACCAGGGTCCGGAAGTCGACCCGCTTCTCGGCGGTGAAGTAGACGGTGAGCTTCTTGCGGTCCCACTGCCACTCGGCGTCGGAGACCTTCATCACGAGCTTGTGGGCCGTCACGCGCTCGCGGACCCGCCGCCGCACGTCGTCCTCGCCGCGGCGCAGCTCCTCGACCAGGCGCACGTCGGCGGTGGAAGCGCGGCGCACGACCCGCCGCCGCGGCCCGCCCGGCCGGCCCGGCGCGACGGCCTCGGCGACCGGCTCGCCGTCGCCGTCCGCGGCGGCCACCAGCGCGGCGACGTGCTCGTCGTCCTCCGCGGGCGGCGGGGGCGGCGCGGCGGGGGCGGCGCCCGCGGCGGCACAGCCCCCGCACCGCTCGCACTTGGCCAGCGCCACGCCCCCGGTCGCGCCGACGAAACCCAGGTCCACGCCGCGCTCGGTCTCCACGATGACCGGATCGCGCTCGCGGAGCGGCTCGGGCTCGTGCCACTCGTAGAAGTCCCGGCGGTTCCCCTTGAACCGCACCTCGACGAACTGCGGCACCCTATGCTTCCTCGAACTTCCCCATCCGCAGGTACTTCTCGGCACGGCGCCGCACCAGCTTCTCGGGGCGCACGCGCGCGAGCTCGGCGAGGTGCCGCTTGAGGACGGGCGCGAGGGCCGCCGTCGCCGCGTCGGGGTCGGCGTGGGCGCCGCCCGGCGGCTCCGGCACGATCTCGTCGATGACGCCGAGGCCGATGAGGTCGGGGGCGGTGAGGCGCAGCGACTCGGCGGCGCGCTCGCGCAGCGACGCGTCGCGCCACAGGATGGCCGCGCACCCCTCGGGCGAGATCACCGAGTAGATCGCGTTCTCCAGCATCAGGACCCGGTCGCCCACCGCGATGGCCAGCGCGCCCCCCGAGCCGCCCTCGCCGATGATCACGGCGACGATCGGGGTCCGCAGCACCGCCATCTCCTCGATGTTCCGCGCGATGGCCTCCGCCTGGCCGCGCTCCTCGGCGCCGAGGCCGGGGAACGCGCCCGGCGTGTCGATGAGCGTCACCACCGGCAGGCCGAACCGCTCGGCGAGCTTCATCAGCCGCAGCGCCTTGCGGTACCCCTCGGGGTGCGGCATGCCGAAGTTGCGCCGCAGGTTGTCCTTGGTGTCCCGCCCCTTCTGCTGGCCGATCACCACCACGCTCTGACCGTCGAGGCGCGCCAGCCCGCCGACGATGGCGGGGTCGTCGCGGAACAGCCGGTCGCCGTGCAGCTCCACGAAGTCGGAGAAGACGCTGTGCAGGTAGTCGAGGGTGTAGGGCCGGCGCGGGTGTCGTGCCACCTGCACCCGCTGGTACGGCGTGAGGTTGCGGTAGATCTCGGAGCGGAGCTGGGCGAGCTTCTCCTCGAGGGGCGCGATCTCCCGCTTCACGTCCAGCTCGCGCTGCGAGGCGAGGCGCTTCAGCTCGTCGATCTGCCGCTCCAGCTCGGTGATCGGCTTCTCGAAGTCCAGGGCGTAGGAGGCCACGCTACCTCGCTTTCACCAGGCTCACGGCGTCGGCGCCGAGCAACGCGCGCAGCGCGGCGAGCAACTCCTCGTCGAGGGCAACCTGGAGGCTGCGCGAGCGGAACCGCGCGGGCCCCCCGTTCCCCTCGGCCGACCACTCCAGGAACAGCGGCGCCGGACCGGGGTGCGCCCGGCACAGCGCGGCGACGGCGCGGACCGCGTCCTCCGGCAGCCCGGCGGCCGGGCCCCACCGCAGGGCGACGCCGAGCCGCCCGCTCGCCGCGATCTCCGCGAGCGGCTGCGCGTCCTCGACCACCAGCCGCGCCTCCTCCTCGTTCCGGTCGCGGGGTGAGTAGCCCCCCAGCAGGAGGAAGGCGCCGTCCGGCACGATCACCTTCGAGAGCTTCGCCCACGTCTCGGGGAAGACGATCACCTCCGCCGAGCCGTGGAAGTCCTCCACCACCAGCCGGGCCCACTCGGCGCCCGAGCGCCGCGCGATCTGGCGCTTCACGGCGGTCACCACCGCGGCCACGGCGAGCTGCCCCTCCATCCAGCGGCCCAGGTCGGCCGTGGTGTGGGTGCCCAGCGCCTGCACCTCCGCGGCGAACCGGTGGAGGGGGTGCCCGGAGACGAAGAATCCCACCAGTTCCTTCTCGCGCGCAAGCCGCTCGGCCTCGCTCCACTCCGGCACCTGCGGCAGCGGCGTCGGCGGCGGCGCCGCCGCGGCGTCCGCGCCGAACAGCGTCGCCTGGCCCGCGGCGTGCTCCGCCTGCGCGAGCCCCGCCTCCGCCAGCACGGCGTCGATGGCGGCGAACAGCTGGGCGCGGTGGCCGCCCAGCCGATCGCACGCGCCCGAGGCCACCAGCGCCTCGAGCACCCGCTTGTTGCAGTGGCGGTGGTCCACGCGCGCCGCAAGGTCGCGCAGCGAGGTGAAGGCCCCGTCCGCCCGCGCCGCGATGATCGCGTCCACGGCGCTGCGGCCGAGGTTCTTCACCGCCCCCAGCCCGAACCGCAGCTCCTGGTCGTCCACCACCGTGAAGTGCCAGCCGGAGCTGTTGACGTCGGGCGGGAGGACGCGGATGCCCAGCTCGCGGCACTCCGCGATGTACGTCACCACCTTCTTGGTGTCGCCGATCTCGGAGGACAGCAGCGCCGCCATGAACTCGGCGGGATAGTGCGCCTTGAGCCACGCCGTCTGGTACGAGAGGACCGAGTACGCGACGGCGTGCGACTTGTTGAAGCCGTAGCGCCCGAAGGTCTCGATCTGCTTGGCCAGCTCGTCGATCACCCGCTTCTTGTGGCCGCGCTCCACGCACCGCGCCACGAACCGCTCCAGCTCCTCCCGGATCAGCTCCGCGATCTTCTTCCCCACCGCCTTGCGCAGCACGTCCGCCTCGGCGAGCGAGTAGCCCGCCAGGACGCTCGCGATGCGCATCACCTGCTCCTGGTAGACGATGACGCCGTAGGTGGGCTCGAGGATCTCCCGCAGCTCGGGGAGGGCGTAGCGCACCGGCTCCTCGCCCCGCTTGCGGCGGATGTAGACCAGGTGCATCCCGCTGTCGAGCGGGCCCGGGCGCACCAGCGCGTTGGTGGCGACCAGGTCGTCGAAGCGGTCGCAGTGCATCTGGCGCAGCGCGTCGGTCGCGAGGTTCGACTCGAACTGGAACACCCCCCCCGTCCGGCCCGCGCGGAGCAGCGCATAGACGGCCGGGTCCTCGAGGTCGAGGGCGTCGAGGTCCACCTCCACCCCGTGCCGCTCCCGGATGATCGCCACGGCGCGCTGCAGCACGGTGAGGGTCGTCAGGCCGAGGAAGTCCATCTTCAGCATCCCGACCTTCTCGAGCCCGACCATGTCGTACTGGGTGACGATGGCGTCCTCGCCGCCCGCCGAGGCGCCGGCACCCTTGGTCGCGAGCGTGCACACCGGCACGTAGTCGGTGAGCGGCCCCGGCGCGATGACGACCCCGGCGGCGTGCACCGAGAGGTGGCGCGAGAGCCCCTCGATCGCGCTGCCGAACGCGACGATCCGCTGGTAGGTCGGGTTCTGCGCCACCAGCTCGCGCAGCTCCGGCACCTTCTCCGCCGCCTCGGCGAGCGTCAGGGAGTAGGCGGGGCCGCTCGGGATGAGCTTGGTGAGGCGGTCGGCCTCCCCCGGCGGGACCTTGAGCACCCGCGCCACGTCCTTCACCGCGGCCCGCGCCTTCATCGTCCCGTAGGCGACGATCTGGCCCACCGACTCCCGGCCGTAGCGCTCCCGCACGTACTCGATGACCTCCCCGCGGCGCTCCTCGCAGAAGTCCACGTCGATGTCGGGCGGGGAGATGCGCTCGGGGTTGAGGAACCGCTCGAACAGCAGGTCGAACCGCAGCGGGTCGACGTTGGTGATGCCCAGCGCGTACGACACCACGGACCCGGCGGCCGAGCCGCGCCCGGGACCCACGGGGATGCCGCGCCCTCGCGCCCAGCGGATGAAGTCCTCGACGATGAGGAAGTAGCCCGCGTAGCCGACGGTCGTGATGACGCCCAGCTCGTAGTCGAGCCGCGCGCGCACCGCCTCCGGCAGGGGATCGCCGTAGCGCCGCTTCGCCCCGGCCTCCGCGAGCGCCACGAGCAGGTCGTTGTCGGTCGCGTACTCGGCGGGCCGCGGGAACTCCGGGAGGAAGAACCGCTTCTCGAAGTCGAACTCGCAGCGGTCCGCGATCGCCTGGGTGTTGGCGTACAGGTCCTCGCGGTCCGGGAAGAGGCGCCGCATCTCCTCCTCGGACTTCACGAAGCTCTCGGTGCCCTCGAACCGGAACCGCTTCGGATCGTCGAGGTCCCGCCCGGTCTCGATGGCGAGGAGGACGTCGTGCGCCGCCGCGTCCTCGCGCCGCAGGTAGTGGGCGTCATTGGTGACCACGACCCCGAGCCCCAGCTCCGCGGCGAGGCGGAACATCCCCTCCTGGACGAGCTTCTCGTCGGCGATGCCGTGCTCCTGCACCTCGAGCCAGTAGTTCCCCTCGCCGAAGGTGCGGGCGTGCCACTGCGCCGCCTCGCGGGCCTTCTCGTACGCCCCGGCGCGCAGCCACAGCGCCACCTCGCCCGTGAGGCACGCGGCGAGGCAGACGAGGCCGCCGGCGTGCCGCTCGAGCACCTCGCGGTCCACGCGCGGCTTGCGGTAGTAGCCCTCGACGTACCCGATGGAGGTCAGCTTGACGAGGTTGCGGTAGCCCTCGCGGTCGCGCGCGAGGAGCACGAGGTGCGCGTAGTGGCCGGGGGCGTCCGTGGGCTTCTCCCGCAGGTGCCGCGAGCCGAACGCCACGTAGGCCTCGCAGCCGATGATCGGGCGGAGCCCCGCCTTCCGCGCCTCGCTGTGGAACCGCCACGCGCCGAACAGGTTCCCGTGGTCGGTGACCGCGAGGCTGTCCATCCCGAGCGCCTTGACGCGCTCGACCAGGTCGGGGATCCGGTTGGCGCCGTCGAGGAGCGAGTACTCGGAATGCGTGTGGAGGTGGGCGAAGGCCATGCGACGGGGCAAGGTAGCCGCCCCACCCGGGGGCTGTCAAAGCGTGTGACGCGCGTCCTTGACACGCCGGAGCGGGGCCGCGAGCGTTCGCCCATCATGACCCGATCCCCGGTTCTCCGCACGGGCCCGGGCCGGCTGTTCGGCGCCCTGGCCCCCGCCCTCCTGCTGGCCGCGTGCAGCGACACGACCAAGCCGGGCACGGATGGCAACGCCACCGACGTGACGCTCGCGGCGGCGCAGTACAGCCTCTACAGCGGCTCGCAGGTGCCGGGCACGCTGCGGTTCCCCGCTGCGGCGTCCGGTGCGCAGTACCTGGTCGTCGCGCAGTTCGCCTCCGGCACGCCCGACCTGCACGGGACCTTCTCGCTCGCCAACCGGCTGGCCGGGCCCGTCGCGGCGGTCGCGGGCCCCGCGGCGGCCTCGCTCGCCGCCGCCCCCGGCACGGCCGCCGGCGCGTTCCACGACCGGCTGCGGGCGCTGGAGGCGAAGATGGCGGAGACCTCGCGCGCGGCGGCGGCGCGCCGGGCCGCGCCCCCCGTCTCGCGCGCGCCGGCGCAGATCGTCCCGCCGATCCTCAACGCGAAGAAGAGCTTCAAGGTCTGCGGGAACCTCAACTGCGACCAGCTGAAGACGGTGACCGCGACGGCGAAATACGTCGGCGCGCACGCCGCCATCTTCGTGGACGACAGCTCCCCGGCGGGCGGGTTCGGTGCCTCCGACCTCAACTCGATCGGCCAGCAGTTCGACGCCGACTTGTACGGCATCGACCGCGCCGCGTTCGGCGCCGAGTCCGACATCGACAGCAACGGCGTGGTGCTCATCCTCCTCACGCCCAAGGTCAACGCGCTGGTCGGCAGGCCGGACTGCCAGACGTCGTACGTCACCGGCTTCTTCTTCGGCGCCGACATCGACCCCACCTTCCGCGCGCAGTACAACAACGGCGAGGTGTTCTACGGGATGGTGCCCGACTCGCTCGGCAGCGTCTCGTGCGCCTACTCCACGGCGCTGGTGCGCCAACTCATCACGGTGACGTTCATCCACGAGTTCCAGCACATGATCTCGTTCAACCAGCACGTGCTGCTGCGCGGGGGCAGCACCGAGATCCTGTGGCTGAACGAGGCCCTCTCCCACCTGGCGGAGGAGCTGGGCGGGCGCCACTACGACAGCCTGGGCCAGACGGCGACCGCGTCGGCGTTCCTGATCGGCGACCTGTACAACGGGGGCCTGTACCTGGAGGACCCGACTGCCCAGGCGATGGTGACCGACTCGACGCCGGGGGACCTGGCCCAGCGCGGGGGCGAGTGGCTGTTCGTCCGCTACCTCACCGACCGCTTCGGCGCGTCCACGCCGCACGGCCTGGTGAACACCGCGCTGCGGGGGGACGCCAACGTCGCCTCGGCGACGGGCACGGCGTTCGCCACGCTGCTGGGGCGGTGGGCGCTGGCCGTCTGGACGTCGGACCTGCCGGGCTTCACCGCGCCGGCCGACCTGCGGTACGAGAACTGGCACTTCCGCTCGACCTACCAGAGTCTGCACAGCCAGCGGCCCGCGGACTTCCCGCGGGCGTTCCCGCTGGTGCCCGCCACGGCGTCGCCCGGGGCGGTGGCGGTCTCGGGCACGCTGCGCTCGGGGAGCGGCAGCTACCTGCTCGTGACCCAGGCCGCGGGGGCGCCGTCGTTCACGGTGTCGCTCGAGCCGGGCGGCGTGGCGTTCCCCTCGGGCGCGAGCCCCCAGCTCGCGGTCGTGCGGATCCAGTAGCCTCCGGGGGGAGCGGTGCGCCGGCGCGCGCTCACGCTGCTGCTGACGGCCCTGGGGGCCGCCGGGGCCGCGCGGGCCCAGGCGCCGGGGACCAGCGCGGGGGTCCTGCTGGAGATCCCGGCCACCGCCCGGTCGCTCGCTCTCGGCGGCGCGTCCGCCGCGCTGCTCGGCGAGGCCGGCTCGGTGTTCGGGAACCCGGCCGGGCTCGCGCCGATCCGCCGCACCGCGCTCTCGGTGACCTTCCAGCGGTACCTCGTGGACTCGTGGCTCGGCAGCGCCGCGCTGTCGGTGCGGGTCAGCCGGTTCAACCTCGGGCTCGGCCTGCGCGTCCTCGACTTCGGCAGCGACAGCGTCGTGGTGCCTGACCCGGCGTTCGGCGGCGACCGCGGCACCACCACGGGCGGGACGATCGGGGCCTACCACGCGCTCGGGGTCGGGACGCTGACCTACCGCCGCGGCTTCATCTCGGCCGGGGTGAGCGTGAAGGGGCTGCGCGAGCACCTGAGCGTCGGGGGCATGGGCGCGTCGAACACCACCGCGCTCGCCGCCGACGTGGGGATCGCCGCGGCGTTCTTCGACATCGCGGCGCTCGGCGTGGTGGTCCAGAACATCGGGGGCCCGATGCGGGGGGACTCGCTCGCCACGCCGCTCCCGCACACCACGCGGGTGGGCTTCACCTTCAACATCTTCGACCCGCAGGGGACGCGGCGGCTGATGAGCACCACCGAGTGGGTCTCGCCGCCGGGGCACGACGCCTACTGGATCTTCGGCTTCGAGGCGGGCGCGGTGAGCGGGGGCGTCGGCCTGCTCGGCCGCATCGGCTTCGTCGCCGGGCGGCGCCGGACCGACCTGCACTCGCCGGTGCTGGGGGGCGGGCTGGTGTTCCACACGGTGCGCCTCGACTACGCCTACCAGGGGCTCGACGCGCTGGGCGAGGGAATGCACCGGTTCACGCTCGGGTGGGTGTGGTGAAGCCGGGCGTGCGGGCGGACGGTCGGGCGGGTGACTGAGTGAGCGTGCGGCGCATCCTCCGCACCCTGCGGAGCGCGGTCACGGCGCTGGCGGGCGTGCTGCTGGTGGTGGCCGTGGCCGCGTGGGTCGCGAGCGACGACGTGCGCTACGTGGTGCGGGCGGCATACGAGGAGGCGCGCATCCTGCTGCGGCGCCGGCCCATCGCCGCGGTGGTGTCGGACCCGGCCACCGACGCGGCGACCCGCGCCAAGCTGCAGCTCGTGCTGGCCGCGCGCGCCTTCGCGCACGATTCGCTCGGCCTGCGGCCCGGCCTCGCGTACACCGCCTACGCGCGGGTGGACCGCGACACGCTGGTGGTGGTGCTCTCGGCCAGCCGCTACGACCGGCTGGCGGCGTACCTGTGGCACTACCCGATCGTGGGCGCGGTGCCGTACAAGGGGTTCTTCAGCCTCGCGCGCGCGGCCGCGGCGGCGCGGAGCCTCGAGCACGAGGGGATGGACACCTACCTGCGCCCCTCTCCGGCGTTCTCGACCCTCGGCTGGTTCAACGACCCGCTGCTGTCCACGGTGCTGGAGGACGACTCCGTGGAGCTGGCCGCGACCGTGATCCACGAGATCCTGCACAACACCGTGTGGGTGCCGGGGTCGGTCCCGTTCAACGAGTCGCTGGCGAACTTCGTCGGCTACCGCGGCGCGGAGCTGTTCTTCCGCTCGCGCGGGGAGCAGCGGCTGGCGGCGCGGGCGGCGGCGCGGTGGCGGGACGAGCTGCGGCTGGCGCGGTTCTACGGCGATCTGTACGCGCGGCTCGACGCGCTGTACGCCCCGGGCATCGCGGGGCCGGCGCTGCGGGAGGAGCGGCTGCGGATCTTCCGCCAGGCGCAGGCGCAGCTCGCGGGCCCGGTCGGCCGGTCGCTCGAGACGGTGAGCGGCCCCCGCCTGGCGGAGCGACCGCTCAACAACGCCTCGGTCCTGGCGCAGCGCTTCTATCTGACGGGCCTCGCCCGGTTCGACCGGCTCCTCACCGAGCGCGGCGGGACGCTCCGGACCGTCGTGGCGGACGTGGCGGCGCGCGCGCCGGCGGCCGGGGATCCCTGGTCGGTCCTCCCGAAGGAACTCTCCCGCTAGCGGCCGGACGGGCAGGTCGTCAGTCGAGGGGCGAGGCGACGGCGCGCTGCCGCCAGCCGGCCAGCGGCTGCCGGGCCAGGGCGAGCGCCTCGGGGTCGGGGTCCGCCGCCCGTATCGGGCCGCGCAGCGCCGCCGCGAGCACGGTCGCGATCGCGCCCTCGGTGAGCGCCTCCCCGATCCCCACCACGTCGGCCGGCTCGGCGGCGTCCGGCGGCTCGAACAGCGCGAACGCGTGGCCGCAGCGCCACCGCCCCAGCCGGTCGAGCTGGCGGTCCCACGCCCCGCTGCCGTCGTTCCGCGCCGTCACCAGGAGCGGCCGGTCGGCGGGGTCGAGTGCCGGGGCGGCCACGGCGGGCACGCCGAGCGCGGCTGCCACCGCGCGCGCGAGCGCCTCGTCGGCGTCGGCCGCGCCGGCGACAGCGCCGGGCCGCCAATCCAGACCGCGCACCAGCCCGACCAGCGCGGCCAGCGCGTCGGCGGTCCGCTCCGCCGGCGGCGCGGACGGTCGTTCGAGGGAGAGGAGGATGCCGCCGCCGCGGGCGAACCACCGCTCGCGGGTGGAGAACTCCCGCGGCCGCCGGCCCCCCAGCGCGGCGGCGCGGCGGGTCGCTTCGATCTCCCGCGCGGCGTCGCGCCGCGGCACGTCGTGCTCGGTCGCCTGGAGCGCCCCCTCGAAGGCCACCTCCGCCGCGTCGTAGCGCCCCCCCTCGCGGAGGATGCGGCCACGCAGCATCAGGGTGTCGGTGTGCGGCTCGAGGGCGAACGCCCGGTCGAGCGCGAGGAGCGCCTCGCTGTGATGTCCCGCGCGGAAGGACGCGTAGCCGTACTCGTGCCAGGCCAGGGCGGACGTGTCGTCGCGCCCGATGGCGTCCTGGAGCGCCGCGATCCCCTCGGCGAGGCGGCCCAGCTCCACCAGCGCCGCGCCGCGCAGGGTGTGCGGAAGGGCCGCCTCCGCGCCCCAGTGGTCGGCCGCCGCCCCGGCCAGGGCCAGGGCGTCGGCATGGCGCCGCTGCCGCCGCAGCAGCTCGAACAGCTCCAACCAGGCCGACGCCAGGTCGGGGTTGGCGCCGAGGGCCGCGCGATACTCCGCCTCCGCCTCGCCCAGTTGCCCCTCGCGCGCGAGCCAGCGGGGCTTGGCGAGGTCCCGTTCGCCCGGGTCGTAGCGGAAGACGGCGAAGGAGGAGGTGTGGCGCATGCGCGAGGGAGAAGATACCGGCGGTCTCCGGGGGCCGTGAGGGCGTCAAGGGGCGGCGGGGGGACGGGCCGCTGGCGGTGGCGTGGTCCGGCGCGCTACGTTTCGCCTGCTCGGCGGCAGCCCTCATCACGGACAGGGGAATGGACACGACGCTCACGACCTGGGTCGCGAAGGAGCAACAGCGCCTCCTCACCGATCTCACGGCCTGGCTCGGCATACCCAGCATCAGCACCCAGCCGGAGCACAAGGCCGATTGCCGGCGCGCGCACGCGTGGATCGCCGAGCGCCTCGCCGGACTCGGCTTCCGCACCGAGACGATCGAGACCGAGGGCCACCCGATGCTGTGGGCCGTGGGCCCCGAGGTGCCGGAGGCGCCGACGGTGCTCTGCTACGGGCACTACGACGTCCAGCCCCCGGACCCGCTGAGCGAGTGGGTCTCGCCGCCCTTCGTGCCGACGGTGCGCGGCGGCAACCTGTACGCGCGCGGCACCGCCGACGACAAGGGGCAGGTGTTCTGCGTCGTCGCCTCCATCGAGGCGCTGCTCAAGACCCGCGGCCGGCTCCCCGTCAACATGCGGTTCCTCATCGAGGGCGAGGAGGAGGTGGGCTCCGGCGGGCTGACGAAGTTCCTCACCGCCCAGCCCGACCGCACCAAGGCCGACGCGGTGCTCGTTCCCGACGTCAACATGGTCGCGCCGGGGTGGCCGAGCGTCGACGCGGGGCTCCGCGGGCTGGTGTCGGCGGAGATCCACCTGCGCACCCTCAAGAAGGACCTCCACAGCGGGATCTACGGCGGCGCCGCGCCCAACGCGCTCGAGACGCTCTTCCACCTCCTCGAGCGCCTGAAGGGTCCGGACGGGCACATCAACATCCCCGGGCTCTACACGAGGGTGAAGAAGCCCACGGCGAAGGAGCTGAAGGCGTGGAAGGCGCTGCCGATCAAGGAGGCGGCGTTCCGGAAGGAGGCGGGCGCGAAGGCGCTCACCGGGGAGCGGCAGTTCAGCTTCCTGGAGCGCGTGTGGTCGCGGCCGACCTTCGAGATCCACGGCATCGTCGGCGGCTACATCGGCGCCGGCTCGAAGACCGTCATCCCGGCGGAGGCGACGGCCAAGGTCACCCTGCGGCTGGTGCCGGATCAGCGCGGCAAGGAGGTGGCGGCGCTGCTGGTGAAGGCCGTGAAGAAGCTGGCGCCGAAGTACGCCGACGTCACCGTGACGATCCACGCCTACGGCGACCCGGTGATGACGCCGCTCGACTCGAAGCCGTACGCCCTGCTCGACAGGGCGTGCCGGGAGATCTGGACGCGCGGCATCGCGCCGATCCGGAGCGGCGGCTCGATCCCGATCGTCCCGCTGCTGCGGCAGCGCAAGGCGCCGGTGCTGTGCGCCGGGATCGGTCTCCCCGACGACGGGCTGCACGGGCCGAACGAGAAGCTGACCCTGGACCAGCTGTGGAAGGGGATACGGCTGTTCGCCCGCTGGCTGGAGCTCATGGGAGCGTCCTGAACAGCGCCCGGAGTGGGCGGCGGGCAGTGTGCAGTAGGTTGCGGACGGGCGGACAGGCAGTGCTAGGTGGTGCGCCGGAATCGGTCTCATCCGCGCGGACCTCAGCCACTGCGCGCTGTCGACGGACTGAGCACTGAGGTGCGGCCGGTTCGAAGTGCGAGGTGAGCAGTGACCAGTGCCAAGCGGCCGTCGCCGGCTACTTGGCACTTGTCGTTGCGGCCTTGGTGACCGAGCGCAGTAACCCGAAGAGCGTCTTCGCGGCTTCATCCCGTCTCGCCTCCAGCCGCGCGAAGTGGGTCGGCTCCAGGTAGCCGAGGTCCCGGGCGATCTCGAGGATCGCTTCCACCTCGCTCAGTGAGGCCTGCGCGCAGTCGAGGAAGCGCCGGTACTCGCGGCTCCCGCGGCGACCCCCGCCCTCGGCGATGTTGAGCGCGGCGCCGTAGGCCGCGCGACGGAGCCGGTCAGCCAGAGCCGCTTGCTCCTCGGGCGGGAAGCGGCGCGCCGCCTTGGCACATTCGACGGCCAGGATCCTGGCGTGCTGCCACGCCTTCAGGGTGCGGTGGCTTCCCATGCGCGGAATCGTAGCACCGGAAGACCGAAGCCCCGTCACCGGAATCGCTCGGCGGCGGGGCCTTTCTGTGCGGCGCGCATCGAGTCCCCGGTCGGGGCCTCGAGCAGGCTGCCGGTCGCAGGGGCGTGATCGGCGGATCAGGGTGCGGTCGGGCCGCGCCGCGCCGTGGCGGCGGATCGCGCGGCCGTTGCCGACCCCTGAGCACGGCACACCACTGCCGGCCTGCCCGCCTGAACACTACTGGCCACTGGAGTGCTTCCCCTCCAGTGGCCAGGTGCTCGGAACAGGCACGGTGCTCGCGACCGGCGCGGCCTACTTCCTCGGGCCCCTCCGCATCCGCACCGGATCCGGCCTCCCGTACCGCTCCTCCGCCCACGGATCGCCGCGCATGTGATAGCCGTTCTGCTCCCAGAAGCCGGGGAAGTCCCCCTCCATCAGCTCGATCCCGCGCACCCACTTCGCCGACTTCCAGAAGTAGAGGTGCGGGACCACCAGGCGTGCCGGGCCGCCGTGCTCGGGGGAGAGGGGCTCGCCGCCGTGGTGCGTCGCGACGAGGTTCTCGGGACGCACGAGGTCGGAGAGAGGCAGGTTGGTCGTGAAGTCCTGCTCCGCGTGCACCAGCGCGTGCGTGGCGCTCGGCTTCACGCCCGCGCGCTCCAGCAGCGCCGTCACCGGCACTCCGCTGAAGACGTTGTCGTACCGCGACCAGTGCGTGACGCAGTGGATGTCGCACAGCACCTCGCGCCGCTCGAGCGCCGAGAACTCCGCCCAGGTGATCTCGTACGGCCGCTCCACCTCGCCGAAGACCCGGAAGGTCCAGTGCGCCAGCTCCACGCGCGGCACCGTGCCGTAGTGGAGCACCGGCCACTTCACCGTCTCTTGCTGGCCGGGCGGGAGCCTGCTCTTGTCGCGGGTACGCACGTCGAGGGGCTTCTCGTCCATATGCCAATAATACCGACAAGAAGAGTCGTACTCCATGACGCCGGCTTGGCGCGCGGCCGGGGCGGCCCTACAATTGGCCGTGCCCCAGCGAGAGCCGCTGTCCGCCCCCCTCCTCGGTTCGCTGTTCGCCGTGGCCGGCCTGTTCGCCGGCTGGCTCATGCTCGCCGTCGAGGCGGTGGCGCAGCTGGGCGCGGCGCGGCTGGCGGGTTTCGACGCGGCGCGCATCGCTCTCGCGCCCCCGTTCGCCGTGCCGGCGCTCCATCTCGGTGCGGGGGAGCAGGGGCCGTGGGCGTGGGCCGCGGCGCTCCTCGCCGGTCCCCTCCTCGCGATGATCGCGGGCCTGGCGGTGCACTTGGGGGCCGAGGCGCTCCAAGCCGCCGCGTGGCTGCGGGTCGTGGCCTTCGAGGCGTTCGCGTTCGCGTGGCTGCGCCTGCCGCTCCTCATGCTGTCGGCGGGGGTGCGCGGCGGCCGCGGAACGCTGTCCCTGCTGTACGAGCACCTTGGCGAGCCCGAGAGCGGCCGCTGGGCCGCGATCGCCCTCGGGCTGGTCTTCCTGTGGGGGATCGCGGCGCTCGTCGCCTGGAGGGCCGTGACGCTGGGGCGGGAATGGCTGCGAGCCGATGGACGGGGGTTCCGGCGGCGGGCGGTCCGCCTGCTCGCCGGGTATCCGTTCGTCTTGGCGACCGCCGCCTACCTTGTCGACCGGCCCACGGGTCCCTTGGGCTGGCTGGTCGTCATCCTGCTTCTCGTGCTCGGCGCGCTGTTCCTGAGAACGACTTAGCCGCCCCCGGCGCGCCGGGGGTGCGGAAACCGCACTTCGTGTCGAGGACGTGGGGCGGGTTGCGGCGGGGAGGATGCAACTTTTCGCCCCTTGAATGCGTCTATAATGGTGCAATCCTCCGGTCGGGCCTGCGTTCGCAGCCGCGGGTTTCGACCATCCCACAGTAGACGCGAGTAGGGCAGCGGAACCAACCGACGCCCTGCTCGCGTCCCTCCTTTCTGGCCCCTGTGTTCCCTTCCTCTCCCGCTATCTCGGCGGCTTGGGAGGCGGCTGATCCCGCGGCGGCCCATCGGGCGAGGGTGGGTTGGCGCCGGGGCGGCGGTCGCGGGGCGATCCACCCGGGCCGCGGGGCTGGTCGGCGGGCGGGGGGCCTCCCTCACGCGGAGGGTTACCCTGTGGTGCCGCCCCCTCGCGCGGCGGGTTGGGCTGCGGCGGCGCCTCCTCGCGCGGCCGGTCGTCGCGGCGCGGCGGCGGCCGGTTGGGATCGGGGAGCGTGGCCATCCGGGAGAGCCGTTCCCGCTGCCGCTCGTCGAGCAGCGGCGCGAGCTGCAGCTTCATCGAGTCGAGGACGGCTGAGAGAGCGGTGCGGGCCGAGCCCACGAGGCCCTCGT
>Ga0335070_10005357_pt1 | contig 15055 bp, 12 predicted proteins | sample Lox_Sample_13_FD_206722 | JGI IMG/M metagenome (GOLD analysis project Ga0335070, IMG submission 206722) | Soil microbial communities from Loxahatchee National Wildlife Refuge, Florida, United States - Lox_Sample_1.3 | ecosystem: Environmental > Terrestrial > Soil > Wetlands | place: USA... | reverse complement strand
ATTCGCATCCCTCCGAGCGTCCGGGTAAGGTGTACGTGTTTCCCCACCTGTTTGCCGAGATCATGCGCGATTACATGAAGGCTTGGGGCGCGACGGAGGCCGATTTGGCACACGTCGCCGTGCAGGAGTATGCCAATGCCAGGTACAACCCTTGCGCTCAGATGAACAAAGTACAAATCACTCTTGACCAGGCGGTCAACATCGAGGGTATCAACAAGTACATCGTCGATGGCTTGCCCCTGAAAACATATGACTGTTCGCAAATCTCCGATGGCTATGCCGCACTGATTCTCGCTACCGAGGAGGGTCTGGCTAAACTCGGTATTCCAAAACACGAGACGGTCGAGATCGCCGGCTTTGGCGACGCAACGGATCCCGTGGCCAAGGCAAGCCGCGACGTATTGCGGCCCGCGGGAGCGAGTCGGGCAATGAACACGGCCTACAAGATGGCGGGGCTTACTCCGGCCGATGTCAATGTGGCCGAGGTCCACGATTGCTTCACCGTTATGGGTGCCATGGCTACAGAGGTAATTGGTAAAGCTCAGCCAGGGCAGGGCGCCAAGTACTGGGTGGAAGGCAAAGCCAGGCCGGATGGCGAGTGCGGCATCAACACGTCAGGCGGGCTGATCGCCAAGGGGCATCCAATTGGCGCCACCGGCGTTGCCATGATTGGCTGGGCCGCACAGCAGCTCCTGGGTAAAGTGCCCACTGAGCTTCAAGTAAAGAATCCTCGGGCTGCAGCGACTTTCAACATCGGTGGCCCCGTATGCGCCTCAGTTTGCACAGTGCTTAAGCGCGCGAATGCGTGATGTTGGGTTGTGGATGGCAACCGACCGCGGTGAACGAAGACCGAAGGCGATCTCACGGTCTGCCTTAGGAAAACAGTGACCCAAACTCAATCCAATGCCACGCGTGTCATTCAAAACTGTCTCAGCTCGTGGGTGCGCCCCAGTTTCATCAGAAGGGGTCACCCCACGGGTTCACCCCAGCACGGTGTCCCATAAGTGCGCCGTGCACTTCGGTCCGATGTGAGCCAAAGTGCTTCGTTTCAATACCCGGTCAAGACGGTTCCGTGCGGGCTCGATTATGGGCAAGTCATTGATTCTGCAATGGGAAGAAATATCTGGCTCCTCCGCCCCTCGACTACACTCAATCAGTAGGTTAAAGGTTCGATTCCTTCCGCGCTCACTAAGTCTTAAAATCAGTAGCTTACCGGCGAGATCCTCTTCCCAATGAATCCCATCGTTTTCTACCTTCCATCTCCGCTCAATTGTTTCCGGGTAGTTGGGGAAGCAGGCAACAACTGATTCGGAACAGTTGTGCGCGCTGCGAGAAATAGACAATTGCATTCTGTTCAATTAGTTGAGCCGGCCCGCGACGAGTTGTGGACAGAGTCTGGCTGCAGGGTTTTCTCCGTAATAGCTATTTGCTCAGCGTCCAGTCCTGACTGTATGAACGGTCGGTCTGTGCCCAGTGTCCGGCAGTATTCGAATTGAGCTCTGCCCCATCCCAACGAAGGCGACTCCGCGAGTCGTAACTTCTTCTGCAGCTAAGAATCTCACCGCGTGTTAGAACCAGCGCAGCTTAGGGCTGCAGAGGAAGCGTAATGAACCGGATGATTCGGCGAAGCCTGATCGGGGCACTGGCTGGCGGAGCGGCCTCGGCTGCCCTGATTGCAACCGCTGGTCATGTCGAACTAAGCCTGCTACTGGGTGCGGCGATCGGAGCAGCCTTTGCGGTCAGCACCGGACCGACCCCGGGAGCTTTTCTCGACAACATGATGACGGCCGGCGCTCTGGGCGTGCCGCTGTGGGGCGTTGTCAGTGTGATCATTGTGCCGTTGCTATCAGGGCAGATGCCAGAATGGAGCGCGGCGCAGATGCGCGAGCATTTTCCCGCCCTGGTAGGATGGGTGCTTTTCGGAGTGACGCTTGGTGTACTGGTCCAGTTGTTGAACGAAGTCGCTGCGCGCCTATTGGGCCCGGAACCCGTACCCGAGCATGCCACACCGGAGCCAAAGAAACGCATCATGATTCTCGGCGGCGGATTTGCCGGAATGACGACGGCGGAATGTCTCGAAAAGGAACTGCGGAAAGACTCTTCGGTTTCCATCACCCTTGTCAGTGAAACCAATGCATTGCTCTTCACTCCGATGCTTGCCGAGGTAGCAGGCAGCAGCCTGGAGCCGAGTCACATCAGTACGCCTCTACGAACGACGCTGCATCGCACGGAATTCGTTCGCGGACGTGTCATCAATGTCGATCTGGAAAGCAAGCGAGTAGAGCTGGAGGCCGGCATGGGCGGCGACGAGAGCTGCCGCAGCGAACTCGCCTACGATCATCTTGTCCTCGCGCTCGGAGCGGTCTCGAACTATCTCGGGCTGACGAACGTGCAGAAGCTGGCTTTCGACTTCAAGAGCCTGATCGACGCTATCCGGATTCGTAATCACGTAATCGAGATGTTCGAACGGGCCGACCGCGAAAGCGATCCCGAGGCGCGCAAGCCGCTGTTGACTTTCGTCATTGCCGGTGGAGGTTTTGCTGGAGTCGAGCTGGCGGGATCGCTGAACGATTTCGCGCGCGGCATTCTCGCCGACTATCCCAACCTGCGGCGCGAGGATGTGCGAGTCGTGCTGGTGCATGCTCGTGACCGAATTCTGCCCGAACTGAGCGAATCGCTGGGCCGTTATGCGCAAAGTCGAATGGAAGCTCGTGGCGTAGAGTTCCGCCTGAACACGCGCCTCACCGATGCGCGTCCGGGTGTGGTCGTCCTTAGCGACGGCGAGGTTAACGCCGAAACACTGGTGTGGACGGCCGGGACCGCGCCGAATCCTCTGACTAAATCACTGCCGCTGGAAAAGGACAAACGCGGCGCAGTGGTCGTGAACGCCAAGCTGGCCGTCCCTGGCCATGTGGGAGTCTGGGCATTGGGCGATTGCGCTGCAGTTGTGGACGCCAAGTCGGGAAAGCCCTGTCCGCCGACCGCACAGTTTGCATTGCGCGAGGCGAAAGCATTAGCGAAGAACATCCGCGCCAGTATCCAGGGCCGCGCGACACACGGGTTTCATTTCGATTCGCTGGGGGCATTATGTGTTGTAGGACATCAGACGGCCTGTGCCGAACTGACCGTTCCGTTCATGCGCGACAAGGCCATGCGGTTTTCGGGACTCCTGGCATGGCTCATGTGGCGCGGCATTTACCTGGGCAAGCTACCGGGGCTGGAACGTAAGATTCGCGTGCTGGTGGACTGGACGGTGGAGCTGTTCTTCCCGAAGGACATTGTCCAGACTATCGACTTACGATAGGAGCAAACGCAACATGTCTGCCACAGGATCACTTGCCGGGATGAACATCGAAACCAATTCGCGATCTGACCTGCGACTCGAACCCGCACTCGGCCTGGTTGTCGGCCTGGGCGGAGGCGTGTTGCAGAGCCTAGCGCTGGGCACGCCTATAAGCCACGGCGTAGCGGCCGGCGGTGCGTTTGGCCTGGTGTTCGGCATACTCTTTGCGCGGCACGCCACCAGTGCCGGCGCCGGTTTGATCTGGGGGTTGGCAGCCGCATTCTTAATGTGGCTGGTCTTTCCTGCCGGATTGATCCCGCTATTTACAAAAGGAGTCCACTCGATGGCGGAGCTGGTCGATGCCCGCGACCAGTTTCCCCTGCTGGTGGGCTACCTCGTTTGTATAGGAATGCCCGTGGGCCTGGTACTGGGCATCCGCAGCGGAGTAGGTTCTAACAATTCCGACACTGACTTCAATTGGACACGCGCCATGGTGGCTGGAGGACTTGCCGGGCTGATGGGCGGCTTCATCTTTGATCGCTGGATGTCGTCGGGTGAGTTCTTTCCGTTGCTCTCCGGGCTGAGCGATTTGCCTTCACGCACTTCCAGCCTCACGCTGCAGTTCGTTATTGCGGTGCTGATGGGAGTAGTGTTCGGCTTGCTGTTCCAGCGCGACGTGCGCAGTTACGGCTCGAGCATGGGCTGGGGCGTGGGATACGCAACCCTGTGGTGGTTCCTGGGGCCGCTGACCATTTTTCCGCTGCTCTCGCGTACACTACTCGACTGGTCGTCGGAAAGCGGAAGCGCCATGTTCGGGGCGCTGGTGGGCCACATCCTGTATGGCTTGATTCTGGGAGTGAGCTACGCCACGATCGACAAAATCTGGGTGCGGCTGTTCATCCAATCGGACCCCCTGAATCGCGAGGCGCATGGGCCTGGATTGCGGGTGCTGCAGTCGTTGGGATGGGGCGCATTGGCGGGATTCGCTGGAGGCCTCGCCTCCAGCCCCATCATGCTAAAGACGGGCGTCCTGACGAAGGTGGCGGGCGTGGATACCAGTTTCACCAACTGGCACGGCCTGGGCCTCCACCTGCTGGTGAGCGCACTGATCGGAATGAGCTTTGGATTGCTGTTCCGCAACGAATCATCCAATCTCGGCGCCGGCATGGAGTGGGGATGGCTGTTTGGCCTGATCTGGTGGTACTTGGGACCGATGACGCTGTTGCCTCTGATGCTGACAGGCGTCTGTGACTGGAGCACCGACGCGGCCTCGGCGCTTTTGCCGTCGCTGATTGGCCACCTGATCTTCGGCGCCGTGACGGCGTACGTCTTCCTGCTACTGGAGCGTCGCTACACGCGCTGGCTGTTCTTGGATCCGCGCATTGCCATGCGTGAACTGCGCCGAGTGCGTCCGCTGGGAACGCCCGCGCCGGCACTTTGGTTCCTGGTTTTGGGCCTCGGCGTTTTGCTGCCAATTTTGTTGGGCTGACGCGGGCGTTGGTACAGTTTGAATCTTCACCCCAGAGCGCGCAAATTCAGGCTGCGGTGTTATCTATTTTGTGGCGGAGCCGGCACCTATGGATGATGTCTATGCAATCAATGTGGCGAAGTCAAATTATCGCGAAGGCTTCAACACCGCCGACGCGGAGCGCATACTGTCGGTCTTTGCGCCCGAGTTTACGGACATGTCCGACTCGCGTCCCACACGCTATCGAGCAGATGCCGCGGCGGAGCTTCGCCGATCACTGGCAGACCTCTTTGCGGAATATGAAGTCAAACTCACGGTGATCATCATTGGCATCTCGGTGTTCGGTAGCAACGCCTTCGATTATGGGTGGCACGAATTGACGCTCACTCCCCGGAATGGCTGCGAACCGGTTTACCGTCGTACCCGCTACTGCGAGTTGTGGAGCAAGCAATCGAACGGCGATTGGAGAATTTTGCGGTTCATGGATAACCTAGATGTGCCCGACACCGTTGACTAAATCAGCCGGATTGCCGCTTTAACTCTTTCCCAACTGGCTGTCCAGCTTGGCGTAGATGCGTTTGCTCAGGCTGGCAGGAACTTCAAATTCAGCACCGTCGGCAATCAGCCTTACCACGTTCCTGGTTCCATCCAGAACGGCGGAGCAGTGCTTGCACACCTTGAAGTGTGCTTCCATGCGATCACGTAATTCGCGGTCGGTCGATCCATCGATGTAATTCGATATCTCGCGCCAGACCTCAACACAGCTGATTTCAATCACCATGATTTAGATTCACACCGGCAAGATTTGTTGCATTGGAAAGGATATCCGTCACCATGGACGGACCTTTTTGAATTCGGACCTGCCCGTGGTCCAGGAGCCGTCGATACCGGGAGCCAGCGCGTCGCGCATCTGTAGCCTTGCCCGCAGCAAGCGCGTCTTCACTAAGCCTTCGCTGATGCCCAGTACTTGCGCGGTTTCGATGATGCTCATGTGCTGCACATCGCGAAGCACCAGCACCTCACGATACTTTGGATCCAGCGACACCAGTGCTCTTTTCAAAGCTTCGCGCAACTCTCTTCGCTGCAACTCCTCCGAGGGGATGTCCCGCCAATCCGCAAAATCTTTCGGACGGTAGTCGCCTTCTTCATCGGTCTTGCGCTCGTCGATGGATTCGTAGAGGTGGGCGCGGTCTTTGCGGAACCGCATTCGCGCTTCATTGATCGTGATCTGGATGAGCCAGGTACTGAACTTTGCTTCACGGCGGAACTTGGACAGATTGTTGAAAGCCTTCAGCACGGCTTCCTGCGCTACCTCCTCCGCGTCCGCAGGGTTGTGGAGTACGCCTACGGCGGCGAAATAAACCGCGCGTTCGTACGGGCGCATTAACTCGTAGAAGGCTTCGTGATCTCCGCCGAGGCAACGGTCGATCAGCTGGTCTTCCATCGGCGCAGGTTGCGGCGTGGCTGCAGGCATTTCGTACCGAGTCTGTTGATTTGATGGATTAAGTCCAAGATAGCGGGGCCCCACAGAAACCATGGAATGACTGGATTCTAGCTGATCTCCGGGTGATATCAAGCGCAAATCAGGAGCGATGATTCCACATAATCGATTTATTTGGCTTTCCATCCAGAGTCTCTAACTCCGGGCACATCGACGACTTAATAATTCAGCACTATGCCCGCGAATGAAAATCTTTTCCAGCCGCCAATTGAACACGTTAGTCAGGTCCCAACGCAATCTTTATCTCCACACTGGTGGAATTGACCTCGGCATCACCGATATTTTCCAGCGAATGCGGTGGCAACGGTTGTTGCCATGCAGGCGTATTGAGTTTCGGCGTCTCTAAACTTTGCCGTGAGTCCACCAAGACACTCCCAAGATGGTCGCGCCGAATGCAGTCGCTCCAAATTTGGATGAAGACCACGCACGGCCAGCGATGAGTGTGAATAGGAGCCGTCGCTCCGGGCGGAATGCGCGTGTGCAATACACGCACCTTTTCGTTTTCAAACAGGAGTGTGTGGTAGCCGGAAGCGGCGACCATGGCATCCAGCGACTCCGGCCATGGCCACGTCTGTTCAGATGTGCTCGGAGACCCAGACATTTATTATCTCTCTGCCCTTGCGCGTCGAAGTAATATCCCTGGACTTTTGGGGGACAGGACCTCATGCCGGGCGGCGGGCTTCCGTACAGGCGATGGGATTCACCGGGAAACCAAAGGTTACAAGGCGGCGCGACAAGGAAAGCAGCGCGCTGAACCCCGAAAACTCACTCATCGGGATTAATTGGAACGTGTAACCTTTCTCGCCGAGCCGAATCCCACGGCACATGAGAAGCGAATTCCAATGCACGCCAGCCACGGCGGTAAGACTGTTCGCGGCGCAACTGCATGACGAACCTGTGGCTGTCCAAGCCAGGACTGGGTATTGGACGAACAACGCAAAACAGGCGTTCAAGCAACACTGGCCGGAATACATGATCGAGGGTCTCTGCTTGGGCATCTTCATGATTTCGGCCTGTGCCTTCTCAGCGCTGCTGGAGCATCCCGCGTCGCCAGTGCGCGCCAGCGTTATGAACGCGAACGTGCGCCGTTTCCTGATAGGACTCGCGATGGGATTGACCGCTATCCTGCTGATTTATTCACCCATGGGCAGGCTCTCAGGCGCGCACATGAATCCCGCTACCACGCTGACGTTCTACCGGTTGGGCAAGGTCGAACCATGGGATGCAGTCTTCTATATGTTGTCGCAGTTCGCAGGCGGACTTTTGGGAGTAATGTGTTCATTGGCCCTGATGGGCGCGACGCTGGCCCACCGCAATGTGAATTTTGCGATTACCCGCCCAGGCGAACGAGGCGAGGCGGCGGCGTTTATCAGTGAAGTCTTAATCACCTTCCTGTTAATGACGGTCATACTAAATCTCTCAAACAGCCGCAAGTACGAGCGTTTCACCGGCCTCGCCGCCGGAGCCATGGTGATGCTGTTCATTGCGTTTGAAGCGCCACTGTCGGGCATGAGCATGAATCCTGCGCGGAGTTTTGCCAGCGATTTCGCTGGAATGCAGTGGCAGTCGATCTGGATCTACTTCACCGCGCCGCTGATTGGCATGCTTACTGCTGCTGAGGTCTTTGTTCGGACGCGCGGCTTGCAGTCCGTAATTTGCGCCAAGTTGAATCATTCGGGAAATGCCCGATGCATCTTTCGCTGCGGCTATATGTCGCGGGTGTCATCGAGCGCCGCCAACTAGACCGTAGGCCCAAGGGACAACTGAAACGCCGACAACAGCCCACTTGCGGGCAGAGGAGAGGATCGCTGTGTCAAACGACAACCGCTACGACGTTATCATCATCGGGACAGGCGCCGGGGGAGGCACGCTGGCGTACCATCTTGCGCCTTCGGGTCAGCGCATTCTTATCCTGGAACGGGGCGACTACGTACCCCGCGAAAAGGCGAACTGGGACCCGAAGGTCGTCAACGTCGATGCCCACTACAACACCAAAGAGGCGTGGCTAGACAAGGATGGCAACGTCCTTCATCCGCACACCAACTACAATGTCGGCGGCAATACCAAGTTCTACGGCGCGGCGCTGTTTCGCCTGCGCGAGCGCGACTTCGGCGAACTGCACCATCACGGCGGGATTTCCCCGGCATGGCCCATCAACTACAGCGATCTCGAGCCTTATTACATGCAGGCCGAGAACCTCTACCAAGTGCATGGCGAGCGCGGCGAGGACCCGACCGAGCCTCCGGCCAGCGCGCCCTATCCGTGGCCGGCGGTGAGCCATGAGCCGCGCATCCAGCAGTTGGCCGATGACTTCGCTGCCGGCGGACTCAACCCTTTCCACGTCCCGGTAGGGGTGATGCTCGACGAAAAGAACCCCTACAAGAGCCGCTGCATCCGTTGCAACACCTGCGACGGCTTTCCGTGCCTGGTGTCGGCCAAAGCGGACGCGCAGGTGTTGTGCGTGGACGAAGCAGTTAAGTATCCCAATGTCACGCTGCTGACCAACTCGCTGGTGAAGCGCCTGGAAACCGATGCGTCCGGATTCGAAGTGAAATCGGTGGTGGTGGAGCGGAATGGCAATGAAGAGCGCTTTAATGGGAACCTGGTCGTGGTCTCCTGCGGGGCAATCAACTCGGCCGCCCTGCTGCTGCGCTCGGCTAACGAGCAGCACCCGCACGGATTGGCTAATAGCTCTGACGTTGTGGGACGTCACTACATGGGCCACACCAATTCCGTGCTAATGGCGATTTCCAAGTGCCCGAATCCGACAGTGTTCCAGAAGACGCTGGGGGTGAACGACTTCTACTTCGGGTCGAACGACTGGCCCTATCCCATGGGACACATCTCGTTCGTGGGTAAGCTGGACGCGGTGACGTTGCGCGCGGGCGCGCCGGCCATCGCTCCGAACTTCACGCTTGAGATGATGGCTAAACACTCGCTGGATTTCTGGCTTACATCGGAAGATCTTCCCGATCCGGAGAATCGCGTCACCATCGACCGCCATGGGAAGATCGTGTTAACTTACACGCCGAACAACCTGGAAGCGCATGAGCGGCTGCAGGCCAAGCTCAAGCAAGCGCTGAGGCACCACAATTGCCCGGTGCACGGCCATGACTGCCATGAAGGATTGTTTGGCCGCAACCTGTATGTGGGACAGCGCATTCCGCTGGCGGGCGTCGCCCACCAGAACGGCACCATCCGTTTTGGGCACGATCCCAAGACTTCGGTGCTGGACGTGAATTGCAAAGCCCATGATCTCGAGAATCTTTACGTCGTGGATGGCAGCTTCTTCCCGTCGAGCGCGGCGGTGAATCCGGCACTGACGATCATGGCCAATGCGCTGCGCGTGGGCGATCACATTCTGGAGCGTTTGGGCGCGAGCGTCGAAGAACGAGTGGGAGTGGGCAGTGCTTCGTAGGCTCGTCTTCCGCTGGCTAGGTCTGGCATGGCTGTTTTTCGCAGCCTTCCAAGCTTCACTCGCCGGCCAAGTCGGGTCAGCGAGCGGGCACGTGCTGCAAGTCGGACCGGTGGCCATGACCGTCTCCGATATGGACAGGTCCGTCATGTTTTACACCGGCGTCCTTACCTTCGAGAAAGTGAGCGATACGGAGCGCGGCGGGCCGCAGTTCGATCACCTATACGGCGTCAGCCGTGCGCACCTTCGGGTGGTTGACCTAAAGCTGGGGGACGAGAGCATAGAGCTCATGCAGTTTCTCGGCGCCACCGGTGCGCCGGTGCCCGCCGATGCTCGCAGCAACGACCTGTCATTTCAGCATGTGGCCATCATCGTCAGCGACATGACGCGGGCCTACGAGGTGCTGCGGCAGAACCAGGTGCAGTCCATCTCGTCTTATCCCCAGACTCTACCGGAGTGGAACCCGAACGCGGCAGGCATCAAGGCATTCTACTTCCAGGATCCTGATGGACATCCCCTGGAGGTGCTGCAATTTCCCTCCGGCAAAGGCGATCCCAAATGGCAGCAGTCCAGCGGGCGACTGTTCCTGGGAATTGACCACACGGCGATCGCCGTCTCCAATACCGATGCCAGCCTGGCATTTTACGGCGCGTTGCTGGGCATGCGCGTGGCCGGTGAGAGCGACAACTACGGCTTTGAGCAGGAGCACCTGAACAATGTCTTTGGTGCGCACCTGCGGATCACGGCATTGCGGAGCCCCTCAGGTATTGGCGTCGAGTTCTTAAACTACCTTACGCCCCGCGGCGGAAGACCCGCGGCGGCCAATGCCAGCCCTACCGACATTGATCACCACGAAACCGTGATCGTGGTGGATGATTTGGCGGGTCTTGACGCCCAATTGCAAGCGCACAATTGTTCTGGTGTTTCCGTGAAACAAATTGCAGACTCCGGACTCCTATTCAATGCAAGCCAGGCTGAGCTGGTTCGCGACCCTGATGGCCATTTCTTGCTGCTTCTGCAGCGCTAGTTGAAGGAGAGCTAAATGACGGCATTCCCAAAGTTGACGGCCGAGGACAAGCGCCTGGAAGAAAGTCGCGACCGCAGGTCGCATTGGAAGCGTTGGGGGCCGTACATTAGCGAGCGCGCCTGGGGAACGGTGCGCGAAGACTACAGCGCCAACGGCACTGCGTGGGAATATCTGCCTCACGATCACGCCCGCTCCGCGGCCTACCGCTGGAACGAAGACGGCATCGCCGGGATTTGCGACCGCCACCAGCACATCTGCTTTGCGCTTGCGCTGTGGAACGAGAACGACCCCATTCTTAAAGAGCGTATCTTCGGCCTCACCGGCAACGAAGGCAACCACGGCGAGGACGTCAAGGAATATTACTTCTACCTCGACAGCACTCCCACGCACTCCTACATGAAGTATCTGTACAAGTACCCACAGGCGGAGTTCCCTTACGCGCAGCTGGTGGAGGAGAGCCGTCGGCGGGGCAAGAATGATCCCGAGTTCGAGCTCATGGACACCGGGGTGTTCGAGGAAGACCGTTACTTCGACGTTATTGTGGAGTACGCGAAGGCCTCGCCGGAAGATTTGCTAATCCGCATCAGCGCTACCAATCGCGGCCCCGAGCCGGCGCGCTTGCACCTGCTGCCGACCATCTGGTTTCGCAACACCTGGTCGTGGGCGAAGGAGGCCACCAAACCGAAGCTGGCAAAAGGACCAAACGGGCGTCCCGGAACCGTGATCAACATTGACCATCCGGTTTACGGCCGCCGTTACCTCTACCTGGAGAACAAGCCATCGGTGTTGTTCACCGAAAACGAAACCAACAAGCGCCGCCTGTACAACGCACCCGGGCCCGTATTTTGCAAGGACGGCATCAACGATTTTGTGGTGAACAGGCGGTTTGATGCCGTGAACAAAGTTGGTGAAGGCACCAAAGCGGCACCCGATTACGGTTTCACCATCGGTTCTGGCGAGACTGTGGCCATCAAGCTGCGTCTGACCGACCAGGAGTGGGCCGCCTCAAAGGACCCTCTCAATGGTGAGTTCGATCGCGTTTTCCTGACCCGCAAGCTGGAAGCCGACGAGTACTACTCGCGGATTATCCCTGAAGGTCTCTCCGACGATGCGCAGAATGTAATGCGCCAGAGTCTCGCCGGACTTTTGTGGTCGAAACAGTTTTATCACTACGTGCAGCGAGAATGGCTGGAGGGCGATCCCGCCGGCCCGCCGCCTCCTACGGGGCGCAAGAATGGCCGCAACAAGGACTGGAACCATCTTTACAACGCTGACGTGATCTCCATGCCTGACAAGTGGGAGTACCCATGGTACGCCGCGTGGGACCTGGCGTTTCACTGTGTACCGCTGGCCCTGGTTGACCCAGAATTCGCGAAAGAACAGCTCGTTCTGCTGACACGCGAGTGGTACATGCATCCCAACGGACAATTGCCGGCTTACGAGTGGGCGCTGGGCGACGTGAACCCTCCGGTGCATGCCTGGGCTGCATGGCGCGTGTACAAGATCGACAAGAAACAGCGGGGGCATGGCGATCGCGCCTTCCTGGTGCGGGTCTTCCACAAGTTGATGCTGAACTTCACCTGGTGGGTGAACCGCAAGGACGCCGAAGGCATGAACATCTTCCAGGGCGGCTTCCTTGGCCTCGACAACATTGGCGTCTTTGACCGCAGCGCCCCGCTGCCGACTGGCGGGCACTTGGAGCAGTCGGACGGTACAAGTTGGATGGCCATGTACACGCTGAACCTGTTGGCCATCGCGTTCGAACTGGCAAAAGAAGACCCGGCCTACGAGGACGTAGCCAGCAAGTTCTGGGAGCACTTCCTCTACATCGCAAGCGCCATGTGCCACCGCGGAAGCGACGGCCAAAGCCTGTGGAACGAGGATGACGGATTCTTCTACGACGTGCTGCACGCGGGTAACGACGAGCGTTTCCCTATGAAGGTAAGGTCAATGGTAGGGCTGATACCGCTGTTTGCGGTAGAAACGCTGGACTCGGAACTGCTCGACCGCATGCCGTCGTTCAAGCGGCGTATGGAATGGTTTATCAAGAACCGCTCAGACCTGACCGCGAATCTCGCCTGCATGCGCACGCATGGCCAGGGCGAACGGCGGCTATTGTCCATTGTCGACGCGGAGAAACTGCGGCGCATTCTCAAGTACATGCTCGACGAGAACGAGTTCCTCTCGCCCTATGGCATCCGGGCGCTGTCGCGCCATCATGAGGCCAATCCCTATGTACTCCATGTGGGTGGCGTTGAGCATCGGGTGGATTACGAGCCCGGCGAGTCGCGTACCGGGTTATTCGGTGGTAACTCTAACTGGCGCGGGCCGATCTGGTTTCCAGTGAACTTCCTGCTGGTGGAGGCACTGCAGCGTTTTCACTACTACTTGGGCGACGACTTCAAGGTGGAGTGCCCCACGGGATCGGGCCACTATCTGACACTGTGGGAGGTAGGGGCAGAGCTGTCCCGCCGGATGAGCAACATCTTCACCCGCGACAGCGACGGCCGGAGGCCGGTCTTTGGCGACATTGACAAGTTCCACTACGACGAGAACTGGAACGACCTCATCCTGTTTCACGAGTACTTCCATGGCGACACCGGGGCCGGCATCGGCGCCAGTCACCAGACCGGATGGACCGCCCTGGTAGGAAAACTCATGCAACAAAGCGGTGGAAAGAAATCACAAGTGGCGGACACGGCTACGGCCGTAGCCGCCGACTAGCGAAGGAGACGAATACCAAAATGAAAGCGATTGCAGTTTTTCCAGGCCAGAGCGACACCATCCACCTGGCCGACTTAAACAAGCCCAGCGTAAACGACGTGCCCAGTGGGCGCGGCGTGCTGGTCCGCATCCTCAAAGTGGGTGTGGATGGTACGGACAAGGAAATCAATGCCGCCGAATACGGTGCAGCGCCTAACGGTTATGAATTCCTGGTAATCGGGCATGAGGGCTTAGGACAGGTGGAAGAGGTTGGCCCTAACGTAACCGAGTTCCAGCCCGGCGACTACGTAGTGGCTACGGTGCGCCGCCCCGGCAACAGCCTCTACGACAAGATCGGCACCTACGACATGACGACCGACGATCAGTACTTTGAGCGTGGCATCAGTCGCCTGCACGGCTTCCTGACCGAATATTACGTCGACGACCCTGAGTACATCGTCAAGATTCCCCAGGGACTGAAGGATGTCGCGGTCCTGCTTGAGCCGATGACGGTCGTACAGAAAGGCGTCGTACAGGCCTACGAGATTCAGCGTCGCCTGAAGGTGTGGAAGCCGCGCACCGCTGCGGTGATGGGCGCCGGCACCATCGGACTCTTGGCCACGCTCGTTCTTCGACTGCGTGGATTGCAGGTGGACACCTTTGCCCGCAGCCCCAAGCCCAGCCGCAATGCTGACCTGATCGAGTCGCTGGGCGCCCACTATCACGCCACCCAGCAGTTGCCGTTCCTGGAGTGCGCGAAAGAATGTGGGCCTTACGACATCATCTTTGAAGCGACCGGGAACTCCGCTGTCGTCTTCGACGCCATGCAGGGTCTGGCAAAGAACGGTGTCCTGGTGCTCGCCAGCGTTACCGGAGGCGATAAGACCATCGAAATTCCTGCCGACCGCATTAACCTCGACTTCGTACTTGGCAACAAGGTGATGGTTGGGACAGTCAATGCCAACCGCGAATACTTCGAGTCGGGCGTGCGCGACATGGCCCAGGCACAGGCCGAATTTCCGGGGTGGCTTCCGAAACTGCTGACCAACCCGGTGCATGGCCTGGAGAACTTTGCCGAGTTGTTTCGCCAGCTCACTGGCGATCGCAGCGCCATCAAGGTCTATTGCGAAGTCGCGGATGCCACGGCGGAGTCTCATCCGCTTCGCGACAGCGTCACGGTGGCTTAGTCCGCATGTCGGGCGGCATGGAGGATGCCATGATCGCGTTCGACGGAAGTGTATGCCGGCAACTCGACCACGCCGCTCAACGCGATGGGCGCCTGCTTTGCCGGCGCATGACAAAATTTGGATTGGGTCAAGTCTCTGAGGTTTGTGACGGCCATCCTCCGCACACTTCCGGTAGTTGCATCGGCCCGGCATGGAGCGTCGCCCAATTACTTAGCTCCGTGGCGCGTCTTCGGTCAATCGCCACAGACAACTCGATGGCAGTTACCGTGTAGCGTGCGATTTAGAGGGCCTCCGGATGACTCGACTCCAAATATTCCCTCGGAGTCACGATGCGATCGGTGTAAACTCTCTGCATCGTAACCGCCGCTGACCAAATCCAGTAGTTGATCGCTGACATGACCTGTCAAGAGGTACAACGCGAACTTTCGAACTACCTCGACCGTGAGCTACCGGTCGAAGTGTGCGCGGGGA
>Ga0335070_10005356_pt1 | contig 15056 bp, 17 predicted proteins | sample Lox_Sample_13_FD_206722 | JGI IMG/M metagenome (GOLD analysis project Ga0335070, IMG submission 206722) | Soil microbial communities from Loxahatchee National Wildlife Refuge, Florida, United States - Lox_Sample_1.3 | ecosystem: Environmental > Terrestrial > Soil > Wetlands | place: USA... | reverse complement strand
CGCCTCTTTCAGCGTATGCGCCGGCCGGCGGTTCTCGCGCGTGGTGAAGCGGCCGTGCAAGTGGCACGAACGGATGCGCAGCTCGAGCATCACCGGCGTGTGCGTCGCCTCCGACAGCGCGAAGCCGTCGTGCACCGCCTTCACGATCGACGGCAGGTGCGGCCGCGGGTCGAGCAGCCAGATCTGCGACTTCATCGCGAATGCGTGCGTGCGCTCCTGCATGATGCTGGAGCCCTCGCCGTAATCCTCGCCGACGATGATCAGCGCGCCGCCGGTCACGCCGCCGGAGGCCAGATTGGCCAGCGCGTCGGAGGCGACGTTGGTGCCCACGGTGGACTTCCACGTCGCGGCGCCGCGCACCGGGTAGTTCACCGATGCCGACAACGCCGCGGCCGCAGCCGCCTCGCTGGCCGCGGGCTCGAAATAGACGCCCAGCTCGTTGAGGATCGGCTGGGCATCGGCCAGCACGTCCATCAGGTGCGAGATCGGCGCGCCCTGGTAGCCCGTGACGTAGCCGACACCCGCTTCGAGCAGCGCCTTGGTCACCGCGAGGATGCCCTCGCCGTGGAATTCGGTGCCAGCGGGCACCTTGAGCTGCTGCACTTCGCGCGCGAACGATCGTTCAGCCATCGCCGCTCACGTGGGTTGCCGTCGATGCACGATTATCGGCGCAGGCTGCTCACGGCCGGCAGCTGGCGTCGCGCGGCGCGCGCAGCCTCTGGTCGATGTAGTAGGCCAGCAGCGAGCGCGCGAGACCCTGCTGCTCGCGCGCGAACAGCCCACCCGCGTCGCGCAGCCAGCCGTCGATGCACTGTTGCTTCGGCGCGCTCGACGCGGAGCAGCGCAGCAGCCGCTCGAACGACTCGCGGTAGAGCAGGAACTGCCCGCGACTCAGCGGCTCGCCGTGGCCGGGGACCAGCCAGCGGAAGCGGATCGTCGACAGGTGTTCCAGCGCGGCGCCCCAGCCCTCGGGGCAGGCGGTGTCGAACAACGGTGCCGGTAGCGTGACCAGATCGCCCGCCGCGAGCACGACCGCATTCGGTTCGTACACCCAGACGTCGCCCGCGGTGACCGCATCGCGTTCGATGCCGATGCTCAGCCCGAGCCCGGCCAGCGCGATGGTCGAGCCCGCTTCGATTGCCGTGTCGGGGGTGGAAGACCGGGTGTCGTCGATGACGTCGATCTCGCGTTGCCACGCCGCGCGCTGCGCATCCTGCGCTCCGAGCCGGGCCATCTCGTCGACCAGCTGGCGCCGGTAGCCGGCGAGAAATCCTGCGCGCGCGCCGACGATGGCGTTGCTGGCGATCAGCTCCGCCTGCGGAAAGGCGGCGCGCAGCGCGCGGTTGCCGCCGATGTGATCGAGGTGCCAGTGCGTGTTGACGATCGCGCGCAGCGGCTTGCCGCTGGCGCGGATGCGATCGATGAGCGCCTGCGCGTGGGCCGGCTCGCGCCCGGTGTCGATGACGATCCACCCGTCGGGCGCGTCGATCAGCACGCTGTTGCCGTCCGGCTGTGCCCCGGCGACGAAGCGGCCCGGCAGCCACTCGACACCGGGCTCCAGCACGCGCGGCTGCGCCATCGCCCCAGCGTGCCACAGCCATAACATGGCCCAGGCCACACGCATCCAGCGCTGCCGCGTCATCGATCGCCTCCTGCCCCGCCGCGCACGCGGCCAGCGCCTATGATCGCCGAACCGGTCGGCCTCCACATCAGCCCGTCATGAATCCGTTGTCCACGTGCGATCTCTGCGACGAACACCGCCACGATGCCGCCGAGCGCTTTCGCGTGCTGCCGCCGGTCTTTCGCGACTTCGGTGGCCGATCGCGATTCCATGGCCGCGTGGCGACGGTGCAGTGTTTCGAGGACAACACGTCGGTGCGAGAAGCCGTCAATTTGCCGGGCGAGGGTCGCGTGTTGGTGGTCGATGGCGGCGGCTCGTTGCGGCGGGCGCTGCTCGGGGGCAACCTTGCGATAGCGGCCGAGAAGAACGGCTGGGCCGGAGTGGTGGTCCATGGCGCAGTGCGCGATGCGCAGGAGATCGCGCGCTGCCAGATCGGCATCCGCGCACTCGGCCTGCTGCCGATGGCCACCGACAAGCGCCATGCGGGGCTGGTCGACGTGTCGATCCAGATCCAGGGCGTCTGGGTGCATCCGGGCGAATGGCTGGTGGCCGACGAGGACGGCATCGTCGTGATGGCTGCCGCGCCGGCTTGAAGCGGTTGCGCCTGGGGGCCACCGGTAGAATCGAGCCCGTTCGGGGTGTAGCGCAGCCTGGTAGCGCAACTGCTTTGGGAGCAGTGGGTCGGACGTTCGAATCGTCTCACCCCGACCATCGTTCCTGCATGAAGCCGCGTGACCCGTTGCCGACGCGTCGTCTCGTGTTGGCCCTTTGTCTGCCGTGGGGGGCCGCGCGTGCGCAGGCGACCTTTCCCAGCCGGCCGATCACGCTGGTCGTGCCGTTCGGCCCGGGTGGCATCGCCGACCTCACCGCGCGGACGGTGGCCAAGGCGATGAGTGCGTCGTTGCAGCAACCGATCGTGGTGGACAACCGGCCAAGCGCGGGCGCCATCGTCGGTGCCGCCGCAGTGGCGCACGCCGAGCCCGACGGCCACACCGTGCTCCTGCTCAGCAATGCCAATGCCGTCAGCGCAGGTCTGTTCCGCAAGCTGCCGTTCGACGTGCAGCGCGACTTCGCGCCGGTCACGACGCTGGGCTTCTTCGACCTGGCGCTGTTCGTCACGCAGCGCTCGCCATGGCACAGCTTGGGCGACGTGATCGCGCAGGCCAAGGCCCGGCCGGGTCAGCTGACGGTGGGCACCATCGCCAGCGGCAGCACGCAGCACCTCGCTGCCGAGCTGTTCAGGTCGATGGCGCAGGTCGACGTGGTCGTCGTGCCGTACAAGGGGACGCCCGCGGTGATCACCGCGCTGCGTGCCGGCGAGATCGACCTTGCCTTCGAGATCCTGGGCCCGATGCTGCCGCAGCTCGACGCGGGCGTGCTGCGCGCGCTGGCGGTCGCGTCCGATCGGCGCTTCGCCGGACTGCCTGAGGTGCCGACGGTGCAGGAGTCGGGCCTGCCCGGCTATGCGGCGGCATCGTGGAACGCGCTGGCCGTGCCGGCCGGAGCCCCGCCGGCGGCGATCCAGCGGCTGCATCGTGCCGCCAACGATGCGCTGGCGCTGCCTTCGGTGCAGAGCAAATTGCAGGCGCTGGGCGTGCGTGCGCAGGGCAGCTCGCCCGAGCAACTGCGGCAGCTGCTGGCCAGCGAGATCCAGCGCTGGACCCAGGTGATCCGATCGGCCGGGATCGAACGGCAGTAGGCTGGACGCCGTGATCAACCTCAAGAACCTGCAGAGCTTCGTCCGCGTGGCAGAGCTCGGCAGCTTCAGCAAGGCTGCGCGCGTGCTCGACATCGCCCAGCCCGCACTGAGCCGGCAGGTGCGACAGCTGGAGATCGACCTGCGCGAGACGCGGCCGTGGGCCACGTGACGATCGGCCTGCCGCCGAGCATCGGTCGCCGCCTGACGTTGCCGCTGATCGAGGGCTTTCGCCAGCACCTGCCGCGCGCGCGGCTGACGATCGTCGAAGGGCTGAGCGCGCACATCGCGGAGTGGATCGTCAGCGGCCGCGCCGACCTCGGCATGCTTTACAACCCCGAAGCGCAGCCGGGGCTCGAGCTGACGCCGGTGCAGCGCGAGCGGCTCTGCCTGGTGGAGCCCGCGAACCCGCGCGCCCGGCGCGGCATGCCGGCACCACTGTCGCTGCGCGACATCGGCTCGTATCCGCTGATCCTGCCCGAGCGGCACCAGTCGATCCGTCGCCTGTTGCAGACGCAGGCCACGGCAGCCGGCGTCAAGCTCGACATCGCGTGGGAGGTGTCCAGCGTGCCGGCGATCATCGACCTGGTGTGCGCCCGGGTCGGCTACGCGGTGCTCAACGCCAGCGCGGTGGCCGCGTCCGGGCGCAGCGACGAGCTCGCGGTGCGCCCGATCGTCGATCCCGAAATCGTGAGCGTGCTGTTTCTCGCGCAGTCGGCAACCAAGCCGCCGACCCCGCTGCAGCGACGCGTGACGCGCCTGTTGGCCGACCTGATCGAGGCGCCGCCGGACGTGCCACAAAAAACGCGGCGCTGAACCGAGGACGCGGCAGCGGCCTCCATGCCGCAATCGAATAGCTGCTAGTGGGCCCCGGGGCTTGGGACGCGTGCCAGCCCCCGCGCACAATCGGCAAGCCCTCGGCAGCGGACGCGCGTCGAGTGAACGGCTCCCAACATGAGCGAACGCATCACCGGCATTTCATCGATGGCCACCCGCCAGGTGCTGGCCGAGCTGGCGCGCGTGTTCGAGGCGCGTTCGGGCTGCGTCGTGGCGATCGAGTCGATCGGCGGTGTCGACGCGGCCAAGCGCGTGGAGGCCGGCGAGGCGTTCGACGTGGTGTTCCTCGCCAGCGATGCCATCGATCGGCTGATCGCGTCGGGCCATGTGGTCGGCGCGCGCGTCGACCTGGTGCGCTCGCCGGTGGCGATTGCCGTGCGCACGGGCGCGCCGCATCCCGACGTCGGCTCCGAGCCGGCGCTGCGGGCGGCCGTGCTCGCGGCTCGCCGCTTGAGCTATTCCACGGGCCCGAGCGGTGTGCACTTGGCCCGGTTGTTCGAACGCTGGGGCATCGCGAAGCAGATCGAGCCGCGCATCGTGCAGGCCCCGCCGGGTTTGCCCGTGGGGTCTCTGGTGGCCCGCGGCGACGTCGACCTCGGCTTCCAGCAGCTCAGCGAGTTGATGCACCTGCCTGGCATCGACGTCATCGGCACGCTGCCAGCGCAGATCCAGTTCATCACCACGTTCAGTGCCGGCATTTGCGCCGGCTCCAGCCATGCCGCCAAGGTGCGTGAGATGCTCAGCTTCATGACCTCGCCCGAGGTCGACGACGTCAAGCGCCGGCACGGCATGGAGCCGGCGCCGCAGCGGTGACGGCTTCGGAGACAAGACCCCATGATCATCGACTGCCACGGCCACTACACCACGGCGCCCAAGGCGTTGGAGAACTGGCGCAACGCGCAGATCGCGGGCATCAAGGATCCCGCGGCGATGCCGAAGGCGAGCGACCTCAGGATCGGCGACGACGAGATTCGCGAGACGATCGAAACCAACCAGCTCAAGCTGATGCGGCAGCGCGGTTCGGACCTCACGATCTTCAGCCCGCGCGCCAGCTTCATGGCGCACCACATCGGCGACTTCCAGGTCTCGAGCACCTGGGCGGCGATCTGCAACGAGCTGTGCTTCCGCGTGTCGCAGCTGTTCCCCGAGCATTTCATCCCGGCGGCGATGCTGCCGCAGAGCCCGGGAGTCGACCCGAAGACCTGCATCCCCGAGCTCGTGAAGTGCGTCGAGCAGTACGGCAACGTCGGCATCAACCTGAACCCCGATCCGTCGGGCGGGCACTGGACGAGCCCGCCGCTGACCGAGCGGCACTGGTACCCGATCTACGAAAAGATGGTCGAGTACGGCATCCCGGCGATGATCCACGTCAGCACCAGCTGCAACGCGTGCTTCCACACCACCGGCGCGCACTACATCAACGCCGACACCACCGCCGTGATGCAGCTGATCCAGGGCGACCTGTTCAAGGATTTTCCGACGCTGAAGTTCGTGATTCCGCACGGCGGCGGCGCGGCGCCTTACCACTGGGGCCGCTACCGCGGCCTGGCGCAGGAGCTGAAGAAGCCGCTGCTGAAGGACCACCTGCTGAACAACATCTTCTTTGACACCTGCGTCTATCACCAGCCGGGCATCGACCTGCTGACCCGGGTGATCCCGGTCGCCAACGTGCTGTTCGCCAGCGAGATGATCGGCGCGGTGCGCGGCGTCGACCCGGAGACGGGGCACCACTACGACGACACCAAGCGCTACATCGAGGCGGCCGAGCTCACGGCAGTGGAACGGCAGCAGATCTACGAAGGCAACGCGCGGCGCGTCTACCCGCGGCTCGACACGGCGCTGAAGCAGAGGGGTCAATAGCCATGTACCAGATCGGTATCGTCAAACGCAACATCACGCGCGCCGACCGCGGTGCAGTCGACCGCCTGGCCGCGTTCGGCGTGGCCACCGTGCACGAGGCGATGGGCCGCGTCGGGCTGATGAGGCCGACCATGCGGCCAATCTACCCCGGCGCGCAGATCTCCGGCACCGCGGTCACGGTGCTGCTGCAGCCAGGCGACAACTGGATGTTGCACGTGGCCGCAGAACAGATCCGCGACGGCGATATCGTCGTGGCCGCCTGCACCGCCGATAACGACGACGGGTTCTTCGGCGATCTGCTGGCCACCAGCTTTCGCGCACGCGGCGCCAAAGGCCTGGTGATCGAAGCCGGCGTGCGCGACGTCAAGGTGCTCACCGGGATGGGCTTCCCGGTCTGGAGCAAGGCCATCAGCGCCAAGGGAACGGTGAAGGCGACGCTCGGCTCGGTGAACATCCCGCTGGTGTGCGCCGGCGCACTGGTGCACCCGGGCGATGCGATCGTCGCCGATGACGACGGCGTGGTGGTGGTGCCGGCGGCGCAGGTGGCCAACGTGGCCGAGGCGGCGGCAGCGCGCGAGGCCAACGAGGGCGAGAAGCGCGCCAAGCTCGCCGCCGGCGTGCTCGGGCTGGACATGTACAAGATGCGCGAGCCGCTCGAGAAGGCCGGGCTCAAGTACATCGACTGAGAGCCCGGGCGATGCGGATCGCGTTGATCGGCTATGGCGAAGTCGGCCGCATCCTGGCCGAAGACCTGCGCGCGCGCGGTGCGGCGTTGTCGGCGTTCGATCTCAAGTTCACCGCGACCGCGACGCCACAGGCCGACGCGATGCGCCACCACGCACGGCGGCACGGCGTGGCGGTGACCGACTCGCACGTGCAGGCCGTGCGCGAGGCGGATCTCGTCATAAGCGCGGTCACCGCAAGCCAAGCGGTGGCGGTGGCGCAGTCTTGCGCGGCGGCGCTGCCGCGCGGCTGCTTCTTTCTCGACTTCAATTCGGCGTCGCCGGGCGCCAAGGTCGGCGCGGCCGAATTCGTCAACGCCGCTGGTGGCCGTTATGTCGAAGGCGCGGTGATGACCTCGGTGCCACCGTACCGCATCAAGGTGCCGCTGCTGCTCGGCGGCCCCGACGCCGCGGCGCTGCTGCCGGTGCTGAGTGACCTCGGCTTCGCGGCCATGGTGACCAGCGAGCGCCTCGGCGTTGCATCGGCCACCAAGATGTGCCGCAGCGTGATGATCAAAGGCCTCGAGGCGATGACGATCGAGGCCTTCACCACGGCGCGCCACTACGGCGTGGAAGACGCCGTGATCGCGTCGCTGCAGGAGACGTTCCCCGGCATCGACTGGGAGAAGCAGGGCGCCTACTTCTTTCAGCGCGTGATCGAGCATGGTCGTCGCCGTAGCGAGGAGGTGCGCGAGGTCGCGGTCACGGTGCGCGAGGCCGGGCTCGAGCCCTGGAGCGCCGCCGGCACGGCCGAGCGACAGGCCTGGGTCGCCGATCTGGCCGACGCGGGACTGTTCGGCGTCAAGGGTTCGACGGGGTTTGCGCGCAGCGCGGATTGGCGCGTCGAGGCCGACCGCTTGCTCGCCCACTTGAAGACAAAGGGATCCTGACGTGGCGTTCGAAAAGACCCCGGGCTGGCTCGACTGGTACGCCGATCCCAGCAAGCCGCGATTCCAACTGCCGGCGGGCAGCGTCGACGCGCATTGCCATGTGTTCGGCCCCGGCGGGCAGTTTCCGTACGCGCCGGAGCGCAAGTACACGCCGTGCGACGCGAGCAAGGCGCAGCTGTTCGCGCTGCGCGACCACCTCGGCTTTGCGCGCAACGTGATCGTGCAGGCCACCTGCCACGGTGCCGACAACCGCGCGATGGCCGATGCCTGCCGCGCGTCCGACGGCAGGGCGCGCGGCGTGGCCACCGTCAAGCGCAGCGTCACCGACAACGAACTGCAAGACCTGCACGCCGCCGGCGTGCGCGGCGTTCGGTTCAACTTCGTCAAGCGGCTGGTCGATTTCACGCCGAAGGACGAGTTGATGGAGATCGCCGGCCGCATCAAGGGGCTGGGCTGGCACGTGGTCATCTACTTCGAGGCGCCGGACCTGCCCGAGCTGTGGGACTTCTTCACGGCGCTGCCGACCACCGTGGTGGTCGACCACATGGGCCGACCCGACGTGCGCAAGCCGGTCGATGGCCCCGAGTTCGGGCTGTTCCTGAAGTTCATGCGCGAGCACCACAACGTGTGGAGCAAGGTGAGCTGCCCCGAGCGGCTGTCGGTCTCCGGGCCGCCGGCGCTGCGCGGCGAACGCAACGCCTACCGCGACGTGGTGCCGTTTGCGCGCCGCGTGGTCGAGAGCTTCCCCGACCGCGTGCTGTGGGGCACCGACTGGCCGCACCCGAACCTGAAGGACCACATGCCCGACGACGGTCTGCTGGTGGACTTCATCCCGCACATCGCCACCACGGCCGAGCTGCAGCGCAAGCTGTTGGTCGACAACCCGATGCGGCTGTATTGGCCCGATGAACAACAACGTTGAGGAGACGGTCCCGATGAGTCACCCGAGTTTGCTGGCGCTCGGCGCCGTCGCTGCAGCCGTGCTCGCCGGTTGTGGCAGCCCGGCGCCGCGCAGCACTCCGGTGGCCTGCACCGAGCTGCCCACGGCGATGGCGGCGATGAAGAACCTGCGCATCACCGCCGCCAAGGACGTGCCCGACGATGGCAAGGGAACGCCGGCCCATTGCCAGGTCACCGGCGTGGCGAACGAGCGCACCGGCAGCGACGGCCGGCACTACGCGATCGGCTTCGAGATGCGACTGCCGGCGCAGTGGAACCAGCGCTTCCTGCACCAGGTGAACGGCGGCAACGACGGCAAGGTCGTTCCCGCGCTCGGCGCGCTGCAGGTGCTTGCGAAGAACGGGCTGCAGCGCGGCTTCGCGGTGATCAGCTCCGACGCGGGCCATCGCGAGGATGACCCGGCCAACAACTCCTCCGGGCTCGCCCGCGGCAACGTGTTCGGGCTCGATCCGCAGGCCCGCCGCGACTACGGCTACAGCGCCAACGACACCATGTTCACGGTGGCGCAGGCGCTGATCAAGTCGCGCTACGGCGAGGCGCCGCAGCGCAACTACATGGTCGGCTGCTCGAACGGCGGGCGCCATGCGCTGGTCGCCGCCTCGCGCTACGGCGAGCGCTATGACGGCATCCTCGCGGGCGCGCCGGGCCTCAACCTGCCCAAGGCCGCGGTGCAGCACGCATGGGACGTGCAGAGCTGGCAGATGGCCGACCCCGACATCCGCAAGGCGTTCAGCCCCGACGACATGAAGCTCGTCGCCGCCAAAGTGCTCGAGCGCTGCGATGCGCTCGACGGCGCCGTCGACGGCATGGTCGGCGACCTGCCCCGCTGCCAGGGGGCATTCAAGCTGGCCGACTTGCAGTGCAGCGGCGACAAGACCCCGCAGTGCCTCAGTGCCAAGCAGGTGAGCGCGCTGCAGCGCGCGTTTGCCGGGCCGCGCAACAGCAAAGGCGAGCTGCTCTACAGCGACTGGTCGTGGGATGCCGGCGTCGGCTCGGGCAACTGGCGCTTCTGGAAGCTCGAGAGCCAGATCCCGCCGTGGAACCGCTTGCCGCTGATCGCGACGATGGGTGCGGGATCACTGAGCTACATATTCAGCACGCCGCCGGTGGCCACGCCGGGGTCGCCCGACGAGTTGCTCAAGTTCTTGAGCAGGTTCGATTTCGACCGCGACGCCCCGCGCATCTACGCCCGGGATGCGACGTACGGCGAATCGGCGATGCAGTTCATGGCGCCGCCCGATGTGGATGACCCCAAGCTCGCCAGCTTCCGCGCGCACGGCGGCAAGCTGATCGTCTACCACGGCAACAGCGACCCGGTGTTCTCGGTCAACGACACCACGCGCTGGTTCGGCAAGCTGCAGGCCAATGCAGGCGCGGAAAGCTTCGCGCGCTTCTACCCCGTGCCGGGCATGGCGCATTGTGCCGGCGGGCCGGCCACCGATCGGTTCGACGCGCTCGGCGCGCTGGTCGAGTGGGTCGAGCAGGGCAAGGCGCCGGGTCCGCTCACCGCGACCGTCAACGCCGAGAACAAGGAGTTGCCGGCCAGCTGGGCCAAGACACGCACCCGCCCGTTGTGCCCGTGGCCGCAGGTGGCGCGCTATGCCGGCGGCGACCTCGAATCGGCCGCGAGCTTTCGCTGCGCAGCACCTTGATCGACAGGAAATGACCATGGCCCTCGACAAACCCTACACGGACGTGCCCGGCACGACGATCTTCGACGCCGAGCAGTCGCGCAAGGGCTATTGGCTGAACCAGTTCTGCATGTCGCTGATGAAGCCGGAGAACCGCGTGCGCTTTAAGGCCGACGAGCGCGCGTACCTCGACGAGTGGCCGATGACCGACGAGCAGAAGGAGGCCGTGCTGGCGCGCGACCTCAACCGCTGCATCGCCGCCGGTGGCAACATCTACTTCCTCGCCAAGATCGGTGCGACCGACGGCAAGAGCTTCCAGCAGATGGCCGGCAGCATGACGGGCATGACCGAAGAGGAGTACCGCGACATGATGGTCCGCGGCGGCCGCTCGGTCGAAGGCAATCGCCGCCTGGGCGAGGACGGCGATGCGCAGCCGGACCGGCAGCCGCAGGGCCACGGCAAGGGCACGCTGTGATCGGAATCCGAATGGCACGCATCACCGCATCCGTCTACACCAGCCACGTGCCCGCGATCGGCGCGGCGATGGACCTCGGCAAGACGCACGAGCCGTACTGGCAGAAGGTGTTCGCGGGCTACGAGTTCAGCCGGCGCTGGATCCGCGAGCACACACCCGACGTGATCTTTCTCGTCTACAACGACCACGCGACGTCGTTCAGCCTCGAGATCATTCCGACATTCGCGATCGGCACCGCGGCCGAGTACGCGATCGCCGACGAGGGGTGGGGGCCGCGCCCGGTGCCCAAGGTGATCGGCCATCCGGAGTTGGCGGCGCACATCGCGCAGAGCGTGATCCAGGACGACTTCGACCTCACGCTGGTCAACAAGATGGACGTCGACCACGGCCTGACCGTGCCGTTGTCGCTGCTGTTCGGCCAGGTTGACGCATGGCCTTGCAAGGTGATCCCGTTCGCCGTCAATGTGGTGCAGTACCCGGTGCCATCCGGGCGGCGCTGCTTCATGCTCGGACAGGCGATCCGCAAGGCGATCGAGTCGTACGACGAGCCGCTGAACGTGCACATCTGGGGCACGGGCGGCATGAGCCATCAGTTGCAGGGCCCGCGTGCCGGCTTGATCAACAAGGAGTGGGACAACCGCTTCCTCGATCGCTTGATCGAAGACCCCGCGAGCCTGGCGCAAGTGCCGCACATCGAGTACGTGCGCGAGGCCGGCAGCGAAGGCATCGAGCTCGTGATGTGGCTCATCGCGCGCGGTGCGATGGCCGACGTCGGCGGCGGGCGCAGGCCGACCGTGACCCACCGCTTCTACCACGTGCCGGCCTCGAACACCGCCGTGGGACACCTGATTCTGGAGAACTGACGTGACGATCCACGTAGCCCTCGCGGGTGCCGGCGCGTTCGGCATCAAGCATCTCGATGCGATCAAGAACATCGCCGATGTCAAGGTCATCTCGCTGGTCGGTCGCGAATTCGGCAAGACCAAGGAGGTGGCCGACAAGTACGGTATCGCGCACGTGGCCACGGATCTGGCCGAGAGTCTGAAGTTGAAGGAACTCGATGCAGTGATCCTTTGCACGCCGACGCAGATGCATGCCGAGCAGAGCATCGCCTGCCTGAAGGCCGGCAAGCACGTGCAGGTGGAGATCCCGCTGTGCGACCGCCTGAAGGACGGGCAGGCCGTGGTCGCGCTGCAGAAGCAGGTGGGCAAGGTGGCGATGTGCGGTCACACCCGCCGCTTCAATCCGAGCCACCAGTGGGTGCGCAAGAAGGTTATCGCCGGCGAGTTCAACATCCAGCAGATGGACGTGCAGACGTACTTCTTCCGCCGCACGAACATGAACGCGCTCGGCCAGCCGCGCAGCTGGACCGACCATCTGCTGTGGCACCACGCAGCGCACACGGTGGACCTTTTCGCCTACCAGGCGCGCTCGCCGATCGTGAAGGCCAACGCGATCCAGGGCCCGATCCATCCGGTGCTGGGCATCGCGATGGACATGAGCATCCAGCTCAAGGCGGCCAACGGCGCGATCTGCACGCTGTCCTTGAGCTTCAACAACGAAGGCCCGCTCGGCACCTTCTTCCGCTACATCGGCGACTCCGGCACCTACATCGCGCGCTACGACGACCTCTTCAACGGCAAGGACGAGAAGATCGATGTATCCAAGGTCGACGTCTCGATGAACGGCATCGAGCTGCAGGATCGCGAGTTCTTTGCGGCGATCCGCGAGGGGCGCGAGCCCAATTCCAGCGTGGCGCAAGTGCTGCCGTGCTACGAGGTGCTGCACCAGCTGGAGCAGCAGCTCCAGTAGTCGCCGACGCAGGCGAGGGCGCTGCCTGCACCGGGTTTGACCCAGGGCAAACCGCCGTGGCGCCGATGCTGGCAAGGTAGCCCCGTCGCGCCAAGGTGCGCGTAGAGGGGCTGTTTCATGGTCCGAGCCGACGACGCAGAGATTCCCGGCACGACGCTGTTCGACGGCGCACAGGCACGCAAGGGCTACGCGTTGAACAAGATGTGCTATTCGTTCAACGACGCGGCCAACCGGCAGGCATTCCTGCACGACGAGGACGCGTATTGCGCGCGCTTTGGCCTCAACGCCGAGCAGCGTGAAGCCGTTCGCCAGCGCGACGTGCTGCGCCTGATCGCCGCAGGCGGCAACGTGTACTACCTGGCCAAGCTGGCCGGCATCTTCGGCCTCGACGTGCAGGACCTCGGGGCGCAGCAGACCGGCGTGAGCAAGGACGAATTCAAGGCGCGGCTCGTCGCCGCGCGGGGGTGAACCGCATGGCCCAGATCATCGGAGCGGTCACCACGTCGCACGTGCCCGCCATCGGCGGGGCCATGGCCAAGGGGCTGCAGGCCGAGCCGTACTGGAAGCCCTTTTTCGACGGCTTTCCGCCGGTGCGGCGCTGGCTCGCGGAAGTGAAGCCCGACGTGGCCGTCGTGATCTACAACGACCACGGACTGAACTTCTTTCTCGACAAGATGCCCACGTTCGCGGTCGGCGCGGCACCCGAGTACCGCAACGCCGACGAGGGATGGGGCATCCCGCAGGTGGCGCCGTTCCGCGGCGATCAGGATCTGTCATGGCACCTGATCGAATCCCTCATCGGTGAGGACTTCGACATCACGACATGCCAGGAGATGATGGTCGATCACGCGTTCACGTTGCCGATGGCGCTGCTGTGGCCCGACCAGCGCTGGCCGGTGCGCGTGGTGCCGGTGTGCATCAACACCGTGCAGTTCCCGCTGCCGTCGGCACGGCGCTGCTACCGATTGGGCGAGGCCGTCGGCCGAGCGGTCCGCTCCTGGCAGAGCGACGCGCGCGTGCTCATCATGGGCACCGGTGGCCTGTCGCACCAGCTCGACGGCCAGCGGGCCGGGTTCATCAACAAGTCCTTCGACGAGCAGTTCATGAACAGTCTGGCGTCGGACCCGGAATGGGCCACCCAATACTCGATCCACGATCTCGTGCGGCTCACCGGTACGCAGGGTGTCGAACTGGTGATGTGGCTGGCGGCGCGCGCGGCGCTCGGGGCCCGTGCCAGCACCCGGCACAGCAGCTATCACATCCCGATCTCGAATACCGCGTCGGGCCTAATGCTGCTCGAGCCCGCCTGAGAGGCGACGGCCGGCCTGCGCCGGCGCTAGGGTCACAATGCGGTGCATGCCGGCACTTCAGGCCGGATGCGTCGACACCGACCCGCGCCCATGTCCAGCACAATGACCGACGCCGCCGAGCAGCTGATGCAGTTGGCTACCGAGCGCTACAGCTGCCGCGGCTTCCGGCCCGATCCGATTCCCAGGGCCACCATCGAGCGCGTCCTCGCGATCGCGCAACGCAGCCCATCGTGGTGCAACTCGCAGGCCTGGCAAATCGCCGTCGCAAGCGCGCCTGCGACGGAGCGGGCGCGACAGGCCTTGATGGCCCACATCAAGCAAGGTGCGTTGCCACGGCCGGATCTCGACTGGCCGCGCGAGTACCGCGGTGTCTACCAGCAGCGCCGCCGCGAGTGTGGTTTCCAACTCTATGAGGCCGTTGGCGTGGCGCGCGGCGACAAGGAGGGCGCCGATCGGCAGCGACTGGAGAACTTCCGGTTCTTCGGCGCGCCGCACGTGGCCATCGTCACCAGCGAAGAGCCGCTGGGAATCTACGGGGCCATCGACTGCGGCGTGTACGTCGGGATGTTCATGCTGGCGGCGCGCGCGTGCGGCGTGGCGTCGATCGCGATGGCGGCGCTGGCCGCGTACCCCGAGTTCTGGCGGCGCGAGTGGGGATTGGATGCGCACCGCACCGTGGTGTGCGGCATCGCCTTCGGCCTGGAAGACCCGCTACATCCGGCCAACGCGTTCCGCACGTCGAGGGCGCCGGTGAGCGATGTGGTTCAGTGGGTGGAGTAGCCGCCGCCCGCAATCGAGGCTGGGCGAGTCCAACAAAGTAGTTAACATAATATACATTGTCGCGAATAACGATCGCGACACGATGGGCGCCGAGCCGCGGCGGCGCCTGATCAATAGATCGTGCCGAGCTCCGTATCGACCACCTGGTCGCGCGCGGCGTCGATGATCTCGTCAAAGTGGCGTTGCTCCTCGCCATCGCGCTTCGGGATCAGCGGCTTGTCCAGCGGCCGGCACACGCGGCTGTTGAGCGCGCCCAGTCGCCCGGACTGTTCGATCGCCAGCAGCACGGCTTGCGGATCGATCAACATCGCAAAGGGGTCGCCGACGACGACGCTGTCCTGTGGGTTCTGCATTTCGCCGCTCCGTGGATGTCTGTGCAGATGGCTGCAACTCTAGGCAGCCATCGGCCGGGCTCATAGCCCCAGGCGGGCGCGCATCCGTGGCGGAATTCATTGCTGCGCG
>Ga0335070_10005355_pt1 | contig 15059 bp, 14 predicted proteins | sample Lox_Sample_13_FD_206722 | JGI IMG/M metagenome (GOLD analysis project Ga0335070, IMG submission 206722) | Soil microbial communities from Loxahatchee National Wildlife Refuge, Florida, United States - Lox_Sample_1.3 | ecosystem: Environmental > Terrestrial > Soil > Wetlands | place: USA... | reverse complement strand
AGCAGGGTGACCGCCACCAGCTGCGCCGTGATCGTGGCGATGCCCGCCCCGGGGAGCCCGAGCCGCGGCAGCCCGAAGGGCCCGAAGATGAGGAGCCAGTTCGCCAGGGTCTTGACCGCCGTCACGGCGATCGCGATGACCAACGGCGTGCGCGTGTCGCGCGCCGCGCGGAACCCGCACTCGAGCGTGATCGATACCGCGAAGAGCAGCGTCGAGAGGAGCGTGAGCCGCAGGTAGGGCAGGGCGAGCTCGATCACCTCCGGGCTCGCGTTGAGGAGCCCGAGCCAGAAGCGCGGGACGGACAGCACCACGGTCGCGATCGCCGCCGAGACCACGGCCGCGACCGCGAGGCAGGCACCCAGCGCGGCGCGCGCACGCGGCGCGTCGTCGGCGCCGAGAGAGCGCGCGATCAGCGCCACGCCCGCGACGCCGATCGCCATCAGCACCGCCTGCGAGAGCCAGAAGAACTGGGTCACGTAGCCGACCGCAGCGAGCGAGTGCGGACCGAGCCGGCCGAGCATCGCGATGTCGATCAGTCCGACCGCGCTGGCCAGGACCTGCGAGAGGATCACCGGCCAGGCGAGCCGCCAGATCTCGCGGTCGTCGGCGCGGACGTCGCGAACGACCGCCGAGCCGGGCGCCGCGGGCAGGGTCTGGGCGAGGGCGGCCGGTGCCTCGGGATCCTCGACGAGCTCCAGGACCCCCGCGCCTCCGTCCCGCTCAACCTCCGGCAGAGCGGAGCTCCGCGGGAAGCTGGAAGACCACGCCCTCGTCCACGCGCGGGAGCGCGTCCACCGAGGCGGCCGGCCCCGCGAGCTCCTGCAGCCGCGCCACCACCTCGCGCACGAGGACTTCGGGCGCGGAGGCGCCCGCGGTCACGCCGACGCAGCGCGCGCCGGCGACCCACACCGGGTCGATGTCGGCCGCGGTCTCGACCAGGTAGGCGCGTGCACCGGCCTTCTGGCCGAGCTCGACGAGGCGGCGGCTGTTGGAGGACGCGGGCGCGCCGACCACCAGCAGCACGTCGCTGTCGCGCATCAGCTCCTTCACCGCGTTCTGCCGATTCTGCGTCGCGTAGCAGATGTCGTCCTTGCGCGGCAGCCGGATCGCCGGGAAGCGCTGCCGCAGCGCCTCCAGGATCTCGCGCGTGTCGTCGACCGAGAGCGTCGTCTGCGTGAGGCAGGCGAGCCGCGATGGATCGCGCACGGCGAGCCGTGCGACGTCGGCCGTGCTCTCGACCAGGTGGAAGCTCTCGGGCGCGTGGCCCATCGTGCCCTCCACCTCGACGTGCCCGGCGTGCCCGACCAGCACGATCTCGTAGCCCTCGCGCGCGAAGCGCAGCGCCTCGACGTGCACCTTGGTGACGAGCGGGCAGGTGGCGTCGAGCACCCGCAGCCGGCGCTCCGCGGCGCGCTCGCGCACGCCGGGTGCGACGCCGTGGGCGCTGAACACGAGGAGCGCGCCCTCGGGTGCCTGCGCGGGGTCGTCGACGAAGATCGCGCCCTTGGCGCGCAGGCCGTCGACGACGTGGCGGTTGTGCACGATCTCGTGTCGAACGTAGACGGGCGGTCCGTAGCGCTCGAGGCAGAGCTCCACGATCTCGATGGCGCGGTCGACCCCGGCGCAGAAGCCGCGCGGGCTGGCGAGGCGGATCTTCACGGTCGGGCCAGCTTAGCAAGCGGAACGCGCCCCGTTTACACTCCGCTCCGAGCGACCCGCGGGAGACCCTCCATGCCCGATCTGGTGCCCGACCTGGACTCCGATCTCGACCACGCCCGCGCCGAGATCCGGCAGTGGCTCGACACGCACGCCCCGAAGAGCCTCGTCGGTGCGCCCGGCACCGAGCTCGACGGAACCTGGGGTGGGCGCCGCGCGCGCTATCCGGATCCCGATCGCAAGCGCTGGCTCGACGTCTGCGCCGAGCGCGGCTTCACGGCGCCCGAGTGGCCGCGCGCCTGCGGCGGCGGCGGCCTCTCGCGCGAGCAGGCCAAGGTGCTGCGGCAGGAGATGGCGCGCCTGCGGCTTCCGCCGCCGCTGATCGGCTTCGGGCTCACCATGATCGGTCCGGTCCTGCTCCAGTTCGGCAACGAGGAGCAGAAGCGCGAACACCTGCCGCGCATCTGCCGCGGCGAGATCCGCTGGTGCCAGGGCTACTCGGAGCCGGGCGCTGGAAGCGACCTCGCCGGCCTCCAGACGCGCGCCGTGCTCGAGGGCGACCACTATCGCATCGACGGCCAGAAGATCTGGACGTCCTACGCCGATCTCGCCGACTGGATGTTCCTGTTGGTGCGCACCGATCCGAACGCGCGCAAGCAGGAGGGCATCACCTTCATCCTGATGGACATGGAGACCGAAGGCGTCTCGGTGAAGCCGATCAAGCTGATCAGCGGCTCGTCGCCCTTCTGCGAGACCTTTATCAACGGCGCGCGGGTGCCCGCGCGCAACGTCGTCGGCAAGGTGAACGGCGGCTGGACGGTCGCCAAGGCACTGCTCGCGCACGAGCGGACCATGATCGCCGATGCCTTCGGCGCCGCCTCGGGTGGCGGCGGCAAGCGCAAGAGCTTCGCCGAGTGGGCGCGCGAGTACGCGGGCTTCGAGGACGGACGGCTGGCCGACGCCAGCCTGCGCGAGCGCATCGCCCAGAACGAGATGGACACGCGCGCCTTCCTGCTCACCACGCAGCGCGCGCGCGACGCCGCCAAGGCCGGGCACGCGCCGGGTTCCGAGAGCTCCATCTTCAAGGTCTACGGCACCGAGCTGAACCAGCGCCGCCTGGAGCTCCTGGTGTCGATCGCAGGCCCGGCCGGCCTCGGCTGGGAGGGCCCGGGCTTCGACGCGCACGAGCTCGACTGGACGAGGCAGTGGCTGCGCTCGCGCGGCAACAGCATCGAGGGCGGCACCAGCGAGGTGCAGCTCAACATCATCGCCAAGCGCGTGCTCGGCCTGCCCGACTGACCGCCGCCAAGGAGTCCCCGTGCAGCTCGTCCTCAGCGAAGACCAGGAGCTCCTCGCCAAGACCGCCCTCGACTTCGCGCGCGAGCACTCGCCCGTGTCGCGCGTGCGCGCGCTGCGGGATGGCAGCGACCCGACCGGCTTCTCGCGCGCGCTCTGGAAGCAGATGGCCGAGCTCGGCTGGGTGGGCATCCTGATCCCCGAGAGCCACGGCGGCGCGGGAATGGGCCTGGCTGACCTGGCCGTCGTGCTCGAGGCGCTCGGGCGCACGCTGGCGCCGGAGCCCTTCCTGTCGACCGTGCTGCTCGGTGCGCAGGCGATCGCGCTCGGCGGCAGCGAGGCGCAGCGGCAGGCGTGGCTGCCGCGGGTCGCCGCGGGCGACGCGCTCCTGACCCTCGCCTGGCAGGAGGCGAGGAGCCGCTACGACCTCCGGCGCGTCGCGGCGACGGCCGAGTCCGAGGGTGACGGCTGGCGCCTCGCCGGCGAGAAGATCCAGGTGCTCGACGCGCACGTGGCCGACGCCTTCATCGTGTCGGCGCGCACGGGCGCTGGCGCGGAGCTCGGGCTCTTCCTGGTGCCTGCCGGCGCGCCCGGCCTCTCGATCACCCGCCAGACGCGCATCGACGCGCGCAACGCCGGCCTGGTCCGGCTCGAGGGCGTGCGCGTCGGCCGCGACGCGCGGCTCGGCGGGACGGAGGACGGCGCCGCGCTGCTCGAGCGGGTCATCGACCGCGCCACGGCCGGCCTGTGCGCGGAGATGCTGGGCGGGATGAGCCAGGTGTTCGACGACACGCTCCAGTATCTGAAGACGCGCGTCCAGTTCGGCGTGCCGATCGGCTCGTTCCAGGCGCTCAAGCACCGCGCCGCGAAGCTCTTCATGGAGATCGAGCTGGCGCGCTCGGCGGTGATGGCGGCGGTGCGCGCCGCGGACGAGGGCGACGCCGATCTCCCCACCCTGGTGTCGCTGGCCAAGGCGCGCTGCTCGGACGCCTTCGTGCTCGCGGCCAACGAGGGCGTTCAGATGCACGGCGGCGTCGGCATGACCGACGAATACGACCTCGGCTTCTACATGAAGCGCGCGCGCGTCGCGGAGATGACCTTCGGCGACGCCGCCTGGCACCGCGCGCGCTGGGCCCGCCTGCACGGCTACTGAGCGCACCGATGTCGCTCACCCGCACCGAGCGGCTGCTGCGCGCCTGCCGCGGCGAGCCCGTCGACCGCCCTCCCGTGTGGCTGATGCGACAGGCGGGCCGCTACCTGCCGTCGTATCGCGCCGCGCGCGCCGGCGTCTCGTTCCTCGACACCTGTCGCGACGTCGATCGCGCCGTCGAGATCTCGCTCCAGCCGCTGCGCGAGGTCGGCACCGAGGCCGTGATCCTGTTCTCCGACATCTTCGTGCCGGTGCTGGGTCTCGGCGTCGACGTCGACTTCCAGCCCGGGCCGGTGATCCGGCATCCGATCCGTGCGCGCGCCGACGTCGAGAAGCTCGCCGAGCCCGACGTCGAGCGCGCGGTGCCCTACGTCTTCGAGACGCTGCGCCGGCTGCGCCGCGCGCTCGAGCCCGAGGCGGTCCCGCTGCTCGGCTTCGCGGGCGCGCCGTTCACGCTCGCCGCGTATCTCGTCGAGGGACACGGGTCGCGGCACTTCGCCGAGCTGAAGCGGCTGATGTACCTGGAGCCCGACGTGCTGCGCGCGCTGCTCGCGCGCCTCACGGACCTCACCGTGCGGTACCTCGCGGCGCAGGTCGAGGCGGGGGCGCAGGTGGTCCAGCTCTTCGACACGTGGGCCGGCATCCTCGCCGAGCCCGAGTACCGCGCATGGGTGCAGCCGCTGCACCGCGAGATCGCGGAGCGCCTCGACCGCGCCCGGGCGCCGCTCATCCTCTACGTGAACGACGGCGCCCATCTCTTCGACGCGATGCTGGAATCCGGCGCCGACGTGCTCTCGCTCGATTGGCGCGTGGACCTCGCCTCGGCCGCGCGCCGCGCCGGGCGCCGCGCGAGCCTACAGGGGAACCTCGACCCGTGCGCGCTCGCGGCGTCGCCCGCGCAGATCGCCGCGTGGGTGCGCGCGCTGGCGAGCGCCGGGTCGGCGGCGCGCGGTCACGTACTGAATCTCGGGCACGGCTGCCTGCCGGACACGCCGGTCGAGGGCGTCCGCGCCTTCACCGACGCCGCGCGCGCGCTCGGCCGATGAGCGCGGCGGCCGGCGTCCGCCGCGCCCCCGACCTCGAGGTCGCCGTCGTCGGAGCAGGCGCCGCCGGGTTGGCGGCCGCCGCAGCCCTCGCGCGCGGCGGCTGCGAGGTGGGCGTGTTCGAGGCATCGGCGCGCGCGGGAGGCGCCGCCTGGAGCGAAGAGCGCGGCGGCTTCCTCGTCGAACGCGGTGCGCAGACCTTCCGGATCGGTCCCGCGGTCGATCGCTTCCTGCGAGAGCACGCAGTCGACGACCTGCTCGTCGCCGCGTCGCCCGCGAGCCGCGAGCGCTTCCTCGCGCGCGGAGATCGGCTGCTGCCGGTGCCCCTCTCGCCGACCGCCTTCGCGGCGAGCGAGCTGCTCTCGGCGCGCGGCAAGCTGCGGCTCCTCGCCGAGCCCTTCGTGCGCGCCGGAGACGCGACCGGCGAGTCGGTCGCGCGCTTCGCCCGCCGCCGCCTCGGTCCCGAGGCCTGCGATCGCCTCGTCGCGGCGTTCCTCGTCGGTGTATATGCCGGCGACCCGTCCCAGCTCGGGGCGGAGGCCGTCTTTCCCGAGCTCGTCGCCGCCGAGCGCCGGCACGGCTCGATCGCGCGCGGCCTCCTCGCGCGACGCCTCGCGGGCGGCGCGCGCGGCCGCGCCGGCTCGTGGTCGGCGCGCGGGGGGCTCGGCGGCCTCGCGGCGTCGCTCGCGGGAGACCTCGGCGCCGCCCTGCACCTGGGCGCTCCGGTCTCGCACATCGCCTTCGAGGAGGATGGGTATCGGTTCGAGATCGAAGGGGAATCCGGCCCTGTCACCGCGCGGGGCCTGGTGTTGGCGGTCCCGGCGCGCGAGGCGGCCGCCCTGGTCGCGCCGCTCGATCCGGACGCCGCGAAGGCGCTCGACGCGATCACGCACGCGCCCATCGCGAGCGTCTCGATCGGCGTCGAGACGAGCGCGCGCATCCGCGGCTTCGGCTTCCTGGTGCCGGGCGAGGATCGCGAGGCGCTGCTCGGCTGTGTCTTTCCGAGCGCGCTCTTCCCCGGACGCGCGCCGGCCGGCCGCGCTCTGGTGACCGCGCTGCTCGGCGGCCTGCGGCGTCCGGATGCCGTCGACTGGCCCGACGAGCGGCTCGTCGCGGAGGTCGAGCGCGCGCTCGATCGGTGGGTCGGCGTGCGCGGCGCCGCCGAGCCGCTCGCCGTCACGCGCTGGCCGCGCGCCGTCGCACAGCCCGGCTGCGAGCAGCCGCGCCGGGTCGCCGGCGTGCGGGCGCGGCTCGCACGCTACCCGCGGCTCCTGCTGGCGGGCTCGCATCTCGACGGCGTAGCCTTCGGCGACGCGCTGGCCTCGGGAGCGGCCGCGGCGCAGCGACTGCTGGAGGCACGATGAGCATCGATCCGAGCTGCATCTTCTGCAGGATCGCGGAGGGCGAGGCGCCCGCGGCCAGGATCTACGAGGACGACGACGCAATCGCGTTCCTCGACCTCTTCCCGGCCACCGATGGACACACCCTGGTGATCCCCAAGGTGCACTACGAGAACCTCTTCGACGCGACCGACGGGTCGCTGCCCGCGGTGTGGCTCGCCGCGCGGCGCGTGGCGCACGCGATGCGCAAGGCGCTGGCGCCCGACGGGCTCATGGTGTTCCAGCTCAATGGCGCGGCGGCCGGCCAGACCGTCTTCCACTACCACATCCATCTGGTGCCGCGTGCCGCCGGCAGCGAGCTCCGCCTGCACGGGCGCGAGAAGGCGGACGCCGCGAAGCTCGACGCCCTGGCCGCGCGCATCGCAGCGGCCGTCGCGCCCCGTCGCTAGCGACCGCGGCGGCTCCGCCGTCCCGAGGCTGTGGCGGCACGGAGCGCGAGCGCGGCGAGCGCCGCAGCCTGCGCCCACGCGCTGCCCGGCTCGGGTGCGACGCCGTACGCGATGCCGAGGCGCGGGTCGTCGGCCGTGCCCGACTCGCCATCGAGCCCCGGCGCAACGAGACCGGACGCCGGATCGAGGACCGTCGCGTCCGCCGGCACGAGCAGCATCGGCACGCCGACCGCGAAGCCCGGGATGCGCGACACCTCGGGTCCGAGCACGTGCACCACGCCGTTCGCGAAGCCTGCGAGCGTCCCCGTGGCGTCCGTCACGTGGTACACGGCGCCCGACTCCCAGAGCCAGCGCGCGCGCGGCGAGCCGCTCGGGTCATCGTCGAGGAGCAGCGTTCCGTAGCTCCGCCCGTTCGCGACGCCGCCGCAGAGCTGCGGCTGCGCCCACGAGCACTGGCCTGCCGCCGTGGTGTAGGGGTCCTGGAAGTCGAACTCCGGCGGGAGCACGGGCGCGTTGGGCGCAGGGCTCCCGCCCGTGTCCGGCGCTTCGGAGAAGGCGGCCGTCAGGACCTGGAGATCGAAGCTGACGACCGCCATCTCGTTCGCGAAGCGCTGGCCGGACGCATCGCCGAAGGCGGCCGGAGTCGCGAGCTCGTGCGAGGCGGCGCACGCGTCGCCGCCGTCCGAGGCACTCGTGCAGCCGTCGACGAACGGGTCGTAGCCCGGATCGGCGGGGCCGCGCGCGCCAGGCAGCACGACCGGCATGCCGGCCACGTCGCGGATCGCGACGGCCGGGTTCGCGTAGCCGACTGCGCGAGGACGCCCGCCTCGCTGTTGAAGAGATCGATCCCGTCGACCTCGCAGTCGCGGCCGTAGAAGGCGCCGCAGCCGAGCAGCGCCTCCTGCTCATCCGTCAGCACCTGGTTGAGCTCGCGCGTCCCCGCGTACGCGTTGGGTGTAGCTGGGAAGTTGGGGGCGCCGAAGGGGCCGAAGTCCGGCGTTGCGGCCGCGCCCTTGGCTGCGCAGCCGTCGGTCCGCGAGCCGTCGCACGGGTCTTCGTTCGAGCGGACGAAGGGCGGAGCAGCACCCGCCATGAAGGCCACGATGGAGCTGGAGCCCGCGTTGCCGGCCAGGGCGTTCGCGAAGAATCCGGAGACCGTGAGCTGGCCCAGCGGCTTGATGGTGTCGCGGTCGAACGTCGTCGGATTGAGCGGGTTATTGAGGCTTTCCCAGATCGTGAGGTCGCAGACGGGCGGGTAGTACGTCGGATCCAGGACGGCCTCGCAGAGCGCGTCGAAGACGTCGTGATTCCCGGCGGTCGGAGGCGGGGTGCACTGGGGATCGGGCGTCAGGGTCGCGCCGTCGGCGGAGATCGTTCCGCACGGCTGGAGGCAGCCCGCCTCCGCGCCCGTCGGGCAGGTGGCGTCCGCGGCGGCGTCGCCGCGCAGCGGCCGCCCGCTCGCCGGATCGACGCGCCGAACGCCGTTCTTGCGGGCGGGCGTCCCCGCGCTGGCCGTGAGCGTGCCGCCGGCGACCGTGAGCGTGAGCGTCCCCGGATCGCTGCGCAGGTCGCCGCCGGCGGACTGGAGGTCGAAGCTCCCGACCGGGTCGCCGAAGTGCGCGAAGGCCGCACGGCGGTCGATCGCCGTCACGCCCGTCCGCGGATCGATGTGCGCCGGCGTCGACGGCGCCCCGCGCAGCGCGCCCGTGAGCTCCGTCAGCGGCGCGGCGCGCGGCGAAGCCGGGCACGCGACCGTCCCGAACAGGATCGTCGCGAGCAGGAGGGCCGTCCGCGGGCGCGCCATGAGCCATCTGACGACGGGAGGGGGGCCCCTGTCAAGTCAAAATGACTCAGCGTCCCGAGCGGATCCACCCGGCCAGCACCTCGACCCAGAGCGGGTGGGCGTTCAGGCACGGGATCAGCACGAGCTCCTCGCCTCCGAGCGCGAGCCACTGCGCGCGCGCGCGGATCCCGATCTCCTCGACCGTCTCGAGGCAGTCGGCGACGAACGAGGGGCAGATCACCGCGAGCCTCTCGACGCCGCGCGCGCGCAGCTCAGGGAGCACCTCGTCGGTGTAGGGGCGCAGCCAGGGCGTACGGCCGAGCCGCGACTGGAACGACATCGTCCAGTGCTCGTCGCGCAGCCGCAGGGCGTCCGCGAGCCCGCGGGCCGTGGCCAGGCAGTGGGCGCGGTAGCAGAAGCGGTTCATCGGTCCGATCACGTCGCAGCAGGCCGACGACGCGAGGCAGTGCGCGCCGGTCGGGTCGCTCCTCCGCACCTGCCGTTCGGGGAGACCGTGGAACGAGATCAGCAGGTGATCGGGCCACTGGCTCTCGGGCAGCTCGCGGGCCACCGCGGCGAGCGCGCCGAGGAAGCCGGGCTCGGCGTAGAAGGGCTCCTGCACGTCGACGGCGGGGACGTTCGTGCGCCGGCCGGCCTCGCGATAGACGGCCTCGAGCGCGGAGCCCGTGCTCGCCGACGCGTACTGCGGGAAGAGCGGGACCACGCGGATCCGCTCGACGTCGGCCGCCGCGAGCCGGTCGAGCGCGGGGCCGATCGCCGGAACGCCGTAGCGCATCGCGAGCTCGACCAGGTAGTCCTCGCCGAGCTCCTTCTGCAGCGCATCGCACAGCGCGTGACCGTTCGACACCAGCGGCGAGCCGGTGCCCGTCCACACCTGGCGGTAGGCCGCGGCCGCGCGGCGCGGGCGGAAGGGGAGGATCGTGAGGTTGAGCACGAGCGCGCGCGACAGCGCCGACGTGTCGATGACCCGGGGGTCGCCGAGGAACTCGCGCAGGTAGCGGCGCACCGCGCGCGCCGTCGGCGCCTCGGGCGAGCCGAGGTTCAGCAGCAGGACGCCGCGCCGCCGGCTCACAGCCACGCGTACGCCTTGCGCATCGCATCGCGCCCGCCCGACTCGAGGATCTCGCCGTGGGTCAGCGTGACGCGGTCGAAGTCCCAGGCGAGGATGCGATCGAGCGAGGCGCGCGCGGCGCTGCGGTCGCGGATCGCGACGCGCACGAGCCCGTTCGGGCCGAAGCCGTCACGCACGCGCGTGAGGCGGGCCCAGAGGAGGAGCCCCGGGAGCGAGGCCTCCGTGGGGTGGAACGCGAGGTCGGCCACGAGCAGGGTGCGGCTCGCGCGGTGGAAGAAGGCGACCTCGTTCAGGAGCCGCGCGCCGCGCACGAAGACCTGCTCGAGCGCGCCGCCGCAGCTCGGGTGCGGCTCGTCGCCGAGCTCGCCGTCGAAGGGGAGGTCGCGGCGCTTGCGCGGGAGCCCGGGCGCGCCCAGGAGGAGTGCCTGGGGGTAGGCCTGCTTCCAGCCGCCGGCGAAGAGGTGGTGGACGTAGTTGGGCGCCGCGATCACGCGCACCGCGCCGAGCGCATCGACCGCGCGCCGCGTCGCGGCGTCGGCCTGGACCGGCGAGTGGAGGAAGAGGCCGCCGTCGGGGAGCCGGATCACGGTCATGCGGGTGCCGATGTCGAAGAACGGGAGCGGCCGCCGGAGCGGCCGCTCCGCCACCCAGAGGTCGTGGGCGATGGGGCGGAGCGCGTCCATGGCCCTCCAGAATAGGACGGCTCAGAGCGGCACGCCGAGCTTCGCGAGGTCGTGGCGGATCCGCTCGACGTCGGCGCTCCGCGCCGCCACGTCGCGCGCGCAGATCTCGCGCGCGGCGACGGCGGCGGCCTGGCCCTCCAGCATGCACGGGCCGATCACGCGCACCGACGCAAAGGCGGCGGGATCGGCCGAGATGCAGCGGCCGGCCACGAGCAGGTTGTCGATGCCGCGCGCGACCAGGCAGCGGTAGGGAATCGTGTACCAGGTGCCGGGCTCGAGGAAGCGCCAGAGCGTCTCGCCGCCGGCGACGTGGCGCTCGATCGGCCAGGCGGCGCGCCCGATCCCGTCGTCGAACTGGCGGAGCCCGAGCACGTCCTCCTCGGCGAGCCGGCACTCGCCCTCGACCCGGCGGGTCTCGCGCACGCCGAGCCGGAAGGCGCTGTCGGCCACGAAGGCGTCGGCGAAGCCCGGCACCTTGCGGCGGAGGAAGTCGGCGAGCTTTGCGACCTGCCGCCGCCCTTCGAGCTCCCCCCACGTGAGCTCCGCGGCGTCGCCGGCGTCGAGCGCGCGCCCGCGCCAGGCGATCCGCGAGAGGGCGACCAGCACCTCGCCGGGGCGCCCGGTCGGGATCAGGTTGCCGCCCTTGCGCGGGAGGCCTTCGGACTCGAAGTGCTCGGCGAGGAGCTTGGGGAGCTCGCGCAGCGCGCCGAGCGCGGCGCTGAGGTCGACGTGCTGCATCGTGAACATCGTCGACGGGTACTGGAGCTCGTCGGCGCGCTCGGTGGCGACCCCGGCCTGCCGCGCCAGCTCGGCGTCGCCGGTCGCGTCGACCCAGACACGCGCGCGCAGCGCGACGCGCCCGGCGCGGGTGTGGATCGCCGCGCCGCGGAGCACGCCGCCCTCCACCGCCGCGTGCGTCACCTTGGCGTGTAGCCAGACCGTGAGCCGCGCCTCGGCCGCGGCGCGCTCCTCGAGCAGCAGCTTCACGCCCCAGGGCACGTAGGGCAGGGCGGCGCTCTCGCGGAACGGAACCGGCCCGTAGGCGTGCTGCCGCGCGCGCAGCGCGTCGGCCAGCTCGAGCGGGAATCCGCCGACCAGCGGCGCCAGCCGGCCATCGCGCTCCTTCAGGAAGAAGCCGCAGTAGGTGCCGACCGAGCCGCCCGTGCTCATGCCGCCGAGGAACGGCATCTCCTCGACGAGCGCCGTCCGCAGGCCCATGCGCGCGCCGGTCACGGCGGCGGCGCAGCCCGCCGAGCCTCCGCCGACGACCGCGAGGTCGACCTCGGCGGCGATCGGGAGCGCCTCGGCCGGGAGCTGGAGCGTCGCTCGAGACGGCGTAGAGCCCGTCAAGGCCGACGGCGCGCGAGGCCGCCGAACCAGAACGACACGAGCAGGTACCAGCCGGGGAAGGCGAGCGTGGCGGGCGCGATGCGCAGCCGCGCGCCGAGCTCAGGCGCTACGACCGCGAGGGCGAGGGCGACGATCCAGAGCGCCCCGAGCGCGTTCGTGGTGCGCCGTAGCACCGGCATCTTGCTCGGGTAGACGTACTTGATCGGGACGAACACCGCGACGGAGAGCCCCACCACGACGGCGGTCGTCGTGGCGCGCGAGGCGTCGAGCAGCCAGGCGTAGAGCGCGACCACGTTCCAGTACGACGGGAAGCCGAGGAAGAAGTCGTCCTCCGTCTTGGCATCCTGCTGCGAGAATCCGTACGCGCTGGCGAGGATCGGGAACGCGGCCCACCACGGGCGCAGGTAGCCGGCCGCCACCAGGAACACGACGGGGACGATCACGTAGTTCAGGAAGTCGACGATGTCGTCGAGGCGCCGGCCGTCGATGCCGGGCAGGACCTCGCGCACCCGCACCGCGCGCGCGAGCGTGCCGTCGACCGAGTCGATGGCGAGCGCCACCAGCATCAGGATGGCGGCCTGCGGCAGGTTGCCGGCCACCACCGCGAGCAGCGCGATCGCGCCGACCACGGCGCCGCTCGCGGTGAAGGCGTGCACGCCCCACGCGAGGCCGACGCGCCGCGGCCCGAGCTCGCGGACGACGGCGAGCCGGCCGCCCGACCTCGCCCGCGCCGGCGCGGGGCTTTCGTGCGAGGGCTGCTGCGGCGGCTGCTGCTGCGGCGGGCTCATGGTCGGTCCTCGGAGCTCGGACCAGCATACCAGAGGCGCAGGTCGAACCTGCAGCGGAGGGGCCGCGAGCCGCTATCCTGCTCGATCGATGGCCCGCAACCGCTTCGTCGAGAGCCGCGCGCTCGAGTACATGCGCCAGGGCGACGAGACCTTCCTCACGACGCGCGTCGACGCGGTCCTGAACTGGGGCCGCAAGTACTCGATGTTCCTCTACCCGTTCGTGACCGCCTGCTGCGGCATGGAGTTCATGTCGGTGGCCGGTCCGCGCTACGACCTCGACCGCTTCGGCTGCGCGCTCCCGCGCTTCTCGCCCCGCCAGGCGGACCTCCTGATGGTGGTCGGCACCATCAGCCACCGGCAGGCGCCCATCCTCAAGAAGGTCTACGACCAGATGGCGGAGCCGAAGTGGGTGATCGCCTTCGGCGCCTGCACCTGCTCGGGCGGCCCCTACAACAACTACGCCACCGTACAGGGCATCGACACGATCATCCCGGTGGACGTCTACATCCCCGGCTGCCCGCCGCGGCCGGAGGCCGTGCTCGACGGGCTGATGAAGCTCCAGGAGCGGGTCCAGGCGGAGCGGGTGCCCGCGGACGGCCGGCACCGCGAGACCGAGGACCTGCCGCTTCCGGTCGTCGAGAAGCCGATCGCGCGCTGAGCCGTCAAGCCCCGCGTTCGGGTTCCGATCCTATCCGTGGAGGAGAGGCCGGCGCCGTGAGCCCCAGCGAACGCTTCGATCTGGTCGTCGTGGGCTCGGGACCGGGTGGCTACGTCGGCGCGATCCGGGCCGCTCAGCTCGGCCAGCGGGTGGCGGTGGTCGAGCAGGACCGGCTCGGCGGCATCTGCCTCAACTGGGGCTGCATTCCCTCGAAGGCGCTGCTCACCGGCGCCGAGCTGGTCGAGTCGCTGCGAGTGCACGGCGAGACCTTCGGCGTCGTCGCGGGCGAGCTCCGCCTCGACTACGGCAAGGCGATCGACCACAGCCGCAAGGTGGCCGACCGCCTGTGCAAGGGCGTGCAGGCGCTCTTCAAGAAGAACGCGATCACATGGGTCCGCGGGCGCGGCCGCCTGGTGGGCCCGACGAGCGTCGCGGTCGAGGGCGCCGACGCCGGCGTGGTGGAGGGCTCCAACGTCGTGCTCGCGACGGGATCCACCGAGTGGACGCCGCCGGGGATCGAGGTCGACGGCCGGCGCGTCCTCACCTCGCGCGAGGCGCTCGAGTCGCGCGAGATCCCGGGCCACCTCGTGATCGTCGGCGCCGGGGCGGTGGGCATCGAGTTCGCCTACGTCTACGCCATGTACGGCGCGCGCGTGACCCTGGTCGAGATGGCCGACCAGGTCCTGCCCGGCGCCGACCCGGAGGTGGCGCAGGCGCTCGAGCGCGAGCTCCGCCGCAAGAAGATCGCGGTGCGCACCGGCACCCGCTTCGAGGAGCTGAAGCGGACGCCGTCCGGTGTCGCGGTCACGGTGCGCGCAGGCGACCAGAGCGAGCAGGTCGAGGCCGACCAGGTGCTGCTCGCGATCGGGCGACGCCCGCTGTCGGGCGATCTGGGCCTCGAGGCCGCCGGCGTCGGCACCGATGCGAAGGGCTTCGTTCGCGTCGACCAGCAGCTCGTCACCTCGGCGCCCACGGTGCGCGCCATCGGCGACCTCGTCGGTGCGCCGCTCCTGGCCCACAAGGCGAGCGAGGAGGGCGTGGCAGCGGCCGAGTGGATGGCCGGCCACCCGCGGCCGGCCCTCGACCCCTGGAAGATCCCGGCGTGCATCTACTGCCAGCCGCAGGTCGCCTGGATCGGGCGCACCGAGGCGCAGGCGCGTGCCGAGTTTGGCGACGACGTCCGGATCGGGCGCTTCCCGTTCACGGCCTCGGGCAAGGCGGTCGCGTCGGCGCACACGGCCGGATTCGCCAAGCTGATCGCCGAGCCGCGCTTCGGCGAGATCGTCGGGGCGCACCTGGTCGGCTACGGGGCGACCGAGCTCGTCGCCGAGATCGCGCTGGCGATGACGCTCGAGGCCACCACGTCGGAGATCGCCGCGACGACGCACGCGCATCCCACCCTGTCGGAGGCGATCCTCGAGGCAGCGCTGGCGGCCGAGGGTCGCTCGATCAACGTCTAGGTAGCACCCGCGCGCAGCCAGCTGAAGTCAACAACGAGGAGCTTCGTGGATGTCGATGACGGTCGAGCTTCCGGCGCTGGGCGAGAGCGTGGTCGAGGGGACCGTGACGCGCTGGCTCGTCCGCGAGGGCGAGCGCGTGCACCGCGACCAGCCGCTCGTCGAGGTCACGACCGACAAGGTCGACGCCGAGATCCCGGCGCCGGAGGACGGCGTCGTCGAGAAGATCCTGGTCGCCGAGGGCGAGACCGTCCCGGTCGGCGGCGCCCTCCTCACCCTCGCCGTCGGCGCCGAAGCCGCCGCGATCCCGGCT
>Ga0335070_10005354_pt1 | contig 15062 bp, 19 predicted proteins | sample Lox_Sample_13_FD_206722 | JGI IMG/M metagenome (GOLD analysis project Ga0335070, IMG submission 206722) | Soil microbial communities from Loxahatchee National Wildlife Refuge, Florida, United States - Lox_Sample_1.3 | ecosystem: Environmental > Terrestrial > Soil > Wetlands | place: USA... | reverse complement strand
GCCGGATCGAGCTCGCCCTCGAAGCGCGCCAGCGCCGCGCCCGCTCCAGCCTGGTCGCCGCTCGCCGCGGCGCTCATCGCAGCGACGCTCGGCAGCGCTCCACGCCGGCCTCGAAGCGGGCGAGGATCTCGCCGCGCAGCGCGGCGTCCACCAGCAGCCCCGGCTTGAACTGCAGCACCGAGGTGTCGTGCCCGGCGAACATCGCCCACAGGCCGCAGTCGTAGAGCGCGCGCGTCATCAGCATGCCGCCCTGCGGGTGCGCGAAGCGCAAGCCCATCACCAGGCCGAGCCGACGGATCTCGACGAGCCAGTCCGCGTGGCGCCGCTGGATCGCGGCGAGCCCCTCCGCGAGCTCCTCCGACGTGGCCTTTGCGTTCGCCGCCACCTCCGGCCGCGTGGTGATCTCGAGCACCTTCAGCGCGACGCGGCAGCCGAGCTCCGCGCCCCCGAAGGTCGAGACGTGGCCCCAGCCGTCCTCGTCGAGCCAGCCCGCAACGCGCGCCGACAGCACCGCCGCGGCGATCGGGTAGAGCCCGCCCGAGAGCCCCTTCCCGGTGACCAGGATGTCCGGCTCCACGCCGTAGTGCTCGACACCCCAGAGCGTCCCGGTCCGGCCGAGGCCGGTCTGCACCTCGTCGGCGACGTAGAGCGCGCCGTGCCGCGTGCAGAGCGCCTTCACCGCGGCCAGGTACGCGGGCGCGGGCAGCGGGAAGCCCAGCGTCGCGGGAATCGTCTCGATCACCACGGCGGCGACGTCGTCGCCGGCCAGCGCGGACTCCATCGCCGGCAGATCGCCGAACGGCACCTGGACGAACTCGCCCGGCGGCCCCTCGGAGAGGAACATGCGCGAGAAGCGCTCGTCGCCGGCCGCCAGCGCGAGGCCGGTGTGGCCGTGGTAGCCCTTGGCGATCGACACGATCTTGCGTCGCTTGGTGGCGTGGCGGGCGGTCTTCAGCGCGGCGTCGATCGCCTCGCCGCCGCCGCTGGCGAAGACGCTGTACTGGAGATCGCCCGGGGTGAGGCGCGCGAGCGCTTCGCCGAGCTCGGCGCGCGCCGCGCTCGGAAAGTGATGGTTCCCGACGTCGAGCGTCTCGAGCGCCTCGCCCAGCGCCGCCACCAGCTCGGGATTGCGGTGGCCGAGGTTGAAGACGCCTCCGTTCAGGTGCAGGTCGAGCAGCTCGCGGCCGTCGACGTCCCAGATGCGGTAGCCGGCGCGCCGGCCGATCACGAGGTCGACGCCGAGCGCCTGGAAGGTGCGCACGCGGCCCGGACACACGTAGCGCGCGGCGAGCTCGAGGGTGCGGCACTTCTCGTCGGACATCGGGGTCTCCTCCCGGGACGCCGCCATGGTACCCCTAAGCCCGCTCCGGGCTCGGCCCAGCGCCCTCGCCGCCCGCCGCCGCGAAGATCGGCGCCCGCGCGCGGTCCGGCAGCGGCTCCGTGCGCAGCTCTGCATACACGCCGAAGTGATCGCTCGGCCAGACACCACGCTCCTCGTCGTCGCACACCACACGGCATTGCTCCACGAGCCCGAGGCCCTGGCGCGTTGGATAGCCCGCGAACACGTAGTCGATGCGGCGGTCGGGCTCGAGCGCGGCGCGCGCCCACGGGTTGCGGTTCGACCAGGTGATGCCGTCGCCGCCGCGGCCCGCGACCCGCCAGGCGTCGTGGAAGTAGACGCTCCTGCCCTCGACGGCGTGCAGCCCGGTCAGGAAGCGGACCTCGTCCGAGTCCGGCTCCGCATTGAAGTCGCCGGCGATCACCGGCGGGAATCCGTCCTTGGGCCGCAGCCGGATCGCCTGCCGGGCCACCTCCTGCACCTGCCGCAGGCGCGTGTCGCCGTGGTGGAAGCGCCAGTGCAGATGCGTGCAGGTGAAGGCGAGGCGCCCGAAGGGCGCGTCGATCGCGGCCCAGAGCGCTGCGCGCGTCTCGCCGTCGCCGCGATCGGGGAGCGCCAGCACCTCGCGCGCCGCGATCGGCCAGCGGCTCGCCACCGCGTTGCCGAAGTCGAGTTCGGCGGCGCCGCGCCGCATGCGGCTCCCGCGCACGTAGTCGCGGTGCGGGAGCCGCGCCTCGAGCAGCTCCGCCACCTGGTCGAGGCCCGCGCCGCGCAGCGCCTCCTGGAAGGCCACCACGTCGGGGTCGAGGCGGTCGAGCCAGGCGCGGATCCGCGCGGCGCGCTGCGGCCACGGGCCGCTGTCGTGCCACAGGTTGAGGGTAAGCACGCGCAGCGGCACGCGGCAGCTCCCCGAGATCAGTTGAGCGCGTGGGGCTGGCGCAGCTCGAAGGCGGCGATCTCGGCGTCGAAGTGGCGTTGGCCCCCCGCGACCATCTCGTAGCGGCCGCGCATCCAGCCGAAGGGCGTGTGCAGCGGACACCCGGAGGTGTACTCGAAGGAGGCCCCAGGCTCGAGCACCGGCTGCTCCCCGACCACGCCGGCGCCTCGCACCTCCTCGACCCGCCCGGTCGCGTCGGTGATCACCCAGTGGCGCGAGAGCAGCTGCACCGTCTCGTCGCTCAGGTTCCGGATGCGGATCGTGTAGAGGAAGAACCACTGCGAGAGGTGCGGCGCCGAGTGTTCGGCCGAGTAGCGCGCATCCACCTCGATGCACACCCCGTTCGTGGTGGACTCCGACGTCGACACGCGCGACCTCCGCTCCCGGCGCGGCGAACTCTAGACGCCCGGCCGCTGGGCGTCGAGTGCGGACGCGGCGGCGCCGACGCGTTATGCTCGGGCCTCTTTCCCGGACTTCGGAGGACTCCCATGGCCCGCGAAGCCGTCATCGTCGAGAGCGTCCGCACGGGGCTCACCAAGGCCCACCGCGGCTCGTTCAACATGACCGAGCCCGTCGAGTACCTGGCACACTGCCTGCGCTCCGTCGTCGAGCGCGTGCCCAACCTGGACCCCGCCGAGATCGAGGACGTGATCAGCGGCGTCGGCATGCCCGAGGGATGTCAGGGGATGAACATGTCGCGCATCGCGGCGATGGCGGCGGGCTTCCCGAAGGAGGTGGCGGCCACCAGCGTCAACCGCTTCTGCTCCTCCGGCTCGCAGGCGGTGATGATGGCGGCGCACGCGATCATCCACGAGGGCGCCGAGGTCGCGATCGGCGCGGGCGTCGAGACCATCACGATGATGCAGGACGGGACGCAGAACACCACGCGCCTGGTCAACAAGACCGCGCAGGCGCGCTTCCCGGGCCTCTACTTCCCGATGGGCGTCACCGCCGAGGTCGTCGCCGAGCGCTACCAGGTCTCGCGCGAGGACCAGGACCGCTACGCGCTGCAGAGCCAGCAGCGCTACGCCGCGGCCGTCGAGAAGGGCTGGATCGGCGAGGAGATCGCGCCGATGAAGGCGCGGCGCAAGGTCGAGAAGAAGGGCGAGGCGCCCTACGAAGAGGACTGCGTCGTCGACCGCGACGAGTGCAACCGCGCCGACACCACGCTCGAGGGCCTGGCCAAGCTGAAGCCGGTCTTCAAGCCCGCCGAGCAGGGCGGCACCGTGACGGCCGGCAACGCGTCCCAGCTCTCCGACGGCGCTTCGGCCACGCTGCTGATGTCGGCGGAGCGCGCCAAGCGCCTGGGCGTGAAGCCGCTCGGCATCTACCGCGGCGCCGCCGTCTCCGGCTGCGGGCCGGAGGAGATGGGGATCGGGCCGATCTACGCGGTGCCGAAGCTGCTGAAGCGCCATGGCCTCACGATGGACGACATCGACGTCGTCGAGCTCAACGAGGCCTTCGCCTCCCAGCTGCTGCAGTGCCAGCGCGTGCTCGACATCCCGAACGAGAAGCTCAATCCGTGCGGGGGCTCGATCGCGATCGGCCACCCGTTCGGCATGACCGGCTCGCGCCTGACGGGCCTGCTGCTGCGCCAGCTGCAGCGCCAGAAGAAGCGCTACGGGATCGTCACGATGTGCGTCGGCGGCGGCCAGGGCTTCGCATCGCTCTTCGAGAGGGCGTGAGGGGCACGCGTGGCGGAGATCGTCCGCTACGAGCTGCGCGACGCGGTCGCCGTCCTGCGCATGGACGACGGCAAGGCCAACGCCTTCTCGCACGCGATGCTCGAGGCGCTCGGCGCGGCGCTCGACCGCGCCGAGAAGGAGGCCAGGGCGGTCGTGCTGATCGGGCGTCCCGAGCGCTTCTCGGGCGGCTTCGATCTCAAGGTGATGAACCTGGGCGGCGACGCGGTGGTCGCGCTGGTGAGCGCGGGCGCGCGCCTCGCGATCCGCGTCTACGAGAGCCCGCTCCCGGTCGTGATCGCCTGCACCGGCCACGCCATCGCGATGGGCGCCGTGCTGCTTCTCGCGCCCGACCTGCGCATCGGCGTGCAGGGCGACTTCAAGATCGGTCTCAACGAGGTCGCGATCGGCATGACGCTGCCGGTCTTCGCGCTGGAGTTCGCGCGCGAGCGGCTCTCGCCCCGCCACCTGGTGCGCGCCACGGCGCTGGCCGAGCTCTACGGGCCGGACGGCGCGCTCGAGGCCGGCTTCCTCGACCGGGTGGTGCCGGCCGCGGAGCTCGAGCGCGTCGCGCTCGCCGAGGCGGCGCGCCTCGCCGCCGACCTCCAGCAGCCGGCGCACCACGCCACCAAGCGCCGCCTGCGCGCCGCGTCGCTGGCGGCGCTGCGCCGCTCGCTCGACGGCGACGTCGACCCGACGCGCAGCGCCGACTGATCAGAGCTCCGCGCGCACGTCGAGGCGGTGCGCCTTGCGGCCGCCGCGCATCGGCTTCTCGGCGCCGATCCGCACGCCGAGCAGCGCGCGGCAGGTGTCGAGGCAGCGCTCGACCAGCGCGCGTGCGCCGTCGTGCAGGTCCTTCGAGTTCTGCACGTAGGCGACGTTGCGCTCCATGTCCTCGGCCGACCAGCCGCGGCTGTGCGCGATGAACGGAAACTGCGGGAACTGGCAGCCGAGCTCGCCGAAGAAGGTCATCATCTGCCCGACGACGGCCTGCACGTTGTCCTGGCCGCCGGTCACGATCAGCCCCACGACCTTGTTCCGCAGCAGCACGCGGTCGGCGATGGTCTCCTGGTTCTGGATGCAGTTCATGCGCTCGACCATCTTGTAGTAGAGCGAGCTCGCGGCGCCCCAGCGGATCGGCGTAGACACCAGGAAGACGTCGGCCCACTGCACGACGCCTTCGTAGACGCGGTCCATCTGGTCGCTCGGGTCCATCTGGGTGATCGAGCACGGCCAGGTGCAGGCGCGAGCGCTCTTCGAGTAGTAGCCCTCGCAGTGGCGGAAGCGCAGCGCGCGCAGCTGGACGAGCCGCGTCTCGGCGCCGAGCTCGCCGGCGCGCGCGAGCGCCGCCTCGAGCAGCGCCTCCGAGGTCGAGTAGCGCGGGTAGGCGTCGTCCTGGTTGGTGGTCGAGAGGCCGAGGACGCGCAGCGGGGCATCGCGCGGGGCGCCGCCGGGCTCGCCCCGCTGCGCGATGCGCGCGAGCGGGTGCGGCGCGTGGCGCTGCTTGCGGCGCGGGCTCTGCGCCTGCGGCCGCAGCCAGACGTGGCCGCCCTCGACCTTCACGTCGTAGCGCGGCACGGCGTCCTGCTCGTAGCCCGGCTCGCCGAGGCCGGTCTCGCAGTGGAACTTCCAGTGGTGCCAGGGGCATACCACGTAGTCGCCTTCGAGCGTGCCCTCGCCGAGCGGGCCGCCGACGTGGTTGCAGACGCCCGAGATCGCGCTGAAGCGCCCGCCGCGACACACCAGGGCGATCCGGATGCGGCCGACCGCCACGGGCTGGACCGCGCGCTGGCCGAGCGCCTCGGCGAGCCCCAGGTCCTGCCACGCGGAGCCCGCTGAATCGATCGGGCCGGAGCCCGCTGAATCGATCGGGCCGAAGCCCGCTGAATCGGGCGGGGTGTCGTCGTTCCCTGCGTTCATGCGGCGTCGCCTCCTAACGCGCTTGATTACCCCATCGCGCTAACGTCGCCCAGGAGGATCCCCATGGCCGGGCAGCAGGTCGTTCTGGTGACGGGCGCCTCGTCGGGCATCGGCAGCGCGGTGGCCGAGCACCTGGCCGGCCGCGGCCATCGCGTCTTCGGCGCACAGCGGCGCGTCCCGGCGCAAGGCGCTGCGGGCGTCGAGATGCTCGCGATGGACGTCACCGAGGAGGCCTCGGTGCGGCGCGCCGTCGCCGCGCTGGTGGAGCGCGCGGGCCGCGTCGACGCCGTCGTCAACAACGCGGGCAACGCGCTGATGGGCGCCGTCGAGGACACCTCGCTGGAGGAGGCCCAGGCGCAGCTCGACACCAACTTCTTCGGCGTCCTGCGGTGTGTCGCGCCGTGTTGCCGGTGATGCGCGCGCAGGGCGGCGGCCACATCGTCAACATCAGCTCGCTCGCCGGCGTGCTCGGCCTCCCCTTCAGCGGCCTCTACAGCGCCAGCAAGTTCGCCCTCGAAGGCATGACCGAGAGCCTGCGGCTCGAGGCGCGCCGCTTCGGGATTCGCGTCGTGCTGATCGAGCCGGGCGACTTCCGGAGCGACCTCGCAGCCACCCGGCGCATCGCCGAGGGCGCCGCCAAGAACGACGCCTACCGGGACGCCTTCGCCCGCTTCCAGGCGCAGCAGGAGCGGGACGAGGCGGCGGCGCCGACGCCGGAGCCCGTAGCCCGGCTGGTCGAGCGCATCCTCGCCGATCCGAGCCCACGGCTGCGCTACTCGGCCGGGATGCTCGGACAGCGCATCGTGATTCCGCTCAAGCGCCTGCTCCCGCAGCGGCTCTTCGAGTGGACGCTGATTCGCGTGCTCGGACTGTGAGCTTCGGAGTATGCTGAGCCGTCCCCCGCCGGAGGAAGCCATGGAGAGCCGGGTCTACGAGATCCAGGGCCATACCGTGAAGATGCCGGTCGTGGTGCGCGACGCGTCGACGGCCGCAGCCACCTGGCTGGTGCGCGCGGCCGCCGCCCAGCGCCTGGTGCCGAGCGCGTTCGAGGTCGCCCAGGTGTTGCCGGGCCGCACGCCGCTCGCCATCGCGGCGGTCGTCTACCGGGACAACGACCTCGGTGACTACAACGAAGTGTCGATCACCTTCTTCGTGCGGCCGAAGGGAGCGCCGCGCGGGGTCCCGTACCTGGGCGCCCTGATGGACCTCTTGCGCGGTCGCCTCGGCACGTTCATCCACGCGCTGCCCGTGAACCAGTCCTTCACCTGCGAGGCCGGCCGCACCATCTGGGGCTTCCCGAAGACCGTCGAGGAGATCGCGATCGAGGGCAAGGAACGGCGTGCGTCGTGCCGCCTCACCATGGACGGCCAGCACGTCCTCTCGCTCTGCCTCCCGCGCGGCGGCACGCGCACGCTGCCGGACGCCGAGACGACCACCTACACGCTGATCGAAGGCGTCCCCCACCGCACGCGCTTCTCGCAGGGAGGCAGCGGCGTCGGCTTCTCGCTGGGCGGCGCCCGCATCCAGCTCGGCTCCCATCCGCTCGCCGAGGCGCTGCGCTCGCTCGGCCTCCCGAAGCGCTCGCTGATGTCGATGTGGACCGAGCACATGCACGGCCGCTTCGAGGCCCCCGAGAAGCTCTGAGCGGCTACTCCTCGCGCAGCTGGTCCAGATAGAAGAGGTTGCCGTCGGGATCCGCGAAGGTCGCCATGAAGCCGCCCCACGGCTGTGTCGTGGGGGGCATCGTGAAGCGCACTCCCCTCCCCTTCCACGTTCGATACACCGCGTCGACGTCGGGGACGCCCCAGCCGAGTCCGGTGTGGCGGCCCACGAGCGATCGCGCCTCGGGCGAGCCCGGATCCACGCGGGCGATGCCGAAGCGCATGCCCTCGGGCGCGAACGATGCATACCCGAACTGGTCTTCCTGGAACTGCAGCGGCAGACCGAGCGTGTTCCGATAGAAATCGACGGCTCGTTCGAGGTCCGTCACGAACACGTTGGCGTACCAGAGCCGGAGCGCGGCCACGAGCCTCCTCCTCGTCCGGTCAGGGTTTCCTCCTCGCCCAGAACCCTTCGATCGCGGCCGGGTCGAGCGGCAGGGTCCAGATCTCGGCGAAGCGGCCGGCTTCGACGCGGCCGAGCAGCAGGTAATCGACCTGGGTGCGCCGCGCGCCCAGGCCCAGCGCGACGTGATAGATCACGAGCACGCGCTCTTCGCTGGTCAGCACGTCGACCCATTTCGCGTCGAACTCTTCGGTTCGTTCGCCGACATCGGCGAGGAAGTCCAGGATGGCCTCGCGACCGCGATGCGCACCCGACCAGGGCGTGCCGAGCGCGGTTGCGTGCCATACCGCGTCCGGGGCCAAGAACTCGCGAAGTGACTCAGCGTCACCCCGCGACAGCGCCTCCCACACGTGGCGGGCCAGGGCTGCGTTCGGCTGGTCGCCCATCGGCCGAGCATACACCCAGCCGCGCCGGGAGCGGATTACCAAGTGCAAGGCGTGGGTTATTCTCCGCGCCGCTCTCGAAGCGAGGAGGCCCGCGCATGGACATGACCTACACGCCGGAGCAGATCGCCTTCCGCCGCGAGGTGCGCGAGTGGATCCAGCAGGCGCTGCCGCCCCACATCAAGCGCAAGGCCGAGGGCGCCGGCCACTTCGAGCATTCCGAGATCATGGAGTGGCACAAGATCCTGTATGCCAAGGGCTGGATCGCGCCGCATTGGCCCAAGGAGGTCGGCGGCACCGGCTGGGACATCACCAAGCGCCACATCTTCGGCGAGGAGACCGTGCGCGCGGGCTGTCCCACGCTCTCTCCCTTCGGCCTCGGCATGGTCGGCCCGCTGCTGATCCAGTTCGGCACGGCGGAGCAGAAGCAGCGCTTCCTGCCGAAGATCCTGTCGGGCGAGGAGGTCTGGTGCCAGGGCTACTCGGAGCCGAACGCCGGCTCGGACCTGGCGTCGCTCAACCTGCGCGCCGAGAAGGACGGCTCCGACTACGTGCTGAACGGCCAGAAGACCTGGACCACCTACGCACAGTACGCCGACTGGATCTTCGTGCTGGCGCGCACCGACGCATCGGGCAAGAAGCAGGAGGGCATCACCTTCATCCTGGCCGACGTGCGCAACACGCCGGGCATCACCGTCAAGCCCTTCCTCACCACCGGCGGGACCTACGCCTTCTCGGAGACCTGGTTCCAGAACGCCCGCGTGCCGCAGAGCAACCGCGTCGGTCCCGAGAACGGCGGCTGGGCGATGGCGAAGGCGCTGCTCGGCCACGAGCGCACGCTGATCGGCGGCATCGCCGAGAGCAAGCGCATGCTCGGCCTCGCCAAGCGCATCGCGCGCGAGACGCCGGTCGGCAAGGCGACGCTTTTCGACGACGCGAGCTTCCGGCAGCGCATCGCGCGGCTCGAGATGCGGCTGCGCGCGCTCGAGATGGTCCAGCTGCGCACGCTCTCCGCCGCGCAGCTCGGGCGCGCGCCGGGCCCCGAGAGCTCGATCCTGAAGCTGGTCGGCACCGAGATCCAGCAGGAGTCGAGCGAGCTGTGCATGGACGCGATGGGCCACGATGCGATGGGCTGGCTCGATTCGCCGCCCGAGGCGCTGCCCGAGCGCGAGCAGGCGGTCGCTTCCGAGTTCAACTACCTGCGCGCAGCCACGATCTACGGCGGCTCGAACGAGATCCAGCGCAACATCGTCGCCAAGCAGATCCTCCGCCTGCCCACCGCCTGACGCGCAACGAGCCCCGTGAGCCGCTAGGAGCATCTCCGTGAACTTCGATCTCAGCGAAGAGCAGCAGATCCTGGTCGACTCGGTCGCGAAGTTCGTGAAGAACGACTCGCCGGTCGAGCGCTTCCGCAAGCTGCGCGAGACCGAGCGCGGCTGGGACCCCGCGATGTGGGCGCGCATGGCGGAGTTCGGCTGGCTGGGCGTCGCGTTCCCGGAGGCGCACGGCGGCTTCGGCGGGCGCTTCGTGGACCTGGCGCTGATCCTCGAGCAGCTCGGCCGCGGCCTGGTGCCGGAGCCGGTGATTCCGTCGGTGGTGCTCGCGGGCGGGCTGGTCTCGCGGCTCGGGAGCGACGCGCAGGTGGCGGAGCTGCTCGCCCCGATGCTGGAGGGCCGCACCTCGCTGGCGCTCGCCTACGCTGAGCGCCAGAGCCGCTTCCAGCTCGCCGACTGCACGACGCGCGCCGAGCGGCGCGGCGACGGCTGGTCGATCTCGGGCGAGAAGACCTGGGTGCTGAACGGCCACGCCGCCGACCAGATCCTGGTGGTCGCGCGCACGGCTGGCGACCAGCTCGACGCCGACGGCCTCTCGCTGTTCGCGATCGACGGCGCGGCCGGCGGCCTCGAGCGCGTGCGGGTGCCGGGAATGGACGGGCAGCGCACCGCGCTGCTGCGGCTGCGCGACGTGCGGGTCGGCGCCGATCGGCTGCTCGGCGAGGTGGGACGCGCGCTGCCGGCCCTCGAGTGGGCGATCGACCGCGGCGCCGCCGCCGCCTGCGCCGAGGGCCAGGGCGAGATCCAGGAGCTCTTCGAGCGCACGGTCGCGTACCTGAAGCAGCGCGTGCAGTTTAACGTCCCGATCGGGAGCTTCCAGGCGCTGCAGCACCGGGCCGCCGACATGTACGCCGAAACCGAGCTGTGTCGGGGCACGATGATCCTCGCCGCGATCCACGCCGACCACGACGACCCGGACACGCGCCGCGCCGAGATCTCCGCCGCCAAGCTGCAGCTCACGCGGGGCGGCTGGTTCGTGCAGGAGAACGCCATCCAGCTGTTCGGCGGGATCGGCGTCACCGACGAGCAGGACGAGGGGCTGTTCTTCAAGCGGCTGCGGGTGCTCCAGGGCCTGTTCGGCGACGCCGACTACCACGTGGCGCGCTACCAGGGGCTGCGGCGTTTCGACGCGCCGGACTGACGGCGCGGGCGCGGTGGTCCGCGTCGGCCGCGAGACCAAGGGGCGCCGGGGCAAGGGCGTCACGGTGGTGACCGGCGTCCCGCTCTCGGGCGATGCGCTCGAGGAGCTCGGCTCGCGGCTCAAGCGCCTGTGCGGCTCGGGCGGCACCGTCCGGGACGGCGTGATCGAAATCCAGGGCGATCACCGCGACCGGCTGGTGGAGGAGCTCGCCCGCGAGGGCTGGATCGTCAAGCGCGCGGGCGGCTGAGGCTCAGCCCCAGCTGATCGGCACGTGTCCCGGCTGGCCGGCTACGCGCGCCAGCCAGGCGCGGATCGCCGGGTAGCCGCCGAGGTCGAAGCCGCCCTCCCCGGCCGCGTGCGTGTAGGCATAGAGCGCGATGTCGGCGATCGTGTAGCGGTCGGCGACGAAGAAGGGCCGATCGCGCAGCTGCGCCTCCATCACGTCGAGCGCAGCCCAGCCGGCGCGGCGCTTCTCGGGCACTTCGGCGGCGCGCGCCTCGAGCTGGCCGCTGTGCGCCCACCAGCGCAGCACCGCGATGTAGGGCTCGTGCGAGTACTGCTCGAAGAACATCCAGCGCAGCACCTGGGCGCGCTCGAGCCGCGTGTCGGGCAGGAAACGCGTGCCCTCGGCCAGGTACCAGAGGATCGCTCCGGACTCCGGCAGGAAGCTGGCGTCCTCGAGCTCGAGGGTCGGGATGCGCCCGTTCGGGTTCTTCGCCAGGAACTCCGCGGTGCGCGTCTCGCCGCGCCGGATGTCGAGCTCGATGCGCTCGAAGGGGATCCCGAGCTGATGCAGCAGCAGCCGGCACTTGTAGCCGTTGCCGGACTCGAGGAAGTCGTAGAGCCGCAGCATCACTCGGCGAGCGTGCAGACCGCCGCCAGGCTCGAGAGCGCGACCGTGCGCCGGCCCTCGCGGATCACGTCGCGGTCGTGGCCGTTGGTGAGGTAGGCGAAGGAGAGCCCGCTCTCCGGGTCCGCCCACGCGATCTGCCCGCCGGCGCCGAGGTGTCCGAACATCGCGTCCGAGCCGGTGCGCCCGAATCCCAGGAACACCTTGTCCGGGCCGCCGGCGACGACGACGCCGAGCCCGCGGTTGGCGGGCTTGCCGAACAGCGGGTCGAGGAATTCGGGATTCCGGATGCGGCGCGCGTCGCGGAGCGTCTCGGCCCTCCAGACCGGGCCCTGCGGCCCGCGGCCGTCGTTCACGAGCGCCTGATAGAAGAGCGCGAGGTCGCCCGCGGTGGCCGTGCCGCCGCCGCCCGGCACGCCGGTCTCGCGCACCTCCACGTCGTTGAAGCCCTGGAGCGCCTCTTCCGTGACCTCCGTCTCGGGCGGCACCGGAAAGCCGCGGGCGCGGAAATCCTCGGGCGTCAGCGCCTCGCCGACGTGCGCGATGTCGGCGAGCCGGCCGTGCTCCGCGCGCGGCAGGCCGACGCGCAGGTCCGGAAGCTCGAGCGGCTCGGCGATGCGGCGGCCCACGAACTCGCGGAACTCGATGCCGCTGCGCGCCGCGACGATCGCCGCGATCACCCACATGCTGCTGGTCGGGTGGTACTCGAAGCGCGAGCCCGGCTCCCAGTTGAGGCGCCAGCGCGCGAAGGCGTCGAGCAGCCGGCCCCAGGCGTCGTCGCGCGGGCGGAACGGCGCGTGCGGGAAGCCCGCGCTGTGCGTGAAGAGCTGCTCGACGGTGACGGCGTCCTTGCCGTGGCTGCCGAACTCGGGGATCACGTCGGCCACGCGCTCGTCGAGGCCAAGCTTGCCCTCCTCGATCAGCAGCCACGCCGCCGCCGACGTGATCGCCTTGGTGGCGGAGAAGATCACGTAGAGCGTCTCATCGGTCGCGGGCGCAGGACGGCCCTGGTGCGTGACGCTCCCGAAGCTGCGCATCGCGGCGATCTTGCCGTGGCGGGCCACGGCGAGCTGCGCCGAGGGCAGCAGCCCCGCGCGCACCTCGCGCTCGGCGCGCGCGAAGAGCGCCTCGAGCTTCTCGGGATCGACGCCCACGCGTTCCGGGGACTCGGCGAAATGATGGGAGTGCGGCATGGGCCGCATTCTACTTCGGGCCCTGGGAACGCGCCCCTGCGCGGTTACACTTCCCCGCTCTTCGGAGGGGACGCGCGCATGATCCGCCTCGCGGTCGACTACGAGCATCCCTCGCGCCGCTGGTGGGAATCCGGGGGGCAGGCGCTCTGGGACGGGCTGATGTCGGGCCTCGACGAGACGTCGGTCGTGCTCGACGACGACATCGCGGAGTCGTGGCTCGCCGAGGCGAGCAAGATCCCGGGCTGGGACGCCGGCCCGGAGTTCGCGCCCCATCCGATCTCGGTCCGGCGCATCGACTCCGACGACCCCGACGCCTGACCGGCGCTACTCGGCCTCGTCGCCCGCACCCTCGACGATGCCCCGCCGGCTCGCGTCGCGCGCGGTGGGATGCTCGGGCGCCCAGGCGTTGAGCCGATCGATGAGCTGGCGCAGGCGCCCCACCTCGCGCCGGTCGAAGCGCAGCGCCACGCGCGCGTGGTCCGCGGCCTCGCCCGCCTCCTCCGGCAGCGCGCCGCAGACCTCGATCGCGCCCCCCGCCAGGAGATCGGCGAACTCGCGGTTCAGGGCCGCGAGCTGCGCGGCGTCGGGCGCGACGCGGACGCGCAGCAGGAGCAGGTCGCGGACGAAGCGGCTCGAGTGGTAGTTGCGGTAGAAGCCGGCGATGTGGCGCACGGCGTCCTCGACGTCGTCGGTCACGTGGTAGAGCGCGTGGTCCGCGGCGCCGACCAGGTTGCGCGCGCGCAGGTGCGAGTCGACGTAGCGCGCCCAATCGCCCCAGTAGCTGCCGCCCGGCGCGTCAACGAACACCACCGGCACGATCTCGCTGCGCCCGGTCTGGATCAGCGTCAGCGCCTCGAAGCCCTCGTCGTGGGTGCCGAAGCCGCCCGGGAACAGCGCGATCGCGTGCGCTTCCTTCACGAAGATCACCTTGCGCGTGAAGAAGTAGCGGAAGTTCACGAGCTTCGGATCGCCCGCGATCACGGGGTTGGCACGTTGCTCCCAGGGCAGCCGGATGTTGACGCCGAACGACGCCGCGCGGCCGGCTCCCTGCTGCGCCGCGCCCATGATCCCGTCGCCGGCGCCGGTGATCACCATCCAGCCGTCCGCGGCGATGCGCGCGGCGAAGGCGTGCGCCTGCTCGAAGGCGGGCTCGCCCGGCTGCGTGCGCGCGCTGCCGAACACCGCCACCTTGCGCACCGGCTCGTAAGGCGCGAACACGCGAAACGCGTGGCGCAGCTCCTTCAGCGCGTTCGAGACGAGCTTGAGATCGGCGCGCGAGGCGCCGTCCGACACGAAGCGCAGCGCCGTCACCAGCAGCTGGCGGATCGATTCGGGGCTCTCGCTCGCGCCGTACAGCGCCTGGGCGCGCTCGACGAGCGTCTCGAGGTCGCGCTCGAGGTCGGGATCCGCGATCTCGTAGCGGCGCCGCGGCAGCTCGCTCATCGGCGCGGAGACCGCGGCAGCCAGCGCGGAACGGCTCGGCAGTAGCCCTCGTAGGCGTCGCCGAAGCGGCGCCGCAGCGACGGCTCCTCGTAGAGCGTCACGAAGGCCTGGAAGCAGGCGGCCACGCCGGCCGCGAAGGCGAGCAGCACCCACGATCCGAACAGCAGCGCCTCCCCGAGCAGCACGCTCGTGACGCCCACGTACATCGGATTGCGGGTGTAGCGGTAGAGCCCGCCGGCGACCAGCTGCTTGGGCGGGTCGATCGGGGCAGGGGTGCCTTGCGCGCGGCCGAAGTCGAGGGCGCACCAGAGGTAGGTCGCGACACCGGCGCCGATCGGGAGCAGCGCGAGCCAGCGCCATCCCGACGGCCCCGGCGCGGGATTGCGCGAGAGGATCCACCAAGGCGCGTAGAGCGTCACGCTCGCCGGCACGACGACGGTGAAGATCAGGGTGCGGAGCCAGACCACGCGCCCTCCTCCAGCTCCGCGGCGATCGCCCGCTCGGCGGCGGCTGCGAACAAGGCCACGCCGAGGCGCCGCGGCAGCGGCCAGCCGTAGTGTCCCGAGCACACGCGCCCCGCGAACTCGCGCGCTCGGGCGCGGATCACTTCCGGAGCGGCGCCCGCGCGCAGTGCGTGGCGCCAGGCCGCGCGGTCCGCATCGAGCTCGAAGAGCACGCGCGCGAGGCCGAGGCCGATCGGCAGCGGCATCCCGAGATACAGCAGCGCGAACAGCGGCATCCCGAGCCACGGGTGCAGTCCGAGCGCGCACCAGCGC
>Ga0335070_10005353_pt1 | contig 15063 bp, 12 predicted proteins | sample Lox_Sample_13_FD_206722 | JGI IMG/M metagenome (GOLD analysis project Ga0335070, IMG submission 206722) | Soil microbial communities from Loxahatchee National Wildlife Refuge, Florida, United States - Lox_Sample_1.3 | ecosystem: Environmental > Terrestrial > Soil > Wetlands | place: USA... | reverse complement strand
GTCGGCCTTGCCGCTGTAGCCTTGCTCGCGCGTGCGGGGATGCAGCGCGACGGCTTGCAATCCGCAATCCTCAGCAAGTTGGGCCATGCGCACCGCGACCAGTTCCTGATCGTTCCAGCCGGCGCGGAATTTCATGGTCAGCGGGATCGAGATCGCCGCGCGGACCGCTCGGAGAATCTGTTCGACTAGCGGGAGGTCGCGCAGAAGTCCCGAGCCCCCATTGCACTTCACGACCTTATTCACCGGGCAGCCGAAGTTGATGTCGACGATATCGAAGCCGAAGTCTTCGCAGGCCCGCGCCGCGTCGGCCATGACCTGGGGATCGGAGCCGAACAGCTGCGCCGAAATCGGATGCTCCTCGGGCTCAAAGAACAAATAGCGGAAGGTGCGTGTGGGCTTCTTGGCACGCAACGAGTGGACCACGCCGTGCGAGCTGGTGAATTCGGTCATAATGAGCCCGCAGCCGCCTTGGTTCCGGATCAGGCGCCGGAAGACGGTATCGGTAACGCCGGCCATGGGTGCGAGGACGGTGGCGGGCGCGATTCGGACCGGACCGATGCGCAACTCGATGGGAAACGGCATCTTGAAACTATTTTAACGATTGACGTTTCGAAACGTAAATGCGTTGGGATGCGTTTAACCTGGAGAGGGAATTGGCGAGAGGGGAATCGGCATGAATGGGAAGGTCATAGCGGCGTTCGTGGCCGGTGCGGTGATGGCTTCCGGGATCGTCTATCTGGCTGTGCGGCCAACGCCGTTGCCGACGATCGCGCGCAAGACGGATGTGCGGCTGCCTGAAGTTCCAGCGCCTGCGCCACCTGCGATTGACGAGACGACTCCGCCGCCCGAGGCCACTGTTCGGCCGAGCGATGACGTCCCCAAAAAAGACGTTCCGAAAAAGCCTGCGCAGCGGGCCAAGCTCTCGTCATCGCCGATTCGCGAAAAGCCCTCGCCGATGCCGCCGCCTGTGCATCGGCAGGAACCCGCGACCGTCGCGCGGAACGAGGCGAAACCCGAGCCGGTTGCACCGCCTCCGCAAGTTGAACCTGCTCCGAGTGCTCCGGTGGACGCCACGCCAGCGCCGACGCTGCCGCCTCCGCCAACTCCCGCGCCGGCTCCCGAGCCGCCGCCACCGCCTCCGGGCGTGGTCTCTAAACAGGCTTCCCCAATCGAACCGCGAGTGCCGCATCAGGTGATACTGGCCGCGGGGACTCGGCTGACTGTGCGAATTGCCGAAACCGTGTCGGCGGCGCGCAGCCAGGCCGGGGATACTTTTGTGGCGACACTGGAACAGCCGCTGGTCATCGACGGATTCATCATCTGCGAGCGCGGATCGCGCGTGCTCGGAAAGGTTTCCAATGCAAGTCCGGCCGGCCGCGGGGGAGGTTCATCCCACTTGAGCCTCGAACTGGTGCGGCTATCGACCTCGGACAACCAACGGGTGCCGATTCACACGGAGGCGTACGTCAGGGACAGCTCGGGCTCAGCGGGCAGCGACCTGGCAAAGATTGGCGCGGGCGCTGCGATAGGCGCGGCCATTGGCGCAATTGCTGGCGGGGGTAAAGGCGCGGCGATCGGAGCCGGCGCGGGTGCGGCCGCTGGAACTGGTGTGGTGCTCGCGACGAACGGACGGTCGGTCGAAGTCCCGGTGGAAGCACGCGTAACGTTCCGGGTGAAGGATGCCGTGACCATTACCGAGAAGCTCGACTAAACGCGGGCGCGGCCGCGGTGCTAGCATGATCGCGTGAGCCGGAAACTGATTCTGGCAACCGCGATCGGTCTCATCGCAGGCGCTGGATTGTGTGCGTTTCAGGCTCCGTTCCGCGAATATCCGGGACAAGAATACTCCGACTTTCCGCTTCCCCCCGACTATCGCGAGAAGACCGAGTTCGCATTTGCGCGGCTGATGTACCCGCAAGGAAGCTGGGGCATCTTCGGCTGGGGCTGGAGATTCGACTGGCGGCAGGGGCGCAGCGCTTGGACCAACGATTATCCGCGATCGGACCGGCATTTTACTGCGGCTTTGCGCCGTCTCACGCGCGTCCAGGTACGGTCGGTAGAACAGCCGGTCAATCTTGAGGACGGCGACGACGTCTTCCATTGGCCTTGGCTGTACAGCGTCGGGCCCAATCATTGGAATTTGTCGGATCCGCAGATTGCGAAGCTGCGTGATTACCTGGCGCGCGGCGGGTTCTTGCTGGGCGACGACTTCTGGGGCGAGCGCGATTGGATGTACTTCGAGCGCAGTATCGCGAAGTTGCTGCCGGAGCGGCGAATCGTGGACATAGACGACGATGACCCGATCTTTCACAGCGTCTTCGATCTCGACGAGCGCTACCAGGTGTCCGGCGCGTGGAGTCTGGGCGGCCGGCCTTATCTGAACGACGGCCGTGTTCCGCATTGGCGCGGCGTGTATGACGAAAAGGGCCGCGTGATGATCGCGATTCTGTTCAATCACGATACGGGGGATTCGTGGGAGTGGGCCGACGACCCGCGCTATCCGGAGCGATATTCAGCGTTGGGAATTCGGACCGGGGTCAACTATGTCGTGTATGCGATGACACACTGAAGTAGCCGCGTTTTATCGAGTGACCGCAGCACGCGCGAGGATCACGGCCGTTGCATTGGTCATCGAATCGTAGAAGGCGTTGAAGCGGCGCGGCTCGGCAGCGGTGTAGTTCTTGAGATTATTTGCCCAGCGGAAGCCGATGGGCTGATACCAGAGTTCCGCTTCGATGCGCAGCGGACCTTCAGCCGGTCCGAGGTCCACCGAGTAGCGAATGCGATCGCCGCCTTCAGTAAAGTTGGGATCTTCGAGCGCACCACCAACCACCGCGATCTCGCGATCGGCCGTGCGCTTGTCGAATCCACGCGGGAGGAGCCGGTTGTCCTTCAAATAGGCAGTCGCTTGCAGCAGGCCGGTGGTCACCTGGCCCTTCGAATCGCCCATGATGTCTTCGTAGATCTGGACCTGCGCGGCGTTGTTGATCTCGGCGTAGTGTGGCTCGAAACGTTGCGCGTCCGCGTCGTTGTCATTGCCCGCGATGGAGCCGTCGGGGCGAAGCGCACCGGATTCGAATACGACGCGGTCGTTGCGGTCGCGCACGATGAAGTGAAGCCAGGCCCGGCGAGACGGATACGCGGTGGGGAGTTTGTGTCCGCCCAAGTTTTCGACGATCACGTCGGCTTGCAGCCGGCGGCCGGTGATCTGAACTCCTTCCAGTGTCAGGCGCGCGGACTTGTCTGCGAGGAACGCGACGGTTGCGTCCGCTGCCGTGCTAAGTTCCTGCGGGAGCGCGGCCACGTCGAGATCATTCCGGTAACGATTGAGGAGCCGCTGCATGAAGAAATTCGCCGCGACGAACGTATGGCGCTTCATGCCGTCGCGAGGCACGCTGAACACGCGCGTGATGGGCACGGGTTCGTCGACGGTGGGCATGTGACAGTCCTGGCAGGTCTGCTTGGTTTTGTAGTCGCTATGCAACCACTCCTGGTAGGGCATCTGCTCCGGAAGCGACCCCGCTGGTTGGCCGTCGGGACCGATGGCGGACGTGATCAGCGTGTGGCAGGTGGCGCACATCTCTGATTTGCGAATGTGGTCGGTGTTCTCCGTCGGCTCGTATTCTTTCGTAGAGGTGCGCATGATGCGCGCCTGACCCGCCTCGATCGAGAAGGGGCCGTACTCCGGGCGCGAGTGCTTTGCGTCGGGAGGGTCCACCACAAAGCCGCCGTTGAAGCTCTCGCGGGTTCCGAGTTTTTCTTTGCTGATCTGATGGCAGACGGAACAGTCGACGCCGTCAGCTGCTTCCTGGCCGTGCTTCTTGTCTTTGGAGAACGGCAGATGACTGAATATCTCTCCTTCTTTACCTTGAAGCGTTGCCAGGTAGCGCGGAATGGGCATGTGGCAGACTGAACACTCATCTTCGATGTGCGACGAGGCCTGCGGATGATCGATGGTTTCGCGGCGCACGCTGCCCTGCCAATAGGGGTCGCGCGAGGAATTGGCCATCATGCTGGCACGCCACTCGAATCCGATGGAGACGTCCTGGCCCTTGGATGTGGTCAGCTCGTTGTGACAGGCGATACAGCGGTCGGAGGTGAGGAATTGCGGTCCGTTCGACTTGTGATTCGCCCCGAGCGCGGCCGCGGCAAGCACGATCAACAGACCAGGTATGAGCGTCGTCCTCACCACCCCTCCGTGAGTTTTCCGTCCTGCCAATCCCAAAGCAGATAAAACATCACCTGCTTCTGACGTCCCTCGGTATTCGTTACAGGAATGCGGAGGCCGCCCGCAAATCGGATGTGTTGGCGCTTGCTGACGGTCACCTGCATTTCGGGCATGACATCCCAGTTCGTCTTAGCGTTGTCTACCAGGTCGCGGCTCGAGAGAAACTCGACCATGGGCGTCCAGACGCGCCCAAGGCCGCGGTTCTGCGCGAACGTTTGGCCGATGGCCGATCGAAAGAAGAAGTTTTGAGGTGCTTTGTGCGTGTCGACCGGCAATTCCGCACCGGTTTGGAGTTGGATGAACGTTCGGGTGGGAAAAAGCTGGCCGTACGCCGCAAATGTCTCGAAAGTCGTAGTGCCGTTGCCGAGTTCGTGAGCCCTGTCGCCGGTTGGAAAGTTCACGGCGCCGAAAAGACTCAGGATCGAACCCGTTCGCAGGTTCGAGAACAAGACTCGCTTCAGACCAAGGCCGACGTCGCCGAATCCGCCATACCAGACGCCCGGTCGAGGATGCGTGAATTCGACCGGGACTGCTACTTCAATCTGGTTTTTTTCGCCGAAGCGCTGTTCGTGCGCGATCTCGGTGCTGTTGCCGGGAGCGCCTTGCACATTGATCGTGGTGGTTAGGACGTCCTCGTTTTCCGGAAACGCCTTTTCGGTTATGAGCGCGCGCGGTAGATTCAGTTCGCCACGCGGCCAGCCCTTCTCTTCGCAGAATCCGCGCAGGTATTCGACCACGGCATCGATCTGTTCGGAGGTCAGCGCGCCGCTGAATGACGGCATGATTTGCGAGAAGCCGCGCGAGGGGGCGCCGTCGCGGATGATCGACTTCCAGGTCCAATTGTCTTCGGGAGTAGTCTGCTTGCATTCGGTGAAATCTGGAAAGGTGTCCGGCTTCTCGAACCCAATGGTGGATTGGGGTGCACCCTTCCCGTCGCGGCCGTGGCACCCGGCGCAGCCTGCTTGAAAGATATCTTTCCCGTTCTTGAGGTTTGCCGCGCCGCTCGACTGAGCGCGCACCTGGTGGCCAGGGGCTGGAGCCAGCACGCCTACGGCATAGAGTACAAGAGGGGTCGCGAGCCGCTTGACCAAGTCATCATTATGCCGCATGTCGTGCTGATTTTGGACTTGACCGTCGCGGCCAATACTAATTTGTCGCCTGCGCGAGCTTCTCGCGCAACAGCTCGATTGACAGGCTCGCTGTGTCAGAACTGCGCGCGGATGCCGCCATTGAAGACGCGGCCATCCAAGGGCGCCCACGCGTCCACCGCCCATCGCCCGTCGGCCGCTCGGGTTTGGCGCAGAATTGGGTCCCAGTCTGCTTGGCGTACATCGGCGAGGTTTTCAGCGTTCAGGAAAAAGCGGATCCTGCCCAAGCGGTGCTCGACGAGAAATCCTTCGAGTGTGTATGGCTCCGAATGTGATCGGTACGGGTTGTCTTCGAGACGCTGGGTGCCCGTGTAGTAGCACTCCAGCGCGATCCGCCAGTTGCCTTTTTGCCGAGATCCGTAGAGGCTAATACTGTGTCGAGGCGTCAGCGGCGTGGTGCTGCGACCGCCTGGTTCCGGTTCAGTCGAGTTCACAAACGTATAGCTCGCAGTCGCCGTGAACGGCTCTTTTCGCCAGGTGGCAAGGAACTCTGCCCCTAAATTCCGCGAGGTTCCTGCGAGATTAAAGAGTTCATAGCGGTTGGTTCGTTCGACATAGAGAGCATAAGCGATAGTCGAGGCGAAGAATGTTGCTGTGTAGCTGAACGGTCCTGATGTATGGGTCAGATCCACGGAGGCGCTGCGTCCTCGTTCAGCCACGAGCGGGCCGCGCACAACGAGCCGGCTTACGCCGGCCGCTTCGGTTTCTTCCGTCAGCGGTGTCGGTGCAAAGAAGCCCTTACCGGCCGAAATGCGGCTCGTCCAACCTTTCCAATGCATCAACGCGGAGAAACGCGGGCTGAAGAACGTCCCATATTGATTTTGAAAATCTACCCGCGCGCTCGCGGACAGCGATAGCCACCGTGCAGCGGCGAGATCATCTTGAACGAAGACTCCGGGTGTGTTGAACGTGTAAGTAAACCGGGGCACGTCGCGGGGACGGTACGCATCGCGATCGAAGGCAACACCCGCCACCCATGTATTGCGCCTCCACGTTGCGCGCGCGGACAATTCTCCGAAAACCGTCTCACGTCGGTCGCGCTCGCGCAGTTCTCCGAAGTGATGGTCGAGAGCTTGTTCGGATACGGCCGCACGAGCCGTGATCACGTAGTCCTTTGCAACAAGAAATTGGTAGCTGCCACCCAGTTCAAATCGGCGTGTCAGCAGCGACTCGACGTAGGGCGCACCGGTCGCGGGCAAGACAGAACCAGGGAGCGTGCCGCCATCACGATGTTCGTAAGTGAATGCGCCAGTGAGCATCGCTGACCGGCCGTTGGGGCCGTCCCAAAAGAAACGCGGCTTCGCCACACCTCGGGAATATCCGGCCAGGTCCGCCCAGCCGTCGCCGTTCCGATCCCTTTCCTTCTGCCAGTAGCCGCCGCCAAGAAGCGAAGCCTGCCGATGGTCGGTGAGTTGCGATGCTAAGAAAAAGGCGGCATCGGTTGCGCCCAACGTGGATTGGTTCACAAGAAATTCATATACGGGCTTCGATTCCGGTCGTCGAGAAATCAGATTTACGACACCCGCCATCGCGTCCGCGCCGTACAGGGCAGAGGCCACGCCCTTGATCAACTCCACTTGGCCCAGATCCATGGGCGGTATTTGCAACAGGCTCAAGCCTCCGCCTTCGCGACCGAACAGTGGCAGGCCATCCGAAAGGAAGCGTGTGTATCTGCCGCGCATCCCCTGAATCCGCACGGTGGCCGAACCCTGCGACATAGAGAGAGCCTGCAAATGGAGACCGGCCATTTCATTCAGCATCATGACGATGTCGCCAGGCGTCATCATAGTTTCTTCATCGATCTCGTCGCGATCGAGCACCTCAACTCTTATGGGTGAATCCTGGATGCGCATGTCGCTTCGCGTAGCGTGAACGGTGATCTGTTGCTCGAGGTCCTCTTTGCGTCGAAGCTCAAGGGTGACAACGTATTCACGGGCTTCATCGATCGCGATCGTTGTTGTGGCCGGGAAGAAACCGTCCTTTGTTACTTCAATCATTGCTTGTCCGAATGGGAGCAAACTCGTGACCGTACCCGCGGCATTGGTTCGCAGCTGGACGCCATTGACGAACACCTCGGCGTCTGCGATGGGAGCGGTTTCTGCCTTGACCTCGATACGCACGGTTGCGCGCCGGTCTTGACCGAGCGCGGGCACTATTACGGAAAAAAACGCACTTAGTACGACCAGGCCGCACCGAGGACTCTTCACATCCTCACCTCTCGTGCCTTGCGAAACGCACTTCCGCGCCCACTCCCATCCTTCCCATAGCGTAAACTCTATAGTCGCTATAGACTCAAGGGGAAACCGTGCGCCATCTGAGCATTGGGCAAATCGCGAACGCCACTCGCGTAAAGGTGGTAACGATCCGATATTACGAGCGGATCGGCCTGGTGCCGAAAGCTCGAAGAACCACTGGAAACTATCGCGCCTACACGACCGAGGACCTTTGCAAGTTACAATTCATCCGCCGCTGTCGAGATCTCGGGTTCACTCTGGATCAGATCCGCGAGCTGATGCGGCTGTCGCTGCAAGGTAGCGAGGATTGCTCCGCAATCTATCGGATTACTGCCCGCCGCTTGGCCGATATTGAAGATAAGATACTGGACCTAAGGCGGCTCGCTAGGCAACTGCGAAGGATCACTAAAGCCTGCGAAGGCGGTGCAATCTCAGATTGCCGGATCATTGAAGCGCTGACACGTTCGGATGCGAGCCACGGGGGAAGCAGCGCGAGGTAGTCATACCTTGAGTGTCCGAGCGCAATTGGACGCCGAACTAATTTGTCGCCTGCGCGCGGTTCTCGCGCAACAGCTCGTTCAGGTCGCCCACTTTTTCGTCGAGCATGTTTATCTTGCGGGCGAGTCCTTGGATTTCCATTTCAGCCCGGCGATTCACGTCGAAATCGAGCTCGCTACGCAGGCGGTCCTTGGTGTCCTGCCGATTCTGACTCATCATGATCACCGGCGCCTGCACGGCTGCAAGCATCGAGAGGAACAGGTTGAGCAGGATGAATGGATAAGGGTCCCAGGCCTTTTTGTCCAAGAAGACATTGATTGACGAGTAAATGATGAGGAAAACTCCGAACACAATAATGAACGACCACGATCCGCCAAAGTGCGCCACCGAGTCCGCGATGCGCTCGCCCAAGGTAGTCTCGGCGTCGATCACTTCGTTGGGATTCCGCGCCGTACGCATGCGCACCAGGTTGTGAGCGGCATGGAACTGGCGCCCGAGCGTGGTCAGCAGATCCATGCCGGCGTGGGGCTTGCGCTGGATCAACGTGAAGATGTCCTCGCGGGTGACCTCGAGACAATCGCTCGCTTCCATCGCCATCGCCGTGGTCTGATGCTGAGTCTGCTCCATCATCGAGGCAAAACCGAAGAAATCGCCCTCGCCGGGTTCGTCGACCACGACCTCCTGCTGATCTTCATCCACGGTCGTGACCCGCACCTTGCCGGACATGAGCACGTAGGCCGGTCCTGAAGGATCGCCGATCTTGTAAATGCGCTGCCGCGGCGCGAAGGTCTGGTGCTCGACTTGGGTCGCCAAAACCGCAAGTTCGTCGTCGTCCAGCAGCGCGAACAGAGGGATCTGTTTGAGCATTTCGGGTTTACATGACATTGTGCACCTCTAGAAATCGAAGTTGATCGTATCAGACTTTCTTAATTGTGAGCCGGCCTCCGCCACAGGTCCGGAAAATCCATGGTGAATCCAACCTGACCGCCGATGCGCGGGCTGGCGACGTACTTGCCTCCCAGAATCGCGAACGTTAAGGCGAATCCGTTGCGGAGCTGATACTCGCCGCCGCCCAGCGCCTGGAGCTGGCTCTTGCCAAGATCGCCGTTTTCCGTGTAGCCACCATATACCTCGACGCCCAAAGTCAGGCGGGGCGTGAAATCGTGGAGCAACGAAAGGCCGCCGGTAATGACATGGCCGCGATTGGACGAAATTCCGACAACGCCCGTGACGGTGTTGCCGGCGAACAGGTATCCGATATTCCAGTTGACCCGGCTCTTGTCGGAAAGCGACTTTTGGATCGACAGGTTCAGCCAATAGTCCGTAAGACCCGAACCAAGCTGCTGCTTGGAATCGCCGGTCGGAACTTCAACATAGAAACTCGCTGCAAATGCGGGGACGCGCGAGCCGGGCCTCTCTTTGTGGAACTCCCATTTGACGCCGACCTCGGTGTCTCCGCCTCCTGTGGAATCGCTCGTGCCGACAGCGCGATAGATCGCCAAAAGCGGCGTGTCCACATCCAGCTCCAGACTGAACGGCAAGCCATACTGTACCTTGTAGTTCGCGGTATTCTGCCGCAGGTTCGGGTATTGGAGCTGCAAGGCATCGTACTCGTTGAAGAACTCAAAGTGCAGCTTATCGGTTTCAATCACGGCCGGATCGTCCGTGTAAAACGGAGCCTGAGCTGCGAGCGGTGGAATCATTGTCATGGGACACAACACCAGCGCCGTTAGCAGCGCAAAAACATGCATGTAGCGAGGTTTCAGGATAGCGTCCGCAATCCAGGCAGCGCAGTCACAAAGTTGAAATGAATGACGACATCATACCTCAGTTTGTTTGCAAGAAGCACGCTTCGGCGACGCAGGATAGAATAAGAAAAAAGTGATCCATCGATTCTTCGCTGTCTGCACCGTTGGCGCTCTGTGCTGGTTCGGTTGTATTCCCGCCGACTGCCAAACTTCACAGCCCAAAACATCGACGCCGTGGGCAAAAAGGGCGGTAGGAGGGCAGCCGGACATCGAAGGCTATTGGAGCAGCGCCATCATTACGCCGTTCGAGCGGCCCGCCAATCTCGCGGATAAGAAGCAACTCACGGAAGAGGAAGCCGCGAAGTTTGAGGCTCAGGCCAGCAGCGTGGCCAGCGCCCCGCCGCGCGAGGGCGACGTCGGTGTGGAGATGTGGCTGGACCGCGGAAGCAAAGTAGCCAAGACGCGTCAAACCTCGCTGGTGGTCGATCCGGCGGACGGGCGGGTTCCATTGACTGCCGAGGCAGAAGCGAAACGCGAGTACGCCCGTGCCCACGAAACCGATTCGTACGAGTTTCTGAGTCCGTGGGATCGTTGTGTCACACGCGGCGTGCCCGCCAACATGTTCCCGGCCGGTCACAACAATGCGTTGCAGATTATTCAGACGCCGGGCCAGGTGGTGATTGTCTCGGAGATGATTCATGAGACGCGGGTGATTCGGTTGGACGGCAGTCCTCATGCTGCCGCCAGTCTTCGGCTGTGGAGTGGCGATGCGCGTGGTCACTGGGAGGGACACACCCTGGTGGTGGACACTACCAACTTCAACGGAAAGGGCTGGATCGCAACCAGCGCCTCGCAAGGACGCATTCGAGGTGTGCCACAAACCGAGCAGGCGCACCTGATCGAGCGGTTCACTCGCACCGATGCCGACACGCTGCTATATGAGGTTACGATCGAAGACCCGCCGATGTACAGCAAACCCTGGACGGTTTCGATGCCGCTCGTGCGCGACGAGGGCTATCGAATGTTTGAGTACGCCTGCCATGAGGGCAACCAGGCGGTGGAACTCATTCTGGGCGGCGGTCGCGCCCGGGACAAAGCCGCCGGCAAGTAGTCTCGGCAGATCCGTCGCGACAGGCGTAGAGTAGATGAAGAGAGAGGTGCCCATGTTCCACCGATTTCTCTTTTCCGCCACGGCCGCCATTGCCGTTGCGTCCTTGAACGCCCCGGCGCAGACGCTGGTCGCCGCTGAGAAGCGGCCTAGCGCTGCAAAGGCATCGAACGCCAGCTCATGGACGAAGCGAACTCCCGATGGTCAGCCTGATATTCAAGGCATTTGGAGCAACGCGACCATCACTCCGTTCGAGCGGCCCCCCGCGTTGGGCACGAAAGCTTACTTGAGTGAAGAGGAAGCTGCGCAGGCCGAACAACGCGCCGCCCAGAATCGCGTGGACCGGCCGCCGCGTGCCGGCGACGTCGGCAACTATAACGACCTCTGGCTAGACTCGGGCACGCGCGTCGTCAAATCGCGGCAGACGTCGCTGGTGGTGGAACCGGAGGACGGCCGGGTCCCGCTGACCAAAGAGGCGGAAGCGCGCCGCGATTATAATCATGCGCACGAGAGCGAGTCGTACGTGTACATGAGCGTATGGGATCGCTGCATCACGCGCGGTGTTCCAGCGGGCATGTTTCCGGCGGGCTACAACAACGCCTATCAGATCATACAGACGCCGGGACAGGTCGTGCTGGTTTCCGAAATGATCCACAATACGCGAGTCATCCCGATGGATGGCAGTCCGCATCCGCCGGCTAGTGTGCGCATGTGGGATGGCGATTCGCGCGGACATTGGGAAGGCAACACGCTCGTCGTCGACACCACGAACTTCAATAACAAGGGCTGGATCGCGACCAGCGCTGCGACCGGTCGCGTGAAAGGTGTTCCGCAGACCGAGGCGACGCATGTCGTCGAGCGCTTCACGCGGGTCGACGCCGACACGCTCAGTTACGAAGTGACGGTGACCGATCCAGTGATGTACTCGCGCCCCTGGAAGGTCGCGATTCCTTTGTCGCGCGATGACGATTACAAGATGTACGAGTACGCCTGCCATGAAGGCAACCAGGCGCCCGAGCTGATCCTGGGCGGAGGCCGCGCTCAAGAGAAAGCGTCGAAGTAAGGCGGAGCCGAAAATGTCATCGGGCCGGTTGACGCGGAGGCGTCATATTCAAGCTGTGATCGCGGGGCTCGCGCAGGCGGCATTTCGAGGCGAGGCCCGCGCTGCGAATCAAAACGTTGCCTACGGGCAAACTTCGATCCCGGACGGAATCCGCTCGCGGTTCGTGGACCACGTGAACGGACTCAGGGTGCATGTCCTCGAGGCGGGATTCGAGCAGCCCGGCAGGCCTTGCCTGCTATTGCTGCATGGGTTTCCCGAACTCGCGTTCAGTTGGCGCAAGGTGATGCTGCCCTTGGCAGGGGCGGGCTACTACGTGATCGCGCCGGACCAGCGAGGCTTTGGCCGGACTACGGGCTGGGACCCTAGCTACGACGCCGATCTGACTCAGTTCAGCCAGCTGAACATTGTTCGGGATGCGTTGGCGCTTTTGGCGGCACTCGGGATTAAATCCGTGCCCGCAGTAATCGGTCACGACATGGGCTCGCCCGCGGCTGCCTGGTGTGCTCTGACACGGCCCGATGTATTTCGATCGGTGGCCATGATGAGCGCACCGTTCGGAGGCGCGCCGGCGTTTCCGTTCAATTCGGCCGCCGGTTCCGGCTCGCCGCCCGCCGCTCCGGCATCCGACCTGGATCGTGGTCTGGCCGCGCTTGCGCGCCCGCGCAAGTATTATCAAGACTATTACAGGACGCGGGATGCGGACCCGAACATGCACAACTGCGCGCAGGGCCTCCACGCGTTCTTCCGCGCCTATTACTACTACAAGAGCGCCGACTGGAAAGGGAATCAGCCTTTCCCGCTGAAGGCTCGCACCGCCGAAGAGATGGCCAAGATGCCGACGTATTACGTCATGGAGCGCGACAAGGGCATGTGTGAGACGGTTGCGCCCATGATGCCGTCGGCGGCCGAAATTAAGGCGTGTAAGTGGCTGACCGAGGACGATGTGGAGGTCTACGCGCAAGAATACGGCCGGACGGGATTTCAAGGCGCGCTGCAAGGCTACCGTCGCGGCGTGGATCCGCGAAACAATGCGGAGTTGCTCACGTTCTCCGGCCGGACCATCGATGTGCCGTCTGCTTTCCTCTCCGGCAAGAGCGATTGGGGCGTTTACCAGACCGCGGGCGCAGCGGAGCGCATGCGCACCACGGCTTGCACGAAAATGCTCGGCTATCATCTCGTCGAGGGAGCGGGGCACTGGGTGCAGCAGGAGCAGCCGGAGCAAGTCAGCCGGTTATTGATCGAGTTCCTGCGGCATCAGTCATAACCCGCTACGGCTTCTTGCGCGCGACGTGCAGCATCGTGAGGTGATGCCGCAGAACGCGTCCCCCAGGCCGAGCGTTGATCAGGCGGCGCATTTCCGCGAAGAGCAGTTCGCGTTTCGCATGGTCAGAAGCGATGTAAGCCGGCACTTCGCTGGCCTCGTACATGTCCTGGATCTCGGCGAAGAAGGATCGAAACCGGGTGCAAGCGCGTGCGTACGCGCCCACGCCCGGCCCACGCCCGCCGAATCTTAAACCTGCGAACATCAAGGTCAATCCCGAAGACACGGTCCATACCAGGTCAAGAGTTCGCTGCGGAGGGCGATCGCTGGTTGAACGAGTTCTCTCACTGAACTTGAAAGATGACGTCAACCCAGTAATTGGTCGCGAAATATGTGCTGGTTGGAAACGCGGAAATCCCATAGCTGTAGATCCCATCGGCGCCGCTCACCCCATTGGCCAGAGCATGTAGAGGAGCGTTGTCGACCCCCGCCGTCGCGAAAAAATTCAAATCGTAGCTGAAGTGTCCTACGTCGGTGTGGTAGGAGGCCACGTAGTCCGAGTTGGCAGCTATGGAAACCGGCTGGGAAAAGTTCACCTGCTGCCATCCTGAGGTGGTCTCGTTGGCGAATACTGCTGTGGCGAGCAACGTCCCCGTATTGGACCAAAGGTTTGCGATGTGAGTTCCAATGTTGTTAGCACTCTTGTAGAAACGCAGACCAGTTACGGAGCCGTTCGTGTCCGAGCGGAATCTCACGCCGAGTTCGACTGCGCTCCCCGGGCCCGCGTCCAGCGTCGCGGGCATCGCGTTACTGTTCCAGATGGAGCACGGACAGGGAGAAGTTGGCGCGGTAGCGGAGAAAACCACATCCACCCAATAGTTGGAAGCCAGGTAGGTATTGGAAGGAAAGCTACTGGCGCTGCCATACGCGTACACACCATTTACGCCGGCGGCATTGGATAATGCGTGCAGTGGCGCGTTATCGACACCCGAGCTCAAGAAGGAATTCGTGTCGATGCTGAAGTGACTCACGTCAGTATGGTATGACGCGACGTAGGTAGTATTGGCGGTGATGGCCACTGGCGACGAGAGGTTCACCTGTTGCCAACCCGAACCGGTCTCGTTCGAGAAGGTTGCGGTTGCAAGTAGGGTGCCCGTTGCAGACCATAAGTTTGCGACGTGCCTCCCCGTGTTGTTAGTGCTTTTGTAAAAACGGATTCCAGTAATCCACCCGTTGGTATCTGACCGGAACTTTACTCCTAACTCAACCGCTCCTCCGCCACCGGCGTCGATCACCGAGGGAACCGCGCTGCTATTCCAGATCGTGCAAGGACAACTGGAAGATTGCTGAGCCTTGGGAGGATTGTTGGGGGCGAATACAACGTCGACCCAATAATTCGTCATCGAATACGTATTTTGTGGAAAGGCGGGAGTGGGGCTGTAAACATAAACGCCATTGGGCCCGTCAATCCCATTACCGAGAACGTGCAATGGCGGACTGTCTGTTCCCGCACCAAAGTAATTGCTATCGTATGCGAAGTGCCCCGACGTTGTATGATAAGCAGCAATATACGACGTATTCGCGGTAATTGCCACGGGTGTGGTGAAATTCAGTTGTTGCCAACCGGAGCTACTTTCGTTCGTGAACCCTCCTTGCGCGAGAAGTGCGCCGCTGCTCGTCCAAAGTTGGCCCGTATGCGTACCGGTGTTGAGGGAGCCCTTGTAGAAGCGGATCCCTGTAATGAATCCCGCGGAATCGGATCGGAACTTCACACC
>Ga0335070_10005352_pt1 | contig 15063 bp, 18 predicted proteins | sample Lox_Sample_13_FD_206722 | JGI IMG/M metagenome (GOLD analysis project Ga0335070, IMG submission 206722) | Soil microbial communities from Loxahatchee National Wildlife Refuge, Florida, United States - Lox_Sample_1.3 | ecosystem: Environmental > Terrestrial > Soil > Wetlands | place: USA... | reverse complement strand
CCCAACATCTCGCCGGCGGCGATGCGGAACAGCAGCGCGTAGCCGATCTGACCGGCGGCGCCGGTGACGGCCACGCGGACGGGCTTCTTGCTCATGAAATCACTCCAGGGAAGATGGGAAAGCGGTCGCTGCGGTCGGGTGCTCGACGCGTTGGCGGCAAGTGTAGGTCAGGCACGGCGGGGCCTGTGCTGCAATGGCGGTCATGAGCCCGACGCCCCAGCGTTCCAACCGGCCTGCGCGAGCGCGCGGCGACAAGCCCACGACGTTCAGACCACTGTACCGGCAGATCAAGCAACTGATCGTGCAGGACATGCAGTCTGGCGTGTGGAAGCCCGGCGAGATGATTCCTAGCGAGTTCGAGCTCGCCGATCGCTTCGGGGTCAGCCAGGGCACCGTGCGCAAGGCGATCGACGACCTCGCGGCGGAGAACCTGCTGACGCGGCGGCAGGGCAAGGGCACATTCGTCGCCACCCATGCGGAACAGACCACCCGCTATCGCTTCCTGCGGCTGGCGGCCGACGACGGCAGCGGTCGTGAGCTGAGGCGCCGGCTGCTGCATTGCCGCCGGGTGCGTGCCGGCGCGGACGTCGCGCGGGCGCTGGAGCTCAGAAGCGGCGACCCGGTCGTGTTCGTGCGCCGCCTGCTGCTGGCCGAACAGCGTCCGGTCGTGCTCGACGACATCTGGCTGCCCGGCCGAATGTTCAAGGACCTGACGGCCGAACGGTTGGCGGCCTACGAGGGTCCGATGTACGCGCTGTTCGAGATGGCATTCGGCGTGCAGATGATCCGCGCCGAGGAGAAGATCCGTGCGGTCGCGGCGACGCCCGAAGCCGCGGCGCTGTTGCTGGTTCCGGCCGGCTCGCCGCTGCTCAGCGTGGAGCGCCGCTCCTTGACCTATGGCGAGCGGCCGGTCGAGTTGCGGCGCGGCCTGTACCGCACCGACGCGCACCACTACCGCAACGAGCTGCAATGACGGCGCGTACGGCGTCGGACGTAGCTTGAAATAAAATCGTTTGGTTCATCGCGCAGCGGGGGCAGCATCCATGGCAGACGAGCACAAGCCACGCCCGGTCTACACCAACATCCACGTCTCGCAGATCATTACCTACCGCCTGCCGATCGCCGGGGTGGTGTCGATCCTGCATCGCGTCAGCGGGGCGCTGATGTTCCTGCTGCTGCCGCTGGTCGTGTGGCTGCTCGACGTGAGCCTGACCAGCGAGGTGTCGTACGAGCGCTTCAGCAACGCCTTCATCGCCGGCGTCGGCGTCGTGCCGGCGTTTCTGCTCAAGCTGGTGGTGCTGGCGCTGATCTGGGCGTTCCTGCACCACCTGGTCGCCGGCGTGCGCCACTTGTGGATGGACATCACGCACAGCGTGAGCCTGCAGCAGGGCCACGTCTCGGCGCTGGCCACGCTGGGCGCCAGCCTGCTGCTGACGATTCTGCTCGGCGCCAAGCTGTTCGGGCTCTATTGAGGCCACCGATGAGCACGCAGAACAAGACCTACGGTTCGAAGCGCCTGGTCGTTGGCGCCCACTACGGCTTGCGCGACTGGCTCAGCCAGCGCGTCACGGCCGCGCTGATGACGCTGTACACGCTGATGCTGATCGTGCAGCTGATCGCCGGCCCCAAGCTCGGGTACGTGCGCTGGTCGGCGATCTTCTCGCAGCAGTGGATGCGCTTCGCGACTTTCGTCGTGATCATCGCGCTGGCGGTGCATGCCTGGGTCGGCATGCGCGACATCTGGATGGACTACATCAAGCCGGTGTGGCTGCGCCTGCTGCTGCAGGTGGCCACGATCGTCTGGCTGATCGGTTGCACCGGCTGGGCGGTGCAGGTGCTGTGGAGACTGTAGGACTCAAATGCCTTCACCCTCGATCGCAAGACGCAAGTTCGACGTCGTCATCGTCGGCGCCGGCGGCTCGGGCATGCGCGCGTCGCTGCAGCTCGCGCGCGCCGGCCTGAATGTCGCAGTGCTGTCCAAGGTGTTCCCGACGCGCTCGCACACGGTGGCCGCGCAGGGCGGCATCGGCGCCTCGCTGGGCAACATGAGCGAGGACAACTGGCACTACCACTTCTACGACACCGTCAAGGGCAGTGACTGGCTCGGCGACCAGGACGCCATCGAGTTCATGTGCCGTGAGGCGCCCAGGGTCGTCTACGAGCTCGAGCACTTCGGCATGCCGTTCGACCGCAACGCCGACGGCACCATCTACCAGCGCCCGTTCGGCGGTCACACCGCCAACTACGGCGAGAAGCCGGTGCAGCGTGCCTGCGCCGCGGCCGACCGCACCGGCCACGCGATGCTGCACACGCTGTACCAGCAGAACGTCAAGGCGCGCACGCAGTTCTTCGTCGAGTGGATGGCGCTCGACCTGGTGCGTGACGCCGACGGCGACGTGCTCGGCGTGGTCGCGCTCGAGATGGAGACCGGCGAGGTCAGCGTCCTGCAGGGCAAGTGCACGCTGCTGGCCACCGGCGGCGCCGGCCGCATCTACGCCGCCAGCACTAACGCGTACATCAATACCGGCGACGGCCTGGGCATGGCCGCACGCGCGGGGCTGCCGCTGGAGGACATGGAGTTCTGGCAGTTCCACCCCACCGGCGTGGCCGGGGCCGGCGTGCTGCTCACCGAAGGCTGCCGCGGCGAAGGCGCGATCCTGCGCAACGTCGACGGCGAGCGCTTCATGGAGCGCTATGCGCCGACGCTGAAGGACCTGGCGCCGCGCGACTTCGTCTCGCGCTGCATGGACCAGGAGATCAAGGAAGGCCGCGGCTGCGGCCCCAACAAGGACTACATCCACCTCGACATGACGCACATCGGGGTGAAGGACATCCTGAAGCGGCTGCCGTCTGTCTACGAGATCGGCCACAACTTCGCCAATGTCGACATCACCAAGGAGCCGATTCCCGTGGTGCCGACGATTCACTACCAGATGGGCGGCATCCCCACCAACATCCACGGCCAGGTGGTGGCGCCGAAGGACGGCAACCCCAACGCGATCGTCAACGGCCTGTACGCGGTCGGCGAGTGCTCGTGCGTCAGCGTGCACGGTGCCAACCGGCTCGGCACCAACTCGCTGCTCGACCTGCTGGTGTTCGGCCGCTCGGCGGGCGATCACATCGTGCAGGCACTGGCTGCCGCGCCCCGGGCGCACAAGGAGTTGCCCGGCGATGCCGCCGAGCCGTCGCTCGGCCGCCTGGCGCGCCTCGACAGCACGACCGACGGCGAGTATGCGCAGGACGTGGCCAACGACCTGCGCGCGACGATGCAGCAGCATGCCGGTGTGTTCCGCACGCAGGCATCGCTGGACGAGGGCGTGGCCAAGCTGGTCGAACTTCGCCGGCGCACCGAGGCGATCGGCCTGAAGGACAAATCCAAGGTGTTCAACACCGCGCGCGTCGAGGCGCTCGAGGTGGAGAACCTGATCGAGTGTGCGCAGGCAACGATCGTCTCGGCCGCGGCGCGCAAGGAGTGCCGTGGCGCGCACACCGTGAAGGACTACGAGCGCCCGGCCGACGACCCGATGAACCCGCTGGGACGCAACGACCGCGACTGGCTGAAGCACACGCTGTGGTACAGCAAGGGCAGCCGGCTCGACTACAAGCCGGTACAGCTCAAGCCCTTGAGCGTGGAGTCGATCCCGCCCAAGGTGAGGACCTTCTGATGACCGCCCCCGACAGCACCTACCTCAACTCGCGCTTCGAGCGCGTGCCCAAGGTCGGCCAGCGCCACTTCCAGATCTACCGCTACGACCCCGACCGCGACGAGCGGCCGCGCATGCAGGCGCTGACGCTCGACCTCGACGGCTCGGAGCGCATGCTGCTCGATGCGCTGATCAGGCTGAAGTCGATCGACCCGACGTTGAGCTTCCGCCGCTCGTGCCGCGAAGGCGTCTGCGGGTCCGACGCGATGAACATCAACGGCAAGAACGGGCTGGCCTGCCTGACCAACCTGCGCCGGCTGAAGGACCCGATCGTGCTGAAGCCGCTGCCGGGGCTGCCGGTGGTGCGCGATCTGATCGTCGACATGACGCAGTTCTTCAAGCAATACCACTCGATCAAGCCGTACCTGGTGAACGACGAGGTGCCGCCCGAGAAGGAGCGACTGCAGACGCCGGAGCAGCGCGACGAGCTGAACGGGCTCTACGAGTGCATCCTGTGCGCCAGCTGCTCCACCAGCTGCCCGAGCTTCTGGTGGAACCCCGACAAGTTCGTCGGCCCGGCCGGGCTGCTGCAGGCCTACCGTTTCATCGCCGACAGCCGCGACCAGGCCACCGGCGAGCGGCTCGACAATCTGGAGGATCCGTACCGGTTGTTTCGCTGCCACAGCATCATGAACTGCGTCGATGTATGCCCCAAGGGGCTGAATCCGACCGCGGCGATCGGCAAAATCAAGGAGCTGATGGTCCGGCGCGCGGTGTAGTCGGTCCGACGCCCGCACCACCATGGAGCCCACCCTCGACCCCGTCGCGCTGAATCGGCTGCGGTGGCGCTGCCGGCGCGGGATGCTCGAGAACGACCTGCTGATCGATCGCTACTTCGACAAGCACGGTTCATGCATCACGCAGCGTCAGGCCGACGGCCTGAGTGCGCTGATGGATCTGTCCGACAACGACCTGCTCGACCTGCTGCTGGCCCGCCGCGAACCGGCCGGGGCGCTCGACCGGCCCGCGGTGCGTGAGGTGCTGGCGCAGATGCGGCCGAGCGCAGGCGCGTAGAGTACGAGACAAGCCAACGAGGAAACGCCATGATGACCCCGTCCAAAGTCAAAGCCACCCTGTCGTTTTCCGACGGCAGTCCCGCGATGGAACTGCCCATCTACTCCGGCAGCGTCGGGCCGGACGTGATCGACATCCGCAAGCTGTACGCGCAGACGGGCAAGTTCACCTACGACCCGGGCTTCCTGTCGACCGCGTCGTGCAACTCGACCATCACCTACATCGACGGCGACAAGGGCGAGCTGCTATACCGCGGCTACCCGATCGAGCAGCTGGCGACGCAGTGCGACTTCCTCGACACCTGCTTCCTGCTGTTGTACGGCGAGCTGCCCAACGCCAAGCAGCAGAAGGAGTTCCACAAGCTCGTGACCCACCACACGATGGTCAACGAGCAGATGCAGTTCTTCCTGCGCGGTTTCCGTCGTGATGCGCACCCGATGGCCGTGCTGACCGGCCTGGTCGGCGCGCTGTCGGCGTTCTATCACGACAGCACCGATATCCATAACCCCAAGCACCGCGAGATCGCGGCGATCCGCCTGATCGCCAAGATGCCGACGCTGGTGGCAATGGCCTACAAGTACGGCGTCGGCCAGCCGTACATGTACCCGCAGAACAACCTCAGCTACGCGGCGAACTTCATGCGCATGATGTTCGCCACGCCGTGCGAGCCGTACGAACCGAACGATGTGCTGGTACGGGCGCTGGATCGCATCTTCATTCTGCACGCCGACCACGAGCAGAACGCCTCCACATCCACCGTGCGGCTGTGCGGCAGCTCGGGCACCAACCCGTTCGCCGCCATCGCCGCCGGGGTCGCGTGCCTGTGGGGGCCGGCGCACGGCGGCGCCAACGAAGCGTGCCTGAACATGCTGGAGGACATCCAGAAGAACGGTGGCGTCGAGAAGGTCGGCGAGTTCGTCAAGCAGGTGAAGGACAAGAACTCCACCGTGCGCCTGATGGGCTTCGGCCACCGCGTCTACAAGAACTACGACCCGCGCGCCAAGCTGATGCGCGAGACCTGCCACGAGGTGCTCGGGGCCTTGGGCCTGCACGACGACCCGCTGTTCAAGCTGGCGATGGCGCTGGAGAGGATCGCGTTGGAGGACGACTATTTCGTCGCCCGCAAGCTGTACCCCAACGTCGACTACTACTCCGGCATCGTGCAGCGCGCGATCGGCATCCCGGTGGGGCTGTTCACGGCGATCTTCGCGCTGGCGCGCACGGTGGGCTGGATCGCGCAGCTCAACGAGATGATCGGCGACCCCGAGTACAAGATCGGCCGGCCACGCCAGCTGTACGTCGGCGCCGCGCGGCGCGACGTCAAGCCGATCGGCGAAAGGCCCTGACCGCGCGCGCTCCGCAGTCGCGGAGGTTCGTTCAGTCGAGGTCGCGCGCCAGCCGCACGCCGCTGAATTGCCAGCGCGCGTCGGTGGGGAAGAAGTTGCGATAGCTGGCGCGGATGTGCCCGCGGGGCGTGGCGCACGAGCCGCCGCGCAGCACGTACTGGTTGACCATGAACTTGCCGTTGTACTCGCCAACCGCGCCGTCCCATGCGCGAAAGCCCGGGTACGGCTGGTAGCTGCTCGAGGTCCACTCCCAGACGTCGCCGAACAGCTGCCGCGGCCCGTGTCCCGCGCGGGCCACCGGCATCGGGTGCAGCGCCTGCGACTCGACGAAGTTGCCCGCCGCGATCGCGGCCGCGCCTTGCGCACCGGCCGCGTGCTCCCATTCGGCCTCGGTGGGCAGGCGCGCGCCGCGCCACGCGCTGCGGCTGGCCGATGCCCAGCGTGCGAACGCGTCGGCTTCGAAGTAGCTGACGTGCGCGATCGGCGTGTGAGGATCGATCGGCACCAGGCCGTGCAGCGTGAAGCTCGACCAGGCCTGCTGGCCGTCACGCTCCCAGTACAGCGGCGCCTCGATCCCGTGCTGGCGCACCCAGTCCCAGCCGGCCGACAGCCACCAGCGCGGCTCGGCGTAGCCGCCGTCGGCGATGAACTCGGCCCACTCGCCATGCGTGACCAGACGGTTGCCGAGCGCGTACGGTCGCAGGTGCTGCGTGTGCCGAGGGCCTTCGTTGTCGAACGCGAAGCCGCGGCCGTCGTGGCCGATCTCGACCAGCCCGCCCTCGTGAGCGACCCAGTCCAGCGGCAGCGGCGCCACCGGGGCCAGCGGCCACGCCGCGCGGTACACCGGCGCCAGCGGGTTGCACGACAGCACGTGCTTGATGTCGGTGAGGATCAGCTCCTGGTGTTGCTGCTCGTGCTGCAGGCCGAGTTCGACCAGCGCGTCGATCGCGCCGTCGTGCGATGCAGCCAGCAGCGCGATCATGCGCCGGTCGACCTGTGCGCGATAGGCCTTCACCTCGGCCAGGCTCGGCCGCGACAGCAGGCCGCGCAGCGGCCGCGGGTGCTGCTCGCCCACCTGCTGGTAGTAGCTGTTGAACAGCACGCGAAAGCGCGGATGGAAGGGCTTGAAGCCGGCTTCGTGGCGCTCGAGCACGAAGGTCTCGAAGAACCACGTCACGTGCGCGAGATGCCACTTCGTCGGACTGACGTCGGGCACCGACTGCACCTGCGCGTCGGCCTCCGACAGCGGCTCGGCCAAGGCCAGCGACTGGGCGCGCACCTGGACATAGCGCCGCGCCAATGCCGACGATTCGATCTGGGGGCGTGGCAAGGGGTTCATCGCTTTTCCTTACTCGTGACGCGGACTCTGCAGGGCCCACATCGCCCAAGCCAGCAAGACCTTACACATGGAATTCCCGCGTCGGCAAGGCCTGCACGGTTGCCCATACTGAGCTCATGACCAGCCCGCGCTTCGTGCAGTTGCACCGCGAAGACAGTGCCGCGCTGAGCGACGAGCTGGCGCAGGGGCTGCTCGGCGAACCGGCGAGCGTGGCGCCCAAGTTCCTGTACGACGCACTCGGCTCGCGGCTGTTCGACGCCATCACCGAGCTGCCCGAGTACTACCCCACGCGCACCGAGCGCGTCATCTTCGCGCGGCACGCCCCGGAGATGGCCGCCCTGACCGGGCGAGGCCGCACGCTGATCGACCTCGGCGCGGGCAGCGGCGAGAAGGCGGCGCGCCTGTTCCCCGTGTTCGAGCCGTTGCGCTACGTGGCGATCGACATCTCGGTAACCTACCTGCGCGATGCGCTGGCCAGTCTGCAGCGACGGTACCCGGACATCGAGATGGTCGGCGTCGGGGCCGATTTCTCCACGGCGCTGACGCTGCCGCCAGAGGCCGGCGGCGGCGAGCGGCTGCTGTTCTATCCCGGCTCGAGCATCGGCAACTTCACGCCGAGCGAGGCGCTGCGCTTTCTGCGCCAGGCCCGCACGGCCGCCGGCTCCGGTGGCGCACTGCTGGTCGGCGTCGACCTGGTCAAGCCGAAGGCCGTGCTGGAGCTGGCGTACGACGACCCGCTCGGGGTCACCGCCGCGTTCAACCTCAACCTGCTGCGACGGCTCAACACGCTGCTCGGCTGCGATGCAGGCATCGACGACTTCGAACACGTGGCGCTGTTCAACGAGGCCCAAGGTCGCATCGAGATGCACCTGCAGGCGCGGCGTTCGCTGACGCTGCGCTGGTCGGGTGGCGAGCGCACGCTGGCTGCCGGCGAACGCATCCACACCGAGAACTCCTACAAGTACACCCTTGACGGGTTCGACCGCCTGCTGCACGAGGCGGGCTTCGCGCGCACCACGCGCTGGACCGACGAGCGGGACTGGTTCGCGGTGTTCCTGGCGGCGTGAGCGGCAGGCGATGCGGCCGCGCCGCATCTCGACATATAGCGAACTACATAACGACGATCCACCCCTGGCCGTAGGGCCCGATTTACGCTCGGGAAATGCCGCATGGGGCGGCGACGAGGTCGATGTATAAACTGGCACATATCGACCTTTGCCGCAGACCGGCCATGAAGCGCCATCTCACACTGTGTCTGGCAACTTTGCTGGCGCTGCCTGCCGCTGCCGCCGACCTCACCGTGTCGGCCGCGGCCAGCCTGACCAATGCCTTCAAGGAGATCGGAGCGATGTTCGAGGCCGCCAATCCCGGTACGAAGGTGGCGCTCAACTTCGGCGCCTCGGGCGCCTTGCTGCAGCAGATCGCCAAGGGAGGCGCGCCGGTCGACGTGTTCGCCAGCGCCGACCAGGAGACGATGGACCAGGCGCAGAGCCAGGGTCTGGTGCAGGCCGCGCAGCGGCGCAATTTCGTCTCCAACACGCTGGTGATCATCGTGCCCACGGCGGCGGCCAACCTGCCAAAGGCGGTGAACGACCTGACGGAGCCGGCCTATCAGCGCATCGCGATCGGGCAGCCGGCCAGCGTGCCGGTCGGGCGCTACACCAAGGGCGTGCTCGAGGCAGCCGGCCTGTGGGGGGCGATCGAGCCCAAGATGGTGGGCGCCAACAACGTCCGTCAGGCGCTCGACTACGTGGCGCGTGCCGAGGTCGACGCGGGCTTCGTATATGCCACCGACGCGGCGCTGATGGCCGATAAGGTCAAGGTGGCGGTCACCGTGCCGACGCAGACGCCGATCCTCTACCCGGTAGCGCCGCTGGCCGCCAGCGCCAATGCGGTGATGGCCGCCAAGTTCGTCGGGTACCTGCTGTCGGCGCCGGCGCAGGCGGTGCTGGCGAAGTACGGCTTCGGCAAGCCCTGATCGGCGGGCTGTCCGGATGGAGGCCGCGTGGGTCGCGCTGCTGTTGACGCTCAAGGTGGCAGGCTGGGCCACGGCGTTGAACCTCGTCCTCGGCGTCGGCGTCGGCTTCGCAATGGCGCGCCTGCGCTTTCCGGGCCGCGACCTGCTCGACGCGGTGTTCACGCTGCCGATGGTGATGCCGCCCACCGTGCTCGGCTACTACCTACTGGTGCTGATCGGCACCCACAGCGCGATCGGCAGCTGGCTGAACCACACCTTCGGCATCCGCCTGATCTTCACCTGGCAGGGCGCGGTGATCGCGGCAACCGTGGTGGCGTTTCCGCTGGTGTTCAAGGCGGCGCGTGCATCGTTCGAGACCGTCGATCCACAGCTCGAGGATGCGGCGCGCACGCTGGGCCTGCGCGAGGTGGCGGTGTTCTCCCGCGTCTCGCTGCCGCTGGCCTGGCACGGCATCCTGGCCGGGCTGCTGCTGTCGTTTGCGCGTGCGCTCGGCGAATTCGGTGCCACGCTGATGGTGGCCGGCAGCATCCCGGGGCGCACGCAGACGCTGTCGATCGCGGTCTACGAGGCGGTGCAGGCCGGGCAGGACGACACCGCCAACTTCCTGGTGGCCGTGACGTCGATCGTCTGCATCGCGGTGCTGCTGGCGGCCAACCGCCTGGTGCCGGGTCGCGTGGCGTTGCGCGATTGACAAGGCGGCCATGATCTGGGATGTCGACCTGCGCCAGGCGTTGGTGCACGACCATTCCCGCTTCGAGCTCGACGTGCGCTTCGTCAGCGATGCGTCGCGCCTGGTGCTGTACGGCCCGTCGGGGGCCGGCAAGACGCAGACGCTGAAGTTGATCGTCGGGATCGCGCGGCCCGACGACGGCCGCGTTGCCGTGGCTGGGCGCGCAATGTACGACAGCGCCTCCCGGCTGTTCCTGTCGCCGCAGGAGCGACGGCTCGGCTATGTGTTCCAGGACTATGCGCTGTTCCCGCACCTCACCGTGCGCCAGAACATCGCGTTCGGGTTGCGCCGTGGGCTGCTGAATCCGTCGCGTTCGTTCGCCGCGGCCGCCGTCGAGCGCTGGGTCGAGGCGTTCCACCTCGAGTCGGTGATGGGTCACTACCCGCATCAACTGTCCGGCGGACAGCGCCAGCGCACGGCTCTGGCGCGCGCGCTGGTGAACGAGCCCGCCGCCCTGTTGCTCGATGAGCCGTTCGCCGCGCTGGACAAAAGGCTGCGTCAGCACCTGCGTGACGAGTTGAAGGAGCTGCAGGAGCAGCTGCGCGTCCCGCTGTTGCTGATCACGCACGACGACGAAGACCTGCGCGTGCTTGCGCAGGAGGTCGTGCATCTGCATGCCGGCCGTGTCGCGGCCGCGCCACCAGCGCTGGAGGCCGCCATTGCCGAATGAGCTGGAGCGGCGGGCAATCAACGCCGCGCGTCGCCGCGCGCTCGGCGGCATCTTGCCGCGGGCGGCGTTGACGCGCGGCGAATGTCCGGTTTGGGGGAGGGCATGATCGCGCGTCGGCGCAAGGCGAACAGCCGGCTCGAGTTGCAGGGGTCGCTGTGGTTGACGATCGGCGGCCAAACGCTCGGCGGGCACGACCGGGTCGGCCTGTTGCGTGCGGTGGCCGAGCAGGGCTCGATCACGCGCGCCGCCAAGACGCACGGCATCAGCTACAAGGCCGCGTGGGACGCCATCGACGCGATGAATACGCTGGCCGGCGAGCCGCTGGTCGAGCGCTCGGCCGGTGGCCGTGGTGGCGGCTCGACGCGGCTCACCGCGCGGGGCCGGCGCCTGGTGGAGCGCTTCGAGCAGATCGACGTTGCCCATCAACGGTTCTTGAAGCTGCTCGACGAGCAGTCGATCGATCTCGATCAACCGTTCTCCTTGCTGAGGGTCCTGAACATGAAGACCAGCGCCAGAAACCAGTTCGTCGGTACCGTCACCTCGCTGCGCTCGGGTGCCGTCAATGACGAGGTGGAGATTGCCCTGCCCGGCGGCCAGCGCATTGTCGCCGTGGTGACGCAGGAGAGTACCCAGTCGCTCGGGTTGCGCACCAAGATGACCGCGATCGCGCTGGTGAAGTCGTCGTCGATCGTGGTCGCCACCGACCTCGAAGGTGCGAAGGTGTCGGCGCGCAACCAGCTGGCCGGCACGATCAGCGCCGTCACCCCCGGTGCCGTCAACGCCGAGGTGGTGATCGACCTCGACGGCGGCGGCAGCATTGCCGCCATCGTCACCGAAGGCAGCGTCAAGGCGCTCGGGCTGAAGCCCGGCATCCGCGCGATCGCGCTGTTCAAGGCCACCAGCGTCATCCTGGCCGTCACGGCGTGAGCGCCGCGCGGCCAGAGCGCTTCAGCGCGCGAGCATCGACAGCAGCTTGCGGATGTCGTCGCGGCAGGCCACGGTGGCATGCTGCTCGATGCGGCGGTACAGCGTGGCCAGCTCGCGCCCGACCGCGGTGAGCGCGCAGCCGCCCCCGTGTGAGCCACCCTTGACGCTTTCGATCGCCGGCTGGCGCAGCGAGCGGTTGAGCTCGTCCAGCAGCAGCCAGGCGCGGCGGTACGACATGTCCAGGCTCTTGGCCGCTGCAGTGATCGAGCCGTTGCGCTCGACGGCCTCGAGCAGCGCGATCTTGCCGGGGCCGATGGCGATCACGTCGCCGTCGGTGATGCGCATGCGAAACCGCAGCTGGGGTTTGCCGCGCGGCGGCTGCGTGCCAGTGGCTGCAACGATGCGGCTGCGCGGTGGCATCGATCCTGGGGGGGGCGTGTCGGCGACGACTCGCAGCATAGACGAGCCGGACGGGCGGCCCGCTATAGTCCGTGGGACAAGGAGCATCATCCAACGTGGCTGAAGATCGCATCGCCGCCGCCGCCATCCTGGTGGAGGGCTCGGCGCAGGCCGATGCGCTGCTGGCGACGACCGCGCGCCAGCTGCGTCAAGCCGGGCGCCGCGTCTGCGGCCTGTTGATGCAACGCGGTGCCGGCCACGATTGCGGGGACATGGTGCTGCAGGACATTCGCACGCTCGACGAGTACCTCGTGTCGCAGCCGATGGGCGAGGGCTCCAGATCGTGTCGCGCCGATCCCCAGGGCTTTGCGCGCGCCAGCACGGTGCTGCGCGCCGCGCTGGAGCATGCCCCCGATCTGGTGATCAGCAACCGCTTCGGGCAACTGGAAGCCGAAGGCCAGGGGTTTTGTGCCGAGCTGCTCGAGCTGCTGGCCAACGGTATCCCGCTGTTGACCGCGGTTGCGCCGCGTCATGTGCAGGCATGGCTGGCGTTCACCGGTGGCGCGCCGGTGTTGCCGATGAGCCCCGAGGCGGTTTCGGCCTGGCTCGATCGCGTCGTGGTCCCCAGCCCGAGCCATTGAACGGTGCTCCTGCCCGGTGCCGAGCGGCCGGTCCCGGGCTGACGCGCAAGAGGGCTCGGCTCCGCGATCGCGGCCGGGCGACGAAAGAACCGCGGGACGACAGCGACCAAGGGGAATGCCCGATGATTCGGGCGCCTGCATTCCCACCGGCTGACGGAGTTGGCGACATGAGCTCTTCCACATCCTCATCCCGCGCTACGGCGCGTCGCGCGTTCGTCGTCACCGGCCTCGGCATCGTCACGGCGGCAGCGCTGTGGAGCCGGGTCGCGCGAGCCCACAGTGACGCCCACGTGGTGCCGGCGTTCGCGGGGAGCGAGCCGGCGGCCACCGCCTCGACCGAGGTGGCCGTGCTGGCGGGTGGCTGCTTCTGGGGTGTGCAGGGGGTCTACCAGCACGTGAAAGGCGTCAACAACGCGGTGTCGGGCTACGCCGGCGGCGAGGCCAAGACCGCGGTCTACGAGATGGTCGGCTCGGGCAGAACCGGACATGCCGAGGCGGTGCAGGTCACCTACGACCCGCGCCAGATCAGCTACGCGCGCCTGCTGCAGATCTTCTTCTCGGTGGTGCACGATCCGACGCAACTGAACCGCCAGGGCCCCGACGTCGGCACGCAATACCGCTCGGCGATCTTTCCGCTCAGCGACGAGCAGGCGCGCATCGCCAAGGCCTACATCGCGCAGATCGGCCAGGCTCGCGTGTTCGGCGTGCCGGTGGTGACGACGGTGGAGCCGCATCGAACCTTCTATCCCGCCGAGGGCTACCACCAGGATTTCCTGGTGCGCAACCCGACCTATCCGTACATCGTCTTCAACGACCTGCCCAAGATCGACGATCTGAAGCGCCTGTATCCCGACCTCTACCGCGCCGACCCCGCGCTGGTGGCGAAGGCGCGGCCCTGAGCAGGGTCGAGTGCGCCGGCGAGTGGGCGTCAGCCGATCGTCGATCCGGTCGTGCGCCGCGGTGGCAGAAAGCGCCACTCGTCGCCGTACAGCCCTGGCTCAGACCGTGGCCGCCTCGAGCCCGCTTTCGAAGTGCTTGCGCATCAGCGCCGTGGCGCGCTTGGCGTCGCGGCTCGTCAGCGCGTGCATGACCGCGCGGTGCTCGGCCAGCGATTCGCTGATGCGCCCCTGCTTGAACAGCGAGTGGTGGCGGTTGAGCTTCATCACCTTGCGCAGGTCGGCCACGATCTGCTGCCGCCAGCGGTTGCCGGCGATCTCCAGCAGCTTGAAGTGGAAGGCCTCGTTGGTGGCGAAAAAGGCGTCGCGCTGGCGGACCTGCTTCTCCAGCCTGTCGTGCAGCGCCTGTAGTGCGCCGAGCTGGGCGTCGCTGGCATGCTCGGCCGCCTCGCCGGCGGCGTCGCTCTCCAGCAGCGCGAGCAGGCGGTAGACCTGCGTCACGTCGTCGCGCGACATCTCGGTCACGTAGGCGCCGCGGCGCACCTTCATCGTCACCAGGCCCTCGACGGCCAGCACCTTCAGCGCCTCGCGCAGGGGGGTGCGGCTGATGCCCCATTCGGCGGCGAGCTTGAGCTCGTCGATCCAGGCACCGGGCTCGAGCTCGCGGCTGAAGATCTTGTCGCGCACGCGGTCGGCCACGTCTTGGTACAGCGCGCGCGGCGCCAGCGCGGCCGGCGTGGCGGCGCTGCCGGTGGCCAGGCGGGAGTCGGTCACGCGTCGGATCGGCCCGGGCGCGCGGGCTGCTTGGTTATGAATTCATAATTATGCATAATGCGCAAATCATAGGCCGGTGCGCCGGCGCTGGCAAGCGGCTCGGTTCCGGCGCCCAATCGGGGGTCGATGCGCCGGCCGTGCATGCCGCAGGAGTCCAACGCAGATGTCGCAGTCCAATGAATCACGCGCCGCTTCTCTCGAGCGGTGGGCGCAGGCGGCTGCCAAGGCGGCCCCGGGCGGGCGCCTCGAGGCGCTGAACTGGGTGACGCCCGAGGGCCTCACCGTCAAGCCGCTGTACACCGCGGCCGACCTTCACGACCTGCCGCACACTGACACGCTGCCTGGTTTCGAGCCGTTCGTGCGCGGGCCGCAGCCGACGATGTACGCCGGTCGGCCGTGGACGATCCGCCAGTACGCGGGCTTCTCCACCGCTGAGGAGAGCAACGCGTTCTACCGCCAGGCGCTGGCCGGTGGCGGGCAGGGTGTCAGCGTGGCGTTCGATCTGGCCACGCACCGCGGCTACGACAGCGATCACCCGCGCGTATTCGGCGACGTCGGCAAGGCCGGTGTGGCGATCGACTCGGTCGAGGACATGAAGATCCTGTTCGACGGCATTCCGCTCGACAAGGTGTCGGTGTCGATGAC
>Ga0335070_10005351_pt1 | contig 15069 bp, 10 predicted proteins | sample Lox_Sample_13_FD_206722 | JGI IMG/M metagenome (GOLD analysis project Ga0335070, IMG submission 206722) | Soil microbial communities from Loxahatchee National Wildlife Refuge, Florida, United States - Lox_Sample_1.3 | ecosystem: Environmental > Terrestrial > Soil > Wetlands | place: USA... | reverse complement strand
TAACCTCGTCAGACGGGCAGACTTACGAGTTAAGAAACCGTGTCACACTCTGCAGATGTGGCAAATCCACCCTTAAACCATTCTGCGACAGCAGCCACTTTCCCCAACATAAATACGACGAGCTAATGGAATCCCTGAAACAAAAATCATAGCAAGAGTAACCGCCAGGAAATCCTGAATGCCCGCTTCTATGATTTCATTAGTAAATTTGGATCAGTATTTTGTGTATCCATTATCCCTATGTTTGTTTGCCAATGCTACGGTGGTGGGCATACCGTTCGCATTGTGAAATTCACGTCAGAAGTATCCTTCTGATAGCTGACCGAATCCACGCCTCCAGATCCGGACCTAACAAAAAAGTTCCCTCCATTTTGCTGAAACGAAAGGCTAATGTAAAAATCCGTGACGTTGCCGTCGATTATAAACCAAACCTGTCTGCTCTGAGTTTCTCCGGGACTTAACGTAAACGTAAACTTGACAGTCCGGCTGTCTATCAAATTGTAAGGTAGGCTGGTTTTGTACGAGAAATGAGCGTTTGTGAACTCAAGCTGGAGGTGAAAAGTTCCCGACAAGTGCCCAGTGTTCTCGCAATTTACAGTTAACGGATTATCCTCCCCCCAAGTCGAATAAGGCGAAATAAGCCAATAATTGATAGACGCTTCACTATAGAAAACTGCAGCCAAACCTGAAACGATAACTACGAAAACGGCAACAGCCACAGCAATGACCTGTATATGCTTTCGCAGCCTAATTACAATTCCCACGCCAATCAATACCGCGAAGACAGCGAGGACAACGAGAATAGAGTTTAGGCCATATGCCGGTGGGACTGCAACAGAAAAGATTGCGTGACCAACAAGCGTGAAATCACTGTCTTTCGACGAAAGAGCAAAACTTGAAAACAAGCCCGCAGCAACAAGAAGCAAATACACATTCGAAAGCTTTGAAAAGAGCTTTGCCATCAAATGGTCACTTCAGCTTTTGAAAACAGCTAAAGAACCTTTTTCTATTTAACACTACACTTTAGAACGCAAGGACAAGACAATATTCTAAGACCAGTTTATGACGCCAAATCGTTCTAATTTGCAGCACTCCGGAAACCCCCTGAAGAGATCTCGGTCTTGCAATTCGAAGCAACGCAAAAACTGAGTTATTGGAGATTCTGCAGCGCCCAAAGATAGAAATACTCGGTTAGTTTCCAGCTTTTGGTTTTTCTAGCCAGTTCCTCGACGTGAAGACCGGTTTGCCCGCGAACTCTATTCGTAATGCCTCTTTTTCAGGGCACATCTCGACGCATCGGAAACACAGCATGCACCCAGAGACAGTTACATCGCCGCCTTTCTGCTCATACATTGCAGTTACTTGAGTGGGGCAAACTCTTTTGCATACGCCACACTTGGTGCAATTCGATTCGTTTTTTTGCAGCTTAGTGAGAGCAACTTGTTTGAAAGGAGTGAATGTACTGAAAAGAGCCGTAAGTCCACCCAGAGGGCAGATTCGGCACCAGAAACGTCTGTATGCTAGAGCCAAAATCGTAACCACGATTAGAATTGCCAAGTTCAAAGAGGTAACGTAGAAACCTGAGATTAACAAAGGACCATATGTTATTTGGGATACGTAAGACCATTTCATGTAGCCCAAGCCGCATTCAATGAGGACGCATAAAGGACGCATCGGACAAACTAGGCAAAAAGGCTCATTCAGCGAACCTACCAAACCCGCTTCGGTCCCTTGAGGCCCGCCGGGGCGAGTGCCAGGTATGAGTTGAGTCCCAAAGATCGCATAAGAGGCAAAGATTACGCTCAGAATGAGGAAAACTGCTATTATGACGTATCGCAGCTGTCCAAGTGCCGTATTAGTTTTCTCGGAAAAACTCAGATGCCGTTTGCCGAAGGCTTTACGGGCGCGAGTTAACACATCCATGTACAACCCAAACGGACATAGCCAGCCGCAGAAGAACCGCCCTGCAACTACAGACAAGGCAACCAGCGAACCAATGACTATTGCTATTTTCTCCAATCCCGAAGTCGAGTAAAGAACGGCGTAACCTCGGGAATAGTTCCAGAAAGGATAGATGTAAGCTTGGATTTGCCAGAGGGCGCAGGTCACCGTTCTTCCCGAAGGATAATAACAAGCCAAAATTGGAATCGACAACCCGTCAGGAAATTGACTACCAAAGAACGATGCGCCTACCAAGTTGTCTCGTGGTGCAGGTCCAAGAGGCCGCCAAAGAGGCTGATCGAAAGGCCCTATGACCAGACCCATGAAAACAGCGACGACAGCAACTATTTGGATGAATAAACGAAGGGTGCTTATTTTGCGTGTTTTGTTTTTGGAGAGTTTGAGGATAAGAAAAATGCCTACAACTACGGCTACAACATAAATTAGTATGGTTGGGATAACAGGGTTTTCCCAAGTCATGTTTCATGTCTCTTGGCGTGTTGACTTTTTGTCGTTTGATGAACGCTGTTCATTATCGAGAGCCCTTCCTTGCTAAGCGGTTTTGCTTGTTTCTCTTCGAAACGACTGTCACCAAGGCGGCTGCGCTCAATGCCGCCGCGACAACAACGCCAGTTGAAATGATTGCCGAATGCTTTTCATAGAATGGTAGGTTTGGATTGTTGCCGTTTCCTCCTAGCGAGTCAGGAAAGAAGAAGTAGGTCAACGTGATGTTGCAGCCCGAAGGTGCCCTGGTTACAGTTAGTACACCGTCTGATGACAGGGTCCAACCTTCGTCTTCTCCAACAAATGTCCTGTTAAAAATGACACTCCACTCTCCACCTCGCTGAATTGGAGCAAGCTTAAAGGATTGTATCCCTTGACCCTCGACTATGTATCTAAGACTTGTGATCGGCACTGTCGCGTTATACGTGCGGCATGAAGCGATTGTTACGTTGCAGTCTTGAACTGAAACTCGGAGTTCAAGAGGCGAAAGAGAATCGTTATTCTGCAAATTCGTGAAAATCCAAGTCGTATTTTCGAGACTTGCTGCAGAATAGGTTCCATTAAGATCAAAGTTTATGTTTCCGTTGAGCGCGGGTATGGCGAAGTTATCTTTGGCCTGAAATGTGATGCTTGACTGAGCCCAAGCAATCCTCACAGGGAGCAAGATAACCAAAGCAAAAGCCAATACGATCACGGCGTTAACTAAGACCGTTTCTTTGTTAACTAGCATCAAGTTTTCTGACTGCCCAACGCTAATTAGAGTGTCGAGTTTAGCTATAACCTTTTTGCGTTAACAACGTTAACGCCAACCGGAACTGACAGTTTAAGCTTTCAAACGCATGTGCCAAGAAACGAAGCAGCTATTATCGTTTTGTGGAAGGCTATTTGCCGAGTTGGTTTGCAATAGTCTTAAGTTGCTTGCCGTCAGTTGAAAAGAATATTTGGAGTCTTGAAAAATGAAGCTGAGAACCATGAAGCTAACGCCAAAATTCCTCATAGAAGCGCTGCAAGGAAAAACAGCCTCTTTCGCTTCCAACCTACCCAGCGACGTTGAATTATTGGATGCAAAGGTTGACTTGTACAACAATCAAGTGCTCGCGGTCATACGTAGCGACAGCTTCGAGGACCTTGCAGAGCTCTGCCCTATTCCTGAATTCAAAATCATCTACACACCCCAATCCAAACCCTGCCTTCAAGCGGCACCGACACCTAAAACTGAACCTGCCGTCAATGCAACTGTTAAACACACCCAAACTGCTGCAAAGCCCGTGCAGCCAACCCGAGATGCCATTAAATTGGAAGGCGAGTTCAGTCCTGACCAACGTAAACTATTGAGTTTCAAAGTTGAGGGCGAATACGTCATCGTGAAACCAACGCAGTTCCTCAAAGAAGAGTGGGAAGACATTAACGAAGTTGTACGAAGCCTTGGCGGAAAATGGGCAAAAGGCGATATCATCAGTTACTGGCAAATCCCACTGCAATGAGACTCGTACACCACTTGTCCCATTGAGGCTGAAACACTCTCTGTAGATATCACATGGGTTTTCTGAGCACCAATTGCCAAACAGTCTTTTTGGTTCCTTCAAATGAAAAGAAAGGCCTAAAAGCGCATAGACCAAAACCAAAGATTATGAGGCTTGGGGTTAGCTGGGTGCAATGCCCTCACTTTGGGGAAGTGCTGCATTTGGGACAGAGACGCAAGGCATTGCACCCTGAGCTACAGGAACTATTGATGTTTTGTGCGTAAATATTGGTTTTTGAGAAAGAATATTCGCTTGTTTGCCAGACAAAATTGGAAAAGGAGAACAGGACTTAGTACTGAATGAACTGGCTAAGATTTCTGCAGTTTGGCGATGAAGAAACCGTTGCTGTGGTGGATATGTGGGTACAGCCGTTGACACTTATCCAGTCCTTGAAGGCCAGGCAAGCCCATCTTTGGCTTAATATCGACTAGTTTGAATTCGGGGTTTGCTTTCAGGAACTGCTGCACAATCATTTCATTCTCCTCGACGGTTATGCTGCAAGTGCTGTAGGTTAAGAAGCCTCCTGGCTTGACGTTTCCCGCGCAAGTGGTTATCATTTGCCGCTGAATATCCGTCATTTTCTCGATGGACTTCTTTGTAAGTCGCCACTTTGCCATGGGCGACTTGGCGAAGACACCTGTACTAGTGCAAGGTGGGTCCAGAATCACCAAGCCTGCCTCCACGTTAAACGGCAGGAACTTGCATGCATCACCGATAACTGGTTCAGCTATGTTTACCCACATACGACCAACTTCCTGGCGCCAAATACGCATGCGTCGCGTAGAGTAATCTAACGAGTATATGGCGCCTCTGTTTTGCATGAGTTGCGCCAAGTAAGTTGTTTTCGCGCCGGGGGCTGCACAAACATCGAGCACCGTATCTTCGGGTTTTGGTCCTGCGGCTTCAGCAGCGAAGCAGCTAGCCTTGTCCTGAATGTAGAAAAAGCCCAACCGATAAGGGTCAATGCGATTGAGCGGCTTTTTCGTGCCCGTCAATCGGTAAGTATTCTTCAGATGCTCGACTTTCTCTACATTGACCCCTTCCGCAGCCAGTTTCTCAAGAATTTCTTGCTCGCTAGCCCGGAGGGTGTTTATTCTTATGCAGGTGTCAGGTGGCTTTAGGCTACCCTCTAGGAATGCGATGGCGTCCGCTCTGCCAAAAAGATCAATGCAATACTTTACAAACCACGCAGGATGGAAGGTCTGCAACGCCAGTTTTTCCTCGTCTTTGGCAGAGTCTATTATGGGTTCTATTCGTTGTGTTAGCAAAAAGCCGAGGTAAGATTCAGCGTCTCGAAGGGTTTCCCATCCAAGGATGGCACGTCCAAGTTTGGCTATGTGCTCGGCTTCTTTGAGGTCGTAACGAGCCCAGTTCTTAGCGACACGAGTTTGATACACATAAAGTCGTAGAAATGCCTGTACGCCCATGTTATAGTCTGCAATGCTTTTGGGTTTAAGTTGGCTGTCAATAAATTTGTCAATTAGATTCTTGCGCCTAATCGTTTCAACGACAAGACCGTAACCTAAGCGAACCGCGTCCGGATCACGGATTCCCAGTTGCTTCACAGTTTTCGCGATTGCCATGTGCTCGCTGAGCTTCTGCATCTCTATCCAGCTCAGTGTTTCTATGGCTAAACTCCAGGCGTCCTTCAGCAAGATAGTTGCACAGCAAAGGAAAGCGTGGGTGCTCAATATAAGAATTCGACAAATGACCTCGATTTTCGCCATACTTTGCTGAAAAATGCTGAGCGGCACAGGCAACAGAAGGCTATTAATTCGCCGCCAAAGCTTTTAGTCTACGCCTTTCATACAGATACAAAAGGTTTAGACTCAGGATGCCCTGTCAGAAAAGCCTTTTCGACTTTAACCCTCCAGTCCCGAAGCCAGTTGAGAAAAAGCAAGCGGAAGCCCCACCTGTGCCAGTAGTGGAATGCGAAAAGAAGATGCGAAGACGCCCGGCTTACCCTCCCGTGGCGCCTGATAATCTGCCTGCATCCTACTTCGTTTCCGCAACTTATGACGGACGAAAGAGAAAGGCGGTGATCAAGCTTTACGAGCCTGAGTCGGGCAACATTTACTTTTGGTACGATAATACAGGGCACAAGCCTTACTGCCTAACAAACTTGTCTGAGTACGACCTGGGCAAGATGGACCGAGTCATCCACCACGAAGGCTATGACCATTCCGAGCTCACCGAGCTTTTTGACCCCCTGCTAGACCGAAAAGTGCAGGTCACAAAGATCGTTACTAATGACCCCCTTGCCATCGGTGGCAGACCAGCCGGTTGCATTAGAGACATCATCCCCGAAGACTTCCCCAGAATCTCTGACACTCCCGTTGGCCCTGGAGACATCAAGGTTTGGGAAGCAAAAATCAAGTATTACCAGAGTTACATCTATGATACCCGCTATTTGCCAGGCATGATTTTCAAAGTTAAAAACGGAAGCCTCACCCCATGTGTCGTGGAAGACGCAGAATCAAGCATTGCGAGGCTAAAGGGACTCTTTAAAAGCGCAACGGAAGAAGAGCTCGAGTACATTGATGAGTGGGCAAGGCTTATCGAGTATCCTGCGCCAAAGTTTCGTCGTGCGGCCATAGACATTGAAGTTTATGCGCCTTTGTCCACGAGGGTTCCTGACCCGCGTGAGGCCGTCTATCCAGTGGTTTGCTGCAGTCTCTATGCCTCAGACGGAGAAAAAAGAGTCCTGATCCTCAGACGTCAAGGCGTCCGCGAAGGTACCATCCGCTTTCCTCCGGACGTACAGCTAGAATACTTCGACACGGAAGAGAGACTGCTGCGGGCGATTTTCGATATTCTCTGGGATTACCCTTTCATATTGACTTTTAACGGAGACGATTTCGACCTTCGATACATGGTCCATAGGGCGGCGAACTTGGGCGTTGCAAGAAATGAAGTGCCAATCGATGTCGGAAAACGTGTCTGTCTCCTCCGCTACGGTGTTCACATAGATTTGTACAAGTTCTTCTTTAATCGCAGCATCCAGATCTATGCGTTCAACAACCGCTACCGCGACGTGACACTTAATGACGTTGGGAAGGCAGTCATCGGGTTGGAGAAAATAAAGTGCGAGCAGCCGCTTGGTGATTTAACGTACACGCAGTTAGCAGAGTATTGCTTACGCGACAGCGAAATTACCTACAAACTAACTTCCGTTGAAGATGAACTTGCGATGAAGCTGATCCTCGTGCTCACCCGAATCAGCAGTATGCCCATGGAAGACGTAAGCCGACAGGGCGTCAGCCGATGGATACGCAACTTCATGCACCGCGAGCATAGGCACCGCAATATGCTGATCCCGAATTCCGATGATATTTTAGCCAAAAAGGGCAAAACGTCGACCACAGCCATCATTAAAGGCAAGAAGTATCAAGGTGCAATAGTTGTGGAGCCCGTTCCTGGCGTGCACTTCAACGTGGCTGTGATGGACTTTCCCAGCCTATACCCATCTATCATCAAGGTGTGGAACCTTGGCTACCAATCTATTCTTTGTCCGCATCCTGAATGCAGAAGTAATCTTGTGCCAAACACGCCTCATTGGGTCTGCACACGCAAACGCGCTATGGAAAGTCTGCTCATAGGCAGCCTACGAGACCTCAGAGTTAACTGGTACAAAAACCGCGCTAAGGACAAAACGCTCCCACAGGAGCAACGCAGTTGGTACAACGTTGCACAAGGCGCCCTAAAGGTTATCCTTAACGCAAGCTACGGCGTATTTGGAGCTGAAAGTTTCGACCTTTATTGCCCGCCGGTTGCTGAGGCCACTGCGGCCGTTGGGAGACACAGCATTACTCAAATTCAAAACCATTGCACAAAAGTTGGCATTCAGGTCCTTTACGGCGATACTGATAGCCTTTTCCTCAAAAATCCTTCCAAAGAGCAGGTTGAAGAGGTGACACGGTTCACCGAGCATGAGCTCAGGATGGGCATAGATGTAGACAAGAATTACCGTTACGCCGTCTTCAGCAGTCGCAAGAAAAACTATCTTGGCGTTCTGGAAGATGGAAGCGTTGATGTCAAAGGATTAACGGGCAAGAAGAAGCACATCCCACTATTCATCAAAGAAGCCTTCGACCAGATGAAGACGCGCCTCTCTCAGGTGAAGACCCCGGCGGACTTCGAGAAAGCCAAGAAGGACATCGCTGACATAGTTCGAGACCGTTACATGCGTCTCAAACGTCGCGAGTGGCAAGACATGAACGAGCTGGCTTTTAGGGTAGTTTTGGGGGAAGAGCTGGAGAGGTATACAAAGACAACCCCCCAACATGTGAAGGCAGCCAAGATATTGGAGCAAAGTGGCACCGAGCTCAGAGCAGGCGACCTTATCCGTTTCGTTAAGACAGTTCGCCCGCCTCATGTGAAGCCAGTGGAGTTGGCGATGAAGAACGAAGTAGATGTGGACAAATATGTTGCATATCTTCACAGCACCTTCGATCAGGTTTTAGACGCGTTGGGCTTGAGCTTTGATGAGATTATTGGGTTGACGAAGCTGGAGAGGTTCCTCGCTTAGCTATTTCTAATTTGAAAAAGACGGCGTCACTTTCGAAGGCCTTGGTTTCAATGCATTGAAGCGCGAGTTCAAGAACAATTTGCCCTTAGATGAGCTCGGGGATGACGGCGAGCACTGTGAAGACCAGAACCAGGATTGAGATTATAGCGACAACCTGTCTCTCCGTTAACGGCCGCTTGTAAGTTATCAGCGTGACGAGACTCTTTCTGTGTTCGGAAACGAGTTTTTTGCCGTCGAAGATGACCTTGGCCTTCTTTCTAGTGAAGAAAATCGTAACAAGGATTAAGACGGAGTTGAAGACATAGGGAACAATTGATATGAGTAAAGGTAACTTCTGGTCTGTCAAAACCGCGAAAGAGGCAACTGTTAATCCAATTGCAAAGGAACCAGTGTTTCCAACAAAGATTTTTCCGCTCAAATTATAAGCTGCAAGGATGAGCCAAGCAACTAGCGGACCTACCATTAAGATCTGCGCCGTTCCGGGAGAAATTGCAGTTAACCCTATGAGGACTATGGCGGGGCAAATTGTTTCTAAGCCGTTAAGTCCTCCGAGCATGTTTATGGCGTTTGTGACAATCATGACGATTAAGGGAATTATCAGGTAGTAGTACCATTGGCCAAACTGAATTGTTCCTAGCAGGGGAAGCGATATTGAGGTTCGCACAATCGCCAGGTTGGCCCGTGCATAGTAGATCAACGGTAATGCCGCGACCAGGGGCATGAAGGCTTTGTATCGCCATTTGAGGTCTATCCAGTCGTCGAGTAGCCCCATGAAGCCGCCGAAGAGAACACAGACAGCTAGAGTTAGTGGCAACGAGACCGCGCCGTCTGATCCGGCGACTTTTGAAAAGTACAATATAAAAAGGTAGATTGTGGAAAAGAGGACGTAGACTACGCCCAAGCCCCATGGGACAAGGGGGTTACCCGGTTTATGTTGGTCGGGAACTTTTGGCCATGGGATTGCGTTTCACCTTACGGCGTTATTGTCACTGTTGAGTTGGTGTCAGCGTTGTACGCCGCCCAGTTTATCTTGTAGAGGGCAACTAGAGGGACGAGTAGACCGTATTGAGCAGAGGCTGTGGGAGTTAGTTCCAGACCAGCGATGTAAGCAGGGGTGAAATATGTTGGCGTTGTCGCGGCTGTTTCAGAAGCAGGAATTTGGTAGCGGCTCGCGTATTGTGACTCGGCGTTGTACATCAGTTTATAAACGGTTGAGTTCAAGCCCATGTCTGTCCAAACGACTGATTGTTGACCTGTGCTGTTGTTTATTTGCGTGGTAGCGAAGGTTGTGTCGTTGGTCCAGGAGTAGTTGCTGTTCATCCAGCTTTGTCCAAACGTTGTGTCGCTAATGAATCTGGTTTGGGCTTCTCCGGATATTCTTGCCATCCAAGGCCATTTGCCTTCGTCGCCGTAACCAGCAAACTGGACGCCAGTGATCTGGGTTTGGTCACTTGATAGTTTGAGTTTCACGGTTACGAATACCAAGACGTAGGAGACATTGTAGTTTGCGAGCATCTTGAGCGACTGTGTCTCGTTGGCCATCATGCTGTAAGCGACGTTCTCAATTTGTGTGGTGTTTGTGGTTGTGTTGTCGCAAAGTGTGGTGACGTTTCCGAACATTCCCAGCCAGTCGCCGTAGTCCCACCAGCTGCTCACGACCGTTGTGGCTTGTAGATTGTTTCTCGTCCAGCTAACCATGTTTCGCCACTGAGGAACAGGTTCGTTTGGAGCTATGGGTAAGCTTGCTACGCTGATTGTTATGGGACTGTAGACTGCGCCGTAGACTCTGGGGGCTCCACTTGGGAGGTTGTTCTGTTGATATCCTATCCAAGGGGTGTATGCTAAGGTTGAGATAATCAGAATGAAGACTATTACGATGCCGATAACGCCGAATTCTCTGCCTACTTTTTGGAGACTGCGTTTAGATTTTGTCAACGCTTGACTTCCAGATTCCTTGAGCAGAGTGTTGAAGGGCTTCAGTAGTCCCGAGACTGCCATTGAACCCAAGAGCGCAGACGCCGGAGCCAGGACGACGAGTAGTCGTACCATCGAACCTGTGAAGTATAGAGCGGTTAACCCAAAGATCACAAGGAAAATGTTCCGGTTGCTCGGGTTCTTTATCATGAAGTAGAGGCCCATCAGGAAGAATAGGACGCCTATGCCGACTTCGGAATAGATTTCCGCCCATGAAGTGATTCTCTGTTCAGCAACTGAAGCTATAATTGGTAATGCAGAACGTTGCAGGGGGTTGAGGACCGTTCCGAATTTCTCGGCGATGTTTGAAACTCCTCCTTTTGCCGCTACTGCCGCGAAACCTCCGATAAGAATGGCGAGTAGGGCAATGACGAATATCGTTTTTCCTCTAGCTGAGATCTTTGCTCGATAAACCTCTGCAAGACAGAGCAAGGCAAAGACGCCAGCTATGGGCAATACGACGCCAGAAGTCAAGTAATGAACTGAAAGGAAAGGCACGATAATTGCAAGGAAGAAGCCTAAGCCGAAAGTTATGCTGTAGGATAGAAGAAGTCTCTGTGTGTACCTCTTCGCAATTATTAGGACAAAGACAAACAGCGCAGCTAAACCGACCAAGTAGTAGGCAGCACCCCATCCTGCTGCGAAGTAGAAAAGTGCACCAGCTGCAACGAGTGAATAAATCGTCATAGAGCGGAGTGACCTTTGTGGTTCAATTGCTCTGAGGAAGGCAAACACGAAAAGCAATAGCCCGAGAATACCGACGGTTTCGGTGTCAAAGAATCCAAGGGAAGACCTCTGGATGACAGATGGGCTTAAAGCCAGTATGAGAGCTGCGAGCAAGCCTACGGATTTTCCGCCGTAGTCTTTGCCGACAAAGTAGAGAACGAAAACGGCTATGGTTCCCAAGATTGGGGCCAATATTGAGCAGAATGACATTACATCAATGTTTGCGCCCAGTGCATGAACTATGTCGTATAATATTGCAGCGGTTGTGGGAAGTGAAGGTAAGACTCCGCTAAAGTCAAGTCCCTGTGGATAAAACTGCTGAGTATCTATCCAAGGATGAGGTAAGTAAAGTGATAACAACCCATTTTGAACCATGTGGTTCGTTGCAGTATATTGGTAGTAGGGGTCGAACTCGTTTAGGCCAAGCGTTCCTGATGGAATTTCCCAGCGCATTGGAAGCACACGTACAGTGAAGGCGACGAATAAAACCAATATCAGTGCGGTGTATGTTAGGACTGCGCTGTGGCTTATTTTGACGCCACCGAAACTTCGTAGGCCCTTAGATAGTGTCTGCTTGAACCCCATTTGTGCCATCTCTTCACACAGATTAATTGCGGTGTTTATTATTTTTAGCGGTTATTGGGTTATAACATGATGTCGTTCATATATGCCTTTCCCGAAAATGCAGAAACCCGCCAGCCGAACCGGTTGGACCGCGACGCCGCAAGCCGCAGCCAAAAAACTTGTTCGCGTTAATGAATATTTCAAGAACGCCCTTAGATCGACAAGATTTCAAACACTGATCAAAGAAAAAAGTTACCTCTTTGAGGGTTTTACTTCAACGTCAATGGGCAGCAGAGAAAGCTTTCTGTCGCATTTGGGACATTTGCCTTCGTACTGGTGAATTATTTCGTCAGGGGGTCTGAGCTCGGCGCCTTCGTACAAAACATGTTTGCATTCGTGGCAAAGAACCCGTTGTGGCGTTTGCTTCCCCTCGTGTTACTAATTGGAGTCATGGGGGCATATTTATCGATTGCTGAAATCTTTCTTAATTGGTGGCAAGAAGAAAACAGTGATTAGTGAGCCGATTAGACTTTTTCGGCGGTTTGTCAACTGTAGCATCCATTGCTAGAGAGTTGCAGAATCAGGTTTCCTCGAAAACTCTGTGTTACGGTGGCGGGTAGACCCGGCATCGGTCGCGGCACTTTATTGCGTGCCAGAACGTGGCGGCGAAGATACCTACTAAGAACGCCTCGGCAACTATAACTAGAATTAGCAGTTGCTGCTGAGCTGTTTGCTGTGTCTGCAAAAACCCACCCAAGCCGGATGGGTAGTTGGTCACGTTTGTTGAAACGTCCTGCAAGGTTTTGCCCAAAGCAGTGTAGAGAACGTAGATAGGCATTATGAAGGCAATAGCCAGAAAAATGATTGATACAATTAGCCACTTTTGGTATTTATTCATTAAAAATCACTATATTACCCTGTTTGTGCGCGGCGATATAAACATTAACGAATGTTTGCGAGTTGAACAATCTTGTTTGTCGTTAAGTGCCCAGTTAACCAACGCTAAAACTGCAACCTTTATTTCGTGAAAGCATGAATCAGGATAGTCAGGTCAGAAGAGTTGGAGAGATACACACTCGTCATAACCGAAAAGCCAGATGCAGCTAGCCGTATAGCTAGAGCACTTGATGCAAAGGGCGAGGCCAAAAGGCTAATGGAGAACGGCGTGCCATACTTCGAGGCGTATCGGAAGGGCAAACTAGTAATTGTTCCGGCATTAGGACATTTGTACACGGTAGCCGCTAAAAAGAAAGGGGGGATGCAGCTCCCAATTTTGGACTATGAGTGGGTCCCTCGTTACGAGGTGGAACGCGGGGCGAGGCGAGCAAAGATTTGGCTCCAAGTTATATCGAAGTTGGCGGGAGATGCTGATGCTTTCATCGACGCATGTGACTACGACATAGAGGGTAGCATAATTGGCTACTGCATCTTGAAGTACGCTTGTGGCGGCAAGGAAAATGAAGCCAAGCGTATGAGGTATTCTACGCTGACTGAGGAAGAGTTGGAAAAGTCTTATGATTCGCTCATGTCGCATTTGGATTTTAGCTTCATCGAAGCGGGGCTGGCGCGTCATGAAATCGATTGGCTATACGGCATAAACCTGTCTCGGGCATTGACCACTGCTGCCAAGAATTCTGGTAACCGTTACGCTATGTTGAGTACGGGTAGGGTGCAGGGACCAACGCTGAAGTTTTTAGCTTTGAGGGAGAGGAACATCGCTTGCTTTGTTCCCACGCCATACTGGACTTTGAAAGCCAAAGTTAGCATTGATGGCGTTGCCTTGGAAGTGGAGCATGAGAAAAAGGTCTTCGAGGTTAAGGCCGAGGTTGAGGAGGCCTCTGGACGCTGCAAAGTGGAATCGGGCAGGATAAGTCGAGTTGAGAGTAATCAATTTCGCCAAATGCCGCCCGTTCCTTTTGACCTCGGTTCGCTTCAGGCAGAAGCATATCGTTTCCTCAGAATTGCCCCCCTTCGTACTTCAACAGTGGCCCAGAAATTGTATCTGGACGCGTTGATTTCCTATCCGCGTACAAGCAGCCAGAAGCTTCCACCACAAATTGGCTATCCGAGAATCCTGCAGGATCTTGCAGAGAACCCACAATATTCACATCTGGCATTGGAACTACTTGCCAAACCGGAGTTAAAACCTAACGAAGGAAAAGGAACGGATTCAGCTCACCCCGCCATTTACCCTACGGGCAAACAGCCAAAAAAACCGTTTGCCGGACCTGAAAGGAACATCTATGACTTGGTTGTAAGAAGATTTCTTGCAGCGTTTGGCGATGCTGCGCTACGGCGGACGGTGAGAGTTTTCTTGGATATAGGCGGGGAAAAGTTCTCCTTGAGTGGTACTCAGACACTCGAAAAGGGCTGGCTCAAGTTCTATGGGCCTCTGGGGGTCTTGAGCGAAAATCCGCTGCCTCGAGTAGAGGAAGGAGACGAGGTTTTGGTTAAGAAGATTCTTTTGTGTGATGAGTTTACGAAGTCGCCTTCAAGGTATAATCCAAGTAGTATGTTACGGAAGATGGAGCATGAAAACATCGGCACCAAGGCAACGCGGGCAGGTATCCTGCAAACACTCTATGAACGCAAATATGTCCGTGATGAAAAGATTGCTGTCTCGGATTTGGGGTTTGAAGTCACTGATGTTTTGAGGAAGTATTGTCCAAGCATAACCTCGGTGGAGTTCACGCGGCAATTGGAGGAAAAAATGAGCTTAATTCAGGAGGGTAAGGAATGCAAGTCCGTAGTCATCGCTGATGCTGTAAATGTGCTTAAGCCTGTAATCGCGTCTTTAAGAGAAAACCAAAAGATTGTGGGTGAGAGGCTGAGCGGCGCGGTCCAACGATCAACTCTGGAGGAGCGCGTCGTGGGAGCTTGCCCCACCTGTCACAGCGGCAGACTCATAATAATATACTCGAAGAGGACGGGCAAGCGCTTCGTGGGATGCACCAACTACTTCGGCCACACTTGTAAAACTGCTTTTCCGCTTCCCCAGCGAGGCTACGTTAAGCCCTCGCGGAAGCCCTGTAGTCGTTGCGGCTGGATGACGGTACAAGTGTGGCTGAAAGGAAAGCCCTCTTGGAATCTTTGTTTAAATCCACAGTGTGTGAAGGGGAGTACTGCTAAGAAATGAATTGTAAGGTTTGCCAACGTGATGCGGTTGATGAATGCTTTTGCGAGTGGCACTTGCGGGCGTATCGTAATCTGGTTGATAGGTTTCCAGTTTGGTGTAGGGCGATGGAGATATCTTGGAAAGACTATTTAAGTCAGGTTGCAGAGAATTCCTCAGCAGGAAATTGGGCTAAA
>Ga0335070_10005350_pt1 | contig 15069 bp, 13 predicted proteins | sample Lox_Sample_13_FD_206722 | JGI IMG/M metagenome (GOLD analysis project Ga0335070, IMG submission 206722) | Soil microbial communities from Loxahatchee National Wildlife Refuge, Florida, United States - Lox_Sample_1.3 | ecosystem: Environmental > Terrestrial > Soil > Wetlands | place: USA... | reverse complement strand
TTCTACGCCGGCTTCATCGCGCTGCAATATGTCGTCATCTCGACCGGCTGGAACATCCTCGGCGGCTATGCCGGTTATGTGAATTTCGGCAGCGGCGCCTTCGTCGGGCTCGGCGCCTATGCGGCGATCTTCCTGTTCAAGGCCTTCGCCGCGCCGCTCTGGGTCCAGGTGCTCGGCGCGGCGGCGGCCGGCGGCCTGCTCGGCCTCGGCATGGGCTATCTGACGCTGCGCATCCAGGGCGTGTTCTTCTCGATTGCGACGCTGGCGCTCACCATCGTGCTCAACACCATCATCGTGAACTGGACCTTCGTCGGCGGCGCGCGCGGCGTGACCGTACTCGCCCCGCCGCCGCTCGCCTGGTTCCCGAGCACGGTGAGCTACGTATTCTTCGCCATCCTCGTGCTTGCCGTGCTGAGCGTCGCCATCGCCCGCTGGATCGAGCAGTCGTGGATCGGCCGCAGCCTCGCCGCGCTGCGCGCCGACGAGCAGGCGGCCGAATGCAGCGGCGCGCCGACGCTTCGGCTCAAGCTGTTCGCGGCGACGGTCAGCGGCGCGCTGATCGCGACGGCCGGCGCGCCCTATCCCTACTACGCCTCCTATGTCGAGCCGGCCTCGGCCTTCAGCCTCGCCATCGCGCTCAACGCGCTGGCCATGCCGCTGATCGGCGGCACGCGCAGTTGGACCGGGCCGCTGATCGGCGCGCTGCTGTTGAGCGCCATCGAGCAGGCGGCGACGGTCACCATCCCGACCGAGGTCAATCTGCTGATCGTGGGCCTGGTGCTGATCGGCTTCGTCGTCGCCGCGCCCGACGGGCTGCTCGGCCTGGTCGAGCGCCGGCCGGCCGGGATGGCGCGGCGATGAGCGGGCCGATCCTCTCGGTCCGCGGCGTCTCGAAGCGCTTCGGCACGCTGCTTGCGGTCGCCGAGGTCGATCTCGACGTGGGCGAGGGCGAGAAGCTCGGCATCATCGGCCCCAACGGCTCGGGCAAGACGACGCTCATCAACTGCATCACCGGCGTGCTGCGGCCCGAGCGGGGCCGCATCTTGTTCGCCGGCGCCGACGTCTCGCGCCTGCCGACCTATCGCCGCGCCCGCCTCGGCATGGCGCGCAGCTTCCAGATCCCGCGGCCCTTCGTCGGCATCTCGGTGCTGGAAAACCTGCTCGTGCCGCTCGACTATGTCGGCAAGCCGGAGGACAATCTCGGGCGCGCGCGGGAGATCCTGCGCCTGGTCGGTCTCGAGGCGCGCGCCGACCATGCGGCCGAGCAGCTCAGCCATCTCGAGCTGCGCAAGCTCGAGCTGGCGCGGGCGCTCGCCGCCGAGCCGCGCCTGCTGATCGCCGACGAGGTGATGGCCGGCCTGTCCGAGCCCGAGATCGACGAGGTGTTGAACATCCTGATCGCGCTCAATGCGAGCGGCGTCACGGTGATCATGATCGAGCACATCATGCACGCCATCATGAAATTCTCGCGCCGGCTCCTGTGCATGGAGACCGGCCGCATCATCGCCGACGGCACGCCGCAGCAGGTCGGCGCCGACCCCGAGGTGCGGAAGGTGTATTTTGGCAAATAGGCTGGTCGTCGAGGGCCTGTCGGCCGGCTACGGCGCGGTCTCGGTGCTGCGCGACGTCTCGCTCGAGATCCGCGAGGGCGAGCTGGTCGCCCTCCTCGGCACCAACGGCAACGGCAAGAGCACGCTGCTCAACGCCATGCTCGGCCTGGTGCGCCCGACCGCGGGCTCGGTGCGGCTGGAATGGGACGGCGCCACGGTCGAGCTCGCCGGCAGCCCGGCCGAACGGATCGTCGAGCAGGGCATCGCGCTGGTGCCGGAAGGCCGGCGCCTCTTTCCGCACCTGACCGTCGCCGAGAACTTGACCCTGGGCGGCTGCGGCCGCCGCGCGCGCCATAACCTAGAGCAGAACCGGCGCTTCGTATTCGGGGCCTTCCCCATCCTCGCGGAGCGGCGCGACCAGCCGGCCGGCACGCTGAGCGGCGGCCAGCAGCAGCTGCTCGCCATCGCCCGCGCGCTCATGACCGAGCCGCGCATCATGCTGATCGACGAGCCGTCGGTCGGCCTGGCGCCGCTCGCCATCGAGCGCGTGCTGGCGACGGTGCAGCAGCTGCAGGCCGAGCGCGGCCTGACCGTGCTGATGGCCGAGCAGAGCATCGTCCAGGCCATTGCCATCGCCGGCCGGTCCTATCTCTTGACCCAGGGGCGCATCGCCCGCGAGTTCGACCGCGCGCACGCCGCGGCCTCGGAAGAGGAGATCCGCTCCACGCTTCTGGGCGGCGTCGCATGACGCTGCCTTTTCACCCCTTCTCACAGTCGGGAGTCATGACATGACCGAGAAAGCCAAGCGCCCCGCGGCGACCGTCGGATGGATCGGCACCGGCCGCATGGGCTTCGCCATGGCCAAGCGCCTGGTCGCCGCCGGCGTCGACGTCACCGTCTACAACCGCACCCGCGCCAAGGCCCAGCCGCTGGTCGAACGCGGCGCACGGCTGGCCGACAGCGTCGCCGCGCTGGCCGACCGCGACATCGTCTTCACCATGCTCGGCGGACCCAAGGACGTGGTCGAGAACATCGCGGGGCCGGAGGGCCTGCTATCGCGGCCCGGCCGTGCGCCCAAGGTCATCGTCGACTGCACGACGATCTCGATGGAGGCGGCGCGCGAGGCGCGCGCGGCGGCGGCGAAGGCGGGCGCGGCCTTCCTCGACGCGCCGGTCAGCGGCAATCCCTATGTCGTCGAGGCCGGGCTGATGTCGTTCATCTGCTCGGGCGCGCGTGCGGCGTTCGACGCGGCCAAGCCCTATCTCGACCTGATGGGCAAGAGCGCGACCTATGCCGGCGAGGGCGAGCTCGCGCGCATCGTCAAGATCTGCCACAACACCTTCCTGGGCGCGATGATCCAGTCGCTGGTCGAGACGACGATCCTGGCCAACAAGGCCGGCGTGCCGCGCCACGCCTATCTCGAGTTCATCAACAACTCGGCGCTCGGCTCGATGTTCACGCGCTACAAGTCGCCGGCCCTCGTCAATCTCGACTTCAAGCCGACCTTCACGCCGCCGCTCCTCCAGAAGGATATGGACTTGGGCCTCGCCGCCGCGCGCGAGCTGCACGTCTCGATGCCGGTCTCGGCCGCGACGCGCGAGATCGTGCAGAACCTGGTGGCGCGCGGCTATGTCGATTGCGATTTCGCCGCGCTCATCGAGCTCGAGGCCGAGGCGTCGGGCATGAAGATCGCCCCCGAGGGTGTCGAGGTCGACAAGGGCCTGCCGCACCCGAAGGACTGACCGCCGGCGCGGCCGAGAGGGCTCGCGCGCGGCACCCTGGTCGCCAGGTTCACGCGGGTATAGACTTCGTGGGAACGCCCCATGGCCAAGGCGAGGTCGGCGATGTTCGAAAGACTTCATCATATCGCGTACCGCTGTCGCGACGCCCAGGAGACCGTTGATTTCTACACCAAGGTGATCGGGCTCAAATTCGCAGCGTCGATAATGCCTGACGAGGGCTATCGGCCCTATGGCGAGCCGGTGGATTCGATCCACATCTTCTTCGAGCTCGGCGACGGCAGCTATCTCGCCTTCTTCGACGTCGCCTCCTCGCCGCCCGAGCAGGCCGACCAGAATACGCCCTGGTGGGTCAAGCACCTGGCCTTCGAGGTGCCCGACATGGCGGCGCTGCTGGAGGGCAAGCGCCGGCTGGAGGCGGCGGGTTACGACGTGCTCGGCCCCAAGGATCACGATTTTTGCCAGTCGATCTATTTCTTCGATCCCAACGGCCATCGCCTCGAAATGACGGTGCGCTCGGAAGCCGAGGGCGAGCTGGACAAGATGGCGCGACAGGCCCCGGTCCTGCTCAAGGAATGGAACGCCCGCAAGGAGCGCAAATACGGCAAGCCCGCCGCCGCCGAGTGAGGACGCGTGCTCGGCACGCTGGTCACGCTGCAGGTCCGGCCGGGCAGCGGATATGACAGCCAGAGCGGACTGCAGCTTGCCGCGCCAAAGATCTTCGGGCGGCTGGCCGATGACGGCTGCGACAAGCGCCTCGCTTTCGTCGTCATTCATCCAACCAGCAATTTCATGGCGCACTATCTGGTCGAGCCCCTCCAGCGGCGCGGCTGCGCCGCGCTCGCGCTCAACACCCGCTATGTCGCCAACGACACCACGCTGCTGCTCGAGCGCGCCATCCAGGATCTCGGCGCCGGCATCCGCTTCCTGCGCGACCAGGGCTACGACCGGATCGCCCTGATCGGAAACTCCGGCGGCGGCGCGCTCGCGGCGCTCTACCAGGAACAGGCGGAAAAGCCGAGCATCGTCTCGACGCCCGACGGGCGGCCGTTCGAGCTGCAGGCCGAGGACCTGCCGCCCGTCGATGGGCTGGCGATGCTCGCGGCGCATCCCGGTCGCGCCCATGTGCTGACCGACTGGATCGATCCCTCGGTGCGCGACGAACGCGACATGTTCGCGACCATATCCGAGCTCGACATGTTCGACCCGGCGAACGGTCCGCCCTACGCGGCCGCATGGCTCGCGACCTATCGCGCCGCCCAGGTCGCGCGCAACGAGCGTCTGACCGATTGGGTGCTCCAGCAGCTTGCCGCGCTGGAAGCGAGAAACGATCCCGAGCTCGTCGCCGATGCGCCCTTCATCGTCTACCGGACGATGGCGGACCCGCGCTTCGTCGACCTGACCATTGATCCGAGCGACCGCAGGGCGGGAACGACGCGCGGCTCGGCGCGCGCGGCCAATTTCGGGCCGAACAACATCGCCCGGTTTTGCACCCTGCGCTCGTTCCTCAGCCAGTGGAGCCGGCGCCTGACGCGCGGCGACGGCCCGGCCTGTCTGGCGCGCACGAGCGTGCCGGTGCTGAATGTCGGCTACACCGCCGACACCGTCGTCTTTCCGAGCCAGGTCAGGCAGTGGTCGGAGGCGGCCGGACAGCGCGGACGCGACTATGCGCTCCGCGGCGCGACCCACCATCTCGCGGGGCAGGACGCGCTGCGCGACGAGCTGGCGGACGTTCTCGTGGACTGGGCGCGAGGGCTTTAGGGCCAGACGCCGCAGCTTCTTGATCGGACCGTCTCGGACGACATCGATGCTGCAGGGCGCGGGAGCGCGGCGCGACTGCCTGAAGCGCGGAGAGCGAAGACTGGCGGAGCACGCAGTCTGGGGCGAACCGGTCTCCGGCAGCCCTCCTTCGCCGAGGCTTCGGAGGGCATCCTGCTTCGCTTCCGGGGTCGCGGCGAATTCTGCGTAGCTTGGAGCGCGAAGCAGGATGGCGGAGCACGCAGTCACGTGCAAACCCGTCTCAGCGATGCGTTCCCTCTTATACAGGGAAAATACAGGGAATTTCTTCAGAAATGGCCCATCACGGGCCTCTAGGGCCTGACAACTCACTGGAAATACTGGCTAAATTCTGAGAATTCCCTAGGCAACCGAACAGGGAAATTTGGGGCATGAACAGGGAACAATATCAGACAATCAGGGAATTAATCTGATGGAGCGGTCAATGCCTGTGGCCTGGAAATCCCTACGCCCGCAATTAGCACCTTGTTTGCTCTGGGCCTTGCGCACGCTCGAGGTCATCAAGCGTGCCAAGTTCCGATTGTCGAGTGGTTAGTGGGACAAGCCTATCCCTAAATAGGCGGCGCGCAGGCGTTCGTCGCTTAGCAGTGAGCGGCTCATGCCCTGGGCGACGATGCGACCGCTGTCGAGAACATACCCTCGGTCAGCCATCTGCAGGACGGCGAGAGCGTTCTGGTCGGCCATCAGAACGGTAATCCCCCGATCCCGCAGCTTTGCCAGGGCATTGAGCATTTCGCGGACCATCATCGGGGCGAGACCGAGCGACGGCTCGTCGCATAACAGCAGCCGCGGGCGCCCCATCAGCGCCCGTGCGATGGCGAGCATTTGGGCCTCGCCCCCTGAAAGGCTGCCGGCATTTTGCTTTTGGCGCTCGCGAAGCCGGGGAAAGAGGACGAACACATCTTCGAGCTCCGCATCCAACGACTTCGGAATCCGCAGGCCGATTCGTGCATAGGCGCCAAGGACCAGGTTCTCGCGTACCGACATGTCAGAGAAAAGCTGACGTCCCTCTGGGATCGTACCCAAACCGAGTCGAATTCGCTCCGCGGCCTTGAGACTGCCGATACGCTTTCCGAAGAGGGAGATCGTGCCTTTGACGGGAGGGTGGACGCCGGCGATGGTCTTGAGCAGCGTGCTCTTGCCGGCGCCGTTGGGACCCAGGACGGCGACAAACTCGCCATCCGCAATTTCGAGGTCGATGGCGTCGAGGACCGCGACTTTGCCGTAGCCGGCGTGCAAATCGGAGATTTGCAGCATCACGCCGCTCCCAGATACGCTTCCACGACTGCCGGATTCCGGGCGACCTCGCTCGGCGTTCCTTCCGCGATCTGCTTGCCGAAGTCGAGCACGACAAGCCGCTCCACCAGCCCCATCACCATGTCCATGTCGTGGTCGACGACAAGTAGCGCGCAGTTCGTTTCGGCAGCGATACTGCGCAGGACGTCCGACAGCTTCTTCTTCTCGATCTTGTTGAGGCCGGCGCCCGGCTCATCGAGGAGCACGATGGTCGGGTTTGCCGCCATCGCGCGCGCCACTTCGGCGACCCGCTGAAGACCGAGCGGGAGCGAGGTCGCGGCCGAGTTCGCGTATTCTATGAGACCCAGACGGCCCATCCAGTAGTCGGCGCGCTCGGCCGCCAGGCGCTCCAGCCGCCGGTGCCTCGCCAGGCGAAGCATGGCAGAGACAATGCCGCAGGCGCCGGCGCTGTAGGCGCCCATCATGATATTTTCCCGGAGCGACAATTCCCCGAAGAGACGGACGTTCTGGAAAGTTCTAAGGACGCCGAGCGCGCACGCCCTCTCTGGCGCGAACGGCGTAACCGTCTCTCCAGAGATGCGAATCTCGCCGGCGGTCGGCACGATCACGCCCGATATGCAATTGAAGGTCGTCGTCTTGCCGGCACCGTTGGGACCGATCAGGCCAACGATCTCCGCCGCGCGCACATCGAACGACACGGAGTCGACGGCCCTGAGCCCTCCGAACTGGACCGAGAGATCTTTGACCTGCAAGACGGGAGCGCTCACGTTCTGCTCACCTTCCGTGTCCCCGAGGCGTTACGCCGCAACCACATTGCTGCGGTGGCCGAGGCGAATGACGCGTCGAACGCCGCCCGCAATCCGGCGTCCGCTGGCGTTGGACTGCACGACGATCACGCAGACGAGCAGAAGGCCGAATATGAGAAACTGCAACCCGGCGCTGGCCTGCGACGTCGATGCGCCGCCGAGGGCCATGATGACAGAAGGGAACGCCAGTACGATGGCCGAGCCGATGTAGCTGCCCCACAGCGACAGGAACCCGCCGAGCGTCAATGCGACAATCTGGAAGATGCTCGCATTGAAGCCGAATGGCAGCGGGTTCGCTATCCCGAGATAATGCACATAGAGGCTGCCCGCCAGGCTGGCGCAGGCGGCAGCGAATACGAAGCTGCCGATTTTCAGCCACATGACGTTCGTGCCGCAGGCGCGCGCGGCCAGCTCGTCGGATCGAATGGCAAGAAGCGCGCGGCCGACGCGCGAGCGGGCGATGCTGAGCGCGGCGACCAGAGTCAGCAGCGAGAAGACCAGCACGACATAGTAGAATTGCTCGTCGGTGAAGAACTGGGCGCCGAATATCGAGAACGGGGCGATCCCAGGAAGACCGTTGGGGCCGCCGGTGATGCTCGCTAACTCACGTGCCAGGGTCTGCCCGATCATCAACAGACTGAGACTTGCCATCGCCAGGTAGTAGCCGCGCAGGCGGAAGATGAAACGCCCAACGACGAGAGCGAATGCACCGGCAAGCACCATACCGAAGACAAGCGCGCCAATGGCGGGCCATCCGGCCTTCAAGGTGAGATAACCGCTGGAATAGGCGCCAATCATCATGAAGGTGCCCTGCCCCAGCGAAATCTGGCCGGCATAGCCGGTCAGCAGGACAAGACCCATCACCACGATCGCCGTGATCCCGGCGAAGATGGCGCTGGTCAGCCACGAGCCGGTGAGGGCGCTTCCCAGGACGAGAACAATCACCGTCGTGATCGCAAACCGGACCACATCGGACCGAGTGATGCGAGTCGGCATCAGGCCCGCCGACAGGACTTCCGCCCGGTGATCGTCGGTGGCTCCGCGCTTAATGGTGCCGAGCAGACCCTGCGGCCGCACGATCAGGATGACGAGGAGAAGGCCGTAGGCGATCGCTTCCTGGTAGGCGGACGAGACGAAGCCTGCCGACAGGCTCTCGACGAGGCCGAAGATCAACCCGCCCGCGATGGGCCCGAACGTCGTGCCGAACCCACCCAGCGCGGCCGCGGTAAAGCCCTTCAGGCTGAGCGCGACGCCAAGATCGACCTGCGCGAACGCGATGGGCGCCCAAACCGCGCCGCCCAGACCGCCGAGAAGCCCCGCCGCGACGAACGAATAGGCGCCAAGCCGTTTGTGATCGATGCCGACGAACGCGGCACCGAGCGGGTTGGCCGCCCCCGCGCGGAGGGCGAGGCCGATGACCGTCCGATGGAAAAAGAGCCACATCAGCACGGTGACGATCGCCAGCGTGCCGATCAGCCACAGGGCCTGCGGCAGGATGGTCACGCCAAAAAAATCAAGCGGCCGGCTGCCGGTGAACGCGGGCACGACAATCGGATCGGAACCCCATCCCCAGGTCACTGCTCCGCGGATCAGAATGGAGAAGCCGATCGTCATGATTATGAGCTGCGCCATGTTGGCGCGCTCGGCGCGCTGAATGGCAAGGACGTGCAGCGCGCCGCCGATCAATCCGCAAACGAGAACCGCAGTCGGCACCGCCAACGCCAGCGGGATGCCGTGCACCGTGAGGAGCCCCGTCAGCACGGCCCCGAGCATCGCAAATTCGCCCTGGGCGAAATTGATGATGCCCGTGCTCCGGCTGATCAAGGAGAAGCCCAAGCCAACGAAGGCGTACAGCGCTCCGTTGGCAAGGCCTGCAAAGACCGTTTGGCCGAAGCTGACGAGGTCCACGCTTTATCCTGCGGACAGGCGAGTTCCTATATTACTGCGCCGGAACCCAAGAGTTGTCCTTGAACTTCACCAGGACCATGCCGTTGCTGAGGTCCGGGCCGTGGTCGGTCGGGCTAAAGCTCCAGATTCCTTGAATGCCCGTCACTCCGTGCAGGCCTTCGATGGCGTCCCGGAGCGCCTTGGGATCGAGGGCCTTGGCGCCCAGGGGCTGAGCCGCCTTCTGCGCCAGAAGCATCGGATCGACGATCCAGGGCGACAGCGAGTTAGGCTCCTTGCCGGCATGAACCTTCGCAAAGTTCGTCCGGAACGTCATGATCGTGGAGCGCAGCGGATCGCCATTGGGAAGATCCTTGAGCACGACCTTCGCCGCCGGGAAAACGATCTTGTCGACGGCATCGCCGACCAGATCGACGAAGGCTTTGCTCTGGAGATTCGAGCCGACGACGATCGGAACGGTCATGCCGAGCTGCTGCATCGTCTTGACGATCAGAGCGCCGGCCGGCGGCGTGATCGCGATGTTCAGGACGGCGTCAGGCTTGCCCGCGCGCATGCGCGTGACCTGTGCGCTCACGTCCGTATCGGTCGGCGCGTAGAGCAGCGTCTCCACGACGGTGATACCGGCGCCCTCGATCTTCTGCTTGAAGATGTTGCCGATGGCGGCGCCCAGCGGCCCATTGTCGTGGATCACCGCGACGCGGAGCAGCTTCTTGGCCTTAAAGTATTCGACGATGGCGGGGATCTGGTCGGTCAGGCCGGGGATGCCCTTGAACACGAAGCTCTTTACCGGCGCATAGGCCTGCGGCGACGACGCCACGGCAAAGAACGGAACGCCCGCGGCCTCGACGGTCGGGATGATGGCGATTGTCTGCGGCGTGCTGCCCGTTCCGACCATAAGGTTGACTTTGTCCTGCAGCGCGAGCTTCCGAGCGCAGATCACCGCCTGCTGCTCCGACGACTGCACGTCGCATACTACAAGCGCGGCTTTCGCTCCGCCGATGCCGCCGGTGCTGTTCACCATCTCGATGCCGGCCTGTGCGCCCTCAAGCGTCACCTTGCCGAGCTCGCCGCTGGGGCCCGTCAACGACATGATGAAGCCGACCTTGAATTCCGCCTCCGCCTTGGCGGGAGACGTGGCAGCGAGCGCCAGGGCCGCTACGGCGAGCAGCGAACCGCCAATTCGGCGCAGACCGGCGCGCGTCGCACGCCGCGAGCGTCCTGGGACGTGCGCGAACGCTCTGAATGGCTCGACAAACTTGGGCATTTATCCCCTCCTGGTTTCCCTTTAGTGGAGCCTTAAGACGAGGCTGCCGCCGTCGCGGGGCGCCGGACGGGCGACCCGCGATGGGGAATCCTTTCTTGTTCTTCTATCGCGCCCAGTGCCGAGGAATTTGAGCGGCATTGCAGCTGCGCAAGCCGCCGCAACTGAGGCGCGATCCTGACCGACTGTTCGTTCAGGACAAGATAGCTGTATTGTTTTTGCCGAAGCGATGTCAAGGTCCCTGTTGCCCATCGGTGCGCTTGACCAAAGACGTGGAGCAGTTGCACATCCCGGCTGCAGAAAGGAACCCACGGCGTGCCGCGAGCCGGCCAGATCAAGAAGATCGACAGGGCAGTTCCTGCATCTGAATTCGGTACGCTGCGCAGATCGGGAAACAGAATTGTCCATGCTCCTTCGCGTAGAGTCTTACTTGTTGTCGCGTGCCGACATTGGTTTTACTGACCGGGACTATTCCTCGTAGGGCACGCCTCTCTCGACCAAATCCCAAATGTGCGGCGAGGCGGGCTCCCGCATTTCCTCCTGCAGGTGGCCGACCAATCCGGCCGCGCGGGAGACGATGACAAGGCCGCGCATGATCGCCGGCGGGATGTCGACCTCGGCCATGACCGCCCCCATCGCCGCGGACGCATTGATCACGAGAGTCTTTCCGGTGATCTCGTTTATGGTCTCGCCCAGAAGGTACATCGCCTCTATGTAGCGACCCTTCACCCCCGCTTCGGAGGCGATCTCCGCCAAACGCGCCACACGCGGGTCGCCGTTCTTGTGGACCGGGTGGCCGTAACCGGGAATAGGTTTTCGGTCTTTTCGGTAGCGTTCGACGATCGCTCTGGCCGCGTCCTTTTTCGGGCCGTCGGGTGCGGCGACGATTTCCTCCAGCAGCGCTGCGCAGTCGCCGGACGTGCCAGCGAATCGGGTGCCGACTCCCAGAATGCCCGCGGCCACGGCCCCTTGCAGCGCCTCGGGCGCGCCAAAATAGGTCTGGCGCGCCGCGATCGCGGACGGCGTCAGGCCGTGCTCCATGATTGTGACGAGAACCGCGTCGACGATCTTGACCTGCTGTTCCGTCGGCTGCTTTCCGGTCAGGTGGAACAGCATCATTTCCGTGAACGTCATCTTGCCGATAAGCTCACGGCACAGGTCCTTGCCGCGCACCAGGATTTTATCGACGTCGCTGTAACACAGATGCGTCACCGGGTTCGATTGCTTGGCGATGACCGCTTCTCCTTTCGAGGATCCCTCTTCGGCTAGCAGGGCAAATGCCTGCGATCAGGCCGCACCGCGCCCGACCGGGCTTCGGCGCGACGGACGGCTCCTCAGCCCTCCGCCTTCGAGAAGTCCACAAGCTTCGACTTGTATTCGCCGCGCGGCAGCGTTGCGTAGGGGACGAGCGTCACCTCGGTCGTCACGACAAGCTTCGCGCGGATCGCCGCCTTGATCTTCTCGGCCAGGTCCGCGGGCGTCTCGGACGCGTTCTGCCCGAGTTCGACGCTCACCGGCAGCGGCGGCGTTTGGGCCACACCGCGCTTGGTCGGCATGATGCGGAAGAAGCCACTGACATGCGGCACGAAATCCTCGAGGAGCGCGCCGATGGCGGTCGGGAACAGGTTCACGCCCCGTACGATCAGCATATCGTCGGTTCGGCCAATGCAGCGGATGCGATGGCTCGTGCGTCCGCACTTGCAGGGCTGGGCGTTGACGACGACGTGGTCGCGGCTGCAGAGCCGTAGCAGCGGCATCGCCTCGCGCACCAGCGCGGTATAGACGATTTCTCCCTGAACTCCGTCGTCCCAGGGCAGCGGCTTCCGGGTTTCGGGATCGATGAGCTCGACAAAGGTGTTGCCGCGGGACGAGAAGTGCATGCCGCCGCCAAATTCACACTCGCCCCAGATCGAGGTGGAGATGTCGCCGGTGCCCATCGCCTCGCGCATCATGCATCCGAAGGCCGACTCCACCCGTTCGCGAACCAGGGGATCACCCCCGCCCGGCTCGCCAGCCACGGAGACGTTCTTCAAGCCCAGCGACTTCGTGTCGATGCCGCGGTCGTTGCACCAGTCCATCAGATGGAGGGCGTAAGACGGGGTGCACGACAGCCCCGCATTGCCGCCGCCCAAATTCTGCAAGGCCGCCACCAGCCGTTCCGTGTTGCCGAGGCCAATCGGAATGACCGTGCAACCGAGCTTGTCGAAGCCGAAATAGGCGCCGCCGGCGACGAACGGACCGGCGTTGAACGTCACGACAAGCGGCTGGCCCGGCCGGAAGCCGGACGCGTAATAGGAGCGCGCCGTATTCGTCGCCCAGACCTCCATGTCGTTCTTCGTCACGCCGATATAGGTGGGCGTGCCGGTCGTGCCGCTCGTCGAATAGATCCGCATGAGATCTTTCGGGTCAGCCGCGAGATGATCCCCGAACGGCGGGACGCTCTTCTGGGATTCGCGGATCTCCGATTTGTCGGTTACCGGAAGGTTGGCGATATTCTCGATGCCGCCGACGCTCTCCGCATTCTTGAAGCCGGCCGCCATGAGCTTGCGCCGATAGAAGGGCGACCGCGCAAAGAGGTACGCGATCTGCCGGCGAAAGGCCGCATCGTCGTGTTGAAGTTGCGGATCGAGACTACGGCCCTCGACTTCGGGATGAAGCATGATCAAATGCCCATGTTACGGTTTGGGAGAGGAACTGCGCCGCGACGAGGGCGGCGTCACTCCTTCGGCGGAAATGTCATTCCGTCGACGAGAACGGCCCTGAAGAACCCTTCGTATACGGCGATCGGCACGCTGAAGACGGTCTTTTCCAGAATCGCGTTTTTGCGCAGGCGGTCGGTATAGGCCCGGAGGTTCTTGTAACCGGCATATTTCTTGTCCTCGGTCAGGTCCGACCAGACGGGAACGTTGGCCAGAGTCGGCGCCAGCATACAGTCCACGAGAGACAGATAGTCGCCCAGGAAGAGAGACTTCTTCCCTTCCAGGACTCGCTCCAAGTGGATCAGCTGGTCGAACAGCGTGCGGCAGATCTCGAGCTTGCGCTTCTTGTCACGCTCGATATGGACGAACTGCGCGTCACGGTCGAACAGCTCTCTGTCGGCGTATTGAATCCACTGTCTCGCATGGGCCCGCCCCGCCGGATCCGAGGGCATCATCGCGGGCTTCGGCCAAACCTCGTCGATGTATTGAATGATGTTGGCCGACTCGAGAATGATCTGCCCTTTGTGCTCGAGGACCGGGACCTTGCCGAACGGCGAAATCTTCTCGAACGCTTCGGGCCGCTTCGCCTGGCTGATGTCGATTTCTACCGTGTCGTAATCGACACCCTTGTTCGCAAACGCCGAGAACACCCGCTGGCAGGACGGCGAAATCGAGAACATGTAGAGCTTGGGCGATTCCATCGGGTCTGTTCTATACCGATCAGAATGTATGGATGTGTCGGCGTCGGGGGCGCACCGGGACCGTGTTATTCGGCCGGCCCATGTTGTTTTTCTTTTTGCCAATCCTTGAGGATGTCATGAGCGTTGCCGACGTGGTCACTCATGATCTTGTCGTATTTGTCGGTCTTCCACGTCAACTCGACCACATAGCCATTCGGATCGTGGGTGTAGATCGACTGCAGAAAGCCGTGATCCGACGGACCGCGCACGTGATAACCGGCCTCGGTCAGCTTCTTCTTGTAGGCCAACAGCGTCTCCAGGTTCGCGACGTTCATCGCCACATGCAGGTCGAAATCGGACCGCTTGGGGAACATCGCCTCGTCGTATTCGTCGGGCACGTCGAAGAAAGCGACGAACGAGTTGTCGTCCATCTCGAAAAAGATGTGCAGCAGGTTGACGGGGCGTCCGGTCAGCGTCGCCTTCAGCCAAAGCGCCGACGACAGGCGCAGGCCCAATACATCTTCGTAGAAGTGGCGCGTCTCTTCCGCGTCGCGACAGCGATAGGCGACGTGGTTCACACTCTGAATGGCATTCTTATACGGCATCATCGCTACACTCCAACAGGAAGGGCAGGCTTGATCGACCAATCGGAAGCGAGGAGCGGGTCACTCCTGACCGACTGTTCATTAAGGAAGAATTCTGCGTTGTGTGCCCCGGGGTGTCAAGAATTGCCGCCTCCATCGAGACGACGGCGCGTGCCGCGCCTCCCGAATTCCATGAAGTCTGGAAGCGCATGGCGCAAGTCCCTCAGGCCGCCACCGCCGGGTCGAAGGTGATCTTGAGAGATTTCAGTCCTCTGAGGATGTAGCTGTCGGAATACGCGTCGACATGGTCCGGCGCCAGCGCCAGATTGGGCAGATCGACCAGCGCGTTGGTCGCGATAACGCTTTGCGCGCGGGCCAGCCCCGCTCCCAGGCAGACGTGCTCCCCGTAACCAAATGAAAAATGCTGGTTGGGATGACGGGTTGGGTCAAACTCGTGGGACATTGGGCACCCTGCCGGGTCGCGATTGCCGCCGGCATAGGCGACCCAAACGTACTCGCCTTTGGCTATCTTCACGCCGGCGACCTCCGTGTCCCGCGTCGCCACGCGGAAGAAGCCCAGAACGGGTGGGTCCAGACGCAGGACCTCTTCGACGAACCCCGGAATCAGGCTGCGGTCGGCGGCAAGGCGCTTCCGAAGTTCCGGGTCGCTCGCAATCCGCCTCCCGATGTTGGCGATGTTCGACGTTGTGGTTTCGTGCCCCGCGATGACGAATTGTTGGCAGGCTTCCAGTTTCTCCGCGTCGCTGAGCGACTCACCGTCGACCGCCGCC
>Ga0335070_10005349_pt1 | contig 15069 bp, 10 predicted proteins | sample Lox_Sample_13_FD_206722 | JGI IMG/M metagenome (GOLD analysis project Ga0335070, IMG submission 206722) | Soil microbial communities from Loxahatchee National Wildlife Refuge, Florida, United States - Lox_Sample_1.3 | ecosystem: Environmental > Terrestrial > Soil > Wetlands | place: USA... | reverse complement strand
AGAACAGCGAGCCCGCCACGCCGCCCAGCGCAAAGACCGGGACGAACACGATGCAGATCGAGAGCGTCGAGACGAAGGCGGCCACCGCGATCTGCTGGGCGCCGTCGAGGATGGCCTGCCGGATCGCCTTCCCCATCCCGAGGTTGCGGTGGATGTTCTCGATCTCGACGGTCGCGTCGTCGACCAGGATGCCGACCGCGAGCGCCATGCCGCCGAGCGTCATCACGTTGAGCGTGCGGCCGAACAGCTTGAGCACGATGATCGACGTGAGCACCGAGAGCGGAATCGACGTGGCGACGATCAGCGTGCTGCGCGCGCTGCCGAGGAAGAGCAGGATCATCAGCGCGGTGAGCGCGGCGGCGATGGCGCCCTCGCGCAGCACGCCGCCGATCGCAGCGCGCACGAACAGCGACTGGTCGAACAGGAGGTCCGCCTTGAGCGAGGGCGGCATGCCGGCCATCACGCGGGGCAGCAGGTCCTTGATGCCCTTCACCACGTCGAGCGTGGAGGCGCTCCCGCTCTTCAGGATCGAGAGCATGACGCCGTGGCGGCCGTCGCGGCGGATCATGTTGGTCTGCGGAGCGAAGCCGTCGTGGACGTGCGCGACGTCGCGCATCGTGACCACCGCGCCGTTGACGGACTTGATCGGCAGGTCGTCGAGCTCCTGGAGCACCGCCGGGCTGCCGTTCAGGGCGACGTCATACTCGCGCATGCCCATCTTCGCGCTGCCGGCGGGCAGGATCACGTTCTGCTGCTGCAGCGCGTTCAGCACGTCCTGCGGCGCCAGGCCGCGCGCGTAGAGGGCGTCGGCGTCCAGGTCCGCCATCACCTGCCGCGGCTTCCCGCCGTACGGGTAGGTGACCTGCGCGCCCCGCACCGTCACGAGCTGAGTGCGGATGAAGCTGTTGGCGAGGTCGTTCAGCTCCTGCTCCGCCAGCGTGTCGCTGCTGATGCTGATCAGGAGCACCGGCACGTTCGCGGCGTTGTACTGGAGGATCAGCGGCGGGGTGATGCCGGGCGGAAGCGGGCGCAGCAGCGTCTCCGAGATGGCGTTGATCTGCGCCACGGCCGCCTCGATCTTCGAGCCCGGCTGGAAGAAGGTCTTGATCACGCTCACGCCGCGCAGCGACTGCGACTCGATGTGCTGGATGTCGTTCACGGTGGCCGTCATCGCGCGCTCGACGACGGTCGTGATGCGGTTCTCCATCTCGTCCGGCGAGAGGCCGCCGTAGCCCCAGATCGAGGAGACCACCGGGATGTCGATGTTCGGGAAGATGTCGGTCGGCATGGTCGCGATCGACACGATCCCGAGCACGGCGATCAGCATCGCCATCACGACGAAGGTGTAGGGTCGCCGCAGGGCGAGTCGGACGATCCACATGGGAGCGGGCTCCGGGCCCGCGCGGGGAGGGTCGCGGGCAGCTGGCGCTCGGGGCGGCGGCCGCGCAGGCGCAGACACCGCGGCAGCCGACCCGTGCCGGCCCATTGTTTAGGGCGGGCCTCTGGTTCGCGCCAATACATTCTGGATCGGCCTGTGATTCATCCAAGCTATCATCGCCGCCCATGGAGCTGCGCCATCTCCGCTACTTCGTCGCCGTGGCCGAGGAGCTTCACTTCGGGCGGGCGGCCGCCCGCCTCCACATCTCCCAGCCGCCGCTCAGCCTGCAGATCCGCGCCCTCGAGGAGGAGCTCGGGGTGCAGCTCCTGGCGCGCAACCGGCGCCGGGTCGAGCTGACCGCCGGCGGCGCGGCCTTCCTCGAGGAGGCGCGCGAGATCCTGCGCCGTGCGGAGCGCGCCGGGGAGCGCGCCCTGCGCGCGAGCCGCGGCGAGATCGGGGAGCTCGGCGTCGGCTTCGTCACGTCGGCCACCAACGAGACGTTCGCCGCCATCCTCCGCGAATACCGGCGCTCGCACCCGGGCGTCGAGCTCCGCCTCTACGACCAGACGCCGGACCAGCAGCTCCAGGGGCTGCGGGCGGGCCACATCGACGTCGGCTTCCTGCGGCCTCCGGTCGACGATCCCTCGCTGGCCGCGGAGCGCGTCTGGCGCGAGCCGCTCCTGGTCGCGCTGCCCGTCGACCACCCGCTCGCGTCGCAGGCGCGGGTGCGCTGGAAGGACCTCGCCGACGAGCCGTTCGTGACGCTCTCGACGCAGCAGGCGCCGGGCTTCCGGCGCATCTTCTACGAGGCCGCGCGGATGCAGGGGTTCGTCCCGCAGGTGAAGCAGTACGCGAACGATCTGCAGACCGTGATCTGGCTGGTCGCGGTGGGCGCCGGCGTGGCGATCGTGAGCGCCGGCCTGTCGAGCCTGGCGCGACGCTCTGTGGTGTATCGCCCGCTGCGGCCGCGCGGGCCGATGGTGGAGATGGCGGTCGCCTGGCGTCCGGACGCGACCTCGCCCGCGCGGGCCGCCTTCCTCGAGGTCACCCGCCGCGTGGTGCGGCAGGAGGGCCAGAAGGGCAGGGGCCGCGCGCCGGAGTGGCTCTCGACGGGAGCCGCACGCCGGCGCAGGGCGTAGGCGGCGGCTCCCGCATCAGTGGGACGCCCTCCGCGGTGCCTTCGACACGGCGTCGTCGACGGCGGCGAGCAGGGTCTCCGGGCGCACCGGCTTCCCGACGACGACCCAGCGCGGCCGGCCCTCGATCCAGCGCCTGATCTCGCCCGGCCGGGCATCGCCGACCAGCACGACGATCGGCGATCTCGGCGCCTCGTCGGGCGCCGTGTCGGGGGCGGCCGGGAGGCCCGCGACCACCACGTCGGGCTCCGCCGCGGCGGGCGCGGCCGAGTCGACCTCGTGACCCGCCTCTCGCAGCGCGGTGCGGAGCGCCGCCGCCACCTCCCCATCGGGCTCGATCAGTCGGATGCGCACCGGCTCACGGGCTCCCCGGCCGCAGGGGACCGCGCAGGCCGAGCTCGCGGACCATCCGCGCCAGGTTCGAGCGGTGCACGCCGAGCAGCCGCGCGGCCTCGGCGTGGCTGCCGCCGCCGTCGCGCAGCGCGCCGGCCACCAGCCGCACCTTGAACGCGCGCAGCGCCGCGCCGTAGGTCCGCTGCGCCGCGGGGTCCGACTCGCGAAGGCGCGCCGAGAGGTGCCGGGCCTCCGCCGTGTCGCCGGGCTCGAGGGTCGCGTAGAGCCGCTCGACCTCGTTCTCCAGCTCGCGCACGTTGCCCGGGAACGGGTGGCGCGCGAGCGCCTCGAGCAGGGTCGAGCCGATCGACAGGGAGGGGCGGCCCAGGCGCCGCGCCACGCGGTCGACGGCGTGGCGCAGCAGCGGCTCGATGTCGTCGCCTCGCTCGCGCAGCGGCGGCACGTCGATGCGCAGCACGTCGAGGCGATAGACGAGGTCGCGGCGGAAGGCGCCCTCGGTCGTCGCGGCGTCGAGATCGACGTGCGTCGCCGCCATCACGCGCACGTCGGCGCGACGCGGTCGCGTGTCGCCGAGCCTGCGGTACTCGCGCAGCTCGAGGAAGCGGAGCAGCGCCCCCTGGACCGGCCACGGGAGGTCGCCCACCTCGTCGAGGAAGAGCGTTCCGCCCTCGGCCGCCTCGACCAGGCCGGGCTTGCTCTCGGTGGCGCCGGTGAAGGCGCCGCGCACGTGTCCGAAGAGCTCGCTCTCGAGGAGCGTCTCGTTGAGCAGCGCGCAGTTCACCGCCACGAACCGGCGCGCAGCGCGCTCGCTCGCCGCGTGGATCGCGCGAGCCAGGACCTCCTTGCCGGTCCCGGTCTCGCCGATCAGCAGGACCGAGAGATCACTGCGCGCCGCCCGGCGCGCGAGCTGTCGGACACGGCGCGCGCCCGCCGACTCGCCGACGAAGGCCTCGAATCCCGCCCGCGCATCGAGCGCCTCCGCCAGCCGCTGGTTCTCGTGCGCCAGCTCGTGGTTCGCCTGCTCGAGCGAGCTCGCCTTGGCCATCAGGCTCTCGATGCAGGCGCGGTCGCTGTCGCGCAGGCGGGCGGTGAGCACGCGGAGGAGGTCCGCCGCCGCCTCCGGCTCCGAGGTGACGGCCGCCAGGAACGCGGCGCGCGGGACGACCAGCGCCTCGACCGGATCGCGCGCGGTCGCGGTGGCCGAGCGCGGGCCGTCGTCGAGCAGCGCCATCTCGCCGACCCACTCGTCGGCGCTGCGCAGCGCGAGCACGACCTCCTCGCGGGTGCCGACGCGCTTGGTGATCGCGGCGCTTCCCGTGAGCAGCAGGAAGACGCAATCCGCGCGATCGCCCTCGGACAGGAGCGCCTCCCCAGGAGCGAAGCGTTGGATCTCGCTCTCGCTGACGAGCCGATCGAGCTCGCTCGGCGGAAGCCTTCGCAGGAACGGGACGGCGTGCAGCCGGTCGAGGATCTCGATCCTGTCCACGTGAGCCTTCTCCCAGCTGCCCAGGAAGGCAGGCTGCGCAGGGAGGGCGTGAAGGCGCGGCATCGATTCGATAACAGCGGAGTCATCATAACAGCATCGGCAGCCCTTCGGGAGCGCGAGGAGCGGCTGAGCGGCGTCCGCGCGGCGGAACGGTCCTTGCTCAGCCGGCACCACGTCGTCCTGGCCCGAAGAGGTGCGCGATTTCCACCACAGGCGCAGCTTCCAGTGCAACGTCGCGAGCTCACAGCGCGGCCGCCGGCGCGCTCTCCGGTCTGCTCCTCGCCGCCGCGACCGCTCCGCTGGGCCTGGGCCTCCTCGCCTTCGTCGCGCTGGTCCCGCTGCTCCGACCCGTCGCGACCAGACGGCGTCCGCTCGAGACCGCGCTCGCGGGCGGCGCGTGCGGGCTCGTCTTCTTCGGGATCGGCTTCGCCGAGTTCCCGTGGAACCTCCACGACCCGTTGATCTGGAGCGCGTTCGCGGGGCTGGTCGCGGTGCTGAGCGCGCTCGCTGCCGCTCTTGGCGGCGCGCTGGGCCTGCTCGCCCGCCGCGGGGCCGGAGCGGCTCTCGCCGCAGTGCCCCTTCTGTGGGCGTCGTTCGAGTTCGCGCGCTCGGAGGGCCCGAGCGGCCTCCCGTGGCTTCGGCTCTCGGACGCGGTCGCGGAGTGGCCGGCGCTGATTCAGTGCGCCGCGCTCGGCGGCGCGACGCTGGTGTCCGCGTGGATCGCCGCGGTCAATGCCGCGCTGGCGGCCGCCGTCTGGGGCCGGCGGCGCGCGGGCGTGCCGTTGGCGCTCGGCCTCGCGGCAGGCGCGCTGCTCGGTGCGCTGGTCCTGCAAGGCGCGAACCTCCGCCCCGGCGGCTCGCGCATCGCCGCCGTGCAGCCGGCGATCCGCTCCGCGGATCGCCTCTCCCCTGCGCACTTCGCGGCGAACCTCGATCGCCTGCTCGCGCTGAGCCGCGGCGCGGCGGCCGGCGCGCCCGATCTCATCGTGTGGCCCGAGGGCGCGTGGCTGCGGCCGGCGGATGCAGAGGGCGAGCCGTTCCTCGGCGTGATCGCGAACGTCCTCGGCACGCCGGTGCTGGCGGGCGCGCGGAGGCCGGAGCCCGGGAGCGCGTGGCGCTGGAACTCGGCGGTGCTCGCGCTTCCGGGCGGGCTCACGCGCGTGGCGGGCGACAAGGTCACCCCGCTCCCCTTCTACGAGCGCGCGCCCGGCGGCCGGCTTGCTCGAGCGCTGGCGCGCCTGGTTCCCTGGCCGGGCACCGTGCGCGCGGCGCGCGAGGCCGGAATCGTCGAGGTGCCGACCGCGCGCGGCGACCGCGTCCGCGTCGGCATCTTGATCTGCATCGACGCGGCGCATCCCGCGCTCGCGCGCAGCCTGCGCCGGCGCGGCGCCGAGCTCCTGGTGAGCGTGGCGAACGAGGCCGACAGCGGTCCCTGGTCGGCGCGACAGCACGCCGCGCTGGTGCGCCTGCGCGCGGTGGAGACGGGGCTCGCGCTGGCGCGCGTCGCCAACACGGGGCCGAGCCTGTGGGTCGATCCCTGGGGACGCGAGATCGCCCGGCTCGACGCCGACACTCCCGCATTCGGCGCGGCGACGGCGCCGCCGCCGCGGCCGGCGCCTCCCTACGTCGCGCTCGGCGACGCGCCGGTGCTCGCGGCGCTCTTCCTGCCGGCGCTGGCGGGGCTGGTCTCGCGCTCGCGCGCCGTGCCGAGGGTTTCACGGTGGATCGACTCCACCGCACACGAGGAGAGAACGAGATGACCGCACGACCGGGCTTGCGTTGGACGGCGAGTGCGCTCGCCGCGGTGGCGTTGCTGGCTGCGTCCCCGGGATGGGCGAGCGACGGAGCGCACGTCGCGCCGGATCCGACGACGGCGGCCACGCCCACCTACTACGAGAGCGCCGTCGGCTCGAGCACCGTATCGCAGCTCGCGAGCCCGGCTCCCGCCCTCCCGAGCACGCTGCAGGTGGCTGACAGCGACGCCTCCCTGCAGTTCACCCCGCTCGCGGCCGCCTCCGATCACTGCGACTGGCAGCTCCACATCGAGGGATTCCAGCGCAACCACGAGCGCGTCGACGCCGTCTACGACATGGTGCTGGTGGTGCCGCTGCCCGTCGGCGCCACTGGCCGCGACGCCTTCCAGCCGCTCCAGCGCGGCGTCGACGTGGCGGAGGGCACGCTGGACCGCTCGGCTCCCCTCATCTACGGGGGCGAGAGGGTCCTGCTCAAGCGCAACGTCGGGCTCGAGAAGATGCTGCTGCCGGGCCTCGTCGGATCGAGCCGCGGATCGACGGGCCTTCCCGACCTCTCCGGGAGTGGCTACCAGTGGACGGCGTGGGACACGATCGTGGAGCGCGACGCCGACTACGGCGCCACCATCCAGGCGCGAGCCGCGCTGAACTACCGGACGGCACCGTGCGTCTCGCCGCCGGACCCCGGCGATCCGCGACTGGCCGCCTACGTGATCACGTGGATTCCGGCGCTGCCCGCCGGAGTCCCGCCGTACGCGGTGCGCATCGGCCTGGCGTCGCCCTCGCCCTAGGCGGCGCGGAGCGCGCCGCATGAGTCGGCGCTGTCTCGCGTGCGGCGCGACCGAGCTTCCGGGCGAGAGCCGCTTCTGTCTGCACTGCGGGTCTGCGCTCGGCCCTCTCGATGCGCCCGCTCCCGCCGGCGCGCCCTCCTACACGCCGCAGCATCTGCGCGACGTGGTCGAGCGCGTCGTGGCGCGCGAGGGCGAGCGCAAGCACGTCACGGTGTTGATCGCCGACGTCGCCGGATCGCTCGCGATGGCGCACCGGCTCGACCCGGAGGATCTCCACGCGCTGATGGACGGATTCTTCGCGCTGGCGCTCGATGCCGTGCACGCGGAGCACGGCTTCCTGAACCAGTACCGCGGCGACGGCTTCATGGCGCTCTTCGGCGCGCCCTCCGCGCGGCCCGGACACGAGCTCCACGCGGTGCGCGCCGCGCTGGCGCTGCGGCGCCAGGCCGAGAGCTATAGCGGCTCGGTGCGCGCGCGCTTCGGCGTTCCGCTGGTCCTGCGGATGGGCGTGCACAGCGGATCGGCGTGGGTCGGAGCGATCGGCGCGGAGCTGCGGCGCGACTACACCGCCGAAGGTCCGATCGCGGGGCTCGCGGTGCGGCTCGAGCAGGCGGCCGGGCCCGGACAGATCCTGGTGAGCGCGGAGGTGGCGGAGCGGGTGCGCGGCGCGATCGAGCTCCGCGCGCTCGGCGCGCTGGAGGCACGCGGAGCGCCCGAGCCGCTCCAGGCCTTCGAGGTCGTCGGACCCGCGGCCGGGTCGTCGAGCCGCGAGCTCGAGCCGGCGAGCGGACGGCTGCCGTTCGCGGGCCGCGCGGTCGAGATCTCCCGGCTCGCAGCGCGGCTCGAGGGCGGGACGCAAGGCGGCGCGCTCTGGATCGAGATCGTGGGCGAGGCGGGCATCGGCAAGTCGCGCCTCGCCACCGAACTCCGCGCGCGCGACGGTGGTGCCTGGCTCGAGGGGCGCGCGCGCGAGCTGCAGGGCGCGCACGCCTACGCGCTGTGGCTCGACGTGATCGGGCGCTGGATCGAGGCGAAGTGGGCGCCGGAGGACGCGAGCTCGCTGGTCGCCGTGCTCGAAGGCCGCGAGGGGCCGCGCGAGCCGGAGGCGGTCGAGCGGGCGCTGCGCGCGCTGCTCGAGGCCGCGCCCGGTCCGGGGCCCCTCTCGATCGCGATCGAGGACGCCCATTGGATCGACGTCTCGTCGCTCCGCCTGGCGCGCGCGCTGCTCGCGAGGCCACCGGCGCGCGGCATCCGCTTCCTGGTGACGGCGCGGCCGGAGGGCCTCCCGCTGCTCGATCCGCCCGGGCCGAGCGAGCGCCTCGCGCTCGGACCGCTCGATCGGGAGCACGCCGCAGCGCTCGCGCTGGCGGTGCTCGCCGATCGCGCCGAGCCGGAGCCGCTGGCGGCGCTCGCCGCGGCGCGCGGCGAGGGCAACCCGCTGTTCGTGATCGAGCTGGCGCGCGCCCTCCGCGAGGGCGACGACGATCTGCGCGACGCCGCGCGCTTCGAGGCGGCCTGGCGTCGCTCGCCGGCGCGGCTGCCGGCGACGCTGCGCGACGTCATCGCGGCCCGCCTCGATGCACTCGACGACGGCGCCCGCCGGGTCCTGCAGATCGCGACCGTGGTGGGGCGGAGCTTTGCGCTCGATCTGATCGAGCAGCTCGCCGCGGGCGAGGTCGAGGAGATCGGCGCTTGCTCCGCGCGGCTCCTCGACCGCGGCCTCCTGCAGGAGAGCGGCGATCAGCTCGACTTCGCGCACGCGCTGCACCGCGAGGTCGCCTACGAGCAGATGCTCCACAGCCGCAGGCGCGAGCTGCACCGCCGCTGTGCGAGCGTGCTCGCGGCGGCCGGGGATCCGCCGACGCCCGCGCGTGCGGCGGAGATCGGCCTCCACTACGACCGCGCCGGGGAGCTCGGCCGCGCGGCGCGCGCGTACGCGCGCGCCGGGGATGGACACCTCGCGCTCTTCGCAGCGCGCGAGGGGGTCGCGCAGCTCCGGCGCGCGTGGGAGATCGCCGCGGAGGCGCCGGCGGCGGTGCCCGCGCCGCTGCGCATCGCCGTCGGGCTCGACCTCGCGCGCGGCCTCAATCTGCTCGACCGCTCCCAGGAGGCCGGGGCCGTGCTCGAGTCGATGTCCGCCGAGGACGTGGCCGGTGAGGACCGGGCGCGGCTGGCCGAGGCGTGGATCGAGAGCGCGTGGGTGCGCTTCTGCGACGCGGGAGAGGGCGCTCGCTCGCTCGCGCTGCTCGAGCGCGGCCTCGCAGCCGCAGCCGACGGACAGGCGCGAGGCCGCAACCTCGAGGCGCGCGCCCACGCCTATCGCATCCGGATCTGCCATCTCGACGGCGCGATCGCACCTGCGACGGAGAGCGCGCGCCGCGTGGTCGAGCTGGCGACGGCGTCTGGCGAGCGCTTCGGTGTCGTGTTCGGCATCGGCAACGAGGGCTACGTGCGCTGCGACGCCGGCGACGTCGAAGCGGCCCATCGGCTCTGCGCGGAGGCGTACGCCCTCGCGCGCGAGGCTCGGCACGAGGTGGCGCTCGCGTTCGCGGCCGCCTGGCTCGCCAAGGCGCACGTCTTCCGCGGCGACTGCGACGCCGCGCTCCGGGCCGCCGCCGAGGCGCGCGAGCTCGGGCTGCGATCGGGGCAGGCGAGCGCGGTCTACAACGCGGACGCGTGGACCGGGATGGCGTTCCTGCTCCAGAACGAGCCGAAGCGCGCGGCCGAGTCCCTGGAGCGGCTCGCGAGCACCAACGCGCGCTGGCCGACCACGTTAGACTGGCTCGCGGTCGCGCGCCTCGAGATCGGGCACTTCGAGGAGGCCGCAGAGATGGCGAACCGATGTCTGGCCACCGCACCCCCGCGCCTCGTGCGGCTGCGCGCGCTCCGCACGCTCGGCCTGGCGCTCGGCCTGGCCCAGACGAGCGACCGGGAGAGCGCCGAGCGCGCGCTCTCCGAGTCGGTGACGCTGGCGACCGAGCTGCAGCTTCTGCCGCACCTCGCCGACGCTCACCTCGCGCTCGCCGAGCTGTGTCGGCGCGGGCGCGACGAGCGGCGCGCGGAGTACTACGCCGAGCGCGCGCGCCGCACCTTCGAGGCCTGCGGCATGCCGCTCCACGCCGCGCTGGCGCACGCCGAGCGGGGCCGCTCGTGAACCCGCGTGGCGGCCTCTCCCGCCGGCGCTTCCTCCAGGCGCTCGCTGCGGCGTCCGCCGCGGCCGCGTTGCCGGGCCGCATCGCGCGTGCCGCGACCTTCGACGATGGCAACCGCGACGTCCCGGGTGGCGTGATCGGCGATCCCCAGCGCGTGCTGGTGATCGGCGCGGGCTTCGCAGGCCTGGCTGCGGCGAACGCGCTCCGCAACGCGGGCATCCCGGTGACCGTGCTCGAGGCGCGCGACCGCCTGGGCGGACGCACCTGGACCCATTCGGTGGGCGGAGACCCCGTCGACCTCGGCGGCTCGTGGGTGCACACGCACGAGGGCAACCCGATGAGCGATCTCGCCGCGCAGGCCGGCGTGGCGCTGCTGCCGGCGGACGCCAAGGACATCACGCGGCTCACCGGCTTCGACGCGACGACGGCGAGCTGGCTCACCCAGGCCGTGCTCGGCGTCCCGTTCCTGCTGACCGAGGAGTTCCAGGATCCGGGCTCGCTCGCCGCGCTCTCGGACGCGCTCGGTCCGAACGCCTCGGTCGCCGACGCGATCAGCCCGTACCTCGACGGCTTTCCGCAGCTCGACGCCGACACGAGGCGCCGCGCGGCCTTTGGGATCCGGCTCCTCGCGGAGCAGTACGACGCCGCTCCGGCGGAGGTGATCTCGCTCGCCGAGTACGACGCCGGCATCAGCTACGGCGGCGACGACGAGTTTCCGCAAGGTGGCTACGTCCGGATCATCGACTACCTCGCGCAGGGCCTCGACGTGCGCCTCGGGCAGCCCGTCAGCGCGATCGAGTACGACGACGCCGGCGTCTCCGTGCACGTCGGCGACGCCGTCTACACGGGATCGCACGCGATCGTGACGGTGCCGCTCGGCGTGCTGAAGGCCGGCCCGATCGCCTTCTCGCCGGCGCTCCCCGACGACAAGGTCGCGGCGATCGCCGCGCTCGGCTTCGGCCACTTCGAGAAGGTCGCACTTCGCTACGACGAGGCCTTCTGGCGCGACGCCGGCCACATCAACTTCGTGTACCTGTCGAACACGATGGGCGAGTTCCCGCTCTTCATCGACCTCACCGACTTCGTGAGCGGGCCCGCGCTGGTGGCGCTCTGCTCGGCGGACTTCGCGGCGGGGCTCACCGCGCAGGACGACGGGACGATCGTGGCGCGCGTGCGGGCGATCCTCGAGGAGCTCTTCGGGTCGGGCCTGCCCGCGCCGCTCGACAGCGCCGTCACGCGCTGGGGTACCGACCCCTACGCGCTCGGCGCCTACTCCTTCCTCCCGCTCGGTGCGACGCCGGCCGACCAGGACACGCTGGCGGCGCCCGTCGGCGGGCGTCTCCTGTTCGCGGGCGAGGCGACCAGCGCCGCCCGCTTCGGCTACGCCGACGGTGCGTTCCAGACCGGCATCCGCGAGGCCAAGCGCCTGCTGCGCCAGCCGGCAGTCGACGTGCCCGAGCCGTCTCCCCTCTGGCTGGCGGCGGCCGGCGCCGCCTCCCTCGCCTGGCTCGCCCGGCGCCGCGCACGCCCGCGCTGACACCCGCGTCGCGCCGCGTCCACTACCTGCAGAGGCACGGCGTGCAGGGAGAGGGCGCGGTGCCCTTCGCGCCGATCTCGACGCCGCCGGGGAGCTGCCATGCGCCTTGCCGTTGCACGCCGTCTCTGCGTCTGCCTGCTCGCGGCCGCTGCCCTCGCTGCGCCCGCGCGGGCCGCGTCGATCTTCGACGACTTCGAGAGCTACGCGCCGGGCAGCTTTCCGAGCCCCACCTGGTCGGACGTGCGCAGCGTGGCCCTCCCGAACGCGCCGCTTCCGTCAGCCCAGGTGATCGCGACCACCGACGCGTTCGGTCATCCGACCCAGGCGCTGCAGACGCTCGACGCGGTGTCGCCCAGCGAGGGCATCTATACCTCGATCGATCCGGCCGACCAGCACGACCTCGCTGGCGACGTGCGCGTCGACCGCTACGGAACGCTCGGTCCGGGCGCTTCGCCCTCGAGCGACTGGCCCGCGATGCTGGGCCTCTCGGACATCATCGCGGGCTCGGATGTGTGCTGCTTCCCGACGCCACAGCTCGGCATCTACGCGAGCACGCAGACGCAGGGCTGGCGGCTCTATGCCATCGACGCGGCGGGCAACGCCACCGACATCGACCTCGGCGCCGCCGCCGCGGTCGGAACCTGGTACCACGTCGATCTCGACGTCGACGCGCTGACCGGCAGTGTGACGAGCCGCGTGGTCGACATCGCCACCGGCACGCTCGTGATCGACCGCACCGACGTGATCCCGGGCTGGACCGCCACGGACTTCGACGCGATCGCCTTCTTCGATGGCGAGCTCTCGGAGCCGGACGTCGCCGGTCTGGGCTCGCTCGACAACGTCTCCTACGCGGCGGTCCCCGAGCCGGGAACGCTCTCGCTCGTCTCGCTGGGCCTGGTCGCCGCGAGCCTCGCGTGGCGCCGGCCGTACCCGAAGTAGATCGCGAGGCCGAGCGCCATCCAGATCAGCAGCCGCGCCCAGGTGTCGATCGGGAGCCCGGCCATCAGGTAGAGGCACGCCGCGATGCCGGCGAGCGGCACGAACGGCACCCCCGGCGCGCGGAACGGTCGCGGCAGCTCGGGATCGGTGAGCCGCAGCACCAGCACCCCGGCGCATACGATCGCGAAGGCCAGCAGCGTGCCGATCGACACCAGCTCGCCGAGAAGGCCGATCGGCAGCAGGCCCGCGCAGACCATCGCGACCGCGCCCGTCACCAGCGTCGCGAGCCAGGGCGTCTGGAAGCGCGGATGCACGCGGCCGAAGGCCTGCGGCAGGAGCCCGTCGCTCGCCATGCTGTAGAAGATGCGCGGCTGGCCCAGTAGCATCACCAGGATCACCGACGAGAGGCCCGCCACCGCGCCGATCTTGATGACAGGCCGCAGCCAGGTGAGCGACGGCCCGGCCGCGTCGATGGCGACCGCCATCGGATCGGGCACGTCGAGCAGGCGGTAGTCGACGATGCCAGTGAGCACGAGGGACACCGCGACGTAGAGCAGGGTGCAGATCGCCAACGAGCCCAGGATGCCGATCGGCATGTCGCGCTGCGGGCGGCGCGCCTCCTGCGCGGCGGTCGAGACCGCGTCGAATCCGATGTACGCGAAGAAGATTACCCCCGCACCGCGCACGATACCGCTCCAGCCGAAGCGCCCCGGCCCCTCCGCCGGCGGGACGAAGGGCCGCCAGTGCTCGGAGTGCAGGTGGAGGGCGCCGAAGACGACGAAGGCGAGGATCACGGCGAGCTTCAGCAGAACGATCGCGTTGTTGAGGCGCGCCGATTCGCGGATGCCGGTCACCAGGAGCGCGCTGGTCGCGGCCACGATCGCGACGGCGGGCATGTTGAGCACGGCGCCCGTCGCGCTCCAACCCTCGGCGAAGATCCGCCAGACGTTCAGGCCCGCGTCCGGCGGCGGCACATGGGTGTAGGGCGCCGACGCGAGCTCCGGCGGGATCCGGATGCCGACGTCGCGCAGCAGCGACACCACGTAGCCCGACCAGCCGACCGCCACCGTCGAGGCCGCGAACAGGTACTCGAGGATAAGGTCCCAGCCGATGATCCACGCCGCGAGCTCGCCGAGCGTCGCGTAGCTGTAGGTGTAGGCGCTGCCGCAGATCGGGATCATCGCGGCGAACTCCGCGTAGCAGAGGCCCGCGAAGGCGCACGCCACGCCGGCCAGCGCGAACGACCACACGATCGCCGGGCCGGCGTAGCGCGCCGCGGCCTGTCCGGTCAGCACGAAGATGCCGGCGCCGACGATCGCGCCGACCCCGAGCGCGACCAGGTTGAGCGGTCCGATCGCGCGCTGCAGCCGGGAGTCCGTGAACGCCTCGAGCTGAAGCGCGGCGACGGGCTTGCGTCGGAAGAGGCTCACTCGGCGGCGCGCCGCCGCAGCCGGAGTGCGCCGAGCAGGGCGAGCGCGCCGATGCTCGCGGTCTCGAGGGCCAGGCGTGCGGGCTCCGGCGTGAAGGTGATCGACAGGATGCCGGTCACGGGATCCTGCTCCTGGAGGACGCTCGCCGGCAGCGTGAAGCTCCCGTCGTCGGCGACCTCGATCGTCCCTCCCGCGGAGGCCGTGAGCGATGCGAAGGAGCCCACCTCGAGCATCAAGGTGGCGCTGTAGGGGAGCGGCTCCGCGGACGCACCGAGCGCGAATCCGGCGGCTCCGAGCTCGAGCAGGATCCAGCCTTGCGGCGACCGCAATCCGCTCTCCTCCCGCTCCGAAGCGCGGCGGCCCTATCGGGACGGGCTGCGACCGTCCCGCCTGCTGTGTCGCAGGCGACCGACACCGAGCAGCGCCAGCGCCGCGATGCTGGTGCCCTGCAGCCAGAGCTCCCCGGGCTCGGGTGTGAAGGTGATCGAGAGGAGGCCTGTGACCGGTGCGGACAGGGCGAAGCTGCGGTTCACGTAGCGGTTCAGATACACGGGGATCACGAGGTTCAGCGAGCCCGCGCCGTGCGCGGTGCGGCTGTTGACGCCCGTGTGGGTCCGCGTCCCGAAGTTGGAAGACGTGGTGCTGAACGACTGCACGACCTTGCCGATGCGCCAGCCCACCGTGGCGACCGTGGGACCCGTGACTGGATACTGATACATCGAGAGAGTCAGCGTGGATGCGCCGCTCGTGACGTTCGCCGTCTCGGTGCCGACGGTGAAGGCCTTGGTGAGCATCAGCGTGGCGGGCGGGAAGGCGGGTGATCCCTTCGAGAAGAGCTTCACCTTGCCGAGCAGGGGCATCGTGCCGCCGGCCATCTTCGTTCCGCCGAACATGCCGGTGCCGTTGTGGAAGGCGAAGCTCGCCTTGGTGTAGACCTGCGTGGGCGGGGACGGCTCGGCCATCGCGGTCTGGTCGACCACGAAGAGACTGGCCGGAAGCGTGAAGCTGCCGTCGGAGGCGACGTCCACCGTGCCCGAGGCGGAGGCCGTGATCGTCTGGAGCGATGCGAACTGGAGCGAGAGCTGCGCGTCGAAGGGGAGCGCTGCCGCGCTGGC
>Ga0335070_10005348_pt1 | contig 15074 bp, 17 predicted proteins | sample Lox_Sample_13_FD_206722 | JGI IMG/M metagenome (GOLD analysis project Ga0335070, IMG submission 206722) | Soil microbial communities from Loxahatchee National Wildlife Refuge, Florida, United States - Lox_Sample_1.3 | ecosystem: Environmental > Terrestrial > Soil > Wetlands | place: USA... | reverse complement strand
GCGGCCTGCGCTCGACTTCCGCTCGGGCGCCCCCCCCACCGTCGCCCGCCTCGCGGGCGCGTCGCGGGAATCCCGGATCAGGGCTAGACGCCCGCGCGGGGCTCGTGGAACGCCAGCTCGATGCCCAGGCCCAGCTTCTCGAGGTCCGGGACCAGGGCGGGGTCGGCGTTCAGTCCGACGTAGAGAGCGTCGTGGTACGAGAGCACGGCGAGACCGAGCCCCAGCCCGTCGGTGATGGGCACGATCGGGTAGATCGCCTGCACGGGGCGCCCGCACAGGAAGCGCGGCTCCCGCGGTCCCGGCACGTTGGTCGCCACCAGGTTCGCGATGCGCACGTTCCCGAGCGCGCGCGCGAGGGCGGCGACCAGTCCCGCGGGCAGATCCTCGAGGCGCTGGAGCAGCGCGTCGATGCCCGTCCAGGCCGACGCCCGCTTGAGTCGCTCCATCAGCGCGCGCGTCGCGACGAGCCGCGTCGACTCGTCCTCCAGATCGACCGCCAGCGGCACGAGGATCGCCGAGATGCGGTTGCCGAAGGCCGCGTCCTCCGAGCGCCGCACGCTGACGGGTACGAGCGCGGTCAGCTCGAGGCCGCGCGGCGCCACGCCGATCGCGTTCAGATAGCGGTGCAGACCGCCCGCCAGCGCGCACAGCACCACGTCGTTGACCGTCGCGCCGCGCGCGCGACGCACGCGCGTGACTCCTTCGAAGGGCAGCCGCGTGAAGTAGAGCTGCCGGCGCGCTCCGAGCCGATCGTTCCAGGGCATGCGGGGGATCTCGCGGCTCGCGAGGTTGAATGCGGTGCGGGCCGCGTCGAGCAGTCCGCGCGCCGACTCGCGCGCGCGCGAGGGGCGCGTCAGCGCGCCGGCCAGCGCGCCCGCGACATGGAGCTGGCGCCGCAGGCCGTCGCCGAGCGCTCGGCGCACGCGCATTCCCGGTCCCGGCGGCTCCGGCACCGCGCGGCGCGGTCCGCGAGGGTCCTCGGCATCCGGGCTCGCGTCCAGGATCTCGTCGAGCAGGCGCACCCCGGAGATGCCGTCCACCATGCAGTGATGCGCCTTGATGAGCAGCGCCGTGCGCCCTTCGTGATCGCCTTCGAGCAGGTGCATCTCCCAGAGCGGCCGGTCGCGCAGGAGCGGCTGGACGAAGAGCTGTGCCGCGAGCAGCAGGGCCTCGTGCTCGCCGGCCGCCCCGGGCAGCGCCCAGCGCTTCAGGTGATCGCGCGGATCGAAGTCCGGCGCGTCCTCCCAGCTCGGGTGGCCGAGCGCCAGCGGGACGGGCATGGCGCGCTGCGCATAACGAGGCGCGCGCGAGATGCGCGCCTCGATGCGCTGCGCCAGGTCCTCGACGGAGAGCGATCCGTCGATCCACACGAGCGAGGCGATCTGCAGCGGCGCGTGCGGCCGGTCCAGGTAGAGGAACCCGGCATCGGTCGCGGACATGCGATGGGACAGCGTGGGGATCGGGATCGGCACACGGGCCCTCGGAGCAATGGACGTGCCAGCAGCGCCAAGTGCGCGAGAGGATCGGGGCGCGCGCTCCGGCGCGCGCCCCGGAAACCGGATCCGGCTGGTACGGACCCGGCTGCGTCAGGAGCGGGCAGGCGGCGCCGCATTCGACGGCAGCTCCTGCACCGGCGCGCGTCGCTCGAGCTCCGCGAGCCACGACACCACGTCGGCTCGCTCGGGCTGCCAGGTGTAGAAGTGCGCCGCCTCGCCGCAGAAGCCGCTGGCGCGCGAGCCGCGCACCCGATCGGCGAGGTGCGCTCGGACCCGCTGCGCGGCGCCGGGACGCGGGTGAGGCATGGGATGGCGCGGCTCGAGCCAGTCGATCACGCCGTCCACGAGTCTTTGCACGAAAGACCGAGACTCCATCGCCACCTCCTTCGATCGACCCCGAGCTTGGGACGCCTCGCTTCTAGCGCAGGTTCCAGGCCCCGCTTGCCTCTTCATCGCATCTTCATTTCCACTTCATTCCTCCGTCGGCGAGCGGGCGAGTGGTCTGCGCGCGAGCCGTGCAATTGGATCTTTCCGAGGCGCCGCGACGCCCGTAGTCTGCGCCGCATGACGCACCCGCCGACTCCGTCGTTCACCCGATCGAACGTCCATCGCGAGCTCCCCGGTGGATATCGCGCGATGACTGCGCTCGAGGAGGCCGTGGGCGGCGCCGGACTCGATCCGCTGCTCCTCGAGCTCGTGCGCACGCGCGTCTCGCAGCTGAACGCCTGTGCGTTCTGTCTCGACATGCATCCGCACGCCGCGCGCGCGCGGGGCGAGCGACCCCAGCGCCTCGATCTTCTCCCCGCGTGGCGCGAGGCCCCGTGCTACGACGCGCGCGAGCGCGCGGCGCTCGCGCTCGCCGAGGCGCTGACTCTCGTGGCCGGGCGCGGACTCCCCGAAGGCGTCTGGGAGGAGGCGGCGCGCGCGTTCGCCCCGCGCGAGCTCGCCGCGCTCGCCTTCGCCATCGCTTCGATCAACGCGTGGAATCGCCTGTCGATTGCCTCGGGCGCCGTCCCGCCCCTGCGTGTAGAGGTCGCGGCGTGAGCGCGGACCTCGCGGAGAAGGCGAAGGCGCTGCGCGCGCTGCACCGACCGGGCGATCCGGTCGTGCTGCCGAACGCCTGGGACGCCGCGAGCGCGCGCCGCTTCGCGGGCCTCGGCTTCGCGGCCGTGGCCACGACCAGCGCCGGCGTGGCGAACGCGCTCGGCCATGCGGACGGCGAGCAGATCCCCGCGGACGCGATGCTCGCGGCGGTGGCGCGAATCGCCTCGGCCGTGTCGGTTCCCGTCACGGCGGATCTCGAGGCCGGCTACGGGCTGGCGCCGAAGGAGCTCGTGGGGCGCCTGCTCGAGGCCGGCTGCGTCGGAATCAATCTCGAGGACACGGATCACGGCCGCGGCAAGGGCGTGCTCGTCGACGCCGGGAGGCAGGCGGATCGCATCGCCGCCGTGAAGGAGGCCGGCCGCGCCGCGGGCGTGGATCTCGTGCTGAACGCGCGCGTCGACACGTATCTCGGCGCGCTCGAGGCCGGCGCGCGCGTGGCGGAATCGATCCGTCGCGGCCGCCGCTACCTCGAGGCCGGCGCGGACTGCGTCTACCCGATCACCGCCGTGGACGAGCGCGACCTCGGCGAGATCGTGCGGGGCGTCGAAGGCCCCGTGAACGCCATGGCGCTCCCGGACGCGCCGCCCCTCGCGCGCCTCGCGCAGCTCGGCATCGCGCGGATCACCTTCGGCTCGCTCCTGATGAGGCGGGCGCTCGCCGAGGCGGAGCGTGCGCTGCGCGAGTACCTCGGGAGCTGAGCTAGGGCCCCTTGCGGGGCGGGCCCGCCTGCGGTGCGCGGGCCCGGTAGGCGACGGCCTCGAGCTCCTTCTCCATCTGCGTGTCCGGATCGAGCTCGATCTCGAGGTCGCCCTCGCCGTCGCGCAGCACCGCGCCGGCCGCCGGCACGGGCTCGGGCTGACCCGCGCGATCCGCCTCCTGCACGAGCTGCGCGGCGAGCCGGATGCAGTAGCGCACCACGCCCGCCTGGTTGGTCTCGTTCACGCGGCCCGCCCCCAGCAGGGCGGCGAGGAAGCGGCTGGCGGTCTCGAAGACGCGGTCCTCGGAGGCCGCACTGGGTCGGTTCGGCACGGGCACCTGGGACTCCTCCCGACGAGCTTCCGGAGGAGTTCATCGGATCGCCCGATGCGCGACCTGAGCCCCCGATTCTGGATCGCCCCGGGGCCGCGACCGGCCCGGCTACCGGCTCCTCCCGGCGCTCCCGGGCAGGTACTCGTCGAAGATCTTGCCGAGCGGCGCGTCCTTCTGCGGCACGTCGTAGTAGGTGCGGATCACGACGGACCCGTCGGGCTCGAAGCGGTAGGTCTCGAGCGAGAGGTGCACGGCGTGCTGCCCGTTCACGGTCGCGTGGTTCTCCATCAGCCAGGCGACCTCGTTCGCACAGACGAAGAGCGTGCCCTTGCGGATCTGGAACTTGATCGTCGGCTGGAACAGGTCGAAGGGCCCTGCCGCACAGGCCTCGAAGCCGCGCTTCTCGGGGGTGCCCACCGGATCGAGCATGCGGAAGTCGCCGGGCGCGACGCTCTTCCAGTTGCGGATCCAGCCCTCCTTGTCGCCCGCGTTCCACAGCGAGACGTAGCGCTCCGCCCATTGCAGGAGCTGCTCCCGGGTCGGCACGGCCATGGGCGATTCCTCCTGCGAGACCTCAGCGGAGCGGCGTGAAAGTGACCGGCAGCCCGTCGAGGGGCTTCGAGATCGGCGCCTGCTGTACCGGCATGCGGTACCCGTCGGGCACGCTCCAGCGATAACGCAGCAGGAGCTGGTGCATCACCATGCGGACCTGCGTCTCGGCGAAGCGGCGCCCGATGCACATGTGGGGTCCGCCGCCGAACGGGATCCACTGATGAGTGTGGCGCTCGTGCTCGGCGCGGCCCGGCGCGAAGCGCAGCGGATCCCAGCGGAAGGGATCGGTCCACCACTCGCTCATGTGGTGGCTGTGGATCGGCGACACCACCACCATGCTCGGCGCCGGGATCTCGTAGCCGCCGAACTCGAAGGGCTGCGTCGCGATGCGCGGGATCACCGGCAGCGGCGGATAGCGGCGCAGCGTCTCCTGCATCGCGAGCGTCAGGCTCTCGAGCCGATCGGCCTCGTCGAAGCCGATGCGCGCGTCGCCCTGCGCGCGGCTCTCCTCGCGCACGCGCTCCTGCCAGTCCGGGTGGCAGGCGAGCTCGTAGGTGAGCGAAGTGAGCGTGGAGGTGGTGGTGTCGTGCGCGGCCATCATCAGGAAGATCATGTGGTCGAGCACGTCCTCGTCGCGGAAGACGTCGCCCTCCTCGGTGCGCGCCCGACACAGGCGGCTGAACATGTCGGGGCCCTGATCCGCGTGCTTCTTCTCGAGCATGCCGCGGAGGAATTCCTGCATGTACTCGCGGCCCTTGAGCCCGCGGTAGAACTCGAGGCCGGGGATGCGCAGGCGGATCCGCGACATCGAGGCCGCCACCATGTCCTCGAAGGCGCGGTTCATGCGCTGCGCGGAGGGGCCCAGGTCGACGCCGACGAAGATCGACGCCGCCAGATCGAGGGTGAGCGCCTTGAAGGCGGAGAAGGCGTGCAGCGGCGCCCCGCCGGCTCCCCAGCCCGCGATGCCCGCGGCGATCTTCGGCTCCATGCGCTCCGCGTACTCGCGCAGCACGGGCCGCGTGAAAGCCTCGTGCATGATCTTGCGGTGCTGCTTGTGCTCGTCGCCGTCGCGCAGCAGGAGGCCGTTCGGGAAGATGCGGCCCATGATCTGCATCCAGGGCCGCCGCGCGGAGAAGATCTGCTCGCGATCGAGCAGCACGAGGCGGTTCGCGTCGGGGCCGAACAGGTTGACGAAGCGGAACGGCGCCGCGACCTGCACGACGACGGGCCCGTGGCGCTCGTAGAGCCCGCGCAGGTTCGAGAGCATGTCGACGCGCCCGGCGCCGATCGACAGCATCATGCGGACCGCGGTCGCGATGCCGCTGCGCGGGATCTCGGAGAAGGGCCGCAGGGTCGTCGCCGCGCCGCCGGGATCGGTCATCGGGCGAAGGCGTAGCGTCACTCGGGCCTTTTGGCGAGGATCCGGCCGCGACCGGCGAGCCCGCCCCGCACACGAGGAGCCCCTGCGCATGTCGGAGAGGGAGAACAAGGAGATCGTCGCCCGGATGTGGCAGGCGCTCTACGCGAAGGACTTCGCCGGTGTCGCCTCGGCGATCGCCCCGCGCGGCCACTACGAGGACGTGCCCACCCCGGACCGGGGCGCCACGGGTCCGGAGAACGTGGTGAAGCGGCTGCGCGTCGGCCTCGACCCGGTCGAGCGCTTCGAGCACGAGGTGCACCGCGTGGTGGCGGAGGGCGACACCGTAGTCGTCGAGCACACCGAGACCTGGCACTTCGCGACCGGCGAGAAGCTGACCAACGACTTCGTGACGATCCACGAGGTGCGCGGCGGGAAGATCTGGCTCTGGCGCGACTACTGGGACCTGAACCGCATGATGGCGCAGGCGCCGAAGTGGTGGATCGAGCGGCTCGCGCAGCACGATCCGTCGGAGTGGGCGGACCCTCAGAAGTAGCCGCGCATCAGCCGCGGGACCCACGGCGGCACGCGCGCGTCGGCGGCCGAGTCGAACTCCGGGAAGTACGGCTTGAGATCGACGATCGGCGTGCCGTCGATCGCGTCGAGGCCGCGCACCGAGAGCCCGGTCTCGTCGACGGCCACCAGCCGGACCACCGTGATGCCCAGCGGGTTCGGCCGGTCCTTGGCGCGCTGCGCGAAGATCCCGAGCTCCGGCATCTCGGCGAGACCGCGCGGACGGCGCACCAGGTGCCGCGCCGGATCGAACGCCGCGAGGTGGAGCCACGCGACGACGACGACGTGCGAGAAGTCGCCGAGGCCGCGCAGCCCGGGCCGATACTCGGGCTCGAGGACGATCCGCGACTCGACCGAGGCCCAGCCCTCGTCGACGGGCTGCGTGGCGCCCGAGCGGACGACCCCGATCGGGTGCACGCCGAAGGGACCGGGCAGCGACAAGGCGATCGGGCGTCTCCCGCGCGGCAACCTACCACGCCGCAGGCGGCCGGGGCGACGCGGCCGCGTCAGGCCGGCGGCTTGCCGCCGCGCGCGGCGAGCACGTCGTCGACGAGCCGCTTCGCCTCGGCGAGGCCGAGACCGAGTCGACGCCGCACGAGCAGGATCGCGTCGATCTCGCTGCCCGCGGCCAGCAGGTCGCCGAGCTCCACGTCGGCGAGCGCGGCGGGTGCGCCGCGGCCCGGGGCCAGACCCAGCGCGGTGCGGATCGCCTCCGCGACGCGCGCCGAGCCCTCGCGCTCGCCCGTCCACGCGTTGCAGAGCGGGAGCTCGCCCGAGCGGGTCGACAGCACGACGCGATACACGGGATACGTCCAGCGCGGCGTGGCGTCCAGGTCGGTCTCGAGGCGCGTGCGGACCTCGGCGTCGGTGATCTCGCCGAACGCCAGCTCTCCGGACCGCGAGCGCAGCCAGCTCGCGCGGCGCCAGCGCAGGCGGCGCTGCGAGGCGTCGAAGTCGAAGCGCGCCTGCTCGAGCAGGGCCGCCAGCGAGAAGGGCAGGAGCGCCGCGAGGAGGCCGAGGCACAGCCGCGTCGCGTCGCGCGGCTCCTGCAGCAGGACCGCGGCGACGACCGCGGCGCCGAGCAGGACGAGCACGGCGCGCATCGACGCGGAGCTGCGGATCAGGACGGATCCGTCTCGTCGCCTCTCGATCTGCACGCCGACACGATCGTCCGCGCGGCGACCGGCATTGAGCGCCGCTCAGCCGTGGGTCTGCAGCTCGCGCGCCGCGCTGAAACGGGTCAGGAACTCCTCGGTGGTGTTCGCGCGGGGGAAGGGCTCGGCGGGGACGGGCAGGCCCAGCGCGGCGCACAGCGGATCCCAGCCGTCGCTGGCGCGCCACTCGAGCAGACGCGCGCGCGGCACGCCCTCGCGCACCGCGGTGTTGTGGCGCTCGAACGCGGCGATGCAGGTGTCGCGATCGTCGAGGCGGCTCGTGAAGCGAGCCGCGAAGATGTCGTCGAGCATCGCGCGCCACTCGGGCGGCGCCTGCCTCGAGGCGGGGAAGATCGTGTCGTGCGCGCTGCGCCACCAGGAATCGGCGTCGCGCACCGAGAGCAGCACGAGCGCGTCCGGGAAGAGCTTCATCAGCTCGGGCCAGAAGGACGCGGCGGGCCAGTCGACCGCGGCGCGATAGCCGGAGAACAGCGCGCGCCAGTCGACCGCCCTGCCGCGTGCCGCGGCCTGCCAGACGGCCACGTGCTCCGGGTGCGCAAAGACCTCCATCATGTGGTAGCAGGGGCCGCCGAGCAGCCGCTCCAGCGCCAGCTTGAGCGATAGCGTCCCCGTCCGACCGAGTCCCGCTCCGACCACGCGCAGAGACACGGATCGCGCCTCAGACCGTGAAGCGCACGGGCACGGCCGCCGGCGAGCGCGCCCACACCGAGGTGACCCACTCCGGCGTCGCAGCGAGCCGGTAGTCCGGGAGGCGGGCCAGCAGCTCCTCGAAGGCGACGCGCGCCTCGAGGCGCGCGAGGTTGGCGCCCAGGCAGAAGTGCACGCCCTGCCCGAAGGCGAGGTGCCTGCGGAACTTGCGGTGCACGTCGAAGCGCCCGGCATCGGGGAACTCGCGCTCGTCGCGGTTCGCGGCGCCCCACACGAGCTGCACCTCCGAGCCCTCCGGAATCGTCACGCCGTGAAGCCGCACCTCGCGCGTCGCGCGGCGCGGCAGCGCCTGCGCCGGCGACTCGCAGCGCAGCATCTCCTCGATGGCGTCCTCGACCAGCCCGGAGTCCGCGATCAGGTCGCGGCGCGCGTCCTCGTGCTGCGCGAGCAGGATCGCTCCGTTCGCGATCAGGTTCGTCGTCGTGTCGTTGCCGGCGACGATCAGCACGAAGCAGAAGCCGAGCAGCTCCTCCTGCGACAGGTGCTCTCCGTCGATCTCGGCGTCGAGCAGCGCGCTCATCAGGTCGTCGCGCCGCGCGCGCCGACGCTCGTCGAGGAGCCGGGCGAACTCTTCGTAGATCTTGCGCGCGGGAGCCTGCACGTTCGCGCTCTGGCTCTTGCCGTCCGCCACCGCCACCATCGACTCGGTCCAGTGGAGGAAGGCCTCGCGGCGCTCGGGCGGAACGCCGATCATGTCGCCGATCGCGCGGCTCGGCACGTGCCGCGCGTAGTCCCGCATCAGGTCCGCGCTGCCCTTGCCCGCGAACTGATCGAGCAGCCCGCGCGCGATCTCGCGGATCCGCGGCTCCATCTCCGCGACGCGGCGCGGCGTGAAGGCCACCGTGACGAGCTGGCGCAGGCGGTCGTGGCGCGGCGGGTCCATCACCTGGATGTGCGGCAGGAGGCCGCTGCTGAGACTCGTGCCCTCGGAGGAGAACGCCTTCGGGTCGCTGGCGGCCGCGCGCACGTCCTCGAAGCGCGACAGCGCGTACACGCCGCTCCGGGGATTGCGATAGACCGGGTACTCGTCGCGGAGGGTCCGGTAGACGTCGTAGATGCGCGCCTGGAAGTCCGGTCTCGAGGGGTCGTAGACGAAGCCTTCGGTCATCGCGTCCTCCGCGCGGCGCGAGGCCGCGCCCGGGTCGCCATGCTATCACCCGGACCGCCCGTCGCGGCGGGCGCGCGAGACGGGTCGAGCGGAATGTCGGACACCGAGGCGCGACCGGGCACGGGACAGGCGCAGTCGCCGGGGGCCGACGCGGTCGCCCCGCCGGCGACGCCCCCGACCGCGGCGCACCGCGCGGCCTGGGCCTGGCTCGGCATTCTGCTGGCGATCGCGGCGGCCGTCGTCCTCTGCTACGGCGAGCTGTGGCGGCGAGGAGCGAGCGAGGTCGTCCCGGTGGTCCTGGTGGACGACAACGAGGTCGCCTCGCAGGCGCGCATCGCCGACGCGAGCTACGAGGCCTGGCTCGTCGCGCGCCACGCGCGCACGCTGCTCCGGCACCCGACGCGCCTGTTCGACACCGAGCACTGCTACCCGGAGAAGCGCTCGCTCACCTTCGGCATCCCCATGATCGCCATGGGGATGGAGGCGATCCCGGCGTCGCTCGTGACGCGCAACCCGATCGCGGTCTACGACGCGACGCTCGCGCTGCAGAGCGTCGTCGCCGCGCTGGCGATGGTCCTGCTGATGAGCCGCTGGACGGGGCGCCGCGCGGCCGGCCTCGTCGCCGGTCTGCTCTTCGCCTTCCACCCGATCCGGCTCCTCAACATCACGTACCCGACCGAGTGGGACCTCACCTGGACGGTGCTCGCCCTCTTCTTCGCGGAGCGGCTCTTCGCGGGCGGGCGCTGGCGCGACGCGCTGGGCCTGGCGGCGGCGACCTCGATGCAGGTGGCCACGAGCTTCTATCCGCTGCTGGCGTCCGCGCTGCTGATGCCGCCCTTCGCCGCGTGGCTCCTGCTGCGGCGCGGCCGGCCTCGGCTCGCGTTGCCGCAGCTCGCCACCGCGGGGCTCCTCGTCGCTCTCGCCGCGGCGCTCCTGCTGGGCCCGTATCTGCACGCGCGGCAGAGCGAGGGGATCCACGCGCGGGAGATGTTCTTCTACGCGACCTGGAACTACTACGCGCCTTCCGGGAGCCTGTTCCCGGGCTGGCTGGTCCTCGGGCTCGTCGGGGTCGGTCTCGGCGCGCCCCGGCGCCTCGCCCTGCCGCGGCTGATCGGCGACCCGCGCCTGCCGCTCCTGCTCGGCGCCGGCGCCGTAGCGTTCGTCGCAGCGGGCTACGACACGTCTCTGCGTCTCCGGGACCTCGGGCTCGATCTTCCGGTTTTCGACCCCTATGCGGCGCTCGCGGCGATCCTGCCGGGCCTCGATGCCGTGCGCGGCGTCTTCCGCCTCAGCTCCGCCGTCCACCTGGTCTTCTGCATCCTCGCCGGAGCGGGCAGCGCGGCGCTGATGCAGCTGGCGGGCCGGCGCGCTGCGCTCGTCTCCGCCGCTGCCGTCGCCGCGGCGTTCGTCGCCTGCTTCGGCGCGCCGCTCCTCGGCGCATCGCGCGGCTACCGCTGGAGCTACGAGGCGGTGCATCCGAGCGCCGAGAGCATCGCCTTCTTCGAGCGTCTCGCCTCGATGCGCGACACCGGCCCGCTGCTCGAGCTGCCCATCGAGGGCGTCCAGAACGTCCCCTCGATCGTCGGGGTGAAGCGCATCCTGCTCTCCGGCTGGCACGGCCGTCCGACCTCGGCGTGCTTCGGCTCGTTCATGCCCCCCGCGCGGGGCGCGCTCGCCGCGCTCGCTGCCGGCCTGCCCGGGCGCGAGTCGATCCGCGCGATGCGCGAGCTGGGCTTCACGACCCTCGTGATCCACCACCCCGCCGGACTCGCGGCCGCGCGCCCCCTGCTGCGCAGCTTCGATGCCGCCGCGAACGAGCCGGACCCGCCGCTCCGCCTGCTCGACGAGATCGAGGAGATGAGCGCCTACGCGCTGGTCGCGGAGCCGCCGCACTGACCGCGCCGCGGGCCCGCGGGCGCGGCGCATCCTGCTACCGTGCGCCGCGGCGAACTCGAACGCGATGTCACGGGGTCGAGGCCGTGCAGAGACTGTTGCGCTTCACCCGGCGATACAAGGGCCGGCTCGTCCATCTGGTCGTCGAGGAGCACGTCGGCTGGCTGCTGCGCTCGCTCCCCGGACTGGCGGGCATCGCGCTGCGCAGCGCCTTCTACCGCCTGATGTTCGGCGAGCTCCGCTCCTTCGCCTGGCTCTACCCGGGCGTGCACCTCACCCACTCCTACGGCATCCGCGCCGGGCGCGGCTTCGCGGTGAACACGGGAGCCCTGCTCGACGGGCGCGGCGGCATCACCATCGGCGACAACGTGCTGATCGGCCCCTACTGCGTGATCACCTCGTCCGATCACGACCACCGCCAGCTCGCACGCCCGATGGCGGAGGTCGACCACGTCATGGCGCCGGTGTCGATCGGCAGCGACGTGTGGATCGGCGCGTGCTCGATCGTCACCGGCGGCGTGCGCGTCGGCGACGGTGCGGTCGTCGCGGCGGGGGCCGTGGTGACGCAGGACGTGCCGGACTACGGGATCGTCGCCGGCGTCCCGGCCCGGCTGGTCGGCGACCGCAGGGCGGCGGCGGAGGGCGCGCGGTGAGCAGCGAGCCCCTTCCGAAGGACGCGCGCATCTTCGTCGCGGGGCACCGCGGCATGGTCGGCTCGGCGATCGTGCGGCGCCTGCGCGCGGAGGGCTACGCGAACCTGCTGATCGCCCCGCGCGAAGAGGTCGATCTCCGCGACCAGGCCGCCGTGAACCGCTGGTTCGAGTCGGCGCGTCCCGAATATGTGTTCCTGGTCGCGGGCACCGTCGGCGGGATCCTGCCGAACTCCCTGCTGCCCGCCGACTTCATCTACGACAACCTGATGATCCACTCCACGGTGGTGCACGCGGCCTACGTGTGCGGCGTACGCAAGCTCCTGTATCTGGGGAGCTCGTGCATCTATCCGCGCGATTGCCCGCAGCCGATGAAGGAGGAGCACCTGTTGCAGGGCGCCCTCGAGCCCACGAACGAGGCCTACGCCATCGCGAAGATCGCCGGCATCAAGCTGTGCTCGGCCTATCGCAAGCAGTACGGCTGCGACTTCATCTCCGCGATGCCGACCAATCTCTACGGCCCGTGGGACGACTTCGATCTCGAGACCGCCCACGTCCTGCCTGCGCTGATCCGCAAGTTCCACGAGGCGCGCGTGCGCGGCGAGCCGTCGGTGGTCGTCTGGGGGACCGGCACGCCGCGCCGCGAGTTCCTCCACGTCGACGATCTGGCCGATTGCTGCCTGTTCCTGATGCGCCGCTACGACGGCGACCTCCACGTGAACGTCGGGACGGGCGAGGACGTGTCCATCCGCGAGCTCGCCGAGCTGGTCCGGGAGACCGTGTACCCGCAGGCGGAGCTCCGCTTCGACGCCTCGAAGCCCGACGGGATGCCGCGCAAGCGCCTCGACGTGAGCCGCTTGCACCGGCTCGGCTGGCAGCACCGCACGCCGCTCCGCGAGGGCCTGCGGCGCACCTACGAGTGGTTCGAGGAGCACTATTCGGAGGTCGTGCCGTCGCGGAAGTCGCTCCTCACGAGGCACCGCGACGCGCTGCGCCGCGCCGGCGACGCGCGCGAGGACGCGTGACGCGCGCCGCGCGCCGGCCTCGCGCAGGCCATGCAGCCGCGAGGTGACCCCGCACAGGGGGCGGAGCTGCGCGAGCGGATCCGCTCCAAGCCGGCGCTCGAGCGCTGGTATCGCGAACGTTATGCGCGCTTCGCCCACTGCGTCGCGCGCTGTCCGCGCGAGGGCGTGATCCTCGAGCTCGGGTCCGGCGGCGGATTCCTCGCGGAGTGCATGCCCGAGGTGGTGACCTCCGACGTCGTCCCCTACGCCGGCGTGGACCGCGTGATCGACGCCGCACACCTCCCCTTCGGAGACGGCGAGCTGCGCGCCATCCTGATGCTCAACGTGTTCCACCACCTGCCCGACGTGGAGGCGCTGCTCGCCGAAGCGGTGCGCACTCTCGCGCCTGGCGGGCGCATGCTGATCTCCGATCAGCACCTCGGATGGATCAGCACGCCGATCCTGCGCTACCTGCACCACGAGCCCTGCGACCCGCGCGCCCGCTCCTGGCGCTGCGCGGCGTCGGGACCGCTGGCGGGCGCCAACGGCGCGCTCGCCTGGATCGTCTTCCAGCGCGACCGCGAGCTCTTCACACGGCGCTTCCCGCAGCTACGCATCGCTGCGTACCAGCCTCACTCGCCGCTGCGCTACTTCCTCGCCGGCGGGCTCAAGAGCTGGTCGGCGCTGCCGGGCTTCGCGTTCCCCGCCGCCACGGCGCTCGACCGCGCCCTGGGGCGCCTCTCGCCGCGCTGGTGCAGCTTCGTCGACGTCGAGCTCGTGCGCGCCTGAGGGTGCGCGGCGCGTGGCTGCGCGTCAGAGCCGCGCCAGCTTGATGCGCCGGAGGCCCAGCCAGGCCATCTGCAGCAGCTGCGCCCCGTGGCGGAAGCGATGGATCTGCGTCGTGCCGAAGCGGCGATCGCGGTAGCGGATCGGGACGTCCACGATGCCGAGCCCGAGCACGGCCGCCGGGAAGAGCAGCTCGAAGTCTCCGAAGGGATCGAAGTCGCCGAAGTCGGCCCGCCAGCGGCGGAAGCGCTCGTAGTCGTGGCGTGCGACGAGCTTGGTGCCGCACAGCACGTCGCCGAGCGTCGCGCCGAGGATCCACGAGAGCACCTTCGCGAAGAACAGGTTCCCGAGCAGGTTGAGCGCGCGCATCGCACCCTCCTCCATCGGGTAGACGAGGCGGCTGCCGTTCACGAATTCGCCGTGGCCGCGACACCAGGCTTCGTAGAAGCGCGGCAGCATTTCGGGCGGCATCGTCAGGTCCGCATCGAGGACCGTCAGCAGCTCGCCCGACGCGCGCTCGAAGCCGAGCCGGACGGCGTCCGCCTTGCCGGTGCCGGTCTGCTGGAACGCTTTGCAGTCGAACTGGTCCGCGTACTTCGCCATCACGCGGCCGATCTCCTCCCAGGTGCCGTCCCGGGAGTGGCCCTCGACGAAGATCACCTCGAGGCGCGCGCCCTCGATTCGCGGAAGGCGCCGCAGCGCCGGCTCGATGTTGCCGAGCTCGTTGCGCGCGGGAATCACCACGGAGAGCGACGGCCGCTCCCGAGTCGGAGCGAGCGGGCGCAGGAAGACGATGTCGACCGCGGCGAGGTTGCGCACGCCCGGGAGCAGCGAGATCGCGCGACTCGCCAGCGTGCCGAGACCGAGCCAGCGAAACGGGAAGTGGGCCGCCGCCCGCTCGCGCACGATCTCGAAGCCGGAGAGCTTCGCGAGGTTCTGCAGGGCGGCCCGCGTCACGAAGGTCGTCGGCACCTCCGCCTTGCGCAGGCCGAGGCGATGCGCGAGCCGGAAGAGCCAGCGCAGATACGGGTTCAGGCAGACGGCGAGCACCCGAGTGGTCCGCGACAGCCTCGGCGCGAGCTGCGTCAGCAGATCCTGGATGTCGCAGTCGTAGTTGAAGTTCGCGTAGAGCAGCACGGCGGAGCGCCGCTCGCGCTCCGAGGAGAGATCCGGGAAGGCGTCGTCGCGGCCGATGCACTCCTTGCGCGGACACTCGATGCGGGCCAGCAGCTCGCCGCGATCCGACGCGTGGGGGAGCCACTGGATCAGGCGATCGTAGTAGCGCGTCGCGGACGAGATCTCCGCCGCGATCTGCTGGATCAGGTAGGTTGTGGAGATCGTCCAGCGCATGCCGTCCCGGACAGCATACGACGACCCGGCGAGCGCCGGGAAGCAGGGCCGTGCCGCGGCGCTCCCCAGGACGAGCCGGACGAGCGAGCGCGCCGACTGGGTCGTCGGGTCTGCGCTGGCTCTCGCGTTGCTGGCCTTCTCCTGCGTCTTCAGCGCGCTCGCGCCGCTGGGCGTCTGGCAGAACCAGCTCTTCGGAGGCCCTGCCTGGGGCGAGTTCGACCCCGGCTCGTTCTACGTGGGTGCGGCTCACGATCTCGCGCGAGGGGAGACGCCTCGCTTCGTCGGCCAT
>Ga0335070_10005347_pt1 | contig 15077 bp, 12 predicted proteins | sample Lox_Sample_13_FD_206722 | JGI IMG/M metagenome (GOLD analysis project Ga0335070, IMG submission 206722) | Soil microbial communities from Loxahatchee National Wildlife Refuge, Florida, United States - Lox_Sample_1.3 | ecosystem: Environmental > Terrestrial > Soil > Wetlands | place: USA... | reverse complement strand
GGGGGACAACGTGACGATGACGATCGAGCTGATCCAGCCGGTGGCGATGGAGAAGGAGCTGCGGTTCGCGATCCGCGAGGGGGGGCGCACGGTGGGCGCCGGCGTCGTCGCGGAGATCGCGGAGTAGGCCATGCGCGACATCATCTCGCTCGCGTGCACGGAGTGTCAGCGGCGGAACTATACGACGACGAAGAACAAGCGGACCCATCCGGACCGCATGGAGATCAAGAAGTTCTGCAAGTGGTGCCGGAAGCACGTTCCCCACAAAGAGTCGAAGTAGCGCGGGGAGTGCCACGGGTGCGAGGCTCGATAGTTTCGGAGGCGTGTAGCTCTAACGGCTAGAGCACCGGACTCCAAATCCGGGGGATGGGGGTTCGAATCCCTCCACGCCTGCCAGATTTAGTCAGGGTACGAACCGGTTGTGAGACGGACGAGAGGACATGGAGTTCTTCGAGCGAGTCAAGCAGTTCTTCCGCGAGGTGGCGGGCGAGTTTCGGCGGGTGAACTGGCCCAGCCGGGCGGAGGTCATCAACTCCACCGCCGTCGTGCTGGCGGTGGTCGTGGTGCTGGCGGTGTTTCTGGCGGCGGTCGACGTGGGGCTTTCGTGGATCGTGGACCGGATCCTCCGATGGGGTTAGGTCACGGGATAGGGGATAGGGCCTGATGAGTGAGACCAGCACGTCGGCGAAGCAGTGGTTCGTCGTCCACACCTACTCGGGGTTCGAGAACAAGGTGGCGTCGGCCATCGAGTCGCGGGCGAAGATCTTCAACCTCCAGGACCTCTTCGGGCGCGTCATCGTTCCCACGGAGAAGGTGCGCGAGATCCGGAAGAGCAAGAAGATCGAGACCGAGCAGAAGTTCTTCCCGGGCTATCTCCTGGTGGAGATGGAGCTGACTGACGACACCTGGCACCTGGTGCGTTCCACGCCCAAGGTCACCGGGTTCGTGGGCTCGGGGGCGAAGCCGGTGGCGCTGCCGGCGGAGGAAGTCGAGGGCATCCTCAAGCAGATGGAGGAGGGCGCCGAGAAGCCCAAGCTCAAGTCCACCTTCCAGAAGGGGGACAAGGTGCGGGTCATCGAAGGGCCCTTCGTGAACTTCCAGGGCAGCATCGACGATCTCAACCCGGAGCGCGGCAAGCTCAAGGTGATGGTGGCGATCTTCGGGCGGATGACGCCGGTGGAGCTCGAGTACTACCAGGTGGAGAGGCTCTGATCCATGGCGAAGAAAGTCCAGGCGATGGTGAAGCTGCAGATTCCGGCGGGGAAGGCCAACCCCTCGCCGCCGGTGGGCCCTGCCCTCGGCCAGCACGGCGTCAATATCATGGAGTTTTGCAAGGGCTTCAATGCCCAGACCGCGTCGCAGGACGGCCTCATCCTGCCCGTGGTCGTGACCATCTACCAGGACCGGTCCTTCACCTTCGTGGTGAAGACGCCGCCGGCGGCGATCTTGTTGAAGCGGGCGGCCGGTATCGCCAAGGCCTCGGCGGTGCCGCACAAGGACAAGATCGGCAAGGTGACGCGCGCCCAGGTGCGCGAGATCGCGCAGACCAAGATGGTCGACCTCAACACGGACTCGATCGAATCCGCCATGCGCACGGTCGAAGGCACGGCCCGCAGCATGGGGATCGACGTTGTTTAGGAGAACCTGACATGGCGGTCATGACCAAGCGGTTCAAGGCGGCGGAGGCGCTCGTCGATCGCTCCAAGAGCTATTCGATCGACGAGGCCATGGAGATCGTCTCGAAGGCGCCGGGAGCGAAGTTCGACGAGAGCGTGGATGTCTCGCTCCGGCTCGGCGTCGATCCTAAGCACGCGGACCAGATGGTCCGAGGGGCCATCGTGCTGCCTCACGGGATCGGCAAGGCCGTGCGCGTGGCCGTGTTCGCCAAGGGCGAGAAGGAGCGCGAGGCTCGCGAGGCCGGGGCGGACGTGGTGGGCGCGGAAGACCTCGTCGAGAAGATCCAGGGCGGCTTCATGGACTTCGACTCGACGATCGCGACGCCCGATCTCATGGGGCAGGTCGGCCGACTGGGCAAGGTGCTTGGCCCGCGCGGGCTGATGCCAAATCCCAAGCTGGGTACCGTCACCTTCGACGTCGGCCGCGCCGTCCGCGAAGTCAAGGCGGGCAAGGTCGAGTTCCGCGTCGACAAGGCCGGCAATGTCCACGTGCAGGTCGGCAAGAAGTCGTTTCCGAAGGAGAACCTCGTGGCCAATGCGATGGCTCTGCTGGAGGCCATCATCAAGGCCAAGCCGGCAGCGTCCAAGGGCGTGTACCTGCGCACGGTGACCCTGTCCACGACGATGGGGCCCGGCATTCCGGTGGACGCCCAGCGGGTCGCGAACCAGTTCAAGAAGCAGGTCTAGGCAGACAAGGAGCGGGGACGTGCCGACTCAAGCGAAGACAGACAGCGTCGAAGCCCTCAAGGGACGGCTGGACGGGGCCAAGACCGCGGTGCTGACCGAATACCGCGGGCTCAGCGTGCAGCAGCTCTCGGACCTCCGGAAACAGCTCAAGGGGGCCGCGGCCGAATACAAGGTCATCAAGAATCGCCTGGCGAGAATCGCGGTCAAGGGCGGGGCACTTGACTTGCTCGGCGTTCACCTCAAGGGCCCGACGGGACTCGCGTTCAGCAAGCAGGATCCGGTGGCTGTGGCAAAGGCGCTGCAGACCTTCGCCAGGACCAACCCGCAGCTGCAGATCAAGCTCGGCCTGGTGGAGGGCAAGGTGCTCCAGCCGGCGGAGCTCAAGGCTCTGGCGGACCTTCCGTCCAAGGAGCAGATCCGGAGCCAGATCGTGGGCGCCGTGCAGGGGCCAATGGCTCAGCTGGTGAGCCTCCTGCAGGCCCCGCTCCGGGAGATCGTGTACGTGCTCGAGGCCAGGGGCAAAGACGCCGCCGAGCAGGCCTGAGACAAGCGTTTTTCATCAAGAGACGTAGCAACCACACACGGAGGCGGATGACATGGCGACGAATATCGAAGAGATCGCAGAGAAGCTGGACACGCTGACGCTGCTGGAGGCGTCCCAGCTCTCGAAGCTCTTGCAGGAGAAGTGGGGCGTGTCGGCGGCGGCGGCGGTGGCAGTCGCGGCGCCTGCTCAGGGCGGCGCGGCGGGCGGCGGCGCGCCGGCCGAAGAGAAGACGGAGTTCGACGTCATGCTCATGGCGGCGGGTGAGAAGAAGATCCAGGTGATCAAGGTCGTGCGCGAGCTGACGGGCCTGGGCCTCAAGGAGGCCAAGGATCTGGTCGACGGAGCTCCCAAAGCCGTGAAGGAGAAGGTGGCCAAGGCCGAGTCCGCAGACATGAAGAAGAAGCTCGAGGAGGTCGGGGCGACGGTGGAAGTCAAATAACCTTCCTGCGCGCGAGCGAGCGTGGAGTGGGGGCACGAGCCCCCTTCGACCAACGTGTGGCCCCGGCCGGGAGGTCGGGGTTGAGCACCCAGCGGTTCGATGCCGGTGGGGCGCGGAGGGTGTATGGCTAGCACAATCCAGTGCGGGCGTCGGACCCGCGAGGACTTCGGCAAGATTCCGTCTATCGTCGAGATCCCCAACCTCATCGAGATCCAGAGGCGGTCGTACGAGCAGTTTCTGCAGAAGGACGTGGCGCCCGAGCGCCGCGAGGAGGCGGGGCTGCAGGCGGTGTTCAAGTCCGTGTTCCCCATCGCGGACTACAATGACAACGCCCTGCTCGAGTTCGACAGCTTTCACTTCGGCGACCCGAAGTACACGGTCGAGGAGTGCCACGACCGCGGGATGACGTTCGCCATCCCGCTCAAGGTGACGCTGCGGCTCGTCGTCTACGACCACGACAAGGAAGCCAAGACCCGGACGATCCGCGAGCAGCGTGGCCAGGAAGTCTACCTGGGCGAGCTGCCGCTGATGACCGACAAGGGGACGTTCATCATCAACGGCACCGAGCGCGTGGTGGTGTCGCAGCTCCAGCGCTCGGCCGGCGTCTTCTTCGACGACGACAAGGGCAAGACCGTCGCGTCGGGCAAGCTCCTGTACTCGGCGCGCGTCATCCCCTATCGCGGGTCGTGGGTCGAGTTCGAGTTCGACGCCAACGACATCCTCTTCGTACGCGTGGACCGGCGCCGGAAGATGCTGGCCACGGCCTTCCTGCGCGCCTTCACCTTCCTCGAGAAGGGTGTCATCATCTCCGACGCCGAGATTCTCGGGCAGTTCTATGACGCCGAGGAAGTGCTGAGCTTCGAGGACCGCAATGCCTGGGTCAAGCTCCACCCCGAGGCTCACAACGGGGTCAAGGTCGCCGACGACGTCAAGCCGCCGCGGCACCGCGACCCGCTGGTCACCGCCGGCAAGGCGCTCAATCCGAAGCTGATCGAGAAGCTGCTCGAGGCGGGCGTGACCAAGATCCCGGTCAAGGCGGACTCCCTCGTGGGCCGGCGCACCGCCGATCGCGTGGTGGACGCCGATACGGGCGAGGTGCTCGTCGAGACCAACCAGGAGCTGACCCAGACGGTCCTGACCCAGCTTATGGCGCGCAAGATCTCGGCGCTGAAGCTCCTGACCATCGTGCCCGGCAAGGCGGACGCGTCGGTCTATGAGACGCTGGCCCGCGACCACTTCAAGAATCCGGACGAAGCGCTGGTCGAGATCTACCGCCGGCTGCGTCCCGGCGATCCGCCCACTGTGGATTCCGCGCGGGCGCTCTTCCGCGGCATGTTCATGGACCCGCGCCGCTACGATCTGGCCCGGGTCGGCCGCTTCATGATCAACAAGAAGCTCGGCATCAACGCCAACCTGAACATCAAGACTCTGCGCGGCGAGGATGTCGTCTCGGTCATCCGCCACCTGCTCATGGTGCGGCTCGGCACCAAGCCGACGGACGACATCGACCATCTCGGCAACCGGCGCGTCCGGTCGGTGGGCGAGCTGCTCGAGAACCAGTTCCGGGTCGGGCTAACGCGCATGGAGCGGGCGGTCAAGGAGCGGATGTCGATCTCCGACATCACCAACCTGATGCCGCACGACCTCATCAACGCCAAGCCCGTCTCCGCGGTGGTGAAGGAGTTCTTCGGGTCGTCGCAGCTGAGCCAGTTCATGGACCAGACCAATCCGCTGGCCGAGCTGACCCACAAGCGGCGCCTCTCCGCCCTGGGGCCGCGGGGCCTCTCGCGCGAGCGGGCCGGCTTCGAGGTGCGCGACGTCCACCCGACGCACTACGGCCGGATCTGCCCGATCGAGACGCCGGAAGGCCCCAACATCGGCCTCATCTCGTCGCTCAGCACCTATGCTCGGATCAACGAGTTCGGCTTCATCGAGACGCCCTACCGCAAGGTCCAGGGCGGCGCGGTGACGGACGAGATCGTGTTCCTCACGGCGCTCGAGGAGGAGCAGTTCGTTATCGCCCAGGCCAATGCCGAGCTCGACGCGCGAAACCGCTTCGTGCGGGATCGCGTCTCGGCCCGGAAGGGCGGCGAGTACAAGATGGTCTCGCCCGAGGAGCTCAACTACATGGACGTGTCGCCGAAGCAGCTGGTGTCGGTGGCGGCGGCCATGGTGCCCTTCCTGGAAAATGACGACGCCAACCGCGCTCTCATGGGCTCCAACATGCAGCGCCAGGCGGTGCCGCTCCTGCAGCCGGAGGCGCCCTACGTCGGCACGGGCATGGAGCACATCGTCGCCCGGGACTCCGGGGCGGTCGTCCTCTCGCGGCGTCCCGGCGTGGTCGAGTACGTCTCGGCGAACCGCATCGTGGTGCGCGCCGAGACGCGATCCAAGAAGACGGACCCGGTCCAGGACCTGCCCCTGGACATCTACAATCTGACGAAGTACCGGCGCTCGAATCAGAATACCTGCATCAACCAGCGGCCCATCGTGAAGAAGGGCGACCGGGTGCACGCCGGCGACGTCATCGCGGACGGGCCCGGCACGGACCAGGGCGAGCTGGCGCTGGGACGCAACGTGCTGGTCGCGTTCATGCCCTGGGGCGGCTACAACTTCGAGGACGCGATCCTCGTCTCCGAGCGGCTCGTCAAGGACGACCGTTATACCTCGATCCATATCGAAGAGTTCGAGGTGCAGGCCCGCGACACCAAGCTGGGCAAGGAAGAGGTCACGCGTGACATCCCGAACGTCTCCGAGGAGGCCCTCAAGGACCTCGACGACTCGGGCATCGTCCGCATCGGCGCCAAGGTCAAGGCCGGCGACATCCTCGTCGGCAAGATCACGCCGAAGGGTGAGACGCAGCTGACTCCCGAGGAGAAGCTCCTGCGGGCGATCTTCGGCGAGAAGGCGGGCGACGTGCGGGACACCTCCCTCACCGTGCCGCCCGGCATCGAAGGCACCGTGGTCGACGTGAAGGTGTTCTCGCGCCGCGGTGTCGACAAGGACGAGCGCGCCAAGTCTATCGAGGAGGAAGAGGTCGCGGGCCTGGAGAAGGACTACCAGGACGAGATCGCCATGGTCGAGATGGAGCGTGACCAGAAGCTCAAGAACATCCTGGTGGGCAAGACGCTGACCCAGGACATGGCCGACCCCATCAAGAAGGACAAGATCGCCAGGAAGGGCGACAAGATCGACCGGGCCGAGCTGGACAACTTCTCGTGGGCCGAGCTGAAGAAGATCAAGATCAAGGAAGACGACGGCCTCGCCAACACCATCAAGCGCATCGAGGAGCTCGCGGACGACCAGATCGCCTTCTTCGACCGCATGCTGGAGGAGCGGGTGGGCCGGCTGCGCCGTGGCGACGACCTGCCGCCGGGTGTGATCAAGATGGTCAAGGTGTACGTGGCGGTGAAGCGCAAGCTCTCTGTCGGCGACAAGATGGCCGGCCGCCACGGCAACAAGGGCGTCGTCTCCCGGGTGCTGCCCGAGGAGGACATGCCGTACCTGCCCGACGGCACCCCCGTGGAGATCGTCCTCAATCCGCTCGGCGTCCCGTCGCGTATGAACGTTGGCCAAATCCTCGAGACGCACCTGGGCTGGGCGGCCAAGGCCCTCGGCGTCTGGGTGGCCAGCCCCGTCTTCGACGGGGCGACCGAGATCGAGATCCGCGAGCATCTGAAGCAGGCCGGCCTGCCCGAATCCGGCAAGACGCGGCTCTTCGACGGGCGCACGGGCAAGCCCTTCCATCAGGAAGTCACCGTCGGACAGATCTACATCCTGAAGCTGGCCCATCTCGTGGACGACAAGATGCATGCCCGGTCCATCGGGCCCTACTCGCTCGTCACGCAGCAGCCGCTGGGGGGCAAAGCCCAGTTCGGCGGTCAGCGCTTCGGCGAGATGGAGGTGTGGGCGCTGGAAGCGTACGGCGCCGCCCACACGCTGCAGGAGATGCTCACCGTCAAGTCGGACGATGTCGAGGGAAGGAACCGGATCTACGAGGCCATCGTGAAGGGAGAGAACTTCCTCGAACCTGGTACGCCGGAGTCCTTCAACGTGCTCGTCAAGGAATTGCAGAGCCTGGCGCTCGACGTGGAGCTCGTCCCCAAGGACGCAAAGAAGCCGGGACAGTCGGGCCAGTAGGGTGCGCCGCTGGACGTCGCGGGGCTTCGGCCCCGCCTTCCGAGGCCAACAGAGTAAAAGGAGATCGCCAGAATGCTGACGGACCGGACATTCGGCAGCCTCGTTCGCGAGGAGAAGCCTGCGCGGGACCTCTGGGGCATCCTCGATCGTCATCCGAAACCTATGACCTTCGGCGCGATCCGGATCAAGCTGGCCGCGCCGCAGAAGATCCGCGACTGGTCGCACGGTGAGGTGAAGAAGCCCGAGACCATCAACTACCGGACGTTCAAGCCCGAGCGGGACGGCCTGTTCTGCGCCCGCATCTTCGGGCCGACCAAGGACTACGAGTGCGCCTGCGGGAAGTACAAGCGGATGAAGTTCGCCGGCGTGATCTGCGACAAGTGCGGCGTCGAGGTGACCCGGGCCCGGGTGCGGCGCGAGCGCATGGGGCATATCGAGCTCGCCTCCCCCGTCTCCCACGTGTGGTTCTTCAAGGGGCTGCCCTCGCGCATCGGTCAGCTCCTCGACATGTCGCTCCGCGAGCTGGAGAAGATCCTCTACTTCGAGGAGTACGTGGTTCTCGATCCCGGCAAGATCCCGGGACTCAAGAAGAAGGACCTCGTCGCGGTGGACAAGACCCGCAAGCTGCAGGAAGAGCACGGCCACGACGCGTTCACGGTGGGGATGGGCGCCGAGGCCATCCGCGAGCTGCTGCGCGCCATGGACATGGACGTGCTCGCGCGCGAGCTGCGCAGCGGCATGGGCGTGGAGACGTCGGCGCAGAAGCGGAAGAAGATCGTCAAGCGCCTCAAGGTGGTGGAAGCCTTCCTCAAGTCCGGCAACCAGCCCGAGTGGATGATCCTCGAGGTGCTGCCGGTCATTCCGCCCGAGCTGCGCCCGCTCGTGCCGCTGGACGGGGGCCGCTTCGCCACCTCGGATCTCAACGACCTCTACCGCCGCGTCATCAACCGGAACAACCGGCTGAAGCGCCTGATGGAGCTGCGGGCGCCCGAGATCATCATCCGGAACGAGAAGCGCATGCTGCAGGAAGCGGTGGACGCGCTGTTCGACAACGGCCGGCGCGGCCGCGTCATCACGGGGCCGAACAACCGGCCGCTGAAGTCGCTGTCCGACACGCTGAAGGGCAAGCAGGGCCGCTTCCGCCAGAACCTTCTCGGCAAGCGCGTGGACTATTCCGGGCGCTCCGTGATCGTGGTGGGGCCGTACCTGAAGCTCCATCAGTGCGGCCTCCCGAAGAAGATGGCCCTCGAGCTCTTCAAGCCCTTCATCCTGCGCAAGCTCGAGGAGCGCGGCATCGCCTCGTCCATCAAGGCAGCGAAGAAGTTCGTCGAGAAGGAGCGGCCCGAGGTGTGGGATATCCTCGAGGAGGTCATCACGGAGCATCCGGTTCTCCTGAACCGCGCCCCGACGCTCCATCGGCTGGGCATCCAGGCCTTCGAGCCCATCCTCGTCGAAGGCAAGGCCATCGAGATCCACCCGTTGGTCTGCACCGCGTTCAACGCGGACTTCGACGGCGACCAGATGGCCGTGCACGTGCCGCTCTCCATGGAAGCGCAGATGGAGGCGCAGGTGCTCATGCTGTCGGCCAATAACATCCTCTCGCCGTCCAACGGCGCGCCGGTCGCCATCCCCACCCAGGACATGGTGTTCGGCATCTACTACCTGTCCAAGGAGCGCGCAGGCGCCAAGGGCGAGGGCCGGCTCTTCGCCGATCCGGAAGAGGCGCGCATCGCCTACGACAACGAGGACGTGGACCTGCAGGCGCGGATCCGCCTGCGCTATAACGGCGCCGTCATCGAGACGACGGTAGGCCGCACCCTGCTCAACGACGTGGTGCCGGAGCCTCTCCGCTTCATCAACAAGGAGCTCAAGAAGAAGGAGATCGGCTCCCTCATCGGCGAGTGCTACAACCGCCTCGGCAACGAGGTGACGGTGGCCTTCCTCGACGACCTCAAGGACATCGGCTTCCGGTACGCGACGCTGTCCGGGCTGTCGATCGGCATCGAGGACATGCACATTCCCTCGTCCAAGGGTGAGCTGATCGAGCGGGCCCGCACGCAGGTCAACGAGGTGGAGCAGCAGTACCAGGACGGCGTCATCACCAACGGCGAGCGGTACAACAAGGTCGTCGACATCTGGGCGCACACCACCGAGCAGATCGCCGACGCCATGTTCCGCGAGCTCGAGGGAGGGGAGCAGGGCGGCGAGTTCAACCCCATCTATATGATGGCCGATTCGGGCGCCCGCGGCTCGAAGCAGCAGATCCGGCAGCTCGCCGGCATGCGCGGTCTCATGGCCAAGCCGTCGGGCGAGATCATCGAGACGCCGATTACGTCGAACTTCCGCGAAGGCCTCACCGTGCTGGAGTACTTTACGTCCACCCACGGCGCCCGGAAGGGCCTGGCCGATACGGCGCTCAAGACGGCGGACTCCGGGTATCTCACCCGCCGGCTCGTCGACGTGTCCCAGGACGTCATCGTCTCCGAGTACGACTGCGGCACCGTGAAGTACATCGACGCCGCGCCCCTTGTCGAGGGCGGCGACATCATCCAGTCGCTCCGCGACCGCGTGCTGGGCCGGGTGGCCGCCGAGGACATCCGCGACCCCTTCACGGGCGAGATCATCGTGCAGGCGGGGACGGAGATCAACGAGGAGCTGGCTCAGAAGATCGAGGACTCGGGTCTCGAGCGGGTGCGTATCCGCTCGGCGCTCACCTGCGAGTCGAAGCGAGGCATCTGCGTCATGTGCTACGGGCGCAACCTCGGTACCGGCCGCCTGGCGGAATTCGGTGAGGCCGTCGGCATCATCGCCGCGCAGTCCATCGGCGAGCCGGGCACCCAGCTCACCATGCGCACGTTCCACATCGGCGGCACCGCGAGCCGCGTGGTCGAGGCGTCCAAGCACGACGCCAAGCACGCGGGCATCGTGAAGTACCACAACATCCGCTCCGTGGTGAATCGCGACGGCGACATCGTCGTGCTCAACCGCAACGGCGAGATCGTGGTGGTCGACGAGCGGGGCCGCGAGAAGGAGCGGTACCCGGTGGTGCCGGGCGCCCGAATCAAGATCAAGGACGAGGGAAAGGTCACCATGGGCAAGCTGCTCGTGGAGTGGGACCCATTCACCACGCCGATCCTGACCGAGGTGAGCGGTACCGTCACCTTCCGCGATATCGTGGACGGCGTCACCATCCGGGAGGAGTTCGACGAGGTCACCGGCCTCGCGCGGCGCGTGATCATCGAGGACCAGGAAGGCAAGCTCCAGCCGCGCGTGTCCGTCAAGGCGCCGGCAGGCGGCGGCGACCATTCGCCCGATGCCGAGTCGGCCGGTGAGACGCGCGGACGCTACATGCTGCCGGTGGGCGCCCACCTCCTCGTGCCGGACGGCGCCGAGGTGCACCAGGGCGACATCATCTCGAAGATCCCGCGCGAGACGACCAAGACCAAGGACATCACTGGCGGTCTGCCGCGGGTGGCCGAGCTCTTCGAGGCGCGCAAGCCGAAGGAGCAGGCGGTCATCACCGAGATCGACGGCACCGTCGAGTTCGCCGGTTTCGTCAAGGGCATGCGCAAGATCGTCATCCGCGCCGACGACGGAGAGACCAAGGAGTACCTGATCCCGCGCGGCAAGCACATCTCGGTTCACGAAGGCGACCGGGTGAAGGCGGGCGAGGCGCTGATGGACGGCTCACCGAATCCGCACGACTACCTGGCCGTCCTCGGTGATCGCGAGCTCCAGCGCTATCTCGTGAACGAGGTGCAGGAGGTCTATCGCCTGCAGGGCGTGACCATCAACGACAAGCACATCGAGATCATCGTGCGCCAGATGCTGCGGCGCGTCCGCATCGAAGAGGTCGGCGGCACCGACTTCGTGGTGGGCGAGCTCGTGGACAAGTTCGTCTTCCAGGAGGAGAACGACAGGGCCACGGCCGCGGGCAAGCCGCCGGCGACCGCCAAGCCTGTCCTGTTGGGCATCACCAAGGCATCACTGTCGACCGACAGCTTCATCTCGGCGGCATCCTTCCAGGAGACCACGCGGGTGCTGACGGAGGCCGCCATCAGCGGCAAGACCGACGATCTGCGCGGTCTGAAGGAAAACGTGATCGTCGGCCGGCTCATCCCGGCCGGCACGGGGCTCGGGCACTATACGCGGGCTGAGGTGCTGAGCCAGGGTGGCGAGGAAGTCGCCGTAGCTGTCGAGGAGGTCCCGGCCGAGGAGATCGTCGATTCCGCGGACGGGGAGGACGGCGATGAAATCGCCCAAGCGGGCTAAAGGGGACGGTGGCGGGGAGCGTCAGCTACTTGACAAGAGGGCCTATTTCAGGTAGAAAGTTAGAGTTTTGGCCCTAGTGACCGGGGCTTAGGCTATCCGGGGGGCGTTCGAAGCCAACAGGGGAGATATGCCGACAATCAATCAGTTGGTGAGGCAGGGTCGCGAGGCGGTGCGCAAGAAGTCCAAGACGCCCGCCATGGAGGCCTGCCCGCAGAAGCGCGGAGTGTGCATTCGCGTGTACACCACCACGCCCAAGAAGCCGAACTCCGCCCTGCGGAAGGTCGCCCGCGTGCGGCTGACCAATGGCCTCGAGGTCACGTCGTATATTCCGGGCGTCGGTCACAACCTTCAAGAACACTCGATCGTCCTGATCAGGGGCGGCCGCGTGAAGGACCTTCCGGGTATCCGGTACCACATCATCCGCGGCTCGCTCGACACGGCGGGTGTCGCAGGCCGGAAGCAGAGCCGCTCGAAGTATGGCGCCAAGCAGCCCAAGGGCGGAGGCGCGGCCTAAATGCGCAGGGCAGGGGCGGCGCGACGCGAGATCCTGCCGGATCCCAAGTACGGGAGCCGGATCGTGGCGAAGTTCGTCAACATGATGATGTACGGCGGCAAGAAGAGCACGGCCGAGAGGATCATGTACGAGGCCATGGGCGCCATGGAGGACCGGGCGAAGCAGGACGCGCTCAAGCTCTTCAAGGCGGCCGTGGACAATTGCAAGCCGGCGGTCGAGGTCAAGTCGCGGCGCGTCGGCGGCTCGACCTACCAGGTGCCTGTCGAGGTGCGGCCCGATCGGCGCACCGCGCTCAGCATGCGCTGGCTCATCGGTGCCGCGCGACGTCGCGCGGAGAAGAGCATGTCGGAGCGGCTGGCCGGCGAGCTCCTCGATGCCGCGAACAACCGCGGGACCGCCGTCAAGAAGCGGGAAGACACTCACAAGATGGCCGAGGCCAACAAGGCGTTCGCGCACTATCGCTGGTAGTTACCGAGATTCGAAGAGGGGGGCCGAAGCCTCGACCCCCCTCTTCTCTTGAGTAGCACCGAGCAGAGGGGAAGGAAGAGTCGTGGAAGCGCAGTACCCGCTGGAGCGGACCAGGAATATCGGCATCATGGCGCACATCGATGCCGGAAAGACCACCACCACGGAGCGCGTGCTCTATTACACCGGCCGGTCCTACAAGATCGGTGAGGTGCACGAGGGCACGGCGACCATGGACTGGATGGTCCAGGAGCAGGAGCGCGGCATCACCATCACCTCCGCCGCCACCACCTCCTTCTGGCGCGACTGCCGCATCAACATCATCGACACGCCCGGCCACGTGGACTTCACCATGGAGGTCGAGCGCTCGCTCCGCGTGCTCGACGGCGCGATCGCCATCCTCGATGCCGTCTCGGGCGTCGAGCCCCAGACCGAGACCGTGTGGCGGCAGGCGGACAAGTACAAGGTCCCGCGCATCGTTTACGTGAACAAGATGGACCGTGTGGGCGCCGACTACTACCGCTGTCTCGCCATGCTCAAGGACCGCCTGGGCGCTCACGCGGTGCCCATCCAGATTCCGCTCGGGCGCGAGGACCAGTTCAAAGGTGTGATCAACCTGATCGAGCAGGTCGCCTATGTCTGGTCAGACACCGAGGACCTCGGGCAGAGTTTCGAGACCGTGGAGATTCCCGCCGAGTTCAGGGCCCAGGCCGCGGAGTATCGCGAGAAGATGATCGAGGGGTTGGCCGAGGTCGACGATCACCTGATGGAGAAGTACCTGAGCGGAGAGAAGGTCACGCCGGAGGAGATCAAGGCTTCATTGCGGGCCGGCACGAACACGATGAAGCTCTTCCCCATCATCTGCGGCGCGTCGTTCAAGAACAAGGGCGTGCAGCCCATGCTGGACGCCGTCGTCGACTACTTGCCGTCGCCGCTCGACGTGCCGCCGATCTCCGCCATAAACCCGGAGACCCAGGAGCACGAGACGCGCGAGCCCGATGCCAAGGCCCCGTTCTCGGCACTGGCCTTCAAGATCATGAACGATCCCTTCGTGGGCCAGCTCACCTTCGTGCGGGTCTACTCCGGTACCCTCAGCTCTGGCACCGGCGTCTACAACTCCACACGCGACAAGAAGGAGCGCATCGGGCGCCTCGTCCGCATGCACGCCAACAAGCGCGAAGAGATCGAGTCGATCTCGGCGGGGGACATCGCGGCCGTGGTTGGGCTCAAGGACACGCGCACGGGCGACACGCTGTGCGACCCCAACAAGCCCATCGTCCTCGAGTCCATGGACTTCCCGGCGCCGGTCATCGCGGTGGCCATCGAGCCCAAGACCAAGGCCGACGAAGAGAAGCTCGGTCAGTCGCTGGCCCGGCTCGCCATGGAAGACCCGACCTTCAAGGTCAACGTCGATCCCGAGACCAACCAGACGCTCATCCACGGGATGGGCGAGCTGCATCTCGAGATCATCGTCGACCGGCTCCTCCGCGAGTTCAAGGTCGAGGCCAATGTCGGCAAGCCGCAGGTCGCCTACCGCGAAACCATCCGCCAGAAGGCGGAGGCGCAGGGGCGCTTCGTCCGGCAGACGGGCGGCCGCGGACAGTACGGCGACGTCTGGCTCGAGATCGAGCCGTCCGAGCCCGGCGCGGGCGTGATCTTCGAGAACAAGCTGAAGGGACCCGCCATTCCGCGCGAGTACGTGCCCGCGGTCGAGAAGGGCATCAAGGAAGCGGCCGAGACCGGCGTGCTCGCCGGCTACCCCGTGGTCGACGTCCACGTGTCGCTCACCGACGGCAGCTACCACGACGTGGACTCGAGCGAGATGGCCTTCAAGATCGCCGCCTCCATGGGCTTCAAGGAAGTGTGCCGCAAAGCCAAGCCCGTGCTGCTCGAGCCCGTGATGGACGTCGAGGTGGTGGTGCCCTCGGAGTATCAGGGCGCGGTGGTCGGCGATCTGAATAGCCGCCGCGGCCGCGTCGTGAGCATGGACAGCCGCGGCAACGCCCAGGTCATCCGCTCCTTCGTCCCGCTCGGCCAGATGTTCGGATACGCCACCGATGTCCGCTCCATGACCCAGGGGCGGGCCACTTACACGATGCAGTTCGCCCGGTACGAGGAAGTGCCCCGGAACATCGCCGAAGAGATCATGGCGAAGGCCGCCGGCAAGGGCACTCCTCGAACGGGCTCCCGCTAGCCCGCCACAGGAGAGACGACAGTCATGGCCAAGGCAAAATTCGATCGGTCGAAGCCGCACGTGAACATAGGGACGATTGGGCACATCGACCACGGGAAGACGACGCTGACGTCGGCGATCACGAAGGTGCTGCACACGAAGTACAG
>Ga0335070_10005346_pt1 | contig 15077 bp, 15 predicted proteins | sample Lox_Sample_13_FD_206722 | JGI IMG/M metagenome (GOLD analysis project Ga0335070, IMG submission 206722) | Soil microbial communities from Loxahatchee National Wildlife Refuge, Florida, United States - Lox_Sample_1.3 | ecosystem: Environmental > Terrestrial > Soil > Wetlands | place: USA... | reverse complement strand
AAGGATCCCGATCAACTCGACGCCACGCCGCGCGAGGTCGTGGCCTGGTCGGAGACCTATCGCGCCGGATTCCATGTCGCGCCGCATCGTCACCGCCGTGCGCAGCTTCTCTATGCGGCCGCGGGCGTGATGCGGGTGACGACGCCCGAAGGCAGCTGGATCGTTCCACCGCACCGCGCCGTCTGGGTTCCGCCGGCCACCCCTCATTCGATCCGCATGTCGCATGCCGTCTCGATGCGCACGCTCTTCATCGAGCCCGCGGCCGCGCGGCGCTTGCCGGCGCAATGCTGCGTCGCGTCGGTCTCGCCGCTGCTGCGCGAGCTCATCCTACGCGCGATGGAGCTGCCCTTGCTTTACGACCGCGAGGGGCCGGACGGGCGGTTGATCCGCCTCATCCTCGACGAGATCCGGGTGTTGCCGGTCCTGCCCTTGCATCTGCCGGTGCCGAACGAGCCGCGGCTGGCGAAAATATGCGGGGCGCTCCTCGATCATCCGGGGGACCGGCGCGAGATCGAGGCCTAGGGACGGATCGTGGGTGCCAGCGGGCGCACCTTGGCACGGCTGTTCCGGCGCGAGATTGGCATGACCTTCGGCGCCTGGCGCCAGCAGGCGCGATTGATCGAGGCCCTGGCCCGGCTCGGCACGGGCGAACCCGTCACCCATGTGGCGCTCGATCTGGGCTATGAAAGCCCCAGCGCCTTCACCGCCATGTTCCGGCGTAGCCTGGGCGTGACGCCGAGCCGCTATTTCGATGCGCCGACAGCCAGGATGAATCCGCCCGTATGATCCCCTTGCCGATCGACGCCGCGCTGCCGGCGCTCAAGGAAACGCTGGCGCGATCGCCCAACGCGGTGCTGATGGCGCCACCCGGCGCCGGCAAGACCACGCGCGTGCCGCCGGCGCTGCTCGACCAGCCATGGGTCGGCGGCCGCAAGATCCTGGTGCTGGAGCCGCGCCGTCTGGCGGCGCGCGCCGCCGCGCACCGGATCGCGCAGGAGCGCGGCGAGGCGATCGGGGGAACGGTCGGGTTTCGGGTGCGGCTCCAATCGGAAGTGGGCCCGCGCACGCGCATCGAGTTCCTGACCGAGGGCCTGTTCACGCGGCGCATCCTGGCCGATCCCGGTCTCGAGGACGTGGCCGCGGTGCTGTTCGACGAGTTTCATGAGCGCAGCCTCGACGCCGATCTCGGCATGGCGCTGGCGCTCGATGTGCAGCGCGTCCTGCGCGAGGATTTGCGGATTCTCGCCATGTCGGCGACGCTCGACGGGGCCAGGGTCGCGACGCTCCTGGGCGATGGGAAGTCCGACGCCCCCTTGATCCAAAGCGAGGGGCGCCTCTTCGAGATCGAGACGCGCTACCGTGGCCGCGAGCCACGCCAGCCGATCGAGCCGCAGGTAGCGGATACCGTGCTCAAGGCGCTCGACGCCGAGCGCGGCGGCATCCTGGTTTTCCTGCCGGGGGCCCGCGAGATCCGGCGCGTCGAGCGGCTGCTGGCCGAGCGCATCGCCGATCCGGACGTGATCCTAGCGCCGCTCTATGGCGCGATGGAGGGCGGCGAGCAGGACCGCGCCATCGCGCCGGCGCCCCGCGGCAAGCGCAAGATCGTGCTCGCCACCTCGATCGCCGAGACCAGCCTCACCATCGACGGCGTGCGGGTGGTGGTGGATTCGGGCCTCGCCCGCGTGCCGCGATACGATCCGGCCAAGGGCATGACCGAGCTCGCCACGGTCCGGGTCTCGCGCGCCTCGGCCGACCAGCGCCGCGGCCGCGCGGGCCGAACCGAACCCGGCATCTGCTATCGCCTCTGGGACGAGGCCGAGACGCGGGCGCTCGAGCCCTTCGCGCGGCCTGAGATTCTCGAAACCGATCTGGCATCGCTGGCGCTGACGCTGGCGGAATGGGGGACGGCCGACCCCGCCGATCTCGCCTGGCTCGATCCGCCGCCCAAGGCCGGCTTCGCCGCGGCGCGCGAGCTCTTGAACGGGCTCGATGCGCTGGATGCGCAGGGGCGGATCACGGCCCATGGTGAGGCGCTTGCGCGCCTGCCCCTGGCCCCGCGCCTCGCCCATATGGTGCGTACGGCCGCGGAGCAGGGCGAGGGCGCGCTCGGCGCCGAGATCGCGCTGCTGCTGACCGAGCGGGGTTTGGGTGGCAATGACAGCGATCTGCGCCATCGCCTGTCGCTCTTCGCCAAGGATCAGAGTTCGCGCGCACGCGATGCGCGCCGCCTGGCGGAGAGCTGGCGGCGCCTCGCGTCGCCCGAGGCGGCGCGCCTTGCCATGGAGCGCCCGCGCGATCCTGCCCGCACGGGTGCCTTGCTGGCGCTGGCCTACCCCGATCGCGTGGCCCAGGCGCGGGCCCACAAGCGCGGCGAGTATCTCCTGGCCAATGGCCGCGGCGGCCGGCTCGAGCTTACGGATTCGCTGGCGAACGAGCCCTATCTTGCCGTCGCCGAGATCGCCGGCGAGGCGGCCTCGGCGCGGATCCTGCTGGCGGCGCCGATCTCGGAGATTGAGATCGAGCGCGATTTCGCCGAGCACATCGAGACCCGCGAGGAGATCCAGTTCGATTCCGCGGCGCGCAGCGTGAAGGCGCGCAAGCTGCGCCGCTTCGGCCAGATCATACTCGATGAAGCGCGGCTCGACCGGCCGGATGCCGAGGCCGTGGCGAAGACCTTGATCGAGGGATTGCGCGGGTTGGGGATCGGCGCGCTGCCTTGGAGCGACGCTCACCGGCAATGGCGCGCGCGCGTCGCCTTCGTGGCCGCGCAGGATCGCGACATTGCCGGAACCGAGGCTTGGCCCGATGTGAGCGACGCGGCTCTGCAAGCGCGCTTCGGGGATTGGCTCGGTCCCTTTCTCGCCGGCCGGCGCAGTCTGGATGAGATCGACGCCGCTCTCTTGAGCCACGCGCTGGAAACGATGCTGACGCCCGACCAGCAGCGCCGCTTGAAGCGCATGGCGCCGACCCACCTTCTGCTGCCGACCGGGCGCGAGGCGTCGATCGACTACGGCGCCGAGGGCGGGCCGACGCTGTCGGTCAAGCTGCAGGAGCTGTTTGGCCTGGCGCAGCATCCGAGCTTGGCCGAGGGGCGCGCGCCGATCACCTTGGCGCTGCTCTCGCCGGCGGGCCGGCCGGTCCAGGTGACGCGCGACCTGCCGGGCTTCTGGCGTGGTTCCTACAAGGCCGTGCGCGCGGAGATGCGTGGGCGCTACCCCAAGCATCCCTGGCCCGACGACCCGCTGAGTGCCGCACCGACCGCCCGCGCCAAACGCCCCGGGAGCTCGTCATAAATTGCAATGAAGGCAATCGCTTAAAAGCCTATTTGCAAATCGTTATCATTTGCAATAGTGTCCTCCCCAAGATCTCAACCGGCAATGAGGACCGACGAGCTTGGGAGCAATGACGGAGAAGCCGGCCGGCGATGGGGAATTCGCCGGCGGACCCACCCTGCTGGCGGAGCTGGAGCTGCCCGAACGTCTCGTGGTCTGGGCCTTCCGCTGCTGGATCGCGCCCTCATCGCTCAAATCCTATGTCCATCGCGAGTTCGAGCGCCGTTTCGGCAGCCGAGACTCCGAGCGCGCGGTCCGCGAATTCGCGCGTTTCGTCGAGACGCTGCATGGCGAGGCGCGCCGCCTGCTGCATTTCCTTCATCCTTGCTGCCCCTGCGTCGGGTGCGACGAGATGGTGATATTGGCGCTGCTGGCCTCGGCCCAGGCGGCCGATAACGAAGCCGTGCACGCCGCGGCCCATGCGCTCACCGGCGCGAGCCGCATCGTCCCCTTGCTCTCGGTCTCGCGCGCCCTCGCCGCGCGCCTGGCGGACAACGATCTCTTCCTGCCGCCACGCCAAGCCGGCAGGCTCGCGGTCATGGCCGTGAACGACAATGCCCGGCGACCTTGGCTGCAATGATGGGATTCCCATAGGCGAAGGCGCCGAAACGGAGCCCGGAAGCGGGTCCGGCATGGGCGGCAGAATCGCTCGACCGTTTCCCGCTATTGATCCCGAGCCGACGGACGCCGCAGCCTGGCTCGCCGGCTGGCTCATTCCCCTCGCCTGAGGCGGCGGCACGCCGCTCGTCAAGTACCGGTCGGCGACAGAGGGCGGGACTGGCGATGGGCCGTGTCGAGGGTCGCGAGAAAGCGGCCCGCCCACCAGGCCGCACCGTCCGCCTTGAGCTGCTGCATCATCGCCTGCCAGCGCGCATGGCGCTCCTCGAACGGCATGATCAGGGCCTTGTGCATCGCGTCGGCCATGGAATCGGCGTCGAAGGGATTGACCAGCAGCGCCGCCGTCAGGGTCTCGGCGGCACCGGCGAAGCGCGACAGGATCAGCACGCCCGGATCCTGCGGCAGCTGGGCCGCCACATATTCCTTGGCGACGAGATTCATCCCGTCGCGCAGCGGCGTGACCAGCCCGATCCGGCTCAAGCGATAGAAGCCCGCCAGGACCGGCCGCGTCAGGGCCTGGTTGAGATAGCGCAGCGGCTGCCAGTCGAACTCGGCATGCTTGCCGTTGATGCGCCCCGCGATCTGCTCGAGCTCGCGGCGCAAGCTGCGGTAGGTTGCGATCTCGCCGCGCGAATGCGGCGCGATCTGCAGGAACGTGACCTTGGACTTGTGCTCGGGCCAGCGTTCCAGCAGTTGGCCATAGGCATGAAAGCGGTTGGGCAGGCCCTTGCTGAAATCGAGCCGGTCGACCCCGATCGCGAGCTGCCGGCCCGCCAGGCTCTCCTTGAGGCGGATCGTCTCCTCCGCGCCGTCGGCCTCCGCAGCCAGCTCGGCGAAGGCCGGCGCATCGATCCCGACGCCGAATACATCGGCGCGGCTGCTGTGCCCGAAGGCCTCGAACCGGCCGTCGGCCTGGACCCGTCCGCCGAGATTCCGCGTCACGAAATCGAAGAAACTGCGCCGGTCCCGCTCGGTCTGCAGCCCGATCAGGTCGTAGCCCATGAAGCTCTCGCCCAGGCTGTTATGGGCCGGCAGCGCTTCGAACAGATCGGCCGGCGGGAACGGGGTATGGAGGAAGAAGCCGATCGGATTGCCGACACCGAGCTTGCGCAGCTCGGCGCCCATCGGGATCAGGTGATAGTCATGAACCCAGACCCGGTCCCAGGGGCGCAGCAGCGGCTTCAACGCCGCCGCCATCGCCCGGTTCACCGCCATATAGCCGTGATAATGCCCGCGATGGAAATCCAGGAGGCCAAGGCGGTAATGCAGCAGCGGCCAGAGGCAGGCATTGGCGAAGCCGTTATAGTAGCGCTCATAGTCCTCACGACCGAGGTCCATGACCGCGAAGGTCATGCGGCCCGATCGCATGAAGCGCAACTCGCCGCTGGTCGCCTCGGCGGTCTCGCCGCTCCAGCCGAACCAGAGCCCCTCCGCCTTGCCGAAGACATCGCGCAGCGCGACCGCAAGGCCGCCGGCCTGGGCACCGCGTTGCCGCGGCAGGGGAACGCGATTGGAGACGATTACGAGCCGTTCCAAAATCCCTCCTCCCAGCTCTTGCTGAGCCGCATGCAGGCGCCAATCAGCCCCACCATCGAGTAGGTCTGCGGCATGTTGCCCCAAAGCTCGCCGGTCGCATGCGCGACGTCCTCCGAGAGGAAACCCGACTGGTTGCGGCTGGCGAGCAGGCTTTCGAGGATCTCGCGCGCTTCCTCCTTGCGTCCGACCATGCCGAGCGCGTTGACGTACCAGAAGCTGCAGACGGTGAAGGCGCTTTCCGGTGCGCCGAAATCGTCCGGCGCGACATAGCGCATCATGTGGGACCCTCGCCGGAGCTGTTTCTCGATCACGTCGAAGGTCGAGAGGAAGCGCGGATCGGTCGGTGCGACGAAGCCGAGCTCGGGCCAGAGCAGCAGGCTGGCATCGATCTCGTTGCCGTCGAAGGCGCTGACGAAACAATTGAGCTTCGGATTCCAGGCGCGCTCGAGGATCTGCGTCCGGAGGCCGTCGGCGGTCTGCCGCCAATGATCCGCCTTCTCGGCAAAACCCAACCTGCTCGCGATTTGGGCGAGGTGGTGGCAGCCCGCCCAGCTGGTGACGGCGGAGTAGCTGTGGACCGCCTGACGGCCCCGATACTCCCAAGGTCCGGCGTCGGGCTGGAGGCCCAGCGTCGCCGCGGCCGTCCCGACCTGTTCGAGCCGTTCGAACAGGGCGGCGTCCCCGCGGTTGGGCAGGCGCTCGTCGAAGAACATCTGCGCCGCCGCCATGATCACGCTGCCGTAGGAATCATTCTGGGTCTGCAGCGCCGCCGCGTTGCCTACCCTGACCGGACCCATGCCGCGATAGCCGGCCAGGGTTGGGACGGTGACTTCCTCGACGGGGCTGGAGGGCACGATCGGATAGAGCGGCTTCAGGGACGGCGTCGGCTCGATCGCCAGGAGGTTGGCGATATAGCGGATGAAGTCCTCCATCGTCCGCGTCGCGCCCAACCGGTTGAAGGCGCGTACCACGAAATAGGCGTCGCGCAGCCAGCAGAAGCGGTAGTCCCAGTTGCGATTGCTATGGGGCGCCTCGGGGATCGAGGTGGTGAGCGCCGCGACGACAGCGCCCGTCTCCTCATAGGCGCAGAGCTTGAGCGCGAGGGCCGCGCGCAGAACCGGGCCCTGCCATTCGAAGGGCACGTTGAGGTAGCGCGCCCAGTCCTGCCAGTAATCGAGCGTCTCCTCGTAGTGATGGCGGGCGAGACTGGGCAGCGAATCGGCGATGACTTCGTCGCCACCGAGGATCATCGTGATCGGCGTCTGCAGCACGAATGGCGATTCGTCGGCGATATAGGCGAGCGCCGCGTCGGTCGTCAGCCGCAGCACGAAATCCGGCCCGATATAGCGGATCGAGTTGCTGCCGGCCATCTGCTGCGGGGCCACGGCGCCATAGCGGAAGTGCGGGCGCGTGCGCACGCGCACCACGCTGTGACCCCGCACCGGCTCGATCCGCCGGATGAGCTGCGCCGGGCGGAAGATCCGGCCATAATGCTTGAAACGCGGCGCGAAATCGGTGACGCGGATCTCGTCGCCCTCCTGATTGACGAGATGCGTCACCAGGATCGCGGCATTGCCGATGTAGTGCTGACGCGATTCGACCGTGCCACGAAGCTCCACGTCCCAGAATCCCGCCTGGGGATCGTTGCCGTTGAGGAGCGCGCTGAAGATCGGATCGCCGTCGAGACGGGGATAGCAGTGCCACACATGGCGTCCCCGCCGGTCGATGAGCGAGGCGACGATGCAGTTGCCGATCGCGGCCAGGTCGAGGCTTGCCTCCATCGCGCCGTCGGTTTTCGTCATCTTGGCCTCATTGCGCCGCCTCCGAATCGCGACCGAGGCGAATGGCGAGCTCGCGCAGCCAGGCACGGGTCGCAGCCGGAGAGGGTAGGAATCCATCGGCCAGGAGATCGCGCTTGTCGCCGACCCGGATGGCGCAGCCGCCATGGGCGCGCGACGCGGCCATTCCGGCGCGATCGGTCTCGTCGTCGCCGATGAAGATCGGAACCCGACCCTTGAACGGCGCTACTGTCATGAGCGCCCGAACCACGTCGCCCTTGTCGAAGCCCTTCGGCTTGATCTCGAAAACGCATTTGCCTTCGAGAAGTTCCAGCGCCTCGGTCTCGGTAAACAGGATCCGGTGGAGGATCGTCTTGAGTTCGAAGGAGACCGAAGGGTTCTGGCGGTAATGGATGGCGATCGAGCGACCTTTGTCCTCGAGCAGCAGGCCGGGCCAACTCGGCAGGATCGTTTCGAGGCGCGGGCGCAGTCGGTTGAGTGCCGCGACGAATGTCAGCCCCTGGCGCGGCTGGCGCGCGGGTCCCCGCATCTCGCCGCCATGCTGCGCGCCCACGACGAAACGCCTGGCGGCAAAGAGGCGGTCCACGTCGGTGAGGCTGCGTCCGGTGACCAATGCCAGCGCCCCGCCGAGCCTCGATTCCAGGACGCCCAGCACGCCGGGCAGCATGTCGGGAACCTGGACCGCTTGCGGCGTCGCCGCCAGATCGACCAGCGTGCCGTCGATATCGAGGAACAGCGCCAGGCGCTGTCGCAGGTCGCCCGCTTCCAGACGGTTCAATCGCACCGCCGGCGAGCCGGGCTGAAGTTCCAAGGGGGGCAAAGCCTGTTGCATCGGCCGAATCGCTGCGCTTCCTTCTGCCGTCGCTGATGGAGAAAGCCGCTCGGACGTCGTGATCAAGGTATGATCCGGGGCGTCTCGGAGGCGGGCGTTTCGGGATGACCCTACCCAAACGGCATAGGCGGGGTCTGTCAACCCTTGATCGACCGGCGGACCGGCGCTAGCCGCCGCGAAACCGCATGTTTGATTGCGCAATTTGCGATGCGTCGCCGCGAAACCGCGCTTGGCGCTGCAGGGGCCGCGTTCTACCGTGTGGCCCGTCGGCGCCCGTCATCGCAAGTGCGCCGCGTGGCAGACGCGATCAGGAGGGCGAGATCCGATGGCCCAGCATGGATACCAGACCGGCCGGCTCAACCTGCCCTTCGTTGGGCATTGCACCTTCGCCAAGCAGCCGATCTGTCTCGATCTCGACAAGATCGATGCGGAGGTGGCGGTGCTGGGCGTGCCCTTCGACATGGGAACGCAGTATCGCGCGGGCGCGCGTTTCGGGCCTCGTGGCATTCGCGAGGCATCGACGCTCTTCTGTTTCGGCCATGCCGGCGCCTATGACCATGAGGACGATGTCGTCTATCTGCCCACCGACAAGGTCAGGATCGTCGATGTCGGCGACGTGGACATGGTCCACACCGATACCATGGCTTGCCACCGCAACACCGAGGCGGCGGTGCGCCAGATCCTCCAGGCCGGCGCCATGCCGCTCAGCCTCGGCGGCGACCATGCGGTCCATGCGCCCATCATCGCGGCCTTCTCCGAGGAGAAGCCGGTCCATATCGTGCATTTCGATGCGCATCTCGACTTCGTCGACGAGCGCCATGGCGTGCGCTACGGCCATGGCAATCCGCTGCGCCGCGCCTCCGAGATGAAGCATGTGCAGGGCATGACGCAGCTCGGGATCCGCAACGTCTCCTCCTCGAACCGCGAGGATTACGAGGCGGCACGGCGCGCGGGCTCGGCGATCCTGTCGGTGCGCGACGTGCGCCGTCTCGGCACCGCCGGCACGCTGGCGAAGATCCCGGCGGGGCAGCGCTATTACGTCACCATCGACATCGACGGATTCGATCCGTCGATAGCGCCGGGAACCGGCACGCCCAGCCACGGCGGATTTCTCTATTACGAGGTGCTCGAGATCCTCCAGGGCCTGGCGCGGCAGGGCGACGTGGTCGGGATCGATCTGGTCGAGGTCGCGCCGCATTACGATCCGACCGGCATCACCTGCTTCCTAGCCGCGCAGATCCTGATGAACTTCCTGGGCTTCATCTTCCAGGCGCGCCACGAGCGGCGCGTGACGGCATGAAGCCGGTCGCGATCGGCGCGCGCGGCATCTATCGGATCGAGCCGACGGCGGCACACACCGCGTCGGCTATCGGCAATGAAGGTGTCCATGTGGTCTCGACGCCGGCCTTGATCGGCTTCCTCGAGGATGCCAGCCATCGCGCGATCATCGATTGCTACGAGCCGGGCGAGGTCAGCGTCGGCACCAAGGTGGATGTCGAGCATCTCGCGGCGGCTCCCCTGGGCCAGCCGATCGAGGCCACGGCCGAGGTCGTGGTGGTCCAGGGCCGGCGGGTCGACTTCAAGGTCGAGGCCCGCCAGGCAGGGCGCCTGATCATGCACGGGCGCCACCAGCGGGCCGTGGTCGATCTGGCCCGGTTCCTGGCGGCGGAAGGCAAGCCCCGCTAGCATTAAAATTTTTTGCGAATCATTCACAACAACGGGAACTATATACCATTGTGACCCGCTATAATTTGCGGTATATGACAAGTCGCAGGCCATACCGGCAGTGGCCGCACCAGCGTCGTGAGACGCCGGCAATCCGAAGAAGGAGCCTGCCGATGAATAGTTCCTAGCGCCCACAGAAGCGGGCGACGACGACCGGCATCGCCGCCGCTCCTGCGTTCCACCCATCAGTTAATGCGCTCGCTGGCCCAAGGCCTAGCAGCTCACTGGCTGGCGCGCGCCGAACGACAGGAGAATCAATCCATGGTCTGGATTGATGCGTATTACCGCATTCGATTCGGAAAGCTCGAACAAGTCCGGGGCCATTGGAGATGGATCCCGGATCGAGGCCTAACGCCCGCGCCTGTTGCGATGGTCTCGTAGCGAGACGAGGTTCTCAGGCTTGGGGCCGCCGGGCTTGCCCTTCTTGCCGCCCGGCGGCTTCCGCTTCTTGGCACGCTTGATGTTGGCATGCATCTCATCAGGTTTGACGTGGGCGAATCGCTCCAGCGCCTCGGAGAATGGCATGTCCAGCTTCATCTTGTCGTCGTATCGTCGCTTGGGCATCGAGCTATTCTAGCGAGGCAACACAATGGAGGAAACTATGCAACTGGGAGACCTTCCGGAATCCGCGCTTGTGAAAGGATCAGCCAATTGCGTTGTTGAGTCCTATTGCTTGCTCATCGATGAATCTGGAAAGGCGGTCATTTGGAAGCTTCGATTTCGCAACGGTCGCGTCGAGACGTACTTTCTTGCGCCAGCCGTCGCCGTGCATTTCGCAAAATGCGCCGCCGACGCCGCGGGCCGATACGGATGGCCGGCCTCTGAGAACTGGCCGGAAAACCAGCCGGAGATCACCGGACAGGATATGGACTTTTTGAATTGTAGATTCCCTATGGCCGTTGGGATGAGGGTGCTGGCATACCAAGACGCGCTGGTGGCGGCGCTTCTACTCGGAAAAGACCTTGTGCAAGCAATTCGTCTGACTCCAGAGCATGCAACGCAAATCGGGGGCATGCACCGGGAAGCAATTCAAAGTGGCATTCTGCGAGACATCGCTGCCGAAAATCCGCCGACTGGCAGCAAGAACTGACATTTCGGATGCATCCATAGATAACTGGCTTCATGGCTGCTCCGCCTGCGTCTATGCCTTCGCGATCAATTCCTGATAGGTCAGGCGCCCATCGGTCCGCGCCAGAAACTCATTGACCCGCTTCGCCTCTTCGGAAGCGCGGCGGTTGTAGCGCCATACGACCTCATCGACGTAGCGCCCAAGATGCTTGGCGCTGACCCAGTGATGAATGCCGATGATCTGACGCTTGAGAAGCGACCATACGCCCTCGATCCCGTTCACATGGGCGAAGTAGTGCTTCACGTATTCGCCCGAACTGTGGTTGACCGAGTAACGGTTGAAACGCTTTTCGATGGCCTTGTAGCCGGGCCACTCGTCCGTCATGACGTGCGCCGCCGGATCGACATTCGCGATCACTTCCCGCTTGGCGTCGCGCAGGCTTTCGAGAGTCTTGGCGCGCAGCTCGCCGCCGCGCTCCAGCATGCCGAACACGATGACCTTGTCGTCCTTGCCGCGCTTGTGGGCGTGCTTGTTCTTGTCCTTGCCGCCGACGAACGTTTCGTCGATCTCGACCTCACCCCGCAGCGGACGGTTGAACGAGCGCGTCCGCGCGGCATGGCGAAGCCGATGCAGCATGAACCATGCCGTCTTCTGTGTGACATCGATATCGCGCGCAAGCTGCGTACTCGCGATGCCCTTGCGATGCGAGGTAATCAACCAGATCGCCGCCAGCCATTTCCGCAGCGGGATTTTGGAATCCTCGAAGATGGTCCCGACTCGGATCGAGAATCGTGCCCTGCAGGCCGCGCACTTCCATGTGCGCCCATTGGAGAAGCCGTAGACCTTCTTGTGACCACAGTATGCGCAGAACTCGCCGCGGGCCCAGCGGATCGCCTTGAAATAATTAACGGCAGCATCCTCGTCCGGGATCGCGTCGAATAGCTCGATCAGGCTGGAAAATTCGGCTGGCATCGGCTTCTCCCGTTCTCTTGGGAGAATATTAGGTGTTTGGAGGACCCAATGTCAAGGGTCATAATTGTATATATTTCCCACAACAACGCTTGACGTCCGCTGCTTCCGGCCTCAGCTTGTATGCAAATGGTTCTTAATTGCACATCCGGGACAGCGAAAATGACCCAGGGAAGCCGCCCCAAGTTGATCGCCAAGTCGCTGATCTTTCTGGTCCTTCTGGCGCTGGCCGGGATCGGAATCGCGGCCGGCGCTGAACGCTCCGGCGCTCATACGGCAACGGTCCGGACGGCCATGGCGGCGGTCGCGCCGGGTCCCATCGCTGGCAGTTGAACAGAACGGAATCCGCCGGTCGCGGGACCGGTTGGGCGAAACCTGGCTCTCCCCTGGTTCGCCCAGCAGTCGATCGGCGGTTCGGGCCCTTGGCGACGACAGGGGGCCTGCGGATATCCGCCCGCGTGACGAGGCCTCGAGCCCTCTCTCCTCGAGCCTCGAGCCACGCGGGCGGAACCGGAACCTCGTTCGCAAACGCGCCCGCCGGTCGTCAACGCTTGTCCGGCAGCGGCGGCGAGCGCAAGGGCACCGGGCTCGATTGCAGGATCGAGGTCGTGGTCTGCGCGCGACGGCCATGAAACTGACGTTGAGGCACGGCCCCGCTCGAACCGTCGCGGCGCGAGACTCCCGTCAGTTTTGGGGGTTTTGTTTGTACTGATGGAACTTGAAGCGTGCAGCGGCAATGAAGCCCGGGTCAATGAACAGCGACGTGGGCCCGATGCTTTCCGGCAGGTCGCCGCCGAGGAGCTTGACGTGGTAGCGGATCGCGTTTTCTGCGAGCGCGGGTTCGCTTAGCTCGAGGATGGCGACGTTGGCCTGCCCGCCATTTTGGGTGACGAGGCTGGCATTGGGCGGATCGGCGGCAAAGCTCTCCTTCGCGGCGTCCCAGGACTTCACGAACTCGTCGTACGGTATTTCGCCGACGTCGCGGTTGGGCCGCTCGCCAAAAAAGATCGTCGTTTTGCCGATCCCATTGAGCGTCAGGACACCGTCCTTGAAGCTCCCCGAAGTCGCCGTCTGGACGAAGTCAAATTCCTCGGGCGCGTCGGCCTTCGCAGCTTCGACCGTGAAGAACACCGCGCCTGTCACCACGCAACCCGCCGCGACAATCGCTGCAAACGCACCTTTCCCGGCCATCATCCCCTCCCTTCGGTTGCTTCGTCGCAAGGCGTCCCGAGGCCCGGGCGTGAAAGGGCCCGCTACTGGGCGGCGCGGCCAGACCCGCGCGCGGCTCTATGGGTGCGCGCCACGGCCATGAAATTGTCGTAGAGGCGCCGCGCCGCCAGCGTCATCGAGGCCAGCTCGCGTTTCGCCTCGGCCTCCATCTTCGGCAAGGCGTCGGGCCCGAGGCGATCGGCCAGCGCCTTGGCGTATTCCGGGACACAGCCCCATTGCGGCACGGTCTCGGCCGTGATCTCGACGTGATATTGCACGCCCCAGGCCCGCTCGCCGACGCGCATGGCCTCGACCGCGCAATCGGGCGACCGCGCCAGCACCGCGGCCTGGGCCGGCAGCTTCGTCACCTCGACCGAATGCCACTGCAGCGCCTTGGCCTTGGTGGGCAGCCCGCGAAACAGCGCGTCGCGATGCGCGTCCTTCGTGGTCTCGATACCGAGCACGCCGATCTCGGGCTTGGCCATGAGCTTGCATTCGCCGCCCAGCGCATCGGCCAGGAGCTGATGGCCCAGGCACATGCCGAGGTAAGGCATGCGCCGGCCGAGCACCGCCTGCCTGATCGCGGCCTTCTCGGGAATGAGCCAGGGATGCCGATCGGTCTGCCACACGTCCATCGGCCCGCCCATGACCCAGAGCGCGTCGTAGCGGTCGAGCGCCGGTATCGGCTGCCCCTCGTCGAGCTCGACCGCGTCCCAGGCGATGCCGTCGCTGGCGAGGAATTCGCGGAAGACGCCGGGATGCTCGCAAGCGATGTGCTGGAACACGAGAATGCGCATGATGCTCTCGATGACCGTTCGTCCGACGGAGGGGCTGCCAGCATAAAGCGGGCGCCACCGTCGCGTCGATGCCCCAAGGCGGTGCCAAATGGTTCGAGAGAGCGCTCGCCCGCGGCGACGAGGCTCAGGCCTGGACGCGAAACAGGATCGGGTCGCCGCGCAAGATGGGATCCCGGCTCTCGGCGATCTCATAGCGCTGCGCAATCGATACCGCTCTGGCCGTGCCAGCCGGCTCTTGAACTTGCAGCACGCGGGCATCCGCCTGCGCCAGGGTCTGTGCCAGGAAGGCCGCGCTGCCGCCGGTCGGCCTTGTTTGGGTGAGAGAACTGTCCGCCGCCGGCGGATCGGGCAGGCGCGCGCCGGCGCTCGCGCGAGGCTGTGCCGCGCGCGACAGGTGAGGCTGCCAGCGGTCCTGCCGGGCCTCCGAAGACGATATCGCTGGCGTCACGATATCGAGCGGCATTCCTGTCGACCTCCCAAGGCACTAACTCGGCCTTTGAACCCAATTATTGAGGTAAAGCCTCGCCGCACAAGCCGGGATCGCTAACAAACGTGGTTAAAATCCTATTAGCCATTTAACTGCAAATTTTAGACAAATCCCCGCAAATCCGCCGAATTTAGGCTAAGAGCGAAGGGTCCTCGGCAACCATCTGGTTTCATGAATTCTTAAAGCCATGGACCCTATCGTCGCACCCTGTCGGTGAGGGGTCAGGTTAGGGCACTTGGCTCTCTGCATACAGCCGACGCATTGCCTTCAGGTAGGAGGTTGTTGCCCATGACTGCGCGGACCTGGCCGATGGCCGCCCCCGATTCCAAGGATTGGGTTCGGGATGCCATCGAGGCCTCCGGCGATCTTGTCTATGACTGGGATCTGACCGCCGACCAGATTGCTTGGGTCGGGCCGGCCAGCGGCTTTTTCGGCATGGGCGAGACCCTCGTGCCGACCTCCGGTCGTATGTTGGCAAGCCATATCCATCCCGAAGATCTGCCGCAGCGCTTGAAGGCGTTGACGGAGCACTTCAATCAAAGCGCGCCCTATGACTGCGAGTATCGCCTGCGCCGCCACGGCGGCGAGGAATGCTGGGTTCATGATCGCGGCGCGGTGAAGCTCGATCCCGAAGGCAATCCAGAGCGGCTGATCGGCACGCTGCGCATGATCAATGCCCGCAAGCAGCATGAGGCGCGGCTCGA
>Ga0335070_10005345_pt1 | contig 15081 bp, 13 predicted proteins | sample Lox_Sample_13_FD_206722 | JGI IMG/M metagenome (GOLD analysis project Ga0335070, IMG submission 206722) | Soil microbial communities from Loxahatchee National Wildlife Refuge, Florida, United States - Lox_Sample_1.3 | ecosystem: Environmental > Terrestrial > Soil > Wetlands | place: USA... | reverse complement strand
ATGCGATTGTAAAACAGGGCCGGAGTCAGCGTCAAGACCAGGTTCCACATTTCGGCCTGGGAATACTGATACGGCCCATAGTTGTAGAGGACGCTGCCCTGCAGCCCGGCCATCAGCAGGCCGCGGTAGCACTGGCTGCGGTGGTGCAGGTCGATAGCGCCCCACGGGTATTCGCGCGAGCTTTCGCTGCTGATTTCTACCTGGTGGGCGTGGTTGCCGAACACGTGGTAGAGGGGGACGTTCAGAACGCTGATGATGTACTCCAGATAATAATACGACAGATCGCCACAACTGATGACCAGATCGACATCTTTGAACCGGTCGATGATCCCCGGGCTGTAAATTAACCCGATTTCGATATCGCTGACTGATAGGATCTTCACTGGTCCGCCGGTGAAGCTGCCTCATCCCCCAGGGCGACCACGAAGGCTACTGCGTGGGTTTTCGAGTGGCTGATGCTGATCGACCAGGTGGTCAGGCACAGCTCTTCCGCCAGGCGCTGCGCGTTTCCCCGCAGGTTGAGCAGCGGCTGGCCGTCTTTCCCGCGGCGGATCTCAATATCCTGCCAACTGATCGGGCCGATCCCAGAACCAAGCGCCTTGGCGACCGCCTCCTTGGCGGCGAAGCGCCCGGCCAACGTCGCCAGGCTCGCCCCGCCTTCTTCCAGCTCGACAGGGGTGAACACGCGGCGATAGAATCGCGGCCGGAGGCTCTCGCTCAGCTCTTCCAGCCGCCTGATTTCGATCAAATCGACGCCCGTGCGCAACAGCATACCCTTATTGTATCGCTCCATTCTCCGGTCCGGCGATTGCGACAGCTATCCGGTCCGGATCCAGGTAGCGCCGGGCAGTCTCCAGGATAGCCTCCGGAGTGACCGCACGCACCAGGTCGGGATAGCGCTGGTAATAATCGAGGCCCAGATCAAAGCGCTCCAGGTTGAGCAGGCTGCTGGCCATTCCATTGTTCGACTCGAGCGAGAGCGGCAGGCGGCCGATGAAGTTGGCCTGGCTGTCACTCAGCTCTTCCGGGGAGACCAACTCACGGGTGAAGCGGGCAATCTCCTGGCGGACCAGATCGATCGTTTTCTGGATGTTGGCCGGGTTGACTCCGGCGGTGACCTCCCAGGTGCCCGGTCCCAGGCCAGCGTTCAGGTTGGTGTAGGCGTAGTATGCCAGGCCCGACTGCTCGCGGACCACATCCCCAATGCGGCCATACATTCCAAACTGGCCGAGGATATTATTGCCCAGCGAGGCCGGCATGTAATCCGGCGATTTGCGGGTCAGGCCCAGGAAGCCCATCACCAGGTCCGATTGGCTTTTCCCGGAGATGACCACTTTTTGGACCTGGCTCTTCTCTCCCGGTTGGATCGGGGGAAGGGCAGGGGGATCGGGTTGGTCGGGGTTTTGCCAGTCTCCCAGCAGGCGAGAAACGTGCTCGACCGCGCTCTGCGGCTCAATCGCTCCGACGACGACGATCACCATCCCCCGCGGGCCGTACGTTTTGCGGTGGTAGGCCTGGATATCTGCCCTGGTGATGGCCTGAATGGTTTCGGGGTAGCCGTCCTCGGGCCGGCCATAGGGGTGGTTTGGATAAATCAGCTTATCGAAGGTCAGTGAGGCCATATCTCCGGTGTCCTGGGCGCGGATCGCCAGGCCGGTGAGAATCTGGGCGCGCAGGCGCTCGATCTGTTCGGGCGGGAAAACCGGTTCCTGGAGGAGCTCACGGAGCAGATCGAGCAAGGTGGGCAGATCCTCGGAAAGCGAGTGGGCGTTAAAACCGGTCGTATGCACGCCCGAGCCAAACCCCAGGCTGGCCCCGATCGATTCGAGGGAATCGTAGACCTGCTGGAAATTGCGCCGACGGGTTCCGCGCAATAACGCCAGGGAGGTAAAATGGGCCAGTCCGAGAAGCTCATCGCTGTCGAAGAGGCCGCCGTTCTGCAAATAGCCTGTCAGGACGACCGAAGGGCTGTTGAAGTTAGAGCGGGCCAGGATGGTGATGCCGTTCTCCAGTTGGACGCGAGTGACGTTCTCGGGGCCGGGCAGGGTATTCATGGTCGAGCGGGTCGTTTGCGACGTGGGTTTCACTGGTTTTCCCTCCCATTCTCTCCCGGCAGGTAGGTTCCCACCACCCGGTTATGCGGCTGCAAACAGGTGCGCGCCATGCGCTGCACATCGGTGGGCGTGATCTGAGCCAGGCGCTCGACGTAGTTTTCGAACCAATCATAGTGGGCGAACATTTCGGCGTACCCCATCCAGAAGGCCTGGTTGGTGATGTTCTCGCTGCCATAGGCAAACAGCGCACGGGCCTGCTTGATCGCCCGGGCAACTTCATCGGGGGAGACCATCTCATCCTGCAGGCGCTGGATCTCGGCATCCACAGCAGCGATCACTTCATCCGGGGTGCGCTGGGGATGGACGGTGACGGTGATGTCGTAGAGGTAAGGGTCGATCGTCGCCTGTAAGCCACCATTGAGGCTGATCCCCAACTCTTTTTCGACCACTGCGCGGTAGAGCCGGGACGTCTTATTCGAGATGCCGCCCCCGCCGAACATATTCAGGCCGGTCGGGCCGGTCAGCAGACTGTCCAGCACGGTATAGGCGAAGAAATCCGGATCATTCGCGGCGGGCGCATGGTACGCCAACTGCAAGTAAGTCGTTTCGCCTGGCCCTTCGACCACTAACCGTTTTTCTTCTGCAGGAGCGGGCTCAGGCTTTGCCGGGTGGGGAGGTGCAGAACCGGCCAGGATCGGCTCGAAAAGCTCGCGCAACCGGGCGATCATTTTCTCCGTGTCGAAGTCCCCTGCGACCGCCAGCACAGCGTTGTTGGGTGCATAGTAAGTATGGTAATGCTCGTAAAGGTCGTTCCGCTGCAAGGTCTTCAGGTCAGCCAGATCACCGATGACTTCGTGGTGGTAAGGGTGGACCGTAAAAGCGGCCGCCTGGATCTGTTCGCCGAGCCGGAAAAAGGGCTCGTTCTCGTTGCCTTCCCGTTCGGAGATGATCACTGTCCGCTCGGAGGCCACCTCGTCGGGGTCGAACTGGCTGTTAACCATCCGGTCAGCTTCCAGGCGCAAGGCCAGGTCGATTTTTTCGGCGGGTAGCGTTTCGTAATAGGTAGTCCAATCCAGATAAGTCATCGCATTCCAGACTCCACCTTCACGCGAGATGGCCTTGTCCATCACGTCCGCCGGGAACTGGGGGGTGCCTTTGAACTGCATGTGCTCCACCCAATGAGAAATCCCCGTCCGCCCGGGCAGCTCGTCTCGGGAACCGACGCGGTACCACAGCCAGTGGCTGATAATCGGCGCGGTGTGGATCTCCTTCAGCATCAGCATCAGGCCGTTGGAAAGCTGAGTTTGAACGATTGAATTGGACATGCGACCTCACTCGACAGAACGGTTATTTGATCAGGTTACGGCAAAGCTGATCGGCGGGATCGGGGCATAGAGCTTCCTGCCAGGAACTGGGGCTCGAATTCAGCAGTGTGTTGTAGGGGGAGACCACCTGCTGGAGGCCGACGAACGGTTCGTGCAGCTCAGTCTCCTTGAGAGGAATATCGACCGGAACGTTGAGCTGGACCGGCACGGTCGTGTGGACGGGGACAACGGTGTTCACCGGAACGGTGGTATTCACCGGTACGACGATATCCAGAGCGATCGGGAGCCGGGTGCCGGCGGGCAGGACGATGTCGGTCGGGGCGTTGTCGATGGTGAGGACCCCTCCGAACAGGCTGACCCGCGCATTGTTAATCGGGGTGTTCTTGGTGAGGGTGACTGTGGTGTTGGTCTTGACCGGCAGGTCGAACTGCACCGGGAGGGTGAAGTTGACCGGGAGGTCAAAATCAACCGGAATGGTGCTATTGACTTTGATGTTGGTCTGGATGCGCGCCTCGTCCATCTTGATGAAGTTGGTGTACAGGCCGCCAACGAGCTGGTTGGAGAGGACCTGCTTGATTTGGAAGAGCTGTCTCCCCATGATCATCAGGACGACGATGAGGATGATGTTCACCAGTAACGAGATAGCGCTGGCAACCGTCCAGAAAGCGGGTCCTACCCGTCCCTGCCAGAGGACAGGTTGGAGCCGGTCTGGTATGAGAGGGGCACGAGGAGAGTTCGTATGTGAGGGTTCCATGATTTCTTCTCCGCAAATAGCGTGCTTCGATTTAGGTGAATCCCAATCAAGATAAGCAGGTTCGCCAACCTTGAATATAGCACAGAGATGATTTTTTGAGAAATAATGGAGGAAAGAGGGGTGCCATGTATGCAAATTGTAAATTGAAATAAAATTAAATCAATTCATACTATAATACTCAGAATAATAATCCTGGTTCAGAGGTGGTGGTTTGAGCAACATAACCTGGCGTTTTGGCCAGAATCGCGACCTGCAAGGTGCGGAGGTGGTTTTGACCGATGAATCCCAAGCAAAATTCCTGGTGGCTGTGATCGGGGCCGGCCCAGCGGGCCTGTATGCCGCCAAACAGTTGACCAGTGAGGGCGTGCGGGTCGTTTTATTGAATCGAGATGTGAAGCCGGGGGGACTGGCGGAATATGGGATCTATCCCGACAAGCACAAGATGAAAGAAGGGTTGCGCAACCAGTTCCGCATGATCCTGGCCTCCCCGTTAATCGATTATTATGGTAACGTCCAGGTCGGAAAAACCGCCGACATTTCCCTGGACGAGCTTCTCGCGCTTGGCTTTCAGGCGCTGCTGGTCACGGTTGGTGCGCAGGGGACTAAATGGCTGGGGATCCCCGGGGAAGAGTTGAGCGGTGTGTATCACGCCAAGGATATCGTCTACCATTACAACCAACTCCCGCCATTTAGCGAAAGCCAGTTCCATGTCGGGAACCGTGTCGCCGTGGTGGGTGCCGGCAACGTGATGCTGGATATCGCCCACTGGTTGATCCAGGAAAAAAAGGTAACGGAGGTCACCGCGGTAGTGCGCCGGGGACCCGCCGAGGTCAAATTTACCCGCACCGAGCTGGAATACGTGGCCAAAAATCTGGACTATGCGGCGTATGAGACCGAGCTCGAGCGGGTGCGGCCGGTCATGGAGGCAGTGGGCCAGGATGCGTCGAAGCCGCGCGAGGTAATCCAGGCCGCGATCAGACGCGCTTTGGACACGGGTTCGAACACGCGCTTCCGCCTGGAGTTTCTCGAATCGCCGGTGCGGCTGCACGGCGATGGGGCAGGGCACGTCAGCGGGTTCGAAGTGGAAGACAACTTTCTCGAGCTGGTCAACGGGGAAGTCAAGGCGCGCGGTCTGGGGGTTACCCGCGTCCTGGACGTGGACACAGTCATTTTTGCCATCGGCGACCGGGTGGACGACCGCTTTGGCCTGCCCACCCAAGGCAACGAGTTTGGCAAGCATCCTCAGCCGCGGTTCCCGGTCGAAGGCCTGTCTTACGAACTGTACGACGTTCAGAACAGCCGACCGCTTCCCGGGTTTTTCGTCGCCGGCTGGTCGCGCCAGGCCTCGACCGGGCTGGTCGGCGTCGCGCGGAAAGATGGAACCAACGGCGCAAAGGCCGTGCTCCAGTACCTGGCAGACCAGCCGCCGGCTAATTTTGACGCGCTGGATGCGCTGCGCCGCAAGCTGGCCGCGCTGCCCAAGCCGGTGGTGACCAGGGCGGACATGCTGCGGCTCGAGGCGGTCGAAAAGCAGCTTGCCGGGCAGGCAGGGCTGGAAGAGTTTAAATTTTCGACGAATCAGGAAATGCTGGCCGCCATCCAAATGGCAGTGGCGGAAAAATGACAAAAAACCTTTTAGACACGGATTGGACGGGTTAAACGGATTAACAAGGATTCGAAGCTGAACCATGAAGACACGCTGGACTGCCTGTCCGCTCGCGACACAGCCACCAAGTAAACAAATCCGTGTCCTGGGATTTTAAGATTTTCTTTGCCGGTAAGGCATCATCATGAGGAAACCGATGGCAATGACCAACTCGCCGATCTGCACCCCCAGGGCCTGTAACGGGCCAAAATAGGGCACCTGATGGGGCAGGCGTTGGCTGCCAAACCCGAAGATATCCGCCATTCCGGTAAAAACACAGATCAGGTACCCGGTAGCGACCATCCGCGCGCCGATATCGGCGGCGATGCTGCGGACCGGGACGCGCCAGAGCGCGATGATGGCGATGTATCCTCCCAGGCAGATTAACGCCAGGCCGACCAAGAGCACGGCAAGCTGGACAAACCCGACCACCGGGCTGCGGTCCAGGTTAAACAAGCTTGGCCGCGCGCCGAGCAGAAAGACCAAAAAGCCCACCAGCGCCAGCAAGAGGCCGAGGCGAATGCGTCGCATGGACGGCTGCGAGGCGATGGGAACCGTCGGGGTAGGCTCAGTCGCACTGGGTGAGGAGGAAATTTCAGAAAATTCTTCGCTCATTTCTCAGGGAGAATTCGATGCAAGATTGATTCCCAATTGCTGTGGAAGATGGCTTCAATATCTTCTGGAGTATATCCTTTTTCGGCCAACAGGGGAACGATCTTCTGCAGGTCAGCGATGGTATCAATTTCCTCCGGCACGCCCAACCAGCCAAATCCCCCCTCGAAATCAGTTCCGATCGCCGCGTGACGGGCGTCACCGGCCATCTGGCAGACCGTATCGATTTGAGCAACCAGGTCCTGCAGATGGACCCGCGAGCGGCCATCGAGAAGATTCCAGGTCCAACCTGGTTTCAAGAAGCGATTATATGGGACCAGGCCGATCACGCCATCTTTTGCGATCAGGCTGCGGATTACCGCATCGGTGAGATGGCGGTTCGAATCAGGATCTTTGACCAGCCTGGCAACGTTCGAATGGCTGGCGTACACGACCCCTCCATACGCATCGATCGCCTGCAGGGCGGCCTGCGGATCCATGTGGGAGATATCCAACCCAAACCCCAGGCCGCTCATCGTTTCCAGCAGCTCGCGCCCGGCGTGGGTCAGCGGGCCGGGCTCGCCTGTCCCGCCGGTAAAGGCATTGCCCGCCCAGGCCGGGCCGATCATGCGCAGGCCATCGGTCCACCATTCTTCCAGCTCGACCAGCTTGCGGATGGATTCGGCGCCTTCCATCGAGACGACCAGACCCACCGGGTGGCCCGGCCGTTCGGCGTCCGGGTCTGCAGAGATCTTGAGTGGCTGCGCCCAATGGTTAAGAACCGCTTTGAGATCCGCCTGGTTCAGGATCAGGCGGAATTTGTCCGGCTTTTGATCCACCAGGCGGTAATAAGCCTCCAGGCTGCGCCGGTATAGATCGTAGGCCTGGTCGGGGTTCTTATAGACCAGCTTCTCCCAGGAACCCTCCCTGGAGCGGGCCGGGGTGGCGAACAGGGTGGCGAACACCACCGCCACCTGGCCGCGCTGGAAATCAGGCCAACCAAGGAGACAGTCGCCGTGATTCCAGGTGGGAATCTGTGTGCCGATCTCCCGCTGACGGATTTCGTGGGCGGAAAGGGAAAAATCCCGGCCGAAGGAGAGGATGTTCCAGGCCAGATCTTCGTGGGCATCGATCAGGAGGGGCATATCGTTTGGTTTGGGGAAATATGAAGAGCGCACCGATGCGGTGCGCTCCCGGTTCGCAGAAATTACGCCTCGGATTCGTCTTCTTCCGGTTCAGCAGGAGGTTCTTTCGCTTTTTTCTCTTCCTTCGCGGGAGCTTCTAACTCTTCGGCCAGAGACTGCCAGTCCATATCGGCGTACATTGGAGAATCTACCCGGCGCAGGCTGAGGCCGATGCGATGGTTTTCCGCGTCGATCTTGATCACCCGCAGGGTGACTACATCGCCTTCCTTGAGGACTTCCTTTGGATGCTCGATGCGTTTTTCGCTGATCTCGGAGATGTGGATCAGGCCTTCCAGATCCTTATCGCCTTCGAGGCGAGCAAACGCGCCGAACTTGGTCAGGCGAGTGATGGTGCCCTGGACGAGCTGCCCGACCTGGAAATGGCCAACCTGCTGGGCCCACGGGTCTTCGAGGAGCTGTCGGATGGACAGGCCGATGCGCTTCTTGTCGCGGTCGATGCTGATGACCTTGACCTTAACTTCCTGCCCGACTTTCAAGACTTCGCTGGGGTGCTGGATCCGGTCCCAGGAAATTTCGGAGAGGTGAACCAGGCCGTCGGCGCCGCTGATGTTGACGAAGGCGCCGAAGTCCGCCAGGCTGGTGACGCGCCCGGTGCGGATTTCGCCTTCCTTGAGCTCTTCAATCACCCGCTCTTTGAGCGATTCGCGGGTCTCGGTGCTGGCGGCGCGCTCGGAGAGGATCAGGCGGCGGCGCTCGCGGTCGACTTCAATCACGCGCACGCTGATGTCCTGGCCGATCATTTTGCTCCAGCGCTGTTCGGGGGTATCCCCGCTAAGGGCTACCCGCCGCGAGAGGCTGATTTGTGAGGCGGGAACAAAACCGCGCAGGGTTCCCAGGGGAACGATCAAACCGCCCTTGTTATAGCCAATGATCGCGCCGTGAAAAGTTTCGCCAGAAGCCTGCAGGGCCTCCGCGTCCTTCCAGCTCACTTCTTCACGCGCTCGAACGTAGGAGAGCACCAGGTTGCCGTTCTGATCTTCGGGGTTTACCACATAGACCGGGATTTCCTGACCAACTTTAAGGGTGGTGAACTCTGCCGGAGGGATCGCTTCCAGTTCTTTGCCTGAAATCACGCCTTCGGATTTTGTGCCCACACTGACCAGGATTTGGTTCGGGCTGATGCTGGCGATCATCCCGGGTCGAATTTCGCCCTGGAGGGGGAAATCAATTCCAAGACCTTCTTGTTCCAGCAAGGACTCCATGTTGTGGTTTTCACCAACCTGATTATTCTCGGGCGCAGCCCCCTGCTCGAGATTGGCGTCGTTTTGATCCATACGATTTGTGTACTCCGCTTGAAATAGATGTAAATCACATTATAAGCATGAATCTCAAACTTGGCAACCCTATCTAATTGAGGATCCATTGGCAGATCCAGGCTAAATTTTAAAAGTGGTCTGGGTTGATGCAACCAAAACTGAGTTGTGGTAAACTTCAAAAGATACGACGACAGGGAAAGTGTATGCCAGCAATTTATCCATTCACTGCGATTGTCGGCCAGGAGCGGATGCGCCGCGCTCTGGTCTTAAATGCTGTTGACCCACGGATTGGGGGGGTCTTAATTCGAGGAGAGCGAGGGACCGCAAAATCCACTGCCGCACGCGCCCTGGCAGCGCTGCTCCCCCAGGTGCGGGTGGTCAGCGACTGCCGTTTTGGCTGCGACCCGGATTCACCGGCGACCTGGTGCACCGAGTGCCGCGAGCGATCCGCCAGCGGGGAGACCCTGCCGGTGAGCATGAGGGTGACCGCCTTCGTCAACCTGCCTGTCTCAGCCACCGAGGACCGCGTGGTCGGGACACTGGATATCGAGAAAGCGATCCAGCGCGGCGAGCGCCATTTTGAGCCGGGCGTCCTGGCCGCGGCCAATCGTGGGTTGCTGTATATAGATGAAGTGAACCTTCTGGACGATCATGTGGTTGACGTGCTCCTCGACTCGGCGGCGATGGGCATGAACATCGTCGAGCGCGAGGGAATTTCCTTCAGCCACCCGGCGCGCTTTATCCTGGTTGGCACGATGAATCCCGAAGAAGGCGATCTACGCCCGCAGTTGCTCGACCGCTTTGCGCTCTCCGTTGAGATTCACGGCATCCGCGACGCCCGCGAGCGGGTGATGATCATAGAGCGCAACCTGGGCTTCGAGGAAGATCCCAACCTCTTCCGCGAGCAGTGGCTGGCACGCGAGGGGGACCTCTCGCACCAGATCGAGCGCGCCCGCCAACTTGTCGGTCAGGTTACTTATTCCCGGCGTGACCTGCTTTCCATCGCGGCCCTGACCGCCTCCCTGAACGTGGATGGGCACCGCTCCGACCTGGTCATCCTCAAAACTGCCCGAGCTCAGGCGGCCTTCGAGGGCCGCACGGCGATCACCGACCGGGATATCGCCCTGGCCGCCGAGCTGGCGCTGCCGCACCGCATCAAGCGCGGCCCCTTCCAGCAGACCGAGATCGGTTTCGAAGATTTGCAAGAGCGCATCTCGCAGCTCCAGAGCCAGGTTTCGGGCAGCAGCCAATCTCAGCCGAGTGGTGAAGAGGCTGAAATGGAGACGGCAGCTCAAAAAAAAAAGAGCTGACTGAGGGCAAGGAGAGTGAAGAGCCGCCGGATTTCGGCGCGGTCGACGCCAGCCAGCAGAATGTCTTCGACGATCACAGCGCATATTGGTGGGATGGCGGGCAGGTTCCCAAGACCGGCGAATCCTTTGCTCCCCGCCGCCTGGATACTCCGCTGGACAAAATGGTGCGCCGGCACGGCGGCCGGCGCTCGCGCACCCACACCGACCGCAAGCGCGGCCGCTATATTCAGGCGCGTCCTGCCCACGGGAAGGCTGACGACCTGGCTTTTGATGCCACCTTCCGCGCCGCGGCGCCTTTCCAAAACGAGCGCGCCGAACAGCGCAAGCGGGTCGCGTTTGCCATCCGGCCCACCGACTACCAGCGCAAGGTTCGTGTGCGCCGCGCATCCAACCTCGTCCTCTTCCTCGTCGATGCATCCTGGTCGATGGCGGTGGCCGAGCGCATGTCGGCGACCAAAGGCGCCATTCTTTCCCTTTTGACCGACGCCTACCAGCGCCGCGACCGGGTTGGCCTCGTCGTATTCCAGAAAGACCGCGCCACCCTCGTATTGCCCCCCACCCATTCCATTTTCCTGGCCCAGCGTGCCCTGGCCGAAATTCCCGTCGGCGGGAAGACGCCGCTCTCAGCCGGGCTGAAAATGGGGCTCGAAGTCCTCTCCCGCGAGCGGCTGCTTCACCCGGATGTGATGCCGCTGCTGATTGTTCTCACCGATGGGGCGGGGAACGTCTCGCTCGGAAACCTGCCCCCGCAGCCGGAAGCCCACCAGTACGCGGATAAGATCGCCGAGGAAAAATTCCGCTGCGTAGTCGTGAACATGGAGCACGTTGCCTTCGATCAAGGTTTGGCCCAGACGCTGGCAGAGCACTTAAATGCCCCCTGCTATACTTTGCAGGAACTGAAAGCGGAAAGCCTCTATCAGGCTGTCCGCCAGGAGATGGATAAACAGAGTGGGGGAACCCAGGAAGAGCTGCGCGGGGCGGCCCGTGGGCTTTGAAGCTAAATAGCCTCGATTACCTCGATCTGCGGGAAGAACTGTTTAACAGTCCCGGCGACCCAGCCATGCAGCGTGGCCGGGGAGAGCGGGCAGCCCATACACGCGCCGCCCAGGCGAACTTTTAATAGCTTGCCGTCGAACGAAACCATCTGTACCGAGCCGCCGTGAAACTGAGCGATATACGCGTCCAGTTGTTCGATCAGCGCCTTGACGCTTTCTTCTGTGGAATAGGTGTTCCCCATCGGGTATTGGTCGTTCACGGTTTTTTCGCACCTCCCTCCTCTGGTTGATCACTCGTTCCATCGATTCCCTGGGTCAGAAACCCCAGGATTTGCGTGTGGCCGGTGTTCAGGCGTTCGCTGATCACTGCGGTCAACCGGGTAAGGATCTGGCTGCCGGTATCTGGGTCCAGGTCGCAGAGGCGCAGTAAAGCTTTCCCGCTCATGCGGAATACATGGCTGTCCTGCGTGCAAACTGCTCCGGAGGTATACGTTGGGCGGCCCAACGCGGAGGACCAGCCGAAAACCCCCCCGGGTCCAATCCTGGCGACGGTGATCACCGGCCCATCATAGGCTTTATAGCGTACAAGAACCTCGCCCTTGAAGAGGATATACAGGTACTGGGCGGGATCTCCCTGCTCAAACACTACCGTGTCCCTGGAGTAGTCGCAAACTTCCAACAACGGTTGAATCTGGGCAATCTGGCATTCGCTCAGGCCCTGAAAAATCGACAGGTGGGCAAGATCTTGTACGAACATTATGGAATATCTTATCCACTTGTCTGGAAGTGTACCTAGTGGCAAATTTCCTCATTCCCGTGACGATTATCCTATGCCCGGGTGCAATCCTTCGCCTGGGGAAGAAGAAATCGTATGATATCTGTTGAGTGCGGCGGGAAAAATGTCAGCCTGGAAAGGGGAAGTTTGTCAGTTTTTGGATCGTCTAGTCTTGCTGGTCCGCTCTCCTTGGACTATGATGTCCGCTGGGGTAAGCCAGGAATTCCCCGGTTCTGCAACGAATCGATCGCCATCTGGAGGAAAATTTGACCCAAAGGCGCAATCGCTATCTCTCCGTCCTGAGGACCTACCAAGAGAGGCTGGCGGCGTTTCAGTCGAACGCCCGGCTTTATCTATTGAGTGTGGTCTTGACCGGCGTGGCATCAGGTATCTACCGGCTGCTCTTCAATTTCTACGTGCTCAGCCTGGGATACGATCGCACCTTGCTGGGCAATCTGGTGACCGCCAGCAATCTGACCGCGCTGATCATGGCCGTGCCCATGGGCTACTGCGCAGACCTGCTCGGCCGGAAGCGCTCGCTGATCATCGGAGCCGGGTTGGTCGCCGCGGCGATTTTTGGGATGGTCGCCTGGCCAAACGTGGCGATGTTTATTGTCATGAACGTTCTGATCGGGTTGGGCCAGGCACTCTCCACGGTGACGATGGGCCCGTTTCTCATGGAAAACAGTGCGGATATGGAGAGGACCTATCTCTTCAGTTTCAGTTCCGGGCTAATGATGGCCTCCGGTTTCGTCGGCAACTGGCTGGGCGGGCTGCTCCCCACCTGGGCTGCCGCGGTGCAGGAAGTCAGCCCAACGAGTACCGCCGCCTACTCGATGTCGCTCAATTTGACCGCACTAAGCGGCGCGGTTGGCTTGCTCCCCCTGTTTTTCCTGGTCACACCGCGCCTGGAGAAAGCCCAGCGCTCGGTGTTTGCTCCCTTCGGCTATTTTGCCAAAAAGCCGGGCCTGCTGGGCAAGCTGATCCTGCCGATGCTGGTCACATCGATCGGTGCGGGGTTGATCATGCCGTTTATGAACGTGTTCTTTCGCGCTGCCTACCACCAATCCGACCCGGCGATCGGCGCCCTTTTTGCCTGGGGCTCACTGGCAATGGGGGTTGGCCTGATGATCGCGCCTCCCCTGGCGGACCGATTGGGCAAGATCCAACTGGTGGTGATCACCCAGGGACTTTCGATCCCCTTCCTGGTGATGCTGGGTTTCTCGCCCTGGTTCTGGCTGAGTGCGCTGGCTTATTTCGTCCGCCTGGCGCTGATGAACATGAGCAGTCCTGTCTACCAGACGTTTGTCATGGAGCAGGTGGAGCCCTCGGCACGAGCGATGGTCGCCAGCCTTGTCAGCATGGCCACCAGCTTTGGCTGGGCGTTCAGCCCGACGATTAGCGGATGGATCCAGGACCATTACGGGTTTGGTCCTGCATTTCTGGGGACGATCGGGTTGTACGTCCTCTCGATCTCCATGTACTGGGGCTTTTTCTGGGCTCCTAGCCGGCGCAAACAACCGTTGGCTGAGGCAGGGCGGCTCCGGAATGTATGAGGCATTCCCATCCCTGGATGGTTGGCTGCCAGGGACAATTGACCCCCATATATGGGGGTCAATTGTCCAGACAGGTCTATAGATACGGTTTCAATGCAAAAATCGTGCCAGATTTCTATTGCATTCTCCAGACAATTGACTATAATCAAGGTGAGTTGGCTGGTTTAGCGGCAAGTCCCTGTGCCAAGTGGGGTTTATTGATTCCGGCCTGGAATATGCGAATAAACGAATAATCCGATTGCGTTGAGCGTCGTTTTATCATCTATTAACCTGGGCTTGTTTTTGGGTAAATACCGATACTTATTGAGTCGGCTCGGACTGCAAAAATGATGCGAAGTCACTAGCCATTGTGGATCTTTTCCTCCGGGGGCCTATGTCGCACTTCAAAAAACACCCTCTGGCGCTCCTCTGCCTGCTCATGCTGGGAAGCCTGTTGTTGAGCGCATGCAAAGTTGTTGAGGATAACGTTTCACCCACCCAACCCCCCGAGGGAACTTTTGCCGTCGATCCCACCTTCCGTGAGCTGTATGCTCTTCTGGGCGGCGAAGCGATCCTGGGTTACCCAATCAGCCCGAAATTTGAATACCAGGGGATCAGCTACCAATACACCGAAAAAGCCATGATGCGCTACGATCCGCTGGCTCAGGTCAGCCAGCAGTTTACCCTGGCGAGCCTGGGCGGCGAGCTGGGCATGCACGATCAGCCCCTGGTCGTGCCCGACCAGCCAGGATTGCGGAATGTGGACGGATTTCTCATCTATGATGAGTTCGTCTCTCTTTACGATAAGCTGCAGGGCGCACGCTTTGCCGGGCGTCCACTGACCCAGGTGCGCATTAACTACGACCACGGCCGGGTGGAGCAGTACTTCACCAACGTCGGGTTTTACCGCCGCCTGAACGAACCGGCTGGCGAGGTGCATTTGCTGGATTATGGGGCCTGGAAGTGCGACCGCGCCTGCCGCCAGCCGGGCGACGTCAATGCCATCGTGACCCAGGAAAAGGTGTTCCCTGAGCCGTTCATCTCCAGCCTGTCGCGGCTGGGCCCGGGGTTTACCGGTCACCCGCTCAGCGAGCCTTATAAAGCCTCGGACGGCAACCTCGAGCAGATCTACGAGAACCTCGTGGTTTTCGCCGACCCCGCCGATGTCCGCCTGATCCATATGCGCCCGATCACCGCCCAGGTCGGCTACCCTTCGACCGGCCCGACCCTGAGGCTCGACGATAACCGGGTGATCTTCGTCCCCACGGAGGGCGACCTGGGACATAACGTCCCCACCATTTTCGAGCAGTACATCACTTTTCATGGTGGTTTTGAAATTTCCGGGAAGCCCACCACCGAGATCTTTCCTGAAGGGGGGATCTACCGCCAGTGTTTTACCAATTACTGCCTGGATTACGATCCCTCGGCGTCGTCTGAGGAGATCCGCATCCGCCTCGCGCCGTTAGGTGTCCGTTATCTGGAGCAGTACCCACCCCTCAAGGCGGCGTACCAGAACCTGAAGATCACTTCAGAAACCACCAATCTAACTGTCTGGGAATCGCACTCGCTGATTACCTCGGCCGAAGAACAAAGCATCAACCTGGAAGTGCTCGAGTCGACCAGCCAGGCCCCGATC
>Ga0335070_10005344_pt1 | contig 15083 bp, 11 predicted proteins | sample Lox_Sample_13_FD_206722 | JGI IMG/M metagenome (GOLD analysis project Ga0335070, IMG submission 206722) | Soil microbial communities from Loxahatchee National Wildlife Refuge, Florida, United States - Lox_Sample_1.3 | ecosystem: Environmental > Terrestrial > Soil > Wetlands | place: USA... | reverse complement strand
CTCGCGGAAGCCCACAATTTCCACTTCCTCGCCCACCTTCACCTTCCCGCGCTCAATTCGGCCCGTTACCACCGTGCCGCGGCCCGAAATCGAGAAGATGTCTTCGATCGGCATCAGGAACGGCTTATCCAGTTCACGCGCCGGCTGCGGTATGCTCTTGTCCACCGCTTCCATCAGCGCATCAACCTGCTTCTCCCACTTCTCTTCGCCGTTCAACGCGCCCAGGGCCGACAGACGAACCACCGGCACGTCGTCGCCCGGGAACTTGTACGACTTCAAAAGCTCGCGCACTTCAAGCTCAACCAGATCCAGCAGCTCGGGATCATCCACCGCGTCGCACTTGTTCAGCGCCACAACGATGTACGGCACACCGACCTGGCGAGCCAAGAGCACGTGCTCGCGCGTCTGCGGCATCGGACCGTCCGTCGCCGCCACCACCAGAATCGCGCCATCCATCTGTGCCGCGCCCGTGATCATGTTCTTGATGTAATCCGCGTGGCCCGGGCAATCAACGTGCGCATAGTGCCGGTTCGCCGTCTCGTACTCGACGTGCGCCGTCGCAATCGTGATACCACGCGCCTTTTCTTCCGGAGCGTTGTCGATCGAATCGAACGAGCGGAATTTGATGTTCGGGTTGTGCTTCCCTAAAACCTTCGTGATCGCCGCCGTCAACGTCGTCTTGCCGTGATCGATGTGTCCGATCGTCCCTACATTGCAGTGCGGCTTTGTCCGATCAAATTTTTCCTTCGCCATTTTTTCCTCAGCTCATGAGCTGTCAGCTCTCAGCTGTCAGCTTTCAGTAAAACCGAACCTTTCGCTCGCAATCGCAAGCTTACTTCGTTGTGGTCTTCCCCTGCGTCTTGGCGATGATCTCCTCCGCCACCTGACGCGGGGCCTCTTCGTACCTGGCAAAATGCATCGAGTACTCGGCGCGGCCTTGCGTCGACGAACGCATGTGGGTCGCGTAGCCGAACATTTCGGCCAGCGGCACAATCGCCTTGATCACCTGCGAACCGGCGCGGTGCTCCATGCCTTCAATGCGTCCACGGCGCGAACTCAGATCGCCCATGATCGCTCCGGCAAAATCTTCCGGTGTCACCACTTCGACCGACATCACCGGCTCGAGAATCACCGGGCTCGCTTTGCGCGCAGCTTCCTTGAACGCCATCGAACCAGCGATCTTGAACGCCATTTCGTTCGAGTCGACTTCGTGGTAGCTGCCGTCGTAAAGCGTCGCCTTGATATCGACCATCGGATAGCCGGCGAGAACGCCGCCTTCCATCGCTTCCTGCATGCCTTGGTCGATCGGCTTGATGTATTCCTTCGGCACCGTGCCGCCCACGATGTCGTTGACGAATTCGTAGCCCTTGCCCGGCTCGTTCGGCTCGAGGCGAATCTTCGCGTGTCCGTATTGGCCGCGGCCACCGGTCTGGCGAATGTATTTGCCTTCGGCTTCCGAGTGCTTGCGAATCGTCTCGCGATACGCCACCTGCGGCTTGCCGACGTTGGCCTCTACCTTGTACTCGCGCATCATGCGGTCGACGATGATTTCGAGGTGCAGCTCACCCATGCCGCTGATGATGGTCTGCCCGCTGTCGGGATCGGTGTGAACCTTAAAGGTGGGATCTTCCTGTGCGAGCTTGGCAAGCGCCATGCCCATCTTTTCCTGGTCGGCTTTCGTCTTCGGCTCGACCGCGACCGCAATAACCGGAACCGCGAACGAAATCGACTCGAGCGTGATTGGGTGCTTCTCTTCGCAGATCGTATCGCCGGTACCGACGTTCTTCAGTCCGACGACCGCGCAGATGTCGCCCGCCAGAATTTCCTGGATATCTTCGCGCTTATTGGCGTGCATCTTGAGCAGACGTCCGATGCGCTCGTGCCTCATGGTGCGCGAATTCAAAACGCCTTCACCCGATTTCAACTGTCCGGAGTAGACGCGAATAAAGGTCAACTGGCCGACAAACGGGTCAGCCATGATCTTGAACGCCAGAGCCGAGAACGGCTCCTTGTCATCGGCCTTGCGGGTAAGCGGCTTGCCTGTCTCGGGCTCAACGCCGTGCGTGTCCGGTGTATCAAGAGGCGAGGGCAGGTAATCCACCACCGCATCGAGCAGCGGCTGGACACCTTTATTCTTGAATGCCGTTCCCACCACTACCGGGAACAGCTTCAGCGCGATCGTCGATTTGCGCAGCGATGACTTCAATTCTTGCGCTGAAATCGACTCGCCTTCAAGGAACTTGTGCAGAATGTCGTCGTCGTTTTCGGCAACGGTCTCGACTAGTTGCGTATGGAACGCTTCCGCCTTCTTCTTCAACTCTGCGGGAATCTCTTCCGTCTCGTACTCGGCGCCCATCGCTTCGTCGTTCCACACAATCGCTTTCATCTCGACGAGATCGACGACGCCTTTGAACTTGTCCTCTTGTCCGATGGGAATCTGAATCGCGACGGGCTTGGCGTTGAGGCGCTTGCGGAGGGTATCGACAGCATGCTCGAAATCGGCACCCATCTTGTCAATCTTGTTAATAAAGCAAATTCTTGGAACACCGTATTTATCAGCCTGCCGCCACACTTTTTCTGACTGCGGCTGCACGCCATGCACGGCGTCAAACACCGCCACCGCGCCATCAAGCACGCGCAGCGAGCGCTCAACCTCGGCCGTGAAATCGACGTGGCCGGGCGTGTCAATAATATTGATGCGGATGTCGCGCCAGGTGCAGGTCGTCGCGGCAGACGTGATCGTGATGCCCCGCTCCTGCTCCTGCTCCATCCAGTCCATAATGGCCGTGCCTTCGTGCACTTCGCCGATGCGATGCGTCCTGCCCGTATAGAACAGGATGCGCTCGGTCGTAGTGGTCTTGCCGGCATCAATGTGCGCCATGATGCCGATGTTCCTGCAACGCTCTAATGGGACTGTTCTAGGCACGACGATCTAAATTCCTTCTAGGGCTCCGACTTTGTTCTTTATTTAGTAATTGTGTAATTGAGTAATTTGGTAATTGAAAATCTCATCCTGAACCGATTTTCAATTACACAATTACAAAATTCCCCAATTACTCAATTTCTCTACCACCGGTAATGCGCGAACGCCTTGTTCGCTTCCGCCATACGGTGCACATCTTCTTTCTTCTTGATCGCGGCACCCTTGCCGTTCGCCGCATCGAGCAGTTCATTCGTCAACTTGTCGATCATTCCCTTTTCGCCGCGTCCGCGCGCGTAGGTCACGATCCATCGAATCGCCAGCGACGTCCTGCGATCCGGCGCAACTTCGATCGGCACCTGGTAGTTCGCGCCGCCCACGCGCCGCGTCTTCACTTCAAGCAGCGGCTTCGCGTTCTCCACCGCCTTCGTGAACAGCTTCAACGCCTCATCGCCGCCTTTTTCCTTCAACTTCTCGAGCGACTTATAGAAGATGTTCTCGGCAGTCGACTTCTTGCCCTGCCACATCATCGAGTTGATGAACTTCGTCACCAGATCGGACCCGTAAACCGGATCGGCCTCGGTCTTGCGCTTCGCGATATGTCCTTTTCTAGGCATTGCTCTTGGCTCTCAATTTCCAGCTCTCAGCACTCACTGGCCACTGGCCACTGACCACTGGCAACTGCTTCTAAGCTTTCTTGGCGCGCTTCGCGCCGTATTTCGAGCGGCTCTGATTGCGTCCGGCCACGCCGGTCGCATCGAGCGTTCCACGCACCACGTGATAACGAACACCCGGCAGATCCTTCACGCGGCCGCCGCGGATCAGCACAATCGAGTGCTCCTGCAGGTTATGGCCGACGCCCGGGATGTAGGTCGTGACTTCAATTCCATTCGTCAGGCGCACACGAGCCACCTTGCGCAGAGCCGAGTTCGGCTTCTTCGGTGTTTGCGTGTAGACGCGAGTGCAAACGCCGCGCTTCTGCGGGCACGACTGCAACGCCGGACTTGCCGTCTTATACCGTGGGCTGGTTCGTCCAAATTTCACGAGCTGATTAAAAGTTGGCACTCTCGCCACTCCCAGACGCGGCCTGGCCGCGTCAACACACATTTTCCTAGGGGACACTTCCCCTGAGACAGGGCTTCCCTTGTCTCGCTTCTGGCACAGGCCGTCGCGCCCAGCCATACTCTCGCGCAGGCGGTTTCGCCACGCTGAGAAATCTGTTCGGTTTCCCGTACTAATCGCCGACGACGGTGACGCCACGCCGCACCTTTAACTAATAAGGATTGGAGGCGCTCCGTTTCGTCTGCTTCATCCGCATAGCCTCGCGTGTTTCCCGGCATTTCCACAGGAAAGCCCGGGCGCTAGAGGTTTTCGCGGAACGTTTCAGCGAGGGCGTCCCGATCTTACGTTCGATCGAGCCGATGAATCTTTAAAGCTCAGCCAGAAATACCCCGGAGCCTATCTTCAACGCAGGTTGCGTATCGGATGGGACTGCCGTCTACAGGCAAGCCAGACTTAACTCGCGGAACCGTATGATAATAACAACCGGACAGGCACGTCGTCAACCACTTGTCGACGCATCGAAGAAATCAGGTACAGGAAGATCGGGTCTCAGGTGTCAGGTCTCAGGAAAACCCTGAAAAACGCGCCCTGCATATGCATTGGGTGATTTTGAGCGACACCCCACTGCAGTTTTTTCGTGCCTCAAGAAGCCAATAATCTTGGGCCTTTCCTGAGACCTGACACCTGAGACCTGCTCTAAGACCTTGCTCAACATCCCTGTGACCTTCTACACTGGCAGTTTTCCGCCAACATTTCACTCGCGTCCCTATCGGCGCGGGGAGGATTCATGCGTCGTTGCTCTACCGGCATCCCTTTGTTTGTCGCGATCTCGTTCGCTGTTGCGCTGACAGCCTGCCTTGGCAAAAACAGCCCAGGCCCCGGAAATCAGGGCGTAACCAGCGTTACTCTCAGCCCAAGCGCTAATTTCTCCATGGATGTGGGTGCCAACCAGATCTTTGCTGCCACCGCCAGAAACGCCTCCGGCGGCGTGGTCGCCGGCTCGCCTCAGTTTTTTGTCACGACTCCGCCCGGCGCCACTAATCCCGCGCCTCTCTCGATAACGAGCGGAGGAAATGCTTGTGCGGGAACATGGGACTCAACCGGCACTCTTTGCACCGCCGGACAACCGGGCGTGGCCGTCGTGACAGCTGTCGTGAATGGCGTGAGCAGTCCGCCCACAACCGTTTATGTCCACCTGCACATTGATGACTTTCAGGTCTCCTCTCTGCAGACCACCCCAACGTCTAGTTCGTGCTATCAGAAAGGCCCTTGCTGCTCGCAGGGCCAAACCTGGCTCTACCAGGCTCTCGCGTATCACAACGGAGTAGACATCACCAGCACGATTGGCCAACCGACGTGGCTCGCGACAAACAATGCCGTGCTGACTGCCGCTACGTTCCTGCCTCCCAATCAGCCGAAGGTTCTTAATCAGGCACAAATCACCGGGGGCTCGCCGGGCATCACGCAGCTTTACGCGCAGACCTCCGGAACCACAAGCAACTCGCTGCCGATTACGACCTGCCTCGTAAGCTATGTGCGCGTGCGGGCCGAAGGTCTTACGGGAGATTCCATCACGGTGAACAGCGGGACCAGTGTCCCGATCGATGCTACGGCGGTCGATACCGAAGGTTACACGCTGACGAAGGCGCCGCTTACCTGGAGCACCAACAATCCCGAAGTCGTTTCGTTTGGAACACCTGCCAACACTACCGGCGTCAACAACGCCAGCGCCCGGACCAACACCGGCGGAGCGGATGTGACCGCCTCCTGCACTCCTCCGACGTGCAACATCGGGATAAGCCCGGGAGTTCCTGTCTACGCCAGTGACGGCACGCTTCCGAACGGATTGCAGGGCTACGGCACGATTGCCATCAACGTGGCCGCCGGTTCTACGCCTCCCACCTATGTCGGCTGGGCCGCGACCGACCAATGTGCGGATGTCTCCGGTTGTAACAGCGTTTTATTCCAGATCACGCCCGGCACAACCCAAAATCCAATCACGGCGCAGACCACCGTGCCCCGCACGCCAAACTCTATCCAGTTCAATTTCCAGGCTGGTTCGCGGCTATACATGGGAAGCGATCAGGGGCTTATGTACTCGGACGTATCGTCGTCGCCAACCGTGACTGAGATTTCCAACTCGACCGCTCCGTGCAACGTATCCCTTTGCGGAAAGGTGATCGCCATTTCGAACGACGGCAAGCAGGTAGTCGTCTCCGACGATATCTCTTCTACTCCGCAGGTCTACATCTACAATTCGGCAGCGCAAGCGGGCAGCACCGTCACTGATCTGGTTTTACAGGATAGTGGCGGCCCGGAGGTAGCCACGGCTGCGGCCTTCTCGCCCGATCAGTCCAAGGTTTTTATCATCACGAATATCGGCAACATGTACGTTTACTCGACCGTCGCCCCGACCGAGCGGGTCATCATTCCCACCACCGGTACCAGCGTCGCGTTCTCCGCCGATTCGAGTTTCGCCTATGTCACGGGCTCGACTTCTCCGACAACAGGCGCGGTATCGGCGTTCTCGACTTGCTCCACTCCCGGCGTTCCTAGCGCACAACTTGGCAGCCCGGTGGCCACTGCCGACGTTCCGCTGCTGATCTTTCCTTCGCCCAATCTGATTCCCTTCAATGACAACCTCATCCACCAGAACGTGTTTGTGCTCGAGTCGTCGGCGAACCACCCGACAAGCCTGCAAGTACTGACGGCCGTCTACAAGCAAACTCCGCTGCTAGATTCTCAATTCACCTGCAACGTTCCGGACCTGTCCAGTTTCACAGCTAATCCAAGCACTTACAACCTTGGCGCCGGAAGCTTCACACCTCTCTATACGCGTCTTACCGGCGATGGCAGTGAGTTTATCGTCGTCGGACAAAACGTTCCTGCGGTTCTCGTATTCAACGTGGCCAGTGGCACAACCTCGGCCGTTCATCTCGCACGGGACGGCTATACGACCATCTATCCGTACTCCGCATCTGCGAACAGCGACGGCAGCCTTGTCTTTGTAGCGGCCTGCGACCAGTTTCAGAACAACGATCCCAATACCAACAACTGCCTCGCCGGCTCGGTTCACATCGTGAGCACCACCGGACAGGGTGATTACCAGCAGGTTCCCTACATCAACTACACGACCAACAACATGTGCAACAACCTTGGTGGCGATCAGGCGCTGTGTGTTCCGGATTTGATTGCGATTAAGCCGAACTGAAGGGTGCTGGAGTTTGGCGGTAAGCGTGCCTTAGACCGTGCATACGCAGAAACCTGGGCCTACGCCCCGATCTCTTTACCCACGCTGTCCAGCACGCCATTGATAAACGTCACCGACTCGGGCGTTGAAAACTTGCGCGCAATCTCAATCGCCTCGTTGATCACGATGGCGCGCGGCGTTCCCGGATAACCCAGCAACTCCGCCACGGCTCCACGAAGTACATTGCGATCAACCGCGGCCATGCGATCCATCTTCCAGTGCTGCGCATGTTTGCCGATCAGCCCATCGATCTCTTCCTGCCGGTCGCTCGCCACCCGAAACAAATCTTCGGCAAATCCGCGAGCCTCCGGATCGATGTCCTGCCGTCCCGCCCAAAAAGTCTGCCGCACAAGCTCCGGCGTCTGCTTCCCCATATCGGCCTGAAACAGCATCTGCAGAACCAGTTCGCGGGATTTGCGGCGGGTGCCCATAAGAGCAGGTCTTAGGTATCAGGTGTTAGGAAAACCTTAAAGCTGGGAGTGCAATAAGTCCAGAAGTGAAGCGGATATTTTCGCGCGGGAACTACCCTCGTCTTTTGCGCTTCTTCGATGACGTTGGAGACGTTGAGCTTTTCCTGAGACCTGCGACCTGAGACCCAACACCTTGTTTCAGATTCGCCATCTCTATCGCAGCCAACGCCGCCTCGAATCCTTTGTTCCCCATCTTCAGCCCGGCCCGATCGATCGCCTGCTCGAGTGTGTCACAGGTCAGCACTCCAAAGGCATGGGGCACGCCTGTCTCCTGCGCCGACTGCCCGATCCCGCGCACACATTCATTGACGATGACGTCGTAGTGGGCAGTGTCGCCGCGCAGAAGACAGCCAATACAAATGATCGCGTCGTACTTACCGGTTTCGGCCAAAGTCCGCGCCGCCAGCGGAATCTCGAATGCGCCGGGCACCCGCGCGACCGCAATGTCTTTCTTCTTCGCACCCGAGCGAATCAACCCATCGCACGCGCTGAGCAAGAGCCGTTCGGTGATGAATGCATTAAATCGCGCGACAACAATTCCGAATCGCTTGCTGCTAGCTGTGAGACTACCCTCGATAGCTTCGAGATCGCTAACAGGCGGGCGTTCCAGTTTCAGTTGCTTATTCTTAGGCAGATTGTTCTCCGTCGAACCACTCAACACTCTATACTTCTGCGGAGCTATATGGAAATTCTTGGGATCATGCTCTCAGTGCCGGTGGCTTTCGTTTGTTGCACTTTGTATTGTCTTTTTCTCGCGAAAGTTGTGTCGAAGCACAATGCTCCCAGTCGGCTACTTCGGACTTCGTCGCCGTTCATACTGGCACTATTTCTTGTTGAATTAATCTTGCTGATCGCCTTCGGCGCAGTCCGAAGCCGTGGACTGCTCGGCCCGGGGTTCTATCTCGTGCACATAATCTTGTTCTCTCTCGGCCCGCCCGCACTCGCAAATGTTCTGGTTTTGCGAACCGGCAACCGACCGCCACGGCCTTGGTATCTTGCCGCGATTGTGTGCACTGTCTTCGCTTTCGTGCTGGTTTTGCTGCAATATAGCGTTTCAGAATCGCTCTACGGTATCGACGGCGACAACGGTCCGTACAGCCTATCGAAATAAGTTACACAACCTCTACTTTCCCTTAAACGCCGCTGGCCGCTTCTCCAGAAACGCCGTCGTTCCTTCTTTCTTATCTTCGGTCGAACAGCAAACAGCAAACAACGACGCCTCGAGGAACAATCCCTCCGCCAGCGTCATCTCCATGCCTCTGTTGACCGCCTCCATCGCATACTGCACCGCGAGCGGAGCGTTGGCAATAATCTTGGCGGCGATTGCTTCGGCGCGCGGAATTAGGTCGGCCGGAGCCGTCACCTCATTCACCAGTCCGATGCGGTGCGCCTCCCGCGCAGTAATCATCTCTCCAGTCAAAACTTGTTGCATCGCAAGCCCCTTACCTACGAGCCGCGGCAAGCGCTGCGTGCCGCCGTACCCAGGAATGATTCCGAGCTTCACCTCAGGTTGGCCGAGCTTGGCATTCTCGCTGGCCAGACGCATCGTGCAAGCCATGGCAATCTCGCATCCGCCGCCAAGCGCAAACCCATTGATGCAGGCGATCACGGGCTTGCCAAGATTCTCGATCAGGTTCAGCACCGACTGTCCCCGATGCGTATACTCCTTGCCCGAAACGGCGTTGTGCTGGGCAAGTTCGCCGATGTCAGCGCCGGCAATGAATGCCTTCTCGCCCGAGCCGGTAAAGATCACGACCCGGATCGCCGCATCCTTCTTGATGTCATGAAAGGCCGCGCGCAGCTCTTCCATGGTGGCCATGTTGAGTGCATTGAGCACCTTTGGCCGGTTGACGGTGACGTAGGCAATTGCGTTTTTCTTTTCGAAAAGAATATTTTCAAAGGCCATAGAAAATTCCTTTCCGCGGATTTTCGCGGATTTGATAACGATCAAAACCTACCACGGCGGCACTGAGCCACAGAGAAGGACTGTTTCTCTATCTCTCCGTGTTCTGTGCGTCCGTGGTGGACATCTCAGAACTCTCCCGGCAACGGCTTCTCTGGGTTTGAATAGTCGTAGAATCCTCGCCCGGTCTTCCGCCCATACCACCCCGCCATCACCATCCGCTTCAGCAGCGGAGGCGACGCAAACCGCCGCTCCTTGAACTCGTCATACATCACATGAGTAATGTAGTAAGTCGTATCCAGCCCGACAAAATCCAGAAGCGTAAACGGCCCCATCGGATACCCGCAGCCAAGCTTCATCGCATTATCAATATCTTCAATCGACCCCACGCCTTCTTCATACGCGCGGATTGCATCGAGCAAATAAGGCACCAGCAGCCGGTTCACGACGAACCCGGTCTTGTCCGAAGTCCGCACCGGAACCTTGCCCAGCTTCTTGCCGAACTCATAAGCCGCGTCGAATACCTCGGGCGCGGTCGCGATCGTGCGCACCACCTCGACCAACTTCATCAGCGGCACAGGATTAAAAAAGTGCAGCCCGATAAAGCGCTCCGGCCGCTTCGTCGCCGCCATTAGCTCGGTCACCGAAATCGAAGAAGTGTTGGTAGCAAAAATCGCCTCGCGCTTCACAATCCCGTCGAGCGAGTCATACATATCTCTTTTCTGCTGCACGTTCTCGATAATCGCCTCGATCACGATGTCGCAGTCGTGCAGTTCCTGGCGGTTCGTCGTTCCCCTGAGCCGCGCCCGGATCGCGTCTTTCTGCTCCGCCGTAAAGCCACCCTTGGAGGCAATCTTAGCCAACGACTTCTCAATCCCGGCAAAGCCCTTGTCGAGATACTTCTGCTCGACTTCGAGCACGGTAACGTCGAAACCAGCAGTCGCGCAGACTTGCGCTATGCCGGAACCCATGAGACCACAGCCTAGAACGCCTACTTTTTTGATTTCCATTCTGAATTCACCCATTGATGTGCAAGATGTGGTCGGATGCCAGTTCTCTCGACCTTTTACGATGCAGGCACTCCCAAATCGCAAAGATCAGTCCAGCATCGATGGCAATGCTGAAGATCGGAATTAGAAACAGGCCGATGACTTGCCCGACTGAAGCGCAGGGACCCATGGTGCCGAAAATACCAAAACTGATGACGGCACCCGGAGCAAGCGGCGAAGCCGCCACATAGTAGGCGCGCACCAGCCCTATGCTCAGAACTCCGGGTTGATTTGACGAAGACAGAATCAGCACGATTACGGTGCTAGCAGCAACCGCAATCGTCGCGTAAATGAACGACCGCGCGAGCCGTTGCTTCAAAGTCATCTGACCCTCCACATCTCCACGGTTCCTTTGCGTCTCTCTCAGTGAAAGCTCTCCACCACCATAGCAATCCCCTGCCCCCCGCCAATGCAAGCGGTAGCCAACCCATATTTCTTCTTCCGCCGTCGCAACTCATACAGCAGCGTAATCACCAGCCGCGTGCCAGTCGCGCCTAGCGGATGCCCGAGCGCGATCGCTCCGCCATTGACGTTTACCTTTTCGCGATCAAGTCCCAGCTCTTTTTCCACGGCGAGATACTGCGCCGCGAACGCCTCATTCACTTCGATTAAATCAATCGAATCCAGATTCATTCCCGCGCGCTGCAAGGCCAGCTTCGACGCCGGAACCGGACCCCTTCCCATTACCTTCGGATCGACGCCAGCAATTCCCCAATTCACAATCCGCCCCAGCGGCTTGAGATTGCGTTTCTGCGCCTCTTCGAGCGCCATCACTACCACGGCGGCCCCGCCGTCGACAATTCCACTCGCGTTCCCTGCCGTCACCGTCCCGTTTTTGCCAAAAGAAGCCCGCAGCTTCGCCAGCCCTTCCATCGTGGTCTGCGGACGCCGGTGATCATCCTCCGTCAACTGCTCTCCAGTCGGTTCGCCTTTCGAATTCCGCAGCGCCACTGGTGTCAGCTCTTCCTGAAGCCGTCCTTCTTTATAGGCAGCATCCGCCAACTGCTGCGAGCGCAACGCCAGCTCGTCCTGCATCTCGCGGGTAATCCCCTGTTGCGACGCATACAATTCCGCCGTGCTCGCCATCTGCATGCCGCAATACGAATCAAGCAACGCCGCCATCAACGAGTCTTCGATCTTCCCCCCCGGCGCCAGCGTAAATCCATCACGTCCGCGAATGCAGAACGGCGCCTGCGACATCGATTCCATCCCGCCCGCCAATACCACCTTGGCTTCGTCGGTTTGAATCATCTGCGCCGCCGAAACAACCGCCTGCATGCCCGACCCGCATAACCGGTTCACGGTCAGCGCCGGGGTTTCGATTGGTATTCCCGCTCGCAAGCCCACATGCCGCGCCCCGTACAAAGCATCGCCGGTCGTCTGCTGCGCGTTGCCGAACACAACGTGATCGAATTCCGGCGGCCCGATTCCCGCCCGCTCGATCGCCGACTTCGCAGCAACGGCGCCCAATTCCTGTGCTGTATAGTCCTTGATTTTTCCGCAATAGCGGCCAAACGGCGTGCGTGCGCCGCTGACGATGGCAATATCCCCAGGTTTCAACATGAGTCCCGCTATGGAAATGAGATGGCTGGCCAGAAGCCAACCTGTGAGTTTAACAGGAGGATTTTGTAATTGGGTAATTTGGTAATTGAGTAATTTGAATAGAGAGATGATCTAGGAGACTGGGATGATTTCGGGATTCAAATTGCCCGATTACAAAATTGCAAAATTACCAAATCTCTACGCGACCGCCGCCGCTGCAATCTGCGCCGCTTCGCAAACAATCTTCCCGGGTCCCTGCACGATTGCCAGTTCCAGCGCGTGGTCGGCGCGGTTCACGACTTCCGTCACGATGTCGACCGGATCGAAGTGCTGCCGCATCACCGCCTGCGCCAGGGCAGCGCAGAATTCCACCGCTTGGCCCTTGCCCGGGAAGCGCACTTCCTTAAGCAGCCGTCGCAATTTTTCTACTGCCATGAGCGCTTCTTTTTCGCCCGTGTCGCCGAGTACCAGTGCTACGGTTGTCGACTCATAGCGGAATGCCAGGTCGTTCGATCGGATGTTCGCGGAAAATAGCTGCCCGATCTGGTCCATGACTTGGTTGACCGACGCCTCACCAAATTCCTTGATGAGCGCACTGCGTTTGCCGAACTGCATCAACAGAACCGTCACCGCCGTACCCTGCTGCAAACCCCGTCGTGTCTCTGCCTGCAATAGATCAAGATAAGACGCTCGTTTCAGCAATCCGGACTTCTCATCCGTCACTGACAAATTCTTTACCAGGCGGCGCAGCCCGACGTTGTTCAGTGCGATCACTACCTGATCGGTAAGCGTTCGAATGACCAGCATCTCCGAGTCCTGCCATGCTCGGCCTTTATTCTGAGTCAGAATCAACACACCGATCTGATCGTTGTTATCGGTCAAGGGTAGCGCCAGAATCGACTTGATCTGCGCCTCTTCGATCGCGGCGCGAATGCTAAGAAGCTCCGGCGCGCTCGCCGCATCGGTAATCGCCAATGTCCCGCGCGCAACCGCCAAATCTTGCACGGCCTCGACCATACTTGCCAGCGCTCCGGCGCTCACCGGTATCAACCCTTCCGCGTGATACTCCTGAACGCTGGAAGGCGGCAGTCCCGGCTTGCGCAGCGCGGCGAGACAACGCGTCGCGCGCCACACCGCGCCGATTTCGTTAGCCGCCGTGCGCAGCACGCCCTCAGCATTCCCCTGGTGATAAAGCTTCCGCGTAATCTCGGCCACCTTCGCCAGGCTGCTGACATCCGCCGCTTCGACAACCGTCACCGGCTGTGCCGCAGGTTGGGCAGGCGCAGCCGCAGCCACCCCCGCTGCGGGTGCAGCCGCACCGGCCCGCGGCTGTACATCGATACCCGCCGAAATATAGAGCCGCTGTAAATCCTGATTACGCTGCTCCTCACCCGGAAACAACTCTTGAATTCTCTGAATCCGCTCGATCGCCTTGGAGCGCATCCCGTACTGAACAAGAATCTCGGCCTGCAGCATCAGGTCCTGGAGCGCTGCCGCCCCCAACGTCGGCTCGGGCGCCTTGGCCGCCGGCTGTTCTTCTTTTTTTACCGTCGAAAACCGCGCCGCAATTACTTTGAATCGCTGATCGTCGATCTTCCCGCGCAGCATCTCAACGCGCTTCTGATGGCCGGGCTCATACGGATCGACCTCCGCCGCCCGGTCGAGGCATTCCCCTGCCTTCTGATAGTCGTGTTTCGCGCAATAGAGATCGAACAGCTTCAGCAGCGCTTGCGCGTAGTCGGCCTCGCGATTCGAGGCGTTGAACAGCTCGGCAAGAAACTCTAGCATTTCCACCGTTGGCCGGTGCGTCGCCAGAATCTCCTGCATCGTCTGCATGAATGACCGCCGCTCGCCACGCCGCCGCTGGAAGACCTCCAGCTTGCGTGCCAGCGTCACCGCCTCGTTATCCAGCTCGCAGTCGATCATCTTCCCGATCAGGCTCACTACCTGGTGAATACGCGCCGGGTTCCGCTCGAACATCTGCCACACCAGGGGCTCGGCTTCGACACAACGTTCTGCCGCCAGCAGCGCCTGCGCGTAAAGATCACGCAGCTCGGGCGAAGTGTCACCGCTATTCACTAGCGGCTCAAAGATGAAAATGGCCGCGCCTGAATCGCCCTTCGTCAGTAGGCTCTTTCCGTAAGCCAGCGCGACTCTTTCTTCGGAAGGGTTTTCCGCGTAGGCGCGTTCATAAAATTTATTGGCATCTTCTCCCGATGCTTCCGCCAACTCAGCCAGCTTCAAAAATGACTCCGCCGCTAATACATGCTCGCCAAGGTCTGCCGACACCTCTGCCAGGCGCAAATGATTAGCGGGCGTCGGCTCCAGGCTGACGATCCGCCGCAGCACCAGCAGGCTCTCTTCCTTGCGCCCTTGCTTTCGCAGATCCTCGAGCGCGTTCTCGTACGTGCCGACCGCAACCTTTTTGTTGGAGCGCTCCAACAACTGCCCGAACCGCACCTTCTGTTCCCACGTTGGATTCGCGTACCTTGCCAACTTTTTATAAGTGAGGCTCGCCCGCGTGGAATCTGCCGCCGCCACCTGACGGTCAAATAGTTCTCCCAGAAGCTGTACCGCGACTCCACCTTTGTTTACAGAAAGGCACAAGTCAGCAGCCAGTTGCCGGACATTATCGTTTTCTGGATCGTCCTTGAGGACCTGCAAATACTCAGCCAGGGCATCGGGTGTCTTGCCCTTTTGCAAGAGCTTCTCCGCCTTCTCGATGCGGCGCGCTATTTCGGCTCGATTGGGGTTGTCCGGCATGAGCGGTCCCCGCACCAAGACAGGGAGACCCGTTTCGATTCTAGGTTTCGGTTGAAGCCAGGAGCAACGCGCATTGGTACCGCGTGATTACCAAGGTCATGGCGGCGATCACATACCCTGCGGC
>Ga0335070_10005343_pt1 | contig 15088 bp, 18 predicted proteins | sample Lox_Sample_13_FD_206722 | JGI IMG/M metagenome (GOLD analysis project Ga0335070, IMG submission 206722) | Soil microbial communities from Loxahatchee National Wildlife Refuge, Florida, United States - Lox_Sample_1.3 | ecosystem: Environmental > Terrestrial > Soil > Wetlands | place: USA... | reverse complement strand
CGTGGCTGCGCCAGTGGATGGGGGCGCGTGCCTACGAAACAATGTGGAAGCCGATGCTGGTCGGCAAGTTCGGCGAAGAAAATCTACCGATCGTGAACATGGCGTGGTTCTGGGCGCGCATCCACGCGCGCACGCCGCGCCTCGGGACGTTCGTCGGCGGCTTCCAGACCTTCATGGACAAGCTCGCCGACGTCGTCAGGCAGCAGGGCGCGATGATCCGGCTGAACAGCGCCGTGACCGGCATCCAGAAGCTCGGCGACGGGCGGCTGCAGGTGGAGACGCGCACTGATGCGGCGAGCTTCGATGCCGTGATTTGCACCAGCTCACCGGCACTGATGGCGCAGTTGGCGCCGGATCTTCCGGCGCGCTACGCGGAGAAGCTGCGCCAGCTCAAGTCCATGGGTGCAGTGGTCTTGGTGCTGGCGCTGGATCGTCAGCTCACCAACGGCATCTACTGGCACAATCTCCCCAAGCCCGCAGGGTTCCCGTTTCTCGCCATGGTGGAGCACACCAACTACATGGATCCCAAGCACTACGGCGGTGATCACATCATCTATTGCGGCGATTACCTGGATCCGCACCACCCGTACTTCTTGCTCTCCAAGGAGCAGCTCCTCGACGAGTTCCTGCCGTCGCTGTCCCGCTTCAATCCACAGTTCGATCGCAACTGGGTGAAGAACTCCTGGCTGTGGAAGACGGCCTATGCGCAGCCGGTCCCGCCGGTAAATCACTCGCACAACATTCCGGACATCCGCACCCCGGTGCAGGGGCTGTACTTCGCCTCGATGAGCCAGGTGTACCCGTGGGATCGGGGCACCAACTTCGCGGTGGAGATCGGGCGGCGGGTGGCGAAGATGGTGCTGGAAGACAAAACCAGCTGACTACCGTTCACGGTGGGAGCGTTACACGCACCAGCGTCGCGCTGTCGGTGACCTCGCACGTTGCGCAGTTGGTGTTGAAGGCATAGGTCCAGTGCGCCGTCGCCGAGCCCGTGCCATTCACGTGAAAAGTGAAGGTGTAGTCGAAGACGAATTCCTGGAACACGCCGTTGATCAGGCAGACGCGCTGGTCGAACACCCGATATGTCGTCTTCACGGTTCCGCTGGCATCGGGAGTCAGGCCGCGGCCGATGAACGCTCCGTTGCGCACCTGGATGTCGAGTTGCCCACCGAGGCTGGTGACATGATAGATCGTGTCCTGCAGGCTCGTGAACGGCTGCCCGTTGAGAAAACAAATTTGCCCGCCCCAGTTCGCCGCCCAGTCGCCGGCAAGCCGATACACGATGCCGGTGGGTGTCGGGGTCGGTGTTGCAGTGTGCGTTGCGGTCGTCGTGCGGGTGAAGGTCCGCGTCGGCGTCCGCGTCGGAACGAGGGTCGCGGTCGCGGTCGGCGTCGGCGTTGTGGAGGGGGTTTCGGTTGCGGTCATCGATGCGGTTGGCGTTGACGTTGGTGTGGCCGTGCGCGGGGCTGTCGGTGTGGCCGTGTGCGTGGCGTTGGGTGTGGGCGTGATGGTGAAGGACGGGCTGGGCGTGGGTGTCCACGGGGCGGCGAAGGTATCAAAGATGTCCGCCAGGATCGGGACGAAGTCACGATCGGAGAGGCCGCGGTCGCGAAACAAGTCGGCGTAGGCGCAGGCGGGAAACAGCGCAGCATTCCCCGACACGCTGATCGCGGCGGCGAAATCCGCCGCCGTACCGCGTCCGTCGCAGTTTGCGTCGGCGAACAGCGGCCGCTGCGTTGGTGTGGGCGTCGGGGTCGGCGGCGGGGTCGGGGGAACAGAGGGGGTCGCCGTCCGCGTCGGCGTGGGTGTCAGCGTTGGCGCGTGCACGGGCGTGCTTTGCGCCCCTGCGTGGGAGAGGTGCAGCACGCAGCTCGACACCCAGAGGGCAAGGGACCAGTGGCGCACCAGCCACCTCGGTCTTGGACTCCCGCCTCTCAGCAGCGCCACGTGCGTCACAACTTGTATGCGATCTCCACCCATCCCTGTCCGTTGCGCTTAAACTCACCACCGATCGATTGTGAGCGTCCGGCTATGAACAGATAACCGACTTGCGTGTCGACGTGATCAGTCACGCTGTACGTCACCCGCGGGCGCACGACCGTATAGTCGCTCTCGATGGCGTGGATGGCTACGAGCTGCGTCTTCAGCGTATCAGACAGGAACCCCTTGCGGAGGTTGGCGAGCAGTCGCGTCTCAACGTCCTTGATCAGCAACTGCACGCCGTTGTCCAGGACATCGGTCTGGTTGACCTGCAGGAGCAGCGTGTAGCCCTCATAGACGTAGTCGCCGCCGATGCCCCACTCCACCGCGTCGCGGATGACCGAGGCGGGGGGCAGGGGCACCGGGGCGGTGCCCGCGCCACGCGCCAGCGCGCCGAGTGCACGGGCGATGTCCGGGGCGATGGTGGCGGGATTGGTGATCAGGAAGCGCAGGTCGCGGCTGAAGGGACGATTGTTCAGGTAGGCGGCCTCGGCGCGTACGGTGAAGCGATCAAAGGCATACGCAGCGTCAGCACCCGTCGAGTTGATCTGATGGAAGTGCGGGGTCAAGGTCGTCGCCGCCGCGAGGTTGGTCACATGCAGGGGGGCATTCGGGTCGGGCTCGCCGCTCGCGAGGGCCGTCAAGTTGAACGCCGGCTGCGGATCGAATCCATGGTACCCGTACAGGGCGAAATCCACATCCTGCACCAGCGCGGAGTAGCGCACGCCGATGCCACTGTTCTCCAAGCGCGCGGCCGGTTCCCCGGTGTTCCGCACCTGGAAGCCGATGGGCACTGAAAAGGCCGGGTTGGTCCCTCCATTGACCGGAAAGATGCCCGCGGGAACGGAGATCGTGGTGTTCGGTATGGCGGCTGGGGGAAACCAGCGTTCCGCGTCACAGCGCGACACGCGATTCTGGACCACGCAGTCAGCAAGTGGGAAACGATACGGAATGTACTTTGGCACCCACACGGCGGTGAAGCGGCTTTCCGGCAGCGGCCAGGATTCCGGGAAGAAGTACGACCCTTGCAGGGCCGGCACGCCGATCTTGCGTTCGTCCTCCTCCCCCATGAGCGGGTCGGTGTAGTTGTACGGATTGATTAGATCGTTGGGTTGGGTGCGGTCGAGCTTGCCCCACGCCACCTTCTGCAATCCCAGGCGCAGGTCCACCGACGACAACTTCGCGTCGAGGTATGCCTCCTGAAAGTCGGCGACCGGGGAAAGGTCCTGGAAGGCATCGTTCCACGCGTAGGTGCCGGAGCGGCCATCTGCCTTCATCGTCGGGCCGCCGTTGGTGCCCACGGTGGTAGAATCGAAATGCAGCCAGTCGGTCAGCGACACAGCCGCACGCAACGACAGCTGCTCGCGCGTGCGATCGTGTTTTGTCGAGCCGTTCTCCTCGACGACCTCACGCACGCTGAAGGTGGAGTCCAGATCGACCGTACGGCCGCCGATCGTGGTTTGGATCGACCATGCCGTCGTGGCAGCCCCTAGCTGTGCTACGAGGATGATCGCAGCTCGTGTGCGCGTAGCTCGTCCCACCCAACTTCCCGCATCGGCAACCGCGCTGGCTTAACTTGAAATCCACCCGGGCGCAATACAGAATTGCGCACCCAATGTCTGTCTGAGGTTCGCGAGAGGCACCCATGCACACCAACGAACTGCTTTCCCAAGGGCTCGACAGCGACATTTGCGCGGCGCATCAGCGCTTCCTGGCCGCCATGGAGAACCGGTTGCAAACGATGCCCCTGGAGACCAAGGAACGCTACTTCGTGATTCTCTCGTCGCTGGTCGGGAAACTCGAGGCGGAGAACAAGCACCTGCGCGAGGTGCTCCAGGAGATGATGTCCGAAGCCGCCGGCTACATTTTCCAGGAGCTCGGTTCCTCCCGCTGATGGGCGCCGTGTGAAATCGGCCTTCTTGCCGCGGCTGGTCAACGGGCCGTTCGGCGATCCCGGTCTGCACGTCGGCATGCGCTGGCAGGGAACGGCGGTGCAGTTTGATCTTGGGCGCATCGACCGGTTGCCGGCCGCCGAGATTCTCAAGCTGACGCATATCTTCGTCTCGCACACGCACATCGACCACTTCATCGGTTTCGACCGCATCATCCGTCTGTTCCTGGCGCGCGATGCCATCCTGGCGTTGTTCGGGCCACCGGGAATCATCGCCAACGTCACCGGCAAGCTCGCGGGTTACACCTGGAACCTCGTCGACGGCTACAACTTCGTCCTGACCGTCCACGAGGTACATCCGGCGCACATCCGCAGCGTGCGCCTACCGGCGACCACCGCTTTCGCGCTCGAAGAGATGGGCACGCGTGCGTTCTCTGGGGTGCTGCACACAGAGCCTGCCTTCAGCGTGCGCGCCGTGCACCTCGATCACAAAATCCCGTGCCTGGGCTTCGCGCTCATCGAAAAGACCCATCTCAACGTACGCAAGGACGAGCTGGGACGGCTGGGCATCCCCGCTGGCCCCTGGCTCAACCGGATGAAGGAGGCCCTGCGCGCCGGCCAGCCGGATCGTACCGCCATCACGGCACGATGGGTGGCAGACGGAACGCCGCGCGCCGCGGAGTTCACGCTGGCGGAACTGCGTGATCGCCTCGTCGTCGAGACGCCGGGGCAGAAGCTCGTCTACGTGGTGGACACGCTGTTCAGCAAGGGGAATGTCGCCGGCATCACCGAGCTGGCACGTGACGCCGACGTCTTCTTCTGTGAATCGCTGTTCCTCGATCAGGACCGTGACCAGGCCGCGAAGCGTTACCACCTCACCGCCCGTCAAGCGGGCACGCTCGGCAGACTGGCAGGCGCCAAGCGCTTGCAAGTGTTCCACTTCTCGCCACGCTACGACGGCCAGGCAGACCGCATCTACGCCGAGGCCGAGGCGGCGTTCCGCGGTGAACTAGCGCCGGACGAGCCGGTGTGAAGACCGTGCGTCGTGTTCGTGATGCGGGCTGGTAATCTGGTTAAGCCGGACCGATGAGCCTCCAAACACCGACCACGAGCATCAACACGGTTCTTTCCGACGAGGAACGCAGCTTCAGCGAAGACCATCGGGTCGCCCACCTGGCGACGGCGGATGCCAGCGGCGCACCGCATGTGATTCCGATTTGCTACGCCGTGGTGGGCAATGCTTTCTACTTCATCGTCGACGAGAAGCCGAAGCGCACGCGCACCGGGCTCAAGCGCCTGCGCAACATCGCTGCGAATCCACGGGTGGCGCTGGTGATCGACGACTACGACGAGGACTGGAGACGTCTCGCGTACCTGCTGGTACGGGGCCGCGCGGCAGTGGTCGCCGATCAGGCCGAGTATACCGCAGTGCTCGGCGCACTGCGCGAGCGTTATCCTCAGTATCGCGCGATGCCGCTGGCGTCGGCTACGCATCCGATGGTGCGCATCGTGCCGGAGCACCGACACCTCTGGCGCGCCGCGGCCGGGACATGATCGCGTATGCAGCCGCAGTCGACGCTCCGCCGTAACCGGCTCGACCCACAGCTGCATTCGCCGGTGAAGCCCGCCCTCACGAACGACCGGGAATCGACGGCCGCGAGGCGTATCGTATGCGCCAGCTGTGGCCATGCCATCACCACCGAGCGGCAGCGGATTGAGATGGCGGGGCGTCACGAACACCGCTGTGTGAATCCGGACGGCGTGATCTTTCACATCGGCTGCTTCCGATATGCCCCCGGTTGCGTCATCCGCGGCGTACCGACCACAGAGTTCACGTGGTTCCCCGGTTACGCGTGGAGCTACGCGCTCTGTGACGGCTGCGCCACTTTGCTGGGCTGGTACTACCAGAGCAATGACGCCGCATTCTTTGGCCTGATTCTCAATCGATTGGCAACAACGCAATGACGCCGAGGTTCATATGATCGGGCGAGCCGGCGCAGCGAGTGCGCCGCAGCCTGCGCGAGTGATGCGGCGGTGCTCCGAGTCGCGTCTTCAACGCCGCCCGCACAGCATCTGAGCGGTCTCCACTCCGCAATCCGGGTACTGTCCTTAGCGTCGTGGCCTACAAGAGCGCCCACATCGACGGTGTCGAATCGGAACTCGTGGTGCGCCATTCGTCGCACTCGACACAGTCGAACCCTCGGACCATCGACGAGGTGCGCCGTATCCTGCTTCTGCAAGCGGAATCGAATCGCTGCGCCGGCCTTCCACCGGCCGATGCGATCTCTCCGCTACCCACCTTGCAATGAGGGAGGACGGCGCCCGGCGTTCGTCCAGGAGACGTGCGCGGATCCGGCGAGGCTTTGCTTTACTGAGTCGGGGAGGCGATGTTGAGCACCAGTTCGCCGTGCGGCTTCATGCGCAGGGCGTCTTCGGGCGCCGTCTGCTCTCCCCGCTCAGTGTTGGGCTGTGCTCAGCAGACGCAGCGATCGTTCGGCGGCGCGCGCCAGGGATGCGTCCGGGCTATGACTCGCCGCGGTGAGCGCCGCCTGCACCGCTTCGGAGCGCTCGCCGAGGAGACCAAGTGCCGCGGCGGTGACCCGTCGAACGCTGGGGTTGGGGTCGTCGAGCAGGTTGAGCAGGTAGCGCGATGCCGCGCGGCGATCCATCGCGAGCCGTGCGATGCAGGAAATGGCGGCTATGCGCACGTAAGTGTCGATATCCGATAAGGCTGCGAGCAGCGCACGGTCGCCAGCCGGCGAGCGGGCTTCGAGGTCGCGCAGGCAATAGGCTGCCATCTTGCGCTGTGCAGCGTTGCCGGCAGTGAGCAAGCGCTGCAGGGCCTCTACCAACGCGTTGTCGCCGCGCAGACGCGCAAGGATGTTTCCCGCCGCCCAGCGCACGTCACCGTCGCTGGAACCGAGGGCTTCGAAGAGGGCCGGCAGCGCGACCGGAGGCGAGTCGCCGAGCAGTGAGAGCGCGTAGGCGGCGCCCCAGCGTTGCCTCGCAACCTGCGAACCAATGGTGCGCACCAGCACCGCACGGACGTGGGCGCAGTGTGCGCCGAGGGCAGCGAAGGTTTCGGCCGCCCGTCGTTGGATGATCTTGCGTGGGTCCGCCAGGCAGCCGGCGAGAGCGTCGAGCGTATCGGCGTCAGCGGCGCCGCGCGCAACCACCTCCGTCATGGCAGCAAGCCGCTCGTCCACCGTGGACGCGCGCAGCCGTTGCGCCACGGTCATTGGGCAATACCCCTGCAGATGGTGTCGGCAATGGCACGGGTGCGGCCGATGCCCAAGATGAAGTGTTCGGGCCGTGCGAAGATCTCGGATGCCACCGCGTCGATGGCGCGCCACTCGGCCGGGCACAGGCGCAGCTCGTGTTCGAGCTGGGCGATGGCCGGCGAGTTGGCGATGAAGTCGCCGGCAAACACAATCTCTTTGATAAAGCGGTTCTGCTCGAGCGAGAAGTAGGCCTCGAAGGTGCCGAGTTGGACACGCACGGAGGCGTGGTGTTCCAGATCGGGACGCAGGCGACGCTGCTGCAGCCAGCGGTCGCCGTGAAACTCGTGCGCCGCCGTCGCCTCGATGGCGCGGTCTTCGAGTGGGGTTAGAACGTGCTCGGCGAAGCTCAAGTTGAACTGCTTTTCATAGCCACGGCGCAGCATGTCGGCGACCTCTGCGGTCGTGAGCTGGGCGCCGGTCGCTCGCGCCAGGCACGTCGTGTCGGCCGGCGTCAGCATCTCGGCATTGATGAGACCCTGCTCGTCGACACCGTCGAGCAAGCGCGGCAGCAGGCTGAAATCACGTCGATTGGCGATGATCGCTTCGAAGAGCAGGGCCCCGGCCTGGTCGACTTCGAAAGACACCAGTCCGAGGATACGTCGATCGACGGTGATGAAGTCCCGGCCGGGGTAGAAGGCCGCCACGCCCACGAGCTTGCAGCCTTCGAGAAGGCCGCGCACGTAGCGGTTGATCACCTGATAGGGCGCCAGCGCAAACGGGGAATCCGAAAAGAGCGCCGAACGGTGCGGCAGCACCAAGGTCATGCCGACGAAGCCCTCACCAAAAGGGATGGCGCGTCCGCCAGACTGCCGGCGGTGGAGATGCACGTCAACGCTGCCCGGTGGCTGCTCCGGCATGAGGTGGTAGCGGCCGAGCGACAAGACGTCGCCCACAAAGTCGTAGACACGCAACACGCCGAGGCGTGTGCGCGACGGCCGCCCGACAACGTGCAGGAAGTGCGTGTCCGCCGCCAGGTTGGCGGTCGGCACGATGCCCGGCTGCACGATGAAGTCGAGCGTGTGCATGGTCGCGCACCGTGCTCGTGAGTCGTGCTCGGGCGCTAGGTGGCCGGGGAGGAACTCAGAAGTCGTTCCCGGCGTTCGTCCTTACGCGCACGACGCACTAACACGATTCACGATTCCATCGGCGGTTGCCATCCCTTGCCGCGGCACTCGTCACAGACGGCGATGGTGCTGCGTTTGCCGTCGTGTTCGACGAGCACGCCGTGAATGAGCTCCGTGGACAGGGATTTCCCGCACGCCGCACACTGGGCGGTCAGCGTTTTGTTCTCCTTGGCCTTTTCGCTGGGCATGCGTGGTCGTCCCGATGAAACGGCGGGCTGGCAGCTGCCGCGTCCGTCGGGATCACTCGTGCGCTTCAACCACGACAGTGACCTGGGCATTGACGCCGACGCCGAGGTGTACGGGCACGACATGCGCGCCGATCGACTTGATCGGCTCATCGAGGCGGATGCGGCGCCGCTCGACGGTCACGCCCTGCTCGGCCAACGCTTTCTCGATGTCGATATTGGTCACAGAACCGAAGAGCTTCCCCTCCTCTCCGGCGCGCGCTTTGATCGTCACGCGGAGGCTCGACAGCTTCTGGGCCGCGCTCTCTGCCTGACGACGGTCGCGTTCGCGTTTGTCCGCGACGATGCGTTTCTGATGGTCCAGCACGCGCACGTTGCGCCGGTCGGCGACCACGGCGAGTCCGCGGGGCAGCAGGTAATTACGGGCGAACCCCGGCTTCACCTTGACGATGTCGCCCACGGTGCCGAGATTCTGAACGTCTTCTCGTAGAATTACTTCCATTGTTGGTTCTCCTTCACTCGCCGTCGCTGTGGAATTGCACGCCCGCGGAGCCGGCGCTGAGGCGCCGGAAGTTCCCCCACAGGTCGAAGATACCGAGCACCAGAACGATCGCCGTGACCACGTGCTGCACGCCGATCAGCACGTAGCCCGCAATGCGCAGGCCGCGAGGCAAGCGAAAGCGGTCGAGATAGTAACTGACGATCGCCAACCCCTGGCAGAAATAGCACGCCAAGAGGACGAGGAACAGATTCCGCGCCGTCGACGCGATCGGTTGCGTCGGCACGAACATGCCAAACCCGGCAGCGATCAGTGCCCAGATCAGCGCATCGGGTGCTCGCCAGAGACGCAGGTTCACATGGCGTCCCAAATCGGCCCAGGCTCGCAACAAGAGCATATTCGCCAACACCACGGCCAGACCAGTGAGCACCGCCATTGCCGGCAGGATATCCATGAACCCGGCGATTATCGGGTCGCGTTCCACTTGCGCCAGTGCCAGCGTGTGCTCGGGGACGCCGAGGGAGCCATAGGTGGACAGCGCAAAGTCGACGCTGTGCGCCACCTGGTCCCGCACCGCGGTGGCGGCTGCGTCGAAGCCTCCGTAGGCCAGCAGCAGCAGGCACGCGATGCCTGCGGACCAGACCGCAACCCCGGCGAGCACGGTACGCTCAAAGGACCAGAAGCGGCGAATACCGACGGCGAGGACCAGGGTCGGGAAGCCAAACGGCAGCACGAAGCCGGCGATGGCGTCGGCGCCCAAGAGGGCACCCACTGTGATGGTTGTCAGGAAAAACCACAAGCTACACTCGCTCGACGGCGCGCGCGTGGCGACGACGAGGCCCGGCAAGGGCACCAGGAGTGCCACTGGCGCGGCCAGCGGAAACGCGCAGGCAAGGCCGTAGAGGGCGGTGCTGATCGCCACTCCCGCCCCGAGCCGAAGAGCGACGTGCGGCATCAGGCGCTAACCGTGCTGAACGGCAGCAGCGCCACGGCGCGGGCGCGCTTGATGGCGGTCGTCAACTCGCGTTGATGCTTGGCGCAGTTGCCGGTGATGCGACTCGGCACCACCTTTCCGCGTTCCGTGATGAAGCTCGATAGGGCGCGGGTATCCTTGTAGTCGATGAAGCTATCGCGGTCTGCACAGAAGCGGCAGACCTTGCGGCGCACAGCGCCGCGGCGCCGAAAGGCGCCCTTGTCGTCGGCTGACGGACGGGCACGTTTGCCGCTGTCTCTTCCTCCACGCATGGGCATGTTCAACTCCCCTGTTCCGCGGCTGAGGCGGGGCTCTGTTCTGTGGGCGTCACCGGCCGCGGCTGCCGGGTACCACGTCGGGTGGCCTTGCGCGGCTGCGGCGCACGGACCGAGATGAAGCGCAACACTTCGTCGGCGAGCTTGAGGGTGCGCTCCAGTTCCTTGACGACGTCCGGGCGCGCACTGTACTGCGCCAGCACATACGTGCCGCGCGGTTGTTTGCGGATCGGATAGGCGAGTTCCCGGATGCCCCAATCCTGAACCTCCGCCACCTGGCCATCCATGCCCTCAATCAGGCGACGGACGCGGTCCATCGTTTCGCGCACCTGCGCCTCGGGTATTTCCGGGTGCAGGACGAACAAGGTTTCATACCGATGCATTTATTTCCTCCCCATAGGCGCCGGAGTGGCCACTGCACCACTCTTTAGACGCACGTTGAAACGATTCATCGCCTTCTCTTCTCCGTCGCGCACCACGCACTCGACCGCGTCGGCAGCGCACTCGACCGCGGCGGCAGCCGCAGCACGTTGTTCGGCGGGAAAGGCGGACAAGACGTAAGTGACCACGTCCTGCCCGTGCACGGGACGACCGATGCCGACGCGCACACGGACGAAGTCGTGGCCCCAATGGTCGGCGATCGAATCCAGGCCCCGATGTCCCGCCGTACCTCCCCCGCGCTTCACGCGTACGGATCCGAACGCCAAGTCGAGATCGTCGTGGATGACGATGAGATCCGACGGAACGGCGAGAGGGACGACCTCGGCCAACGCGGTGCCGCTGCGGTTCATGTAGAGTTGTGGCTCCATCAACATTGTGTATTCACCAGCGATCACGCCCTGCGCCAGTTGCGCGCTTGGTCCAGTGGGTTCGAGGGCCAGTTGCCATCTTCGCGCCAACTCCTCCACAACCCTGAACCCGACATTGTGGCGGGTGGCTGCATATTCGCTGCCCGGATTGCCCAACCCGACCACGATGCGCATGGTGCGCGGTGGCGATCAACCCTTCTTCTCGGCTTCCGCCTTCGTCCCCTCGGCCGCAGGTGCGCCTTCGGCAACTGCCCCTTCTGCAACTGCTGCGGCCTCTTCCACCTTTACCTCTTCGACCGTTGGCGGCAGGACGGTCACCAGCGTCGCATCCTGGTCGTAGCAGACTTTCACACCCTCCGGTGCTTGCAACTCGCTCACATGGACCGCGTCGTGAATGTTGAGGGCGCTAACGTCAACGTTGAGAAATTCCGGGATATCGCCTGGAAGGCACTCAACCTCGACATCGCGTTGAACGGGTTGCAGGATGCCGCCGAGGGCGACGCCCACCGCTTTGCCGGTGAAGTGCAGCGGCACGCGCACGCGCAGCTTTTGCGTCAGATCGACTTCGTAGAAGTCGGCGTGCAGCACTGCCCCGGTCACGGGGTGGTATTGTGCTTCTTTGACCAACGCGACCTTATCGCCGATGTCGGCCGACGCAGACCGGAAGCGGATGAGGTGTGACCCTTCGAGTGCGGCGACCTTCTGCAAGAACTCTTTGGCATCAATGGCGATCATCGTCGTCTGCCGCTTGGGCCCATAAAAGACTGCCGGTGCCTTGCCAGCCTGGCGCAAGCGCCGGGCCGGCCCCTTGCCGCCTGTCGACCGAACTGCTGCCTCCAACTCAACTGTTTGCATGCATTACTCCCGGTATCAGAATGTGTGAATTGCCTTTCTTCAGACGAAGAGCGAGCTAATCGACTCTTCGTAGTGTGTGCGATGAATGGCCTCGCCGATCAAATGCGCCACGGACAACACTCGGATCTTGGGGCAGCGCTGCGCCTCAGGGCGCAGAGGAATCGTGTCGGTAACGATCAGTTCGCTCAGCGCGGACTCCTGAATACGGGAGATCGCCGCGCCCGATAAGACCGCGTGGGTACAACACGCGAGAATCGCCTTCGCGCCGTTCTCCTTCAGGGCGGCGGCGGCGGCGGCCAGGGTCCCCGCCGTGTCGACCATGTCGTCGATGAGAATAGCGATACGGTCGCGCACCTCACCGACGATGTTCATCTCGGCGACCTCGTTGGCACGCGTTCGTCGTTTGTCGATGATGGCCAGCGCGGCATCGAGGTGCTTGGCAAATGCGCGGGCGCGTTCGACGCCGCCGGCATCCGGCGACACCACGCTGACTTCATCTTGGTTGAGCCGCTCGCGAACGTAGGGAAGGAGGACGGGGGTCGCGAAGAGGTTGTCGACCGGAACATTGAAGAAGCCCTGAATCTGGCCGGCATGCAGGTCAACCGTCAGGACGCGTGCGGCACCCGCCGTCGTAATCAGATCCGCGACGAGCTTGGCACTGATCGGCACACGCGGCGCAACCTTGCGGTCCTGCCGGGCGTAGCCGAAGTAAGGGACCACGGCCGTGATGCGCTTGGCTGAGGCACGTCGGAAGGCATCGAGCATCAGCAGCAGCTCGATGAGGTTGTCGTTCACGGGGGTACAGGTCGATTGAATGACGAAGACATCGCCGCCGCGGACGTTTTCAGCGATTTCGACCAGGATCTCGCCATCGCTGAAGCGTCGGACCTCGGCGGCGCCGCGCGACACGCCGAGGTAGGCGCACACAGCGTCCGCCAGCGCTGGATTTGAATTGCCCGCGAAAACTTTGATCTCGTCCTTCACGTGTCCGTCACTCACCTTCGTACGCACAAACTACTGGGCGGGAAGGATTCGAACCTTCGATACCGGATCCAAAGTCCGGGGCCTTACCGCTTGGCGACCGCCCATCAGTTTCCCAAGGCCGGCGACAGCTCCAATGTCTGCACGGGCTTGGCCCACAACCCGAGGCGCTGCAGCCTGGCCGCCCCGGCCGCGGCCGATTGGGCGTCATCCCATACTCCGAACACGGCCGAGCCGCTCCCGCTCATGAGCGCCGCTTGTGCGCCTGCTTCCATAACTTTCGCCTTGAGGGACCGCAGCTCAGGGTGAATCTGCACTGCCGCCTCTTCCAGGTCGTTCACTAGCAAATCTGTGAGAGGCTTACGACCTTCGACGAAGGCCGCGATGTTACTGACGGCACCGTCTCTTGTCAATGAAAGCGGCATTGCACGCATCTGCGAATATACCAGTGCCGTGGACAGGGGGTGACCGTCCGAACAGATCACGAGATCGAGGCAGCGGCCAAGCGTCGTGGGCTTGATCTGCTCGCCAACTCCACCGACTCTGGCGGGGCGGCCATATACGAAGAATGGCACGTCCGCACCGATTCTCGCTCCGGCATCAGCTAGCTGGCGTGTCGAGAGCCGATTTCCCAGCCAGCGATTGAGCGTGAGCAGCACGGCGGCAGCGTCGCTGCTCCCGCCGCCCAAGCCGCTACCCAGCGGGATGTGCTTGTAGATCCGAATGTCGACCGTCATCGATTGCCGCGTCACTGTGGTGAACTCCGCGGCGGCGCGATAGGCAAGATTGTCTGCTCCAGTAGGGAGGTAGGTGCAGTCGGTCCATAGCGTGATCACCGAAGGCGATGTCGCCTGCGCCACCGAACGGACTGCGATGCGCAACTCATCATACAAGCTGACGGGCACCATCAACGAGTCAATCAAGTGATAGCCGTCGTCACGCCTGCCACAGACACGCAAGTACAGGTTCAGCTTGGCAGGGGCTTGGACCAGTTCATCAAAGATCGCCATTGGTAATTTGCAAGAGGCCCAGGGGTGACTTGGCGTTGGAACCCGCCCGGCGGCCTAGTAGCGCTTGCCGCCTGCGTTGACCCCTCCGCGGCGCTGTGTTACACGAACCACCATTCTTACGCAGTCAAGCCCCCGTGGTGAAAAGGATATCACACAGGTCTCCGGAACCTGTAGTCCGCGTTCGATTCGCGGCGGGGGCATGCTCTCAAACCTCAACCTCGCCTTGATTTCACCCTAACGTTCCGATAAGTTCCGCGCCTGCGGGTGGGGGTGGTTGTCACGGCGCCGCCCTTCCAAAGGAGGGGGAGATGGAGTTCCCGAAATGCCAGAAGTGCAATAGTGGAGTGCTCATTCCACTGTCAGACTATGGGCAAGAAGGGGCCTCCGTCCTGTTCAAGGCTTGGGTGTGTATCAATCCTGACTGTGGGTTTTCGCTCAGAGTCGACAAGGGCGAAGTCAGCTACGGCAAGAAGATTGAGCACAAGCACTGAGTAAGGAACCCGATCGCTTCCAAAGCATGCACACCGATCAGCCCAAGGCGACGCTCAAGCGTCAGCCGGAGCTATCGGGTGCACCAATTGTACTGGCACCCAAATCATTCGTGGAGTGAAACCGGGTTCCCGGGGACACTTTAAGGATCCGGCGGCGTCCTACTCTCCCACTGGGCGACCCAGTAGTACCATCGGCGCTGGAGGGCTTAACTGCCGTGTTCGGGATGGGAACGGGTGTATCACCTCCGCCATAGCCACCGGAAAACAAGAACCTTCACAATTGCATACGGGAACCAGCATCTAAGAAAGCGCCTTGGGGGCGACAAAGTAATAAATAGTGGTCAAGCCGCACGGCCAATTAGTACCAGTTAGCTGCACGCATTACTGCGCGTTCACATCTGGCCTATCAACCTCGTCGTCTTCGAGGGGCCTTTAGGGGCCTTGCGGCCCAGGGATACCTTATCTTGGGGGGGGCTTCCCGCTTATATGCTTTCAGCGGTTATCCCGTCCGCACATAGCTACCCGGCAATGCGGCTGGCGCCACAACCGGAACACTAGCGGTGCGTTCCTCCCGGTCCTCTCGTACTAAGGAGAACTCCCCTCAAGTATCCTGCGCCCACGGCGGATAGGGACCGAACTGTCTCACGACGTTCTGAACCCAGCTCGCGTGCCACTTTAATCGGCGAACAGCCGAACCCTTGGGACCTGCTCCAGCCCCAGGATGTGACGAGCCG
>Ga0335070_10005342_pt1 | contig 15089 bp, 12 predicted proteins | sample Lox_Sample_13_FD_206722 | JGI IMG/M metagenome (GOLD analysis project Ga0335070, IMG submission 206722) | Soil microbial communities from Loxahatchee National Wildlife Refuge, Florida, United States - Lox_Sample_1.3 | ecosystem: Environmental > Terrestrial > Soil > Wetlands | place: USA... | reverse complement strand
CCCTAAACCCGGATCAGACCAAGGCGGTGGGGGACTACGTTGTCGGCCTGAACAAGTAACCAGACCGGCTGTTCCTGAATTGCAGGCCGGGACGGTTGCTTGGGCCGTCAGTCCGGCCCGCAACGGGGGTGTCGCGTGAAAGATTCGGCCGTCACGAGGCTGATCGAACGCCGGAGCCAGCTACCAACGTGCATGTGCTCCGAGCCGTTCCGCGAAAGCATCTCCTTCACAGGGACAGCCCACCCGGATACGGAAAGGTTCCTCTCCGTATCCGGGTGTAACAATTTTTCCGGTTCTCCGGTTGGCGAGAACCAGTCCTTACCTCCCGCAGTGCGCGGCTCTTATTCCATTCATACCTGGCGGAGGTACGACCGGCCGCTCCCTCCGAAGAATCAGCGGAGACATCTATGAGCAAGGCGCTACTTTATGACGCCACGATGTGTATCGGATGCAAGCAGTGTGAGAAAGCCTGCTCCGAGAAGAATAAGCTCCCTTACGACGACAACATTGCCGCCGAGGAAAAGCAGTCGGAGCATAAGTACACCGTAGTTCTAACCAAAGGCGACAAGTTCATGCGCCGGCTGTGCATGAACTGCAACGAGCCGGCCTGCGCGTCCGTATGCCCTGTCGGCGCGCTGCACAAGACGGCTCTGGGGCCGGTAGTTTACGAAGAGAGCCGCTGCATGGGTTGCCGCTATTGCATGGTGGCGTGTCCGTTCGGCGTTCCAAAGTACGAATGGAATAAGGTCCTGCCGCGGGTGCAGAAGTGCACTATGTGCTCGGACCGTGTGGCCGCCGGCAACCAGACCGCTTGCGCGGAAGCCTGCCCCACTGGCGCCACCAAATTCGGTGATCGCGACGAACTCATCGCCGAGGCCCGGAAGCGTATTCAAGATAACCCGGGCAACTACGTGAACCACATCTACGGCCTCACAGAAGTTGGCGGAACCTCGGTATTGCTGCTCTCCAGCGTGCCCTTCGAGCAGTTCGGCTATCGCGGGGATCTGAGCCAGGATCCCCTCCCAATGCTGACGTACCGCGTCCTGTCTCGAATTCCCGACTTCGTCCCGCTGGGCGGGATGATGCTGGGCGGGATCTGGTGGATCACGCACCGCCGTGATGAAGTCGCTGCCACGGAGCACCCGGGCAACGAGCAGGAAGACACCAAAGGGAGGACCCGATGAAATTCAAACTCACTTTCTGGAAGACGGTTTTCCTGGTGTTAATCGCGGCCGGATTCTACGCCACCGTCCTTCGCTTCACGCGCGGCTTGGGCGCCTCGACCAACCTCAATGACCAGTTCCCCTGGGGCATCTGGATTGGCTTCGATGTCCTCTGCGGAGTGATGCTGGCGGCGGGCGGCTTTACGCTCACCGCAGCCGTGCACATCTTCAACATCAAGCGCCTGCATCCGATCGTGCGCCCGACGATACTGACAGCGTTTCTCGGTTACGTCCTGGTGTGCGTCGCCCTGATGTATGACCTAGGCCGGCCCTACCGCATCTGGCATCCGCTGATCATGCGCAATCCGCACTCGGTCATGTTCGAAGTGGCGTACTGCGTCATGCTCTACACGTCGGTGCTGGCATTGGAGTTCTCGCCCATCGTGCTGGAGCGCTTCAACCTGCAAACGCCACTGAAGATCATTCGCGGTGTGCTCATTCCGCTGGTGATCTGCGGCGTGATCCTCTCAACACTTCACCAGTCCTCTTTGGGAACGCTGTATCTGATCATGCCGGAAAAGCTGCATCCCTTCTGGTATTCGCCGCTGCTGCCATTTTTCTTCTTCCTTTCGGCAATAGCGGTGGGACTGGCAATGACGATTTTCGAGTCGTCCATGAGTTCGAAGTACTTCGGCCGCCAACTGGAGCTGCCCATCCTGCAAGAACTGGGTCGGGTTCTGCTGGTGGTGCTCTCGGTGATCGCCATTCTGCGATTCGAAGATTTGCTGCATCGCGGAGTGCTACCACTGATGTTCCGGCCGAGCTATGAAATGTATCTCTTCTGGCTGGAAATCCTTCTCAGCTTGATTGCGCCATTACTTCTGCTGTCGCAGAAGAAAATCCGGCAAACCGCCGGCGGCTTGTATTTGTGCTCCGTCTTGGTCGTCTTGGGATTCATTACGAATCGTTTGAACGTAAGCATCACGGGGATGGAAACTTCGGCCGGCTTGCATTACGTGCCGCGCTGGACTGAGATTTCCGTGACCGGTGCAATTATTGCGGCAGGATTTGCGCTGTTTGGGCTGGCAGTGAAGTATTTGCCGATCTTCCCCGCAGAAGAGCATAGCACGGCTGTGACCCTCCCCGTGGCAGCAGTTGCGGGAGAGATGCAAGTTACGGCGCTGGAGAATGCGGGAGACTGAGCCAAATCGTGGTAGCCGTCAGCTCTGGCCGCGTGTGCGCCGCAGCCTCGTGGCCAAGCTGATTGCCGTCTTCCTTATCACACTGGTGGGAAGTTTTGCGTTTCTTGGCTACCTGATTGTCCGCCTGCATCGTCGGCACCTGGAAGCAGTCGTCCTGACCGCGGCGGAACGGGTCAGCGACGTTATCAAACGCAGCACGGGTCCCTACATGCTGCGCAATGACCGCGAAGGACTGCATCAACTCATAGCCACGATGGGCAATGAGCCTGGCATGGTGCGGGTGCGGGTATTCGCTCCCGACGGCCGCATCAGCTACTCGACCGACGCATCTGAAGTCAATCACACCGTAGACATGAAAGCGGAGGCCTGTTACGGCTGTCACGCCGAGTCGCAGCCGCTCACCCGCCTGCAGCGCACGGAACGCTTTCGTATTTACCGCGCGAATGGCAGCGGGCGCATTCTCGGCATCATCACTCCTCTGGAGAATCAGCCTTCCTGCGCCAATGCAGCCTGCCATGCACACCCGGCTTCACAGCAGATTCTGGGCGTTCTGGACACGAACCTGTCTCTGGCACGCGCCGATGCTCAACTGGCCCAGGACAGCAGCTTGATGTTGACGTACACATTCGTCGTGATGCTCGTGATCGGAGTGTTGAGCTGGATTTTCGTGTGGCACATGGTGAGCCATCCCCTCAAAGCACTACAGGCTGGCACCGAGCGCCTATCGCAAGGCGAACTAGGCTATCAAATTCAAGTAACCGGCAATGATGAACTTTCCGACGTCGCGCGTTCCTTCAACTTAATGAGTCTGCAATTACGCGCAGCCAATGAGCAGATCATCTCCTGGGCACATCGGCTCGAAGAAAGAGTCGAGCAAAAGACACGCGAATTGAAACGCGCGCACGAGCAGATGCTGGCCGTCGAGAAACTGGCATCCATCGGAAAAATGGCTGCGGTTGTCGCCCATGAGGTGAACAATCCGCTCTCCGGTATCCTGACCTACGCCAAGCTCGTGCGCAAATGGGTTGACAAAGGGACCGCCGACCAAGCCCACCGTGAAGAAGCGCACCAATGTCTGGATCTGATCGTCAGCGAGAGCCGGCGTTGCGGCGAGTTGGTCAAGAATCTTCTGACCTTCTCCCGAGTCACGCCGATGCACGCTGAATTGACCGACGTAAAGGGCATCGTCGACCGCCTGGCACTGCTGGTGCAGCACAAGCTGGATATGAACGGTATCCAGCTGCACCTGGATTTTCCCAAGGACTTACCCAGGATCTACTGCGACACGGCGCAGATCGAGCAGGTTCTCCTCGCACTCGTGATGAACGCGATCGATGCCATGCCGCGCGGGGGAAATCTGTGGCTGAGCGTTGCCGCTCACCAGGCGCGGGATGAATTTGCGATTCAGGTTCGGGACGACGGACCGGGCATTCCAGCAGAAATTCTGCCGCAGATTTTCGAGCCATTTTCGACCACGAAAGAGGTCGGCAAGGGGGTCGGGCTGGGGTTAGCCATTAGCCAAAGCATTGTGGAACGTCATCGCGGCCGGATTGAAGTTGAAACCGAAGCCGGACGCGGGACCACATTCACAGTAACACTGCCCATCGACGGTGATGAAGCTTCCCTGGCGGGAAGCGCCGCTGGGGCCAGCGAAAAGATGAGGTGATCGCCGTGAGTGAACTAGGCAAGCTGCTGATCGTCGACGACGAACTAAGCGTGCGCGATTCGCTCGGCAAGTGGTTTCGGGAAGAGGGCTACGACGTTACCACGGCCGAGGACGCCAATGAGGCCCTGAGCCGATTGGCTGAGCATCGTTGGGACGCCGCTCTGGTTGATATCAAGATGCGCGGCACCGACGGCATCGAACTGCAGCGGCGCATGCACGAAATCGACCCCGATCTGATGGTCATCATCATGACTGGGTACGCATCGGTGGACACGGCCGTCATGGCTCTGAAAAACGGTGCCTACGATTACGTCACCAAGCCCCTCGATCCCGATGAGATCGCACACCTGGTAAAAAAAGCTATCGCGCATCGCCGCACAGAAGAAGAGAACGTGCGCCTGCGGCAAACGGTGGCCGAAGTGGCTCGGCCCGAAGAGATTGTTGGCCAGAGCGCCGCCATGCAGAAAGTGTTCAACGCTATCGAAACGGTTGCCCCAACCGACGCCACGGTCTTGATTACTGGTGAAAGTGGTACCGGCAAAGAACTGGTGGCCCGGGCCGTTCATCAGGCGAGTCCTCGACGTTTCCATCCTCTGGTAGTGATTCATTGCGGTGCACTGACAGAAACGCTGCTGGAGAGCGAACTCTTCGGTCATGAGAAGGGGGCCTTCACCGGAGCGCAGTACCGCAAGAAAGGCAAATTCGAGATCGCCGAAGGTGGGACGGTTTTCCTCGATGAAATCGGCGACATCAGCTTGAAGACGCAAACCGATCTGCTACGCGTGCTGCAGGAGCGTGAAATTGTCCGCGTGGGCAGCAACCAGCCCATCAAAGTCGATTTCCGTTGTGTGGCCGCGACCAATAAGGATCTGGAGCAATTGATTGAGGAAGGCAAGTTTCGCCCCGACCTCTTCTATCGCTTGAATGTGTTTCGTATCGAGTTGCCGCCCTTGCGCGACCGCCAGGATGACATTCCCGCGCTGGTCAACCACTTCGTTCACAAGTTCTCGCTGGCCATGAACAAGAAGATCTCGCGGGTCGCGCCGGCAGCCATGACCTTGCTGCAACAGCAGCCCTGGACCGGCAACGTTCGCGAGCTGGAGAACGCGGTCGAGAGGGCGATGGTCGTCGCTCAGGAGCCGGAACTGCGGGAGCAGGATTTCATCTTCAAGACTTCGGCGCTACCGAATGGCGGTCCGAAAACCTTGGAGGAAATTGAGAAGAACCACATTCTGAAAACGCTGGAACGGTGTAACTGGAATCAGACGCGGGCGGCGGAAGTATTGGACATCGACCGCGTCACCCTGCATCACAAAATCAAGAAGTATGGCTGGAGTAAACAGACCGTTGAAACGCGATGAAGGCGCTGCATCTACTGCCGATCGGGGCGCTACCCACTGGGCTGCTCCATGAACTAGCGCCGTATCTGGCCGATGCCATCCGTGTCCCGTGCGAGATTCTCCCCTATAGCCTGGATCCGGGATTTGCCTTCCATGGCGAACGCCAGCAGTTCCATTCCTCAGAGATACTTCGACACATGCAGGACTATGTGCGCCCAGACAGCTGGCGCGTGCTGGGTGTCACCGCCGTCGATCTGTACATCCCTATTCTGACTTTTGTTTTCGGCGAGGCGCAGATGGGCGGCCCCTGTGCCGTCCTCTCCGCCTATCGCCTGCGGCAAGATTTTTATGGCTTGCCCGAGGACAAAGACCTGCTCCTGCAGCGCCTCCTAAAGGAAGCGGTCCACGAGCTTGGGCACACACTAGACCTGACCCACTGCGACGACTACAGCTGCGTCATGGCGCCGTCACATGCGGTGGAGTGGATCGACCTTAAGGAGAGCACGCTGTGCCCCACTTGTGGGGCACGAGCGATGGCGACGCAGAAAGGCTAGGCTTAGGCGCTGCCCGGGCAGTGGACACTAGCCATTTGGCTACACCGCCTATCCAACTGGTTAGGGTCGAATAATGACGCCGGGGTCAAGAATGACGCCGTTTACCTCAATCGTGTACTTGTAACGCCCTGTCGCACCTGTCTTGATTGGGCCAGAAGCCGGACGATGCTCGTGAAAATGGCGCTCGGAAAAGGGGGATTCGGCGGCAAAGCAGATTGTGAATGCCAGATCGCGCGGCTCTGCAACCCATTCAACAGATTCGTTCTTTGTGCTCCATATCTCGATCGGTTCCGGATCGACGGACGGCATTCCGTTTTCGAAACTCACGGTAACCTGCTTGACATTGGGAAAAGTTTTTGGCGCGGTGCTCATCGTGAACTCCTTTCGTTATCCTTGCTGGTTAGCTTTTGAAACTGCACGTTGTCAGCCAATGTTCGGAAAGTTGGATCATCGCGGACAAAATAAACTGAATAGCCGGAACCCACCGCTTTTTCAATGAACGACAGCGCCGTCGGGGTTTCGCCGAGACGGGTATAGGTTTTGGCTGCATTGAATAAGAGTTCAGGGTCGTTCGAACTCATCCGCAAAGCGCGCGTGATATCCGCGCGCGCATCGTCATCGTGGCCTGCCATCGCTTCGTAAAGCGCCAGATAGTGCATTGCCCTCAGGTCGCGGGGGTTCAACCTCAGTTCGGTCTTTGCCGAGGAGATGGCTTTCTTGTAAGTGTCACCTGCCCGGCCGCGCTCGTCTGGCGCCCAATAGTATGCCTCGGCTAAGTTTCCCCAGCCGATGTAGGCCATCGCCTCATCTCCACCAACTTGCAGCGCCTTTTCGTAAGTGCGGGCTGCATCCGCAAACGCGCCCTGTAAGAAATAGGCTGTCGCCAGATTGGAATACGCGTCCAGAGTCGGATATACCGCAATCGAACGCTGGAACTGAGGTATGGCATCGGCGTAGCGGCCCTGGTAAAGATAGGTGCCCCCGAGGTTGCTGTACCCCTGGAAGCTATCGGGGGCCAGGGCAATCATTTCGGTGTACATGCGAGCGGCGTCGTCGTAACGCGCGTTGCGCCAGTAGAAGCCTCCCAGCCACGCGTATCCACCCCAGTATTGTGGTCGCAGTTGAATGGCCCGCAGATAGGTTTGTTCGGCGTCACTGGATTTGCCCAGACTTTCGTAGGCACTGGCAAGACCGCGCAGAGCATCGTCGCTGGTGGGATCAAGTTGCACGGCGCGCTGCATCTCCTGAGCGGCTTGTTCGTAGAGTCCGGCGCTGTTATAGACCCTGCCCAGGCAAACATGACCATTGGGAAGCTCTTCGGCCAAGCTGATGGCGCGCTTGCATGTCTGTAAGGCCTTGTCGTTCCACCCTGCTTCTCTGTTTCGGTCGTACTCGTAAAGATAAGCTTCCCCCAGGCCCGCATAGGCCAATGCATAGTTGGGGTCGCTTTCCAGGGCGTGATTAAAGACGGTTATCGCGCTTTGCAGGTTTTCTGGTCTGTGGTACTCCTGCAGGTAGCCGCGCCCGCGAAGATAGTAGTCGTAGGCAGCCGGCTGGCTGGTACCGTGGGCCAAGAGTGCTACTTTTTCGGTGGGACGCAATTCCAGCCCAAGCAGGCCGACGACGCTCTGCAAAACTCGATCCTCCACATCAAAAGGCTTGGAAGACTCTACCGTGACAGTATCCCCACGCAATTGGGTCAGATTAGTCGTATCCACGAGGCTATAGCTGACCCGCACCAGGTTGTTGGACTCGCGCATGTTCCCTTCCAAGACGAGATTTACGCCGAAGTTCTTGCGCGCTTGTTCCGCGGTTTTGATTTCGTCGGCGCTGATCTCGCGTGGAGAGACAATCTGGAGAGGGTATGCACTCGTCAACTGAGTGAGGCGAACGGCGAGAGTTTCCGTGAGCCCTTGGGCGAAAGCGCGGCTATTGGGGTCGTTAGATGCTGGCGTAAATGGCAGAATCGCCAAGTGCATCTGAGTGACAGGTGCCTGGCCGATACCGAGCCAGTGGGTGATGCGGGAGCGAGCCGCCACGAGGGCACCTGCTAGCACTACGATGGCCGCCAAGCCCCAAGCGAATACTTTTTTGGATTTGGGCGGTACGTGCGTCCTGCGAGCGGGTAGAAGCTTGCTCGGCGTCACTCCGGTCTGAACATCCCGCAAATCCTCCAACAGCTCTTGCGCCGTGGCATAACGGTCTTCGGGTTCTTTGGCCATGGCGCGCGCGACGATGCTTTCCAACTCGGCGGGAACACTGGGATTGAAGACTCGAATCGGCGCCGCTTTCTCATGCAGAATGCGATGCGTGGTGGCGACGTAACTATCTGAGAGAAACGGATGATGCCCGGCCAGGGCTTCGTAGAGCACCAGTCCGAGGGAGAAGATGTCGGAACGTCCGTCTGCTCCCTTCTCCAGCAGCACTTCCGGCGACATATACGCAGGCGTCCCACCGATTGTGCCGGACCGATCGATGGTGGAGCTTTGGTCAGAGCGCGGCAGAAATTTCGCGACGCCGAAGTCCAAGATTTTTGCGATTCCGGACGTGCTTAGCATTACGTTTTCCGGTTTGATATCGCAGTGCACGATCCCTACACGGTCAGCCGCCACGAGCGCCTCGGCGCACTCGATGGCGATCTTGAGGAAGTCCTCCATGCTCATGGGCTCGTGCAGCCGTCGGCGCAGGGTTTGGCCTTCGACATATTCCATGACCAGCAGAGTCTCGCCCTGCTCGTCAATCACATCGTAAATGGCGGCTACATGGGGATCGGTAAACCGGGAGGCTCGCTGCGCTTCTTCTTGAAAACGGCGTCGGTAAAGGGGATCGGAGCGCAGGTGCGGCGAGAGCCTTTTGATGGCAACGGTCCGCTTCAGCCGCGTGTCCTCCGCGCGGTACACTTCACCCATTCCGCCTTTGCCGAGGCGTTCGCCGATCACAAACCGCCCTACGGTTTGACCGGAGAGAGATGTAGATACACTCGTCGCTGGGGAAGCCTGCTCGCTCATGGGGAAGCCAGGCGTATACGCGGGCACTGGCATAAAATAACCCCCTCGATCCCAGTGCTAGATTCGCCTGTCGGCTCGCATCTTACCGCCAATAACCAGGGCTAGCAATCGCAGATGATTAAAACAACTTTCGAAATGAGGACCCAGGACCAAAATGAAACGCACTCCGGACGCCTTCTTAGAGGAAGTTCTTCATACAAAATGGTCCGCCACCGGACTTTTCGAATTCGGAAAGGTTCACGACCAGCGGAGTAAGCCGTTCCTGCTGCAAGATATCAGCCAGGTTTTTGCTGAGGTGGGGAACAATGCAAAAGCCGTTTGCCACTATCCCGTTACAGAGAAACCTGGTGACATCCTCTCGCGGCAGATCGTAGAGGCGCTTCCAGCCTTCACGGAGCTGCTGCAAGCCTTCGGGAGCGAAAGCATTGGGATAAACAATCGCCGCCTCGGTGTTTAGTATGGATAGAGCTGCGTCGAGGTGATAGCAGTATTCATCCACAAGCCGAAGCCTGTTAACCGGGACGCCAAGTTCCTGCATAGCCGCGGCAAACTTCTCGATACCGGCAAGCGTGGAGCGGAATCCGTAACCCGCCCAAATGCGCGACCCGTCCGGATGCCAGAGAAGGTCGCCGTGCCCTTCCAGGCATTCTCCGCGAAGATCGACCGCCATAACCTTATAGTCACGCTGTCGAAACCATTCAACATAGTGTGGAACCTCGCGCTGCCGGGAAGGATATTTCATCTCGCTAGGCACGACGAAGCTTCCGACACGGGGGTGATGACCCACGAAAATTGGGTTGGCCGCGAAAACCATATCCTCGAGATTACGAACCGGATCGATGGTCTCGACTTGCAATCCGACCTGTTGCAGGGCCACACTCAGTTCTTCCCATTGCCGCTGTGCCTTATCGCGATCAATGGCTGCTCGCATGTAGGGATTTTTGCGATCGCGCACTTCAAAGTAGGTCGGTGGACAAAGAAGTACGGCATCGCGGGACATGCAATTATGCTACAGCTACTATCCACTAGATTCTAACTACTAGCAAAACGGTTCTCGCTGAATGAGCCGAAAAGACGGGAGCTCTTGCCGGAAGGAAGGACTGTGTTCGTGTGCGAGCCTAGCGACCAAAGACCCAACGACCAACGACTAATTAGGTTTCCGCACCTTGCCGTCGCTCAAGTATTGCAACATGGCGGCATCGGCAGCCGACTTGATCCTGTCGAGAATCGTCGATTCTTGCGGCTTGGCGCTGTCGGCAGCCGGGCTTTGTCGCACAGCTTTGCGCAGCTTTTCGCCTAGCTCGGAATCGCTGCCGATAATCTCCATGTAAAACCAGAGGAAGTGCCGCATCTGATCAAGAGCTGTGCGGAGTGTCTCGATGGATTCCATTTCGTTGAAGCTGGCGAGCGATTCCATCAGTTCAGGATCGGCAGAGGCTTGCATAGCGGCGCAGTTCAATTCGCGCTGAATGGCGCGCAGGTCTTCGGTAACGCGGAGAATTCTGAGATCAATGTCGTCCATGTAGTCGTCAGCATTCATCGTGCTGTACCGAACTGTGCGGCAGACTCAACATCTCACCTATCAACCTCGGCGAGTAGATGTCCGCTGTGCATGCGCTTTGGTAATTCTGCATTACCTTGGTGTGAAATCAGCCACAGATGCGGCTTTCACGGCTGTCGAGTTTCCAGCAACGCGCTCGCGACAGCGGGCTTGCGAATCGCCGAAACATCCCAGACGCGCGCGGATGCCCGTGCCGGACATTGCACCACCCCGAGCATTGCCTCTGTCATCGGGGTAATGGTTACGAATCCTAAAGGCCTGTCGTCCTCTGCCCTGGCCAGCAGATACCGGGCCGCGCAGTGTGATACAAAACTCGCCAGTGGCAACAAAACCTCAACTCCCACTCATCCGCGCGATGGGCCGCTGGAGCCTCGTCGCTCTAGTGATCAATTCCATCATCGGAAGTGGCATCTTCGGTTTGCCTTCACAATTGGCGGCTGCCCTGGGAGGTCGTAGTCCATGGGCGGTCCTGCTCGCTGGCGTGCTGATTGGCATCATTATGGCCAGCTTCGCGGAGGTCGCTTCGCACTTCACGCAAGCGGGTGGCCCCTATTTATACGCACGGGTGGCATTCGGGCGGCTGGTCGGCATTGAGATGGGCTGGATGCTGTGGCTAGCTCAACTCAGCGCTCCCGCTGCAAATGCAAACCTCTTCGTCATTTACCTGGGCGAATTCTGGCCTGGAGCCGATCGCTTTTGGCCGCGTTTCCTGATTTTGACGCTGCTGGTCGGCATACTTGCTCTGGTGAATTATCGCGGCGTACGGGCGGGTGCGGGTATCAGCAACTTTTTCACGATCGCCAAGCTGCTACCACTCGGCATCGTCATCGCGGCGGGACTGATTTACATCTGGCGCGGAGGGCACGTCTCGAATGCTTCCACGCCACTGTCTCACTCGGGTTGGCTGAGGGCAATGCTTGTGATGATTTTTGCTTACGGCGGTTTCGAAAGTGCCCTCACTCCTATGAGCGAGGCTCGAGATCCGCGCCGCGACGTGCCCTTCAGCCTGTTCGCAGCTCTCGCCTGCTGCACGGTGATCTACACGACCATCCAATGGATCACGGTCCACATGCTCGCGAACGCAAGCGCGAGCGAGCGGCCGCTGGCCGCGATCAGCAGGCTGGCATTGGGAAAACCGGGAGCGGTTCTGGTAACCATTGGCGCGCTGATTTCGTTTTATGGATACCTGAGCGCCAAGATTCTCGGCGTTCCCAGAATTACGTATGCGTTGGCCGAAGAAGGAGATTTTCCTGGCGTGTTCGCGGCTACCGACGCAAAGTTTCGAACGCCATATGTCTCTATTTTCTTCTTTGCGGCCCTAACCTGGGGTTTGGCGTTGTTCGGGAGCTTTGCCTGGAACCTCACCTTATCCGCGGTAGCGAGGCTTGTGTACTATGGCGTGGGTTGCGCCGCCCTGCCGCTGCTGCGAAAGAAGCAGCCAGATATGGCTCTGTTCCGACTACCGGGCGGACCGATCTTTGCCATGGCCGGGGTCCTAATCTGCATGCTGCTGTTGACGCAGGTTGATCTAAGTAAATCTATGGTTCTGATCGCCACGGTGGTAATTGCATTTTTTAACTGGCTGTGGGTTCGCAGGATTTCGCCCAAACCGACTGCAGAATTCGAGCACCGCGCCAGCTCACATTAGTTTCTTAGCCACGGATGCACGCACCTACACGCATGATCAATCCGCGAGATCCGGCATTCCGTGGCTACTTTCCTTCTACTTGTTAATGTCTTCCTTCGCCTGAAGCCGTCTTATCAGCCCCCCAACCTGAGCTTTGGCTTGCTCGGGGGCGTTATTCTGCGCTGCTTGCATTTCCTTCACGGCATTATCGAAATCGGCCTGGCTGCAGTAAATGCGCGCCATACCGGCATGGGACAGCCAATCATTCGGGTATCGCTTGTACGCCGCGCGATAGATCGTGAATGCCTGTTCCTGCTGTTTGTCCCGCTGCAACTGGCGGCCGTAGCTATACAACTGCTGTGAGTTCCCTAAGGTAAGGGCCTCGTCGCGAAGGGAGGCGGCTTCGGTTTTGCGGCCGAGGCCGTCCAAGGCTTTCGACTTGGTCATAAGGTTGTCAAAGCGCCGTTCCACGCCTATGGACTCGTCCGAGTATTTGAGTGCTGTGTCGTAGTTCGTCTTCTCGTTGATCCAGTAATTGGCGGCATCGTCCCATCCTTCCCACGTGTACTGTGCGATTCCGCGAAACTGTTTTTGGAAGCTACGCTCGACGGCTTCATGGACGTTTACTCCCACTTTGAATGGTACGGCAACCTTGTCCCACGACATTGTGATGACGGCTGAATCGGAAGTTGGCTGGTCAAAGTCGTAGGTGAGCGCTTCGTGGAACTGGCTTTCCTGCGGCTTCACTTTAATTCGTAGGCCGTCCTCCTTCTCGTTGTAGGTGAAGCTTCCCCACGCTGTCGCAACCTTTGAAAAGATCACCGTCCACTCAGTTTCTGCCGGAATCATGTGCAAGCCATAGGTCCCGGCGGCAAGGGACTGCCCCTCGATCGTGACTGGGTCGGTGAACGCGATCGTTGTGTTTTCATTGGCACCGGCCCGCCAGACCTGCCCATAGGGCACAATGCCTCCGAAAACTTTGCGCCCCTTGACCAGCGGACGATGGTAGTTAATGGTGATATCTGTGACTCCGATGCGCTGCGTCAATAGCGAATGTTGGCTATCGCGGGGAACGTCGAGCACGGCCGATTGCCCGTAGCTCAAGCTAACAATCATCAGAACAGTCACAAGCACGGCAGTTTTGTGGCTCGTTCGCATAAAGATCTCCTCTACACTTCGGAATGTTGGCGCACAAACCCGAGTTCATGGAACCGACAGCGAGCTTAGACGCGCAGCGGCTATGGCGGTTAGCACTCCTGACCGCGTGGGCAATTCAGATGTCCGTTTGTTATCTATTCTCAATAACTTGGCTAACCATTCTCATGCCACTGCGGTCTAACTAATCGAAGAACCTGGGAACCTTTCCGACTTCCTCAGCGTAATAATGAGTGGGTGGAGGGGCGCGGTGGAGTTTCGCCCTCGAGAGCAGGAACAATCCGCCGGTCAGCGCCGTAACCTGCGAAGCTTATGCGAGCTTTCCTCGACATCGTCAAGCAGTCTCTTTCTACCCTGTGGGGGCACAAACTGCGTTCCTTCCTGACCATGTTCGGGATCGCCTGGGGAGTCGGCTCCTTGTTGCTCTTAGTCGGGTTAGGCGAGGGCTTCCGCAGCGGACAGAGCAAGAACTTGGCCCAGCTTGGCCAGGACATTATGTTCACCTTCCCGGGCCGGATTCCCGCGGTACCGGGAAGTTTCCAGTCGGGCCAGCCATACAAATTCAACTATGAGGACTACCTCTTAATCCGTGATCACGCCAAGTTCATCCGCGCGATCTCGCCGGTGATCCAGCGTGATGACATCCGCGCCGTCAGCGAATTCGGTTCCACCAACGGGCAGGTATTCGGCATCGCTCCTGCATACAACCAGATTCGCAACGTCCCTGTGTTTCCGGGGCGCTGGTTCAACAATGAGGACAACATGGAGCACCGGCGGGTCGCTATCGTCGGTTGGGAATTGCTGAAGAACATGTTTCCCGGGCGGCCGGCGGTCGGCAGCACCATTCTGTTGAACGGGATTGATTTCGAGGTTATCGGCGTCATCAACAAAATCGGCAAGGAGAATAACAACGGCACGAATATCCGCATCTTCGTTCCGCTAGAAACTATGCGGATGTTGTTTCCGTTGAAGGGCGAAAACTCTGAGAACGCTATTTCCTTCATCAATTACCGTCCGCTAACCAAGGAACAACATGCCGAAGCCAAGGCTGAGGTGCACCGGTTCATTGCTGACGGTCATCATTTCGACCCCAAAACCGACGACGCTTTTATGGATTGGGACACGATTGACGAGTCCATGAAGGTGGGCAAGATTTTCGATGCCATGGACTGGTTTCTAGGTGTGGTCGGCCTGGTCACTTTGGCTCTCGGCGCGATTGGCATTATCAACATCATGCTGGTTTCGGTGGCGGAGCGAACCAAGGAGATTGGCTTGCGCAAGGCGCTCGGCGCCACGCATCGCAACATTTTGACCCAGTTCTTCATTGAGGGTGCGTTCCTGACCGCATTCAGCGGTGGGATCGGATTAGCGATCTCGATTGGCTTCGTAACTCTTTTAGCGAAATTACCCTCGCCGGAAGGTTTCGACACCCCCCGTATTGTCGTTTCGTCTGCGGTGACCGCGATCCTCTCCCTCGCAATCGCTGGCATCACCGCCGGCCTTTATCCCGCGCGCAAGGCCGCGTTGCTGGCACCGGTGGAAGCGCTGAGACAGGAATAACCATGTTCCACGATCTGGGAAAGCAAGCCTACAGCTCTCTCCGCTACAACCGGCGGCGGTCGCTGCTGACTATGCTCGGCATGGCTTGGGGGATAGCGACGGTAGTCCTGCTGCTCGCCTATGGGTCGGGTTTTCAGAACGCGCTCATGATAGCGTTCCGCACTTTCGGCGGAAACCTGGTGGCTGTTTTTCCAGGAAGGACTTCACTCCAGGCTGGCGGCAGCAAGGCGGGAACGCAGATCCGCCTTACGCG
>Ga0335070_10005340_pt1 | contig 15091 bp, 11 predicted proteins | sample Lox_Sample_13_FD_206722 | JGI IMG/M metagenome (GOLD analysis project Ga0335070, IMG submission 206722) | Soil microbial communities from Loxahatchee National Wildlife Refuge, Florida, United States - Lox_Sample_1.3 | ecosystem: Environmental > Terrestrial > Soil > Wetlands | place: USA... | reverse complement strand
CGACGGAGTCCAGAATGGTGTGCTCGGGCACATCGCTGGCAATTTCGACCTTCCCGATTTCGCGCGGCAAAACGAAGTGCACGACGCCATTCTGCGTCTTCTTGTCGTTCTGCAGGCGCCCCATGATCTTCTTCGCGCTGACATTTACTTCCGGCAGTCGGCCCAGACTCAAAACGGCGTCGGCAATCCGGCCTGCCGTCACGCTGTCGGTGCGTCCCACCGTAAGAGCAATATTCGTAGCCGCGATCATCCCCCACGCCACCGCTTCGCCGTGGAGCAGCGATCGGTATTTCGTTTCCGCTTCCAGAGCATGGCCGATCGTGTGGCCGAGGTTAAGCACGCGCCTGAGTCCACCTTCGTGCTCGTCCGCCGAAACGACCTCCGCCTTCAGCCTGACCGATTGCGCGATCAGCCACTCCAGTTCAATCGGATCGCGCTTCAAGATTTTGGCCCTGTTCTGCTCAAACCGAAGAAACAGTTCCACGTTCCCGATGATTCCGCACTTTAGCGCCTCATACAGTCCGGCGCGGAATTCACGATCCGGAAGAGTCTTTAGGACGTTTGGATCGATCAGCACCACGCGAGGATGATAAAAAGTTCCGACCAGGTTCTTACCAGCAACGAGATTAACGCCCGTCTTCCCTCCGACTGATGCATCCACCTGGGCCAGTACGGTGGTCGGAACCTGCACAAACTCCACGCCACGCATATAGATCGACGCCAGCAGTCCGGCGACATCTCCGACGACACCGCCGCCGAGCGCGATGATCACGGCCTTACGATCCGCTCCCATCCGCACAAGCTTTTCCGCCATCGCCTCCACGGTTGCCAGACGCTTCGACGGTTCGCCGTCGGGCATGACGATCATCTCCGGCGCGAATCCCGCTGCTTTCAGCGCTGTCGTGAACTTGGCCCCCCACCGCTTTCGGACGGGGGCGACCGTCACCACGAAAATGCGACTGGCTTTGGGCAGCAAGTCCCCCAGGATCGACCCTGCCCGGTTGAGCAGGCCATTCTCGATCCACGCCTGATAGGGGCGGGGTTGGACATGTATGGTCGCTTGCGGCATTGCGTTCCATAATAGCGTATGAGTTCCTGCGTTATACCTTCGGTGGTAGTATTTCCCGTCTATGAAAGGTCTGCCAGCCCAGACCGATTTTGTGGTCATCGGCGCCGGTATTGCCGGCCTGCGCGCTGCCATCGAATTGGCTGAAGCAGGCAAGGTTCTGCTGCTGTCGAAAAGAGACATTCCCGCTCCACGTTCCAGCGATGCCAAGGGTGAAGCAGAGTGGCTCAGCGACGAAGACGATGTCAGCCTCCACCTGCAGGATACGATCGAAGCGGGCGCCGCCCTGTGCAACCCGGACGCAGTCAAGATTCTGATTGAGGAGGGCGCTGAGCGAATCGACGAACTGCTGGCCTGGGGAAAGCACCACGGTTCGAAGCTTTCATTTGAACTCGAAAATCCGCACACCCGCACTCGCCGCCTGCACGCTCATGGCGAACCGACAGCCAGGGAGATTCTGCGGATCCTCTGGCAGAAAGTCGAAGCCCTGAAGCACGTCTCGCTGGCCCCATTTACCTTTGCCACTGAGTTGCACACAGACGCCGGACGCATTGTCGGGGTTTCGCTTCTCGATGAAAAAGGAGTGCCCCGGCTAATCGCCTGTTCCGCCGTTTTGCTCGCCACTGGCGGATACGCGCAGCTTTACTCCAACGCGACTGGACCGGCTTCGGCTACCGCGGACGGAATTGCCTTGGCCTTTCGGGCCGGAGCGGAACTGAGCGATATGGAATTTGTGCAATTCCATCCCACCGCTCTCTGCATGAAGAAAGTTCCCCGATTCATTCTGCCGGAGAGTCTTCGTTCCGAAGGTGCTTACCTCCGCAATATCGAACTGAACCGCTTCATGGCGAAGTACCATCCGCTCGCCGAACGTGCCCCGCGTGATCTGATCGCGCGCGCCATCATTCACGAAATGGAGATCAGCCGCGCGAAAGACCCGTTCGTGTATCTCGATCTGACTCACATCAGCGCGCCGAAAATCCAGAAGACTTTCCCGCGCGTCTATGCGTCGTGCATGGCATACAACATCGACATCACCGAGGATGTCGTCCCCGTCCGCCCGGCGGCGAACTACACGCTCGGCGGCGTTCGCACGGATCTCGATGGAAAGACGAGCATCTCCGGTCTTTACGCTGCGGCGGAAGGTGCAGTGACCGGCGTGCACGGAGCGAATCCTCTGCCCAGTAACTCCCTGCTGGAAGCGCTGGTCTTCGGCAGCCGTGCCGCAAGGGCGGTACGCAACGCCGAAGCACCCGCAGCACAGCCTTCACTTGTACCGCAGGCGCTCTCTGCCAATGGGCCTGTGGATGCAGGTATTGAAGAGCTCATCGGACAGATCCAGACTTTGATGTGGAGTGAAGTCGGGATCGTACGAACACGCGGGGGAATGCAGAAAGCCGTCACGACGCTCGAGGAGATGGCTCCAAAGTTGTCACACCCCGCAACGCGGCGCGCCCACGAAGCCGCCAATCTCCACCTCGCCGCATTAGCGGCGGTTCGCTCGGCGCTGGCGCGCGAGGAAAGCCGCGGCGTGCACTACCGCATGGACTACCCCGATCACGACGACAAGAAATTCCAGAAGCATTCCGTTGTTCGAGGCGATAAAGTAGTCTTTGTATAAGTAGAGAGGGCCCCATGGGAACGCAGGCGCTCGAAGTCGCCGTTCCAGGCGAAGCTTCCACCTCCTCCGCCACCTCAGAACTTAATTCCATCCTGCAGCTTTCCGAGCGCGTTCGTCGCGGCACACTTGGTTGGACAGGACCTTTGATCGTGCTGGTAGGGCGCAGCGTCCTAATCATCGCTGCACAGGCGGTCACCGCCTGCTTTCTCTGGCTGCGATCACATTCCTGGTCGTGGAATGCTGCCGCAAAGTGGTGGACGGTCTACGGAACGCTCGTGGATCTCGGCTGCCTTGCGTTGATGGCCGCGTATACACGGAGAGAGGGCATTCGGCTGCGCGATCTGATTGGTCGGGTCCGCCTGCGCCGGGGACAGGATGTTCTCATTGCGGCTGCTTTTTTTGTTTTGGTATTCCCCTTTTTCATTCTCGGCGCGGCCTCGGCAACCCGCATCGTGTATGGCGCTGGACAGCCGCCGTCGTTCGCTGGACTGGCGGACGCGCGCGTGCTGCCTCTATGGGCCGTTATCTACAGCTTCAGCCTATGGTGGCTGATTTGGTCGCCAACCGAGGAGACGACATATCGCGGCTATGCCTTCCCGCGTTTCGAGGTGCTATGCCGCAACCGCGCGCTGGCCATCGGGCTGGTCAGTTTCTGGTGGACGCTCCAGCACGTCTTTCTTCCCTTCATCCTCGACTGGAGACTTGTGCTCTGGCGGTTTCTGGCGTTTCTGCCCGGCGTTGTCCTCTTGCTGTTGCCATCTCTGAAGATCCGTCGCCTCGCACCCTTTGTCTTTGCGCACTGGCCGATGGATATAGTTGCCGTCTATATGACGCTAAAGCTCTGAGCTATCGTCCTGCCCATTCGGCTTTTCGCCCTCGGATTTTGCCGGAAAGGCCATCGAGAGCGCGATGGAGACCGCCAGGACCAGCGCGACCGTTCCTAAGGTCACTCCAATCGGGATTTCGACATAGTCCCCGGCGAGCATCTTGACCCCGACCAGGATCAGGATGATCGCCAGGCCGTAGTGCAGAAAGCGGAATAGTTTCATCAGTCCGGAGACGGCAAAGTACATGGACCGCAGTCCCAGGATCGCGAACACGTTCGACGTGTACACAACGAACGCATTCAATGTAATGGCGAGGATCGCGGGGATAGAGTCGACGGCAAATAGCACGTCCGTGGTTTCAATGACCAGGAGAACGACCAGCAGCGGAGTGGCATACAGCCGTCGGTTCTCCTTTGGATTGCGTATGAAGAATCGCCCGCCGCGATAGTCCGTGGTCACGGGAATCCATTTGCGCAGCATTTTCACGACCGGATTTGACGCTGGGTCCACCTGGTGCTCGCCGCTGATACAGACGCGAATGCCGCTGTAGATCAGCAAGGCGCCGAAGAAGAACAGGAGCCAATGGAAGCGATGGATGAGACCGACTCCTGCGCCAATGAATATACCGCGCAGGATGAGCGCCCCCATGATGCCCCAGAACAGCACGCGATGTTGCTGCTCGTCGGGAACAGCAAAATAGCGGAAAATCACGAGGAAGATGAACAGATTGTCAACACTCAGAGATAACTCAACCACATAGCCGGCGATGAACTCGAGGCTGGACTGGCGCCCCTGCCAGAAATACAAAATGGCCGCGAAGGCAGCAGCTTGCGCAACATATATCAGGCTCCAGCCCAGGGCCCCGCGAAACTTCACACGGCGGCCGGGCCGGTGAAACACGCGCAGGTCGATGATCAGCATGGCCAGCGCGAAGACGTTGAAGAGGATCCAGAAATAGAGCAAGGCGTTCCCGGGAATTGCAGATTTCAGATTTATGATTGCAGATTGTTCTGAACGGACGCCGCTTTCAATCTGCAATCTGAAATTATCTGAAATCTTAAATCTGAAATCATTTCTGTCTTCCCCGCTTTCCGCTCTGCCATTCATCCCACAGCCCGAAGGCTTTGAACATCTCCACGCTGTTGGTGTCGCGCATGGTCTGCTCAATCTGCTCGCGGGTGAGCCGCGGTCCGATCTTCTCGTACATGTTCGCCAACTCGAAGCTGAGCGCGGCGGCTTCGGCCACATGCTTCTTCAATTGCTGGAAGTCCACCTTGTCGTAGGTGTCCGTTAAGGCGTGATAGTTCTCCAGGTAGTTGGCCTCCTGCTGATCGGCGACAAAAGTCGGCACTCCCTCCAGCATGAAGTCGAAATGATCCGTGCCCCATTCCATATCCAACTTCAGCGTCTTTACGTCGAACTGCAAGAGCGGGCCAAGCAATCCCTGCGCGATCGGATACACATCTTTGCGTCCGCCCAGGGAAAAGCCGGTGGTCTTCCCGGTTCCCGCATCGTAGATGACCACGCCGGCCGCCCGGTCGAGTTCCGCGCGATGATTCACGGCATAAGCGCGGGAACCCAGCAGGCCTTCTTCCTCTCCAGAAAAGAGAATGAACCGAATGGTACGCCGCGGCGTTACTCCGGATGCTTTGATCGCGCGCAGCGCATCGATGACCAGGGCCGCGTTGCATCCATTGTCGAGCGCGCCCGTACCGAGCTCCCAGGAATCCAGATGCGCGCCTAGGATCACAAACTCTTCCGGCTTCTCCGCTCCGCGAATCTCGGCGATTACGTTCGAAGTTTTGATTGGCCCGCTGATTTGATTCGGAATCGAAAGATCGGCCCACACCAGATTGCCCACCGCGAGCAACCGCGCCATGCGCTCGGCGTCGTCACGGGCCACGATCACCATCGGCAGGCGATCGATTTCCCCGGCTGAGGCATTCGTATGGCGGTAAAGAATATCGTGCTCGCGTGTGGCCATGAAGGCGATGGCTTTCGCCTTGGCTTTCACGGCGCGCTCTATGATCGGGGGCGCGTTCGTGTACTCGGCGAACAGATCGTCCCAGCTCTTCAACACGACGGTGTGCACCAGCAGAAGCTTGCCCGTCACATCGCCTGCCTTCTGGAAGTCAGCTTCGGTGCCCTCGGCGACATCAACCACCGGAACGTGCTTGACCGAAGCAAGCGCTGGCGCCCACGCTACCGACACCGCCCGCACGCGAAACGAAGAAAGAACCGTTCCGCCCCCCACCCCCGTGGCACTAACCTGGTGGGCGGTGGTCGCGGTCATTTCCGTTGCACCTTCAGACCACGAGTTCGGGATTTCGAAACCTTCGCTGTGAACGCTGTCGGCTCCCGCAGCTGTGAAGGCCTGCATGCCCCAGCGCACGGCGTGCTGCATCGCGGGCGTGCCGGGGACTCGCCCACCGATCTCGTCTGTCAGGCGCCGAAGGTTCTCCTGGATCGGCGAGGGCTGAAGTGCCGTCTGGATGATCTTGCCGATATCGTCATTGTCTGCGGGAGGATTGGCGGCGAGAGCAACCAGCGGAACAATGCAAACAAAGAACAACGTCCTCACAGTTCGCATATGGGTCTGCATTAGAAATGAATTCCGGCAAAAGCGCAAAATGGCTGGAATCACGAAGCCCGCGAAGGTACACGACGCTCAGTTCACTTACAGTCTCGGGCTCGGGCCTTTCGCCGCCTCCCACGACCTGGGCGCAAGCTCGCCCGTCACGTTTCGAACCCTCCCGTGGTACTCTTTACGGTTTTCATGGAGGTCTTCATGCGTCCGACCACAATCCTCTGCGCGATCTTGTTTCTTTTCTCCAGCTACGCTCCCTCCCAGTCGAAAACGGTCGCCGAGCGCCTCGGCTATCCTCGCGACTCCAGGCTCCTCATCATCCACGCCGATGATCTTGCAGTGGCGCACTCCGAGGACGCCGCCAGCTTCGATGCCCTCGACAAACACGCCGCCACCTCGGCCAGCATCATGGTCCCGTGCCCGTGGCTCACCGAAGTCGCGGATTACGCCAAAGCTCATCCTGACGCTGATCTCGGCCTACATCTCACGCTCACCGCCGAGTGGAAAACCGACCGCTGGGGCCCCGTCGAATCCAAGGACAAAGTTTCCAGCCTGCTCGATCCCGACGGATATCTATGGCCGGAAGTCGCGCCCGCCGTACAGCACATCAAAGCGGACGAAGCCGAGCGCGAGGTTCGCGCACAAATCGAGCACGCCATCGCGATGGGCATTCACCCCACGCATCTCGACAGCCACATGGGCACCCTCTTCGCGCGGCCGGACCTGATGGCGGTGTACGTGAAGGTCGCTCATGAGTACAAGTTGCCCTTCCTCGGGATGCTCACCCCGAACATGCCACCGGATGTGAAGGCAATGTTCTCTGATAAAGACGTCCTTCTCGACTCGGTCATCATCGCCAACCCAAGCGTACAGCCCGCAAACTGGAAGACTTTCTACCTGGACGCAATCAAGAACCTGAAGCCGGGCCTGACGGAGATCATCGTGCACCTGGCCCACGATGACGCCGAATCTCAGGCGGTGATGGTCGATCATCCCGACTACGGCGCAGCCTGGCGGCAGCGTGACTACGATGTCATCACTAGCCCGGAATTCAAAAAGGCATTGCAGGACAACCACATAATCCTGATTCGATGGAGTGATCTCAAGAAACTCCTGAACGGGTAGCGTCGGCCCCCGGCCGGCTGTCGCGGGGGCTCCGGGCCCCCGCCCACCTGTCACATCGATCGCAGTACTTTCGTAACCCCCGAACCCCGCGTCCATAGCTGAGTCTCATCGATTCCCCGATAAAATCTAGGAGACCCGCGTAATCCGCCGCCGCTTTGTCTCGGCGTCTGCGACGAGCGAAGGGAGAGATTTGTCCTCGAGCGCTTCCAACCACGCCCGCATCCCGATCCTTTGGGCGATTCTCGGTGTGCTGCTGGCCATCAGCATCATTCCGATGTACTTCTACTCGGCGCAGGTGGAAAGCAGTAACGGCCAGCAACTGAAGAGAAACGAGATGATGCTGCAGAACACCGTCACTCGCTCCCTGGCCGACGATCTCTCGCTGCGCGAACGCTCCCTGCGCCTGATGCTCGCCAATTTGTCTTCCGCTATCCAGGTAGCTTCCGGCGGTGACATCGGCGAGAAAAACATCGAGGCCCCCGAACTTCGCGCCTTGCTCGAAAATTTCGTCTCTTCCGACAACGAGATCGCCTACGCGACTTTATTGAACTCCGAGGCGAAAGGCATCTTCTCCGGAAACATCGCTCCGGACGCGTTCCTGCAGCGCGAACTCGAGCGTGCGTATGCCGCCGCGCGAGACGGCCGCGTCTATAACGGCCAGGCCCTGGTCGTCGGCGAAGGCAACAACGCTCGCACCGTTTTCCTTGTCAGTGTTCCGGTGCAGTATGGCCCGCGTTTTCTCGGGATGATCGCTTCCGTCGTCGACCTTCAATTCCTGATCCGTCGTCTGCGCGAAGCCAGCAGCGGCGGGCTCACCCCATATGTCGTCGATTCACAAGGACGCCTCGTCGCTGCTGCTACTCCCGAATTCGCCACCGGCCAGGACATGAAGAATCTCGAAATCGTCCGAGCGTTCGTGGATGGCGGCAACAAAGCACAATTAGTCGAGACCCGCGAGTTCAACGTCGACGCCGGCAAAGAACGCGTGGCAATGCTCGGCACCTACAGTCCGGTAACTTCGCTCGACTGGGCCGTCATCGTTCAAAAGCCGCGCCGCGAGGCCTATCGGGACATCTATGAGATGCAGCGCAATGCGCGACTCCTGGCCCTGGCCGCAGTCCTGGCCAGCGTCCTGGTGAGCATCCTCGCCGCCCGCATCATTACAAATCCGTTGCATATCCTCACCGAATCCAGCCGCGCCCTGGCCAGGGGAGATTTTTCCCAGCGCGTGCATGTGTGGAGCCGTACCGAAATCGGCGAGCTGGCACAAACGTTCAATTCGATGTCGGAAGAACTCGAACGCTTCGTCGAAGACCTCAAGCGCGCGGCTGACGAAAACCGCGCATTGTTCATGGGCTCCATCCAGATGCTGGCCGGAGCGGTCGACGAAAAAGACCCGTACACCCGCGGCCATTCCGATCGCGTCACGCGCTATTCCCTGCTGATCGCCAAAGAAATGAACCTGCCCTCTTCCTTCATGGAGATCTTGCAGATCTCGGCCCAGTTGCATGATGTCGGCAAGATCGGCATCGAAGACCACATCCTGAAAAAACCGGGCGCGCTCACCGAAGAAGAATTTGAAGTGATGAAGACACACACGACCAAGGGCGCCAACATCCTGCGCCCAGTCACGCAGCTCGCCGAAATGTTGCCCGGCATCGAGCTGCACCATGAAGCGCTCGACGGTCGCGGATACCCGTACGGCCTGAAAGGCGACCAGATCCCTCTGCTCGCGCGCGTGATCGCGGTGGCCGACACTTTCGACGCTCTGACCACCAACCGCCCCTATCAGCGAGCGCACACTCCCGACGAGGCCCTGCAGATCATCAAGAACCTGGCGGGCAAGCGTCTTGACCCTGCGGCGGTGGCCGCCCTGCTAGCCGTCTACGAACGCGGTGAAATCAAGATCCAGCGCTTCACCATTAAGCGCCCCATCCTGCAACCGCAGCCCCAGCCGCCCGCGACACCTGTAGCCGCAGCCGCGGCAGCTCCGGAAGGCACGCCTCTGGAAAGAAGCCGAGTCTAGGCGAAGTAGCGCCGGCCACCGGCCGGCTGTCACGCGGCCATCCTGGCCGCGCTTCCCGCGATATAATGGCCCCGTGCATGACCCTGCCCCCTGGCACCAAGCTTGGCCAATTTGAAATCCTCGGACCCCTCGGTGCAGGCAGCATGGGTGAAGTCTATCGTGCCCGTGATCCCCGCCTGAATCGCGATGTCGCCATCAAAGTTCTCCCCAAACTGGTATCCGCCGAACCCGATCGCTTGCAGCGCTTCGAGATTGAAGCCAAAGCTGCCGCCGCGCTGAGTCATCCCAACATTCTTTCCGTTCTTCAGATGGGAACGCACGAGGGAGCTCCCTACCTGGTCTCAGAGCTCCTGGAAGGAAAGCCTCTCGCCGAGAGCCTGAGGCGGGGTCCGTTGCCCTTGCGCCAGGCGATTCAATACGCGGTCCAGATCGCGCACGGGCTGGCCGCTGCGCATGAAAAAGGCGTCGTGCATCGTGACCTCAAACCGGAAAATCTTTTCCTAACCAAGGACGGGCGAATCAAGATTCTCGATTTCGGACTGGCGAAAGTGGCGCCATCGAAACCGGGCCCAACAAATCTGGCGACCACGATCACCCGCCTCGGCGTCGCCATGGGAACTGTGGGCTACATGTCTCCCGAGCAGGTGCGCGGGCAGGTGACGGATTATCGCACAGACATTTTCGCGTTCGGCGCAATTCTTTACGAGATGGTGATGGGGCAGCGGACCTTTCTCAGGGCCACCGAGGCTGACACGGTCAGTGCCATTCTCAACGAAGAGCCGGCCTCCATGACGCAGCTCTCACCCGACTTGCCCCTGGCCTTGGAGCGCGTGATTCGCCGCTGCCTCGAAAAGAATCCCGAGCAGCGCTTTCAATCCGCCTCCGATCTGGCATTCGCGCTCGAGGAGTTGTCAGAACCAACTTGGGCGCTCAGCGGCGCTCACTCTATTCCTGTCGAGCCGCCCAAACCTCGTCGCCTTCCCTCTCTCCTGCTGGCTCTCGGGTTTCTCTTGATTGGAGGACTGCTGGCGTATCTGTGGCTCCGGCCGCCGCATGTGCCTACCGTCGCCAACTACGTCCAGCTCACGCACGACGGACAGCCGAAGGCGCTCATCGGCACCGATGGCACGCGGATTTATTTGGCCACAGGTGTGGGGAGCGCGGCCAGCTTCTCGCTTCGTGGAATTTCGGAATTATCCATCACCGGTGGATCGCCAAGAAAGATCGACCTCTCGACCTCGGCCGACATGGTTCCGCTCGGCCTCTCACCCGATGCCTCCGAACTCTTCCTGATTCAGGGAGAGGGTGCTCCGCCCAGGGGGCCACTGAGCAGCGTCCCGGTTCTTGGCGGCACCCCACGCCGCATCGGCGACTTCGTCGCTGAAACCGCAGCCTGGTCTCCTGACGCGAAGCTTCTCGCCTACAGCAACCTCGGGGATCTGTTTGTGGCCAAAGCCGACGGCAGCGACCCGCGCAGACTAACCACGATCACCGGCGACATTCGGAATCTCACTTGGTCGCCCGACAGCTCTCACCTGCGATTCGACTCCTCGGAAACCGCAGGCACCGTTGGCTTACAGATCGAACGCGAAGTTTCCGTCGATGGTACCGGACTGCATGTCCTTCTGCCCGGCTGGCACAATCCTCCCGATGAGTGTTGCGGCAAATGGACCGCCGATGGCAAGTACTTCGTCTTCCAATCGCAGGGACAGATCTGGGCTTTGCCAAACAGCGGCGGAATCTTTCAGTCCGCTCCCAAGCCGATCCAACTTACGTCAAGCCCGATGACGCTCTCGTCGCCCCTTCCCAGCAAAGATGGAAAAAAGTTGTTTGTCATTGGCCGCACCTATCGCGGCCAGTTGGTCCGCTACGATGCGAAGACCTCTGAATTCGTACCGTTCCTGGGCGGCATCTCCGTCGAGTATGTGGATTTTTCCAAGGATGGCCGATGGGTGACCTACACCTCCTATCCCGAGGGCGTGCTGTGGCGTAGCAGGGTCGACGGCTCCGATCGCCTGCAACTTACCTTCCCGCCTCTCTCGCCTGTTCTCCCGCGCTGGTCGCCCGACGGAAAGACCATCCTCTTCTTTCAATTTGCCCAGGGAGCTGACAAGCCCGCCCGAATTTATACGGTGTCCCCTGACGGCGGCAGCCCACAGCTCCTGCTGCCTGATGATCCCAGTCAGCAACTCGATCCCAACTGGTCGCCGGATGGCAGCAAGATCATCTTCTCCGGCGAGTCGAACAATCCCTCTTCCTCCATCCGCATCTTCGACGTGTCAACCCGCCAGATCTCGACCCTGACGGCGTCCAATGGATTGTATTCGCCGCGCTGGTCACCGGACGGCCGGCACGTCTCCGCGTTCTCCGCTGAATCGAAGACCCTGCTCCGTTTCGATTTCGATACGCAAAAGTGGACTGAACTGGCGAAAGGCTCCCTAAGTTGGCTGAGCTGGTCGCACGACAGCCAGTATGTTTATGTACTGGATTATCGCCAGAAAAATGCAGTCATGCGGGTACGAGTGAGGGATGGCAAGCTTGAGCAGGTAACGAATGTCAAGGACTTTCCCGCCACCGGCCGCTATGGCGGAGCTCTCGCCCTCACTCCGGACGATCAACCCCTCATGCTCCGCGACACCGGCACCCAGGATGTTTATTCCGTAGATTGGCTGTTTCAATAGATCGAACGTCGTCTCCCTCTCCGACATGAAAATTCGCGACGACAACAAGCCTCCTGAGCGCTCAAGTAGCGCCGCCACCCTGGCGGCTATCGCGCGGCATCTTGCCGGCGACCTCGCCCTAATAGCCTTAGACGATCGCTCACAGCGCCGAGACGCGCCGCTGCATCAGCAGGAAATACAGCGCCACAACAATCAGCAGGAAACCGTTCACCCCGAGCACGATGGGCGCAGTGTAGAGCGGCACCAGCCAGCCGGAGACCAGGTTCCCGATCGGCATTCCGCCGCGAAAGGCGAAGTTATACACGCTCATCACGCGCCCCCGCATTTCATTGCTTACGTTGAGCTGCACCATTGAGGTCACCGTCGCGAATACGGCCATCATCGAGGCGCCTAGCAACAGCAGCATCGCGTAGCTGAGTGGCAGAAATTTTGAAAGCGAGAATCCCGCGATCGCTACTCCCATGACCATCAGCATCGTGAGCGCAAATCGTCCCTTCTTCGAAATGTTCCCCAGCCCCGCGACCCCCAGCGACCCGCAGATCGATCCCACGCCCATCAGCGACAGCAGAGTGCCGTACGTCCCAGGTCCCCGATGGAAGATATCCTTCACAAACACCGGAATGTAGGTCCGCATGGGCATGCTGAGGAACGTCATCGCAAACGCCAGAATGATGAGTGCCACCATCGCGCCCTGATGCCAGATAAATCGAATCCCCTGCATCAGGCTCTTGAACATCGTCTCGCTCGATTTCTCCGGCAGAAAGCGAGCGGAGATAATCGACAGTGAAATCACCGGAGCCAGGAAGGAAAGCGCGTTCAGTCCGAAGCACCATTTCTCGCCGAGGCGGGCCAGCGTAATTCCGGCCAAAGCCGGCCCGACCGTCACCGCCAGGTTGAACTGGATAGAATTCAGCGCGATGGCGTTCGGCATATCCTCGCGCTCAACCAGGGTAGGAATCAGCGCCTGATACGCCGGCCCGCCAAATGCCTGGGCCAGTCCCGAGACGAACGAGAGGCACAGAATCGGCCACACGCGGGTCAGTCCGAGTGCGACCAGAATCGTCAGAGTCCCAGCGCTCGCCATCTGGATGTACTGCGAGACCAGCAGAATCTTGCGCCGTTCCGTCCGGTCTGCCACGACGCCGCCGATCATTGAAAACAGGAAAATCGGAATTCCCGCCAGGAATTGATCGAGCGCCAACAAAAATGGGGAGTGGCTGAGGCGATAGATGAGCCATCCCTGGGCCACGATCTGCATCCACGTGCCGACGCTTGACGTGCACGCCCCGATCCACATCAAACGGAAATCGCGGTAGTGAAAAGCCTTGAAGACTCGGCGGAACGTCGAGCTTTGCATTGGGTCGGGCGCGGCCACAGTTCAGGTTTATATCTTCGCACGACTAACGCGTTCCCGTAGTGCGACCGATTGCTCGTCCTCAATTACCCGCGAAACAGGGCTTTCACAATCGTAACTTGCCGCGCCATAGCGGAACGGCATCAAAATATAGCAATGCGGAGTAGCCGGAGACTCGGAATCGTCATGGTTTGCGCGCTGGCTGGTGCAGGTATTTCGGTCGCACAGGGCGCATTTCAGAGTTCTGCTCCCGCCAGCAACAAACGCAACCACACTCACGCTGCCCGGCATCGGACGCTGAACAAGAACGACCGCTCTTCCGTCATTGCCGTTGCGCTGCGTGCCAGGAAAGCTCGTGTGCTGGGACGCGATTGCTCGCATCTGGTGCATGCCATCTACGAGCGCGCGGGCTTCCCGTATCCTTACGCTGACTCCGAAGATCTGTATGATGGCGCGGAACGATTCCGGCGCGTATCGCATCCGGAACCAGCCGATCTGATCGTCTGGCATGGACATGTCGGAATTGTCGTTCGACCTTCAGGGCACAAGTTCTTCAGCTTCTTGAGGACCGGACCCGGGCTTGACGACTACCGCAGCCGATATTGGAGGAGTCGCGGAGAACCGCGCTTCTATCGGTACGTGAAGAGCGACTCGTAAAAAATTGACCTTGCCTTAGGGGCGGCTTCAGGCAGAACGGCGCGAAGGAGTCTTCCCAACTGCCAAACACAAAAGACCCCATCCTGGCTGGCAAGGAATACGGCCAGGATGGGGGTCCACCCGACGACTGAGTGAAATCCTGCTGTGTGGCGCCGATCTGACGTGCACTCTAGCACGCGCTCGCCGACAGCGCGCATAGGGGGAATCCTGTACTGTGGCGTACTTTGGCGCTTCCGGTCTCGTGGGCCCAGAAGGGGCTCCGAAAAATTCCGGATCGACTCGCTAAAATATTCATTTTGTGAGAGTTGATGGTTTTTCGGGCAACGCGGCTCAATGCACAATATTGATTCCAGGGACGATTAAGGACTTTCAGATCTCGTCTCCCAGCTACTCGCGTCGAAGTTTGCTCCAGCGCAAATAAGTCGCCCAAAGATTTCGTTACCATCACGCCCCTCCGACCTGCGAATTAACCGCCAGGTTTCACCGTCTGGACATGAGCACAATCCGTACCCGGGGGTTAGGGAGATGTCGCGGCAAAAGGCGTTGGCAGAGCTCTACGACGAACTGAGAAACATTCGGGCCTTGGACAGGATTCATGATTTCGCCACAGAGACGGATCACCTTCACGAGCGTGCCTACGTGATTCGCCAGCGCAGGCGAAAGCAAATCCTGGGTGAAATCGCCCGACTGAAGGCATCCAGGTCCGAGCCGGTGAAGCCTGCGATGATCGGCAGCGCTGTGGCCTTCGTTTGCGTAGTCGGTTACGCGCTGCTCTACTTCCTAAAGTGACAATCAACTGGGGCGCGCCATTCCTGCATTCTTTGCGATGGAGAAGCGTGGACCCACGCGCACGACGTGAAGACGAGCCCAGCGCTGCGCCACTCAAGAGCACACGCCTCGGGCGAGAAAGCTGGCGAGTTCGAAGCTGTACGATCCGGCAACCGGGACGTTTTCTGCAACCGGCAGCTTGAATACAGGACGAACCCAGCACACGGCGGCCAAGCTGCAAAACGGAAACGTGCTGGCGATCAGAGGCTTGGGAGCCAACGGGTATCTGGCGAGCGCTGAATTCTACGTACCGTAGCCGCCCGCGTCGGAAGTAACCGCACGCTATTGGGGACTTACGACTGAGGATGCCCCACTTCTG
>Ga0335070_10005339_pt1 | contig 15091 bp, 11 predicted proteins | sample Lox_Sample_13_FD_206722 | JGI IMG/M metagenome (GOLD analysis project Ga0335070, IMG submission 206722) | Soil microbial communities from Loxahatchee National Wildlife Refuge, Florida, United States - Lox_Sample_1.3 | ecosystem: Environmental > Terrestrial > Soil > Wetlands | place: USA... | reverse complement strand
GGTCGGCGAAATTGCCGGCGACCGGCGACATGAAGCCGGTGACGAGCAGCGCCAGCGCCGCGCCGAGCGAGACGAAGCTGCGCGACCAGCCGAACTCGCCTTCGAGCGCCGGCATGGTGAGGCCGAGTATGGCGCGCGCCGAAAACGCCATCGACAGGATGACGAAGCCGACCGCGACGACGAGCCACTTGCTTCCGCTGGCCAAGGGTCGGCTCCTTGTCGTGGTGATTCCTGGGGAAGGATCACCCCCACCCTGCCCTCCCCCCTCAAGGGGGAGGGAGAAGCGATCCGATCTATCGGTAGTTCTGGACGAGCGTGTCGAATGCCGCGCGGGCGCGGCGCAAGGCGTCGGGGTCGCGCTGCAGGCGGCGGGCGTTGTGATAGCCGAGATAGAGGCCGTAGAGCTCGAAGGCGAACTGCTCGGGGTCGAGATCGGCGCGCAGCTCGCCGCCGGCCGCGGCGTAGCGCGCCTGGCGCGCCAGCGCCTCCAGCCAGCTGCGCTGCTGGCCGACCAGGAACTCGCGCGCCGGCCCGTCGCGATCGTCGAGCTCGACGGCGGCGGTGACGAACAGGCAGCCGCCCTGGTTGCGCTCGGTCCAGCCGAGCCAGTTCTCGAACATGGCGCGCAGGCGCTCGAGGCCGCGCGGCTTCGAGCGCGCCGGCGCCATCACCTGGTCGATGAACGCGGCCGAGGCCGCCTTGAGGGTGGCGAGCTGAAGCGCTTCCTTGGAGCCGAAATGGGCGAACAGGCCGCTCTTCGACAGGCCGCTATGGCTGGCCAGCGCGCCAATGCTCAGGCCCTCGAGCCCGACCACGCTGGCCAGGTCGAGGGCGTGATCGAGAATCGCCCCGCGCGTCCGTTCGCCCTTGCTCATGGGCACACAATAGCACGAACGTTCGTCTTGTCTATAGGAAATCGCGCAGCATGGCGACCAGCGGCATGTCGGCCGGCGGCATGGCATAGCCGGCCATGTCGGCCGGACGGACCCATTTGAGCACCTGGCCCTCGAGCGGCCGCACCTGGCCGCGCCAGACGCGGCACAGGAACAGCGGCATGAGCAGATGGAAGGTCCCGTAGCGGTGCGAGGCGAAGGTGAACGGGCCGAGGCAGCTTTCGGTCACGTCTATCCCCAGCTCCTCCTTGAGCTCGCGGATCAGCGCCGCCTCGGGCGTCTCGCCGTCGTGGATCTTGCCGCCGGGGAATTCCCAGAGCCCGGCCATGCTCTTGCCCGGCGGCCGCTGGGCGAGCAGCACGCGCCCGTCGGCGTCGATCAGCGCGACGGCGGCGACCGGCACGATCGGCAGCGGATGACGCCGGCGCCAGGCGTCGCGCCCGATCGCGCGCAGCACGACCGCGCGGTCGCCGCCGCGCGCCGGAAAGGGCTCGGTGCCGCGGCCGGTCGCGGCGAGGCCGAGCTTGTCCTGCACGCGCGCCGAGCCAGTGTTCTCCGGAAGATTCGACGCGTGGACGGTGACGAGGCCGAGCTCGTCGAAGGCGAAGCCGAGCGCCGCGTCGACCGCCTCGGTCGCATAGCCCTTGCCCCAATAGGGCTTGCCGAGCCAGAAGCCGATCACGCCCTCGCGCCGGTCGCGGTCGACCCTGAGACCGACCGTGCCGACGAAGGCGCCGCCCGCGCGCTCGGCGATGCCGAAGACATGTTCGGTGCCGTCGGCGCGGCCGCGCTCGACCAGGCTCAGCCAGGCTTCGGCGTCGGCGCGGGTGTAGGGATGCGGGATGCGCGCGGTGTAGCGCACGACCTCCCACGGCTCGAGCAGCGCGACGATGGCCTCGATGTCGCCGCGCCCGGGCGGGCGCAGGATCAGCCTGTCGGTCTCGAGGCGCGGCGCGGCCGCGGCCTCAGCTCCGGTAGTCGGCATTGATCTCGATATAGCCGTGCGTCAGGTCGCAGGTCCACACGGTGGCGCGGCCGCGGCCGACGCCGACGTCGACCTCGATAGCGATCTCCTGGCCCTTCATGTGCGCGGCGACCGGCGCCTCGTCGTAGTCGGGCACGCGCAGCCCGCCCTCGGCGACGTGCACGCCGCCGATGCGGATGGCGAGCTTGTCGCGATCGGCCTTCTCGCCGGCCTTGCCCACGGCCATGACGATGCGGCCCCAGTTGGCGTCCTCGCCGGCGATCGCGGTCTTGACCAGCGGCGAGTTGGCGACGGCGAGGCCGATGCGCCGCGCCGCGCCGGCCGAGGCGGCGCCGGTCACGGTGATGCTGACGAATTTCGACGCGCCCTCGCCGTCGCGCACGACCTGGTGGGCGAGGTCGATGAGCAGCTCGTCGAGCGCCTTGCGGAAGGCGCGGAGATGCGCGTCGTTGGCGGCGCGCACCTTCTTGTGCTTCGCCCGGCCGGTGGCGCAGAGCAACAGCGTGTCGCTGGTCGAGGTGTCGCCGTCGACGGTGATCGCGTTGAACGAGCGGTCGTTGGCGCGCGTCAGCAGCTGCCGCAGCACCGGCGCCGGGATTGCCGCGTCGGTGAAGGCGAAGGCGAGCATGGTCGCCATGTCGGGTGCGATCATGCCCGAGCCCTTGGCCATGCCGGTAAGCGTGACGGGCACGCCGTCGATCTCGACGGGGCGCGTCGCGAGCTTCGGAAAGGTGTCCGTCGTCATGATCGCGCGCGCCGCGTCCGACCAGCCGTCGGCACTGAGCCGCCCGCGCAGCGCCGGCAGCGCCGCCGCGATCTTCTCCGCCGGCAAGGGCTCGCCGATCACGCCGGTCGAGGCGACGTAGACCTCGTGCCTCTGCGCGCCGAGCGCGTGGCACGCGGCATCGACCGTCTTCTTCACCGCCTCGCGGCCGAGCTTGCCGGTGAAGGCGTTGGAATTGCCCGAGTTGACCACGATGGCGCGCGCCCGGCCGCGCTTGAGCGAGGCGCGGCACCAGTCGACCGGCGCCGAAGCGGTGAGCGAGCGCGTCAGCACGCCGGCCACCGTCGTGCCGGGCGCCAGCTCGATCAGACACAGGTCGGTGCGGCCGCTATAGCGGATGCCTGAGGCGGTCGCGGCCAGGCGCACGCCGGCCAGCGGACCGGGCGCCGGGATGTGCGCTGGCGCCAGGGGAGAAAGTTTGGGCATGTCGAGCTCGGCCCCTCGCCTATGGACAGTGCGGGCCGGATATTGCCGAAAGCCGGGGCCGCGCGCCAACGGGAAAACGCGGGGGCAGCCGCCCCTACTTCTTCGGCGTCTCGCCCGCCTTGGGGTCGGCCGGCTTGGCGCCGCCCTCGGGCAGCGGCTTGCCGTCGATGGTGAAGCGCTCGACCTTCACGCCCTTCTTGAGGTCGGCCATGACCTCGTTGAACGCTTCGGCGGTCATGCCCTGGACCAGCTCCTCGCGCACCTCTTCGAGCTTCGGCGCCGGCTTGGTGCGCTTCTCCTCGACCTTGATGACGTGCCAGCCGAACTGGGTCTTGACCGGCTGCTTGGTGTAGCCGCCGGGCTGCAGGCTGAACGCCGCCTCGGCGAATTCCGGCACCATGTCGCCGCGGCCGAAGAAGCCGAGATCGCCGCCCTGGGCCTTGGCCGGATCGATCGACTTGGCCTTGGCGATCTCGGCGAAATCGCCGCCCTTGTCGATCTCCTTGATGATCGCCTCGGCCTCCTCCTTGGTGCGCACCAGGATGTGGCGCGCGCGCACCTGCTCCTCGGGCTTGTGCTCCTTGAGATAGGCCTCGTAGCGCTTCTGGACGGCGGCGTCGGTGATGCGCTCGTTGATCGCGCGCTCGAGGTAGACGTCCTGCATGACGCGCGCCTGCAGCTCGGCCATGCGCTTTTTGACCTCGGCGTCGTTCTCGAGCTTGGCCTTCTTGGCGGCGGCGGCGAGCAGCTTGCCGTCGATGACGCGCTCGAGCAGCGGCTGGTAGATAAGCTGGATCGGCATGGCTTTCAGCTGCTCGGGCAGCTGCTGCTTGGCGGCCTCGAGGTCGGAGAGATGGATCTCCTCGCCGTTGACCTTGGCGACCACCGGGTCGGCCGGTGCCGTCGCCGGCTTGGCGCCGGCGGCCTCGGCGGCGGCGTCGCCCGCAACTAGGGCACTCGACAAGGCCAGCGCGGCCGCGATCGCGGCTACGCGCAGGGATCGCAGAGACATGGTAATTCCTTCGGTCGTGGGGCTCGAGCGACGGCGCCGAAGGCGGGTAAGGGGGGCGCCTCTGCCGCTCCGCAGGGCGCCATATAAGGCATAACCGTCTGGGCCGTACAAGGGCCGCCGAGGCTGGCCGGCTTGTACATGCCGTTGCGGCGGACTATCAGAGACGGGCGCGCCGCAGGCGCCGCAGCAAGGGAGGATGACGTGCCCGAGGATCGCCCGGCCATGCCGGCGCCCGAGACCACCGCGCTGCGCCACGCCACGGGCTTCAGCCCAGGCCCGGCGCCGGTGCATTACGACATTCTGGAGCCCGCCCACGGCCCGCGGCGGGGCCGGATCATGATGGTCCATGGCGGCTCCCATACCGGCACGTGCTACTTGCGCACGGCCGACGGCCGGCCGGGCTGGGCCTACCAGTTCGCCGCCGCGGGCTGGCGCGTGATCGTGCCCGACTGGCCGGGCTGCGGCCGCAGCGGCCACGTCGCTCACGACGAATTGACCGGCGCGCGCGTCGTCGCGGGGCTGGGCGGCGTGATCGCGGCCGAGGGCGGACTGCTCGCGGTGCTGACCCATTCCATGTCGGGCGCCTATGGCTGGCGCCTGCTGGAGGCGCACGGCCGGGCGATCGTGGCCCTGGTCGGCGTGGCGCCGGGCCAGCCGGGCAACATCCAGGCCGTGCCGGCGACGGCGCGTGAGACCGCGGATTTCGTCGAGCTCGCCGGCCAGACGGTGTTCCCGCGCCTCGACAAGCGGTCGCCGATCGCGCCGTCCCGCATTTTCGTGGAAAAGAAGCTGGTCGGCGACAGCCGGCACTTTCCGCGCCGGTTCCTGGCCGACTACGCCGCCTCGCTGCAGGCCATCCCGCCGCGCCTGGTCTATGAGCGACTCAATGTCGGCGGCAGCCAGCTCAAGGTCGAGCGGCCCGAGCGCCTGGCCGGCAAGCCGGTCTTGGTGCTGAGCGGCACCGACGATCTCGACCATCCGCGCGCGCTCGACGAGGCCATCGTCGACTGGCTGAAGGCGGCCGGCGCGCGGGCCGAGTACCTTTGGCTCGGCGATCGCGGCATCGAGGGCAACGGCCATATGCTGATGCTCGAGGACAACAGCGACGCGATCGGCCGGATCATCCTCGACTGGCTCGACCGCCTCTAGCGCGGACCGGCGTTCAGCGCCGGCCTCACCCGCTAACGGGCCGGCCGTCGTCGCGCAGCAGCACGTAGATCGCCGGGATGACCAGCAAGGTCAGCGCGGTCGACGAGGCGAGGCCGAACAGCAGCGAGATCGCCAGGCCCTGGAAGATCGGGTCGAGCAGGATGAAGGCGGCGCCGACCATGGCCGCGAGCGCCGTCAGGAGGATCGGGCGGAAGCGGATGGCGCCGGCATTGAGCAGGCAGGCGCGCAGCGGCAGACCCTTCGCCTGCTCGTGGCGGATGAAATCGACGAGCAGGATCGAGTTGCGCACGATGATGCCGGCGAGCGAGATGAAGCCGATCATCGACGTGGCTGTGAACGGCGCGCCGAACAGCCAGTGGCCGATGACGATGCCGATCAAGGTCAAGGGGATCGGCGTCATGATGACGAGCGGCAGGCGGAAGCTGCGGAACTCGCCGACGATCAGCAGATAGATGGCGAGGATGGCGACGCCGAAGGCGATGCCCATGTCGCGGAAGGTGACATAGGTGATCTCCCATTCGCCGTCCCAGAGCAATGTCGTCTTCGATTCGTCGGTCGGCTGGCCGTGCAGGCTGACCGCGGGCGCGCCGAGCTTGCCCCAATCGGCCTTGGCGATGGCGCGCTCGACCGCGATCATGCCGTAGATCGGCGCCTCGTATTCGCCGGCGAGGTCGGCCATCACCATCTCGGCGAAATGGCCGTCGCGGCGGAAGATCGGATAGGACGAGTTCTCGCGCGTGAGCTTGACCAGGTCGCCGAGCTCGACGGTGCCGTTCTTGGCCGGCACCGGCGTCGAGAGCAGCCGCTCGCCGAGGCGCAGATCGGATTTGGGCAGGCGGATCGCGATCTCGATCGGATAGATGCCCTCGCCGCGATGGGAATAGCCGACGCTGGTGCCGCCGAGCAGCGCCTGTATGGTGTCGTACACCGCCTGCTGCTCGACGCCGTAGAACTCGAGGCTGTCCTGGTCGATGGCGACGCGCAGGCGCGTGCTCGGCACGCCGAAGCTGTCGTCGGTGTCGACGATGTAGGGCACGCTCTCGAAGATCTTGCGCACGCGCCGCGCGGTCTCGCGCCGCACCTCGCCGTCGGGCCCGTAGATCTCGGCGAGCAGGGTCGCCAGCACCGGCGGCCCGGGCGGCACCTCGACGGTCTGGATCGACGTGCCGGCCGGCGCGTCGATGCCCTTCAGGCGGTTGCGGATGTCGATGGCGATGGCGTGGCTGGCGCGGTCGCGGTCGCCCTTGGGCAGCAGGTTGACCTGCAGGTCGCCCTGCTCCGCGCGGTCGCGCAGATAGTAGTGGCGCACGAGACCGTTGAAGGTGAAAGGTGCCGAAGTCCCGGCATAGGCCTGTATGCTCGTCACCTCGGGCAGCGCGATGAGCCGGCGCGCCGCCTCGGCCAGCACGCGGTCGGTCTCCTCGAGACTCGCGCCGTGCGGCAAATTGGCGACGACCTGGACCTCGGGCTTGTTGTCGAAGGGCAGGAGCTTCGCCGTCACCGTCTCGGTGTAGAACAGGCCGCAGACTGCGACGGTCGCGACGCCGACGCCCGCCAGGAACAAACCGGCGCGCCGCCGCGTCGCCAGGATCGGCGGCGCGATGCGCCGGTAGAAGCGCACGAGGACGCCGGCGAGACCGGTCTCGGCTGCCTCCTCGTGATGCTCCGCGCTGATGCCGGCGCGGCGCGCCAGGCGGATCAGGAGCCAGGGCGCGATGATCACCGCGACGAAGAACGAGAACAGCATCGCCGCCGAGGCGTTGGCCGGGATCGGGCTCATATAGGGCCCCATCAGGCCCGAGACGAACATCATCGGCAGCAGCGCCGCGATGATGGTCAAGGTCGCGATGATGGTCGGGTTGCCGACCTCGGCGACGGCGCGGACCGCGACCTCGCGCCGGTCCTCGCCGGGCTCGAGGCGCCAGTGGCGGACGATGTTCTCGACCACGACGATGGCGTCGTCGACCAGGATACCGATCGAGAAGATGAGCGCGAAGAGACTGACCCGGTTGATGGTGTAGCCGAGCAGCCAGGAGGCGAAGAAGGTGAGCAATATGGTCGCCGGCACGACGACCAGCACGACGATGCCCTCGCGCCAGCCGATGAACGCCGCGACCAGGCCGACGATGGTGAGGGTCGCGAGCAGCAGGTGGAACAAGAGCTCGTTGGCCTTGTCCTGGGCGGTCTCGCCGTAATTGCGCGTGACCGTGACCTCGACGTCGCCCGGCACCAGCCGGCCCTGGACCAGGGCGAGGCGCGACAGGAGCTGGTCGGCCACGACGACGGCGTTGGTGCCCTTGCGCTTGGCGAAGGCGAGGCTGACCGCCGGGCGCATCAGCGCCTGGCCGTCGGCCGCCTTGGTGACGTGCCAAGCCCCGTGCTCGGCCGGCGCCGCGTCGACCACGACCTTGGCCACGTCTTTCACATAGACCGGCCGGCCGTCATAGGTGGAGAGCAGGAGATTGCCGATGCCGGCGACGCCCTGCAAAGTCTGGCCGGCGACCACGGGGACGTTGCGGTTGCGCTCGCGCACCGCGCCGGCCTCGAAGGAGCGGTTGGCGTTGCGCACCTTCTCGACGAGCTGGTTAAGCGTCACGCCGTAGAGCGACAGGCGCTCGGGATCGGGCTCGACGCGGATCTGGTCGGGCCGGCCGCCGACGATATAGGTCAGGCCGACGTTCTCGACCTGGATCAGCTCGTGCTGCAGCTCGCTCGCGACCTTGTAAAGGCCGTTGTCGTCCCAGCGCGCCGCCACGGCCGCCTTGGGCGTCAAGGTCAGCACCAGGATCGCGACGTCGTCGATGCCGCGGCCGACGATCAGCGGCTCGGGAATGCCGATCGGAATGCGATTGTAGTTGGCGCGCACATGGTCGTGGATGCGCAGGACGGCCGTGTCCTCGTCGGTGCCGACGAAGAAGCGCGCGGTGACGATGACCTGGTCGTCCTCGGTCTGGGAATAGACGTGCTCGACGCCGGGAATGCCCTTGACGATGTCCTCGAGCGGCTTGGTGACGAGCTCGACCGCGTCGCCGGCCTTGAGGCCGTTGGCGCGCACCATGATGTCGACGAGAGGCACGCTGATCTGCGGCTCCTCCTCGCGCGGCAGCGAGAGCAGCGCGACCACGCCCATCAGCACCGCCGCCAGCAGCATCAAGGGCGTCAGCGGCGAGCCGATGAACGCCCGCGTGAGATTGCCGGATAGACCGAGTTTCATGACGCGACCGCTACGGACCGACCAGGACGTCGCCGGCCCGGATGCCCGACAGAACCTCGATGCCGTCTTTCATGGGCTCGCCGACCTGGACGACGATGTCGCCCGCCCCCTTCAGGCGCACGAAATAGACGCCGAAGCGGCGCGACACGAAATTCGCCGGGACAACGAAGGTCTCGCGCTCGCCGGTCGCGACATAGACGCGCGTGCGCTCGCCGACGAAGAAATCGCCGAGCCCCGAGACCTCGACGTCGGCCACGACGCGGCCGTGGTCGAGCTCGGGATAGACCAGGCGGACGCGGCCCTCGCGCAGCTCCTCATCGGTCGAGCCGAGCCCGCGCGCGCCGACCTGCACCGGATCACCGGCCTTGAGGAAGCGCGCGTGGCGCTCGGGCAGGTAGATGCGGAGCACATAGGTCTGTTCGGCGAGCGTCGCGATGACCTCGCCCGGCAGGACATACGTGCCCTCGATGCTCCTGACCTTGAGGATGCGGCCGTCGACCGGCGCGAGCACGGCGCCCTCGGCCTGCTGCTCCGTCACGAGCTGGCGCGAAGCCTGCATGGCCGCGATCTGGCCGGTGACGACGGTGAGATTGGTGCGCGCCTGGTCGAGCGACGCCTGCGAGGCGGCGGCGCTGCGGCGCAGCTGCTCCATGCGATTGAGCTCGATCTCGGCCAGCTCGCGCTGCGCCGCTAGCGCCTTGAGCCGCGCGTCGATCTCGGCGAGCTGCACGACGAGCTTGGTGTCCTCGACGAGCGCGATGCGCTGCCCCGCCTTGACCTTGTCGCCCTCGACGACGCTCACCTCCTTGATCGTGCCGGCGATGCGCGCGCGGGCCTGCGTCTCGTGCACGCTCTCGACCGTGCCGAACACCGCCTTGCGATCGTCGACCGTCACCGGCTTGACCACGTATTCGGCTGCGCGCGCCGCGGGCGCGAGCAGGGCCGCGAGGGCCAAAGCGGTCAGAATCGCGCGTTTCATGGGCGGGTCCCGTGCATCATCGAACTACCCTCTTGCAAATATATTAGCAAATGCTAAATTGCAAGTATGAATATATTGGACCTCGAACCGGAGGCTGCGAAAGCCAGCGCGCTGCTCAAGGCGATGGCCAACCAGCGGCGCCTCATGATTCTCTGCCATCTGATCGGCGGCGAGAAATCGGCGGGCGAGCTCGAGCGGCTGGTCGGCCTGCGGCAATCGGCGCTGAGCCAGCATCTGGCGAAGCTGCGCGGCTACGGTCTGGTGACGACGCGGCGCGACGGCCAGTCGATCCGCTACCAGCTCGCCGATCACGGCGCGCGCGCGGTGATCGAGGTCCTGCACAAGCTCTATTGCGGAACGAAGCGGCCTCGCCGCCGATGCTGAATGCCGGCCGGCGACCATATGTGAAGAGGAGATTGTCATGTCGGTCGATCGTCTGGTCCTTGCCTTCGCGGGCAGCCTCGTCCTGATCAGCCTGGCGCTCAGCCGGCTGCACGATCCGGCCTGGCTGTGGTTCACCGCGTTCATCGGCGCCAACATGCTGCAGGCCGCCTTTACCGGCCTGTGCCCGGCCGCCTGGATCTTCAAGAAGCTCGGCGCCAAGCCGGGGCTCGCGTTCCGCTGAGCCCGCCGTCGCGAGACCAGCATGACGGCTGAGCCCGTGCCGGCATTGATCCAGCGCAAGCTGCCGGAACCGCGGATTTGACCGAGGTCAAGGCGCGCTCCGGCATGGGCGCCGATAGTTCACGATGCGAATAAGGGGGCGGTCGCCATGACTGCCCGGGACGGAGGAAACGGTCATGGTTCAGGTCGTGGTACTGGGCGCCGGTCTCGGCGGCGTGTCGATGGCCCTCGAAGTGCGCGAGCAGCTCGGCCGTGGCGATGTGGTCACCGTGGTCTCGAACACAGAGTCGTTCCAGTTCACGCCGTCCAACCCCTGGCTCGCGGTGAACTGGCGCAAGCCCGAGGACATCACCGTGCCGCTCGCGCCGGTGCTGCGCCGCAAGGGCATCGAGTTCCTGCCGGTCGCCGCCGAGCGCGTCGAGCCCATGTTCAACCGCATCAAGCTGGTCGACGGCCGCGAGGTGCCCTACGACTATCTGGTCATCGCGACCGGGCCGGAGCTCGCTTTTGACGAGGTCCCGGGCATGGGCCCGGGCGGCCACAGCCATTCGATCTGCACCCTCGACCACGCGAGCCGCACGGCCGAGGCGTGGGAGGCGTTCTGCCGCGATCCGGGGCCGCTCGTGGTCGGCACGGTGCAGGGCGTCTCGTGCTTCGGCCCGGCCTATGAATACGCCATGATCGTCGACACCGAGCTGCGCCGCCGCAAGATCCGCGACCGCGTGCCGATGACCTTCGTGACGTCGGAGCCGTATATCGGCCACCTCGGCCTCGGCGGCGTCGGCGACACCAAGGGCCTGCTCGAATCGGCGATGCGCGACCGGCACATCAAGTGGATCGTCAACGCCAAGACGACCGCGATCGAGGCGAACAAGCTCCTGGTCACCGAAGTCGACGAGGACGGCAAGGAGAAGAAGCGCCACGAGGTGCCGTTCAAGTTCGCGATGATGATGCCGGCCTTCCGCGGCATCAAGGCGGTGGCCGGCATCGAGGGCCTCGTCAACCCGCGCGGCTTCGTCCTGGTCGACAAGCACCAGCGCAATCCGAAATACCGAAACGTGTTTTCGGTCGGCGTGTGCATCGCCATCCCGCCGGCCGAGGCGACGCCGGTGCCGACCGGCGTGCCGAAGACCGGATTCATGATCGAATCGATGGTGACCGCGACCGCGCGCAACATCCGCGCGCTCGCCGAGGGCAAGGCGCCGACCGAGGAGGCCACCTGGAACGCCATATGCCTCGCCGATTTCGGCGACACCGGCGTCGCCTTCGTGGCCCAGCCGCAGATCCCGCCGCGCAACGTCAACTGGGCGAGCGAGGGCCGCTGGGTCCACATGGCCAAGATCGGCTTCGAGAAATACTTCCTGCGCAAGGTGCGCCACGGCCAGAGCGTGCCGCTCTATGAGCGCCTCGGGCTCAAGTTGCTCGGCATCGAGAAGCTGCGCGCCCGCGACCGGGAGCGCGCGCTGACCGACGCCCTGTCCTGAGGCCGGGCGGCCCGTCCCACTGCCCGCGGATCGGGCGGGCTCGCCGCCCGTCGGGCGGCGGCCGGAGACGGAATTGTGACGGTCCGGAAAGGCCCGGCGGCCGGGACCCAGGGCGTTCCGCCGGAAGGAGCTCGGACGCCGCCCGGCGCGCGGTCCTGCTGCGTTGACAGCGGGCCGCCCTCCCCCTATCTCTCAGGGGGATCGGGCGGCCGGCCGCCCGTCGTTTCACTGAGGATTCCTGATGATTGGGGCCATCGCCCGGAGCCTGTTCGGTTCCGCCAACGAGCGCTTTGTCAAGAAGCTCCACCCGCTGGTCGACGCGGTCAACGCCCTCGAAGCCGAGGTCGCGGCGCTCGACGACGCGGCGCTCCGGGCGCGCACCGGCTGGCTGAAGGGCCGGCTGGAGGCCGGCGAGGCGCTCGACGACATCATGGTCGACGCCTTCGCCACCGTGCGCGAGGCGGCCAAGCGCACCCTCGGCCAGCGGCATTTCGACGTTCAGCTGATCGGCGGCGCGGTGCTCCACCGCGGCATGATCGCCGAGATGGCGACCGGCGAAGGCAAGACCCTGGTCGCGACCCTGCCGGTCTATCTCAACGCCCTGACCGGCAAGGGCGTGCATGTGGTCACGGTCAACGACTACCTGGCCCAGCGCGACGCCGACTGGATGGGCGCGATCTACAAGTTCCTGGGCTTGAGCGTCGGCTGCATCGTCCACGGCCTGACCGACGACGAGCGGCGCCGGGCCTACGGCGCCGACATCACCTACGGCACCAACAACGAGTACGGCTTCGACTATCTGCGCGACAACATGAAGTTCCGGCTCGAGGACATGGTCCAGCGGCCGTTCAACTTCGCGATCGTCGACGAAGTGGACAGCATCCTCGTCGACGAGGCGCGCACGCCGCTGATCATTTCCGGCCCGGCCGAGGATTCCTCGGAAATGTACGTCCGGGTCAACGCGCTGATCCCGAAGCTCGGCAAGGACGATTTCGAGAAGGACGAGAAGCAGCGCACGGTCGCCTACACCGACCAGGGCCTCGAGAAGATGGAGGGCCTGCTGCGCGACGCCGGCCTGCTCACCGAGGGCAGCCTCTACGACCTCGTCAACATCAACCTGATGCACCATGTCACGCAGGCGTTGCGCGCCCACAAGATCTTCGCGCGCGACACCGATTACATCGTCAAGGATGACAAGGTCATCATCATCGACGAGTTCACCGGCCGTATGATGGAAGGCCGGCGCTACTCCGAGGGCCTGCACCAGGCGCTCGAGGCGAAAGAGCGCGTGGCGATCCAGATGGAGAACCAGACGCTCGCCTCGATCACCTTCCAGAATTATTTCCGGCTCTATCCCAAGCTCGCCGGCATGACCGGCACGGCGATGACTGAGGCGGCCGAGTTCTCGCAGATCTACAAGCTCGAGGTCATCGAGATCCCGACCAACCTGCCCTGCGTGCGCGTCGACCATCACGACGAGGTCTATCGCACCGCCAAGGAGAAGTTCGAGGCGGTGATCGCGCTGATCGACGAGTGCCGCAAGCGCCAGCAGCCCGTGCTGGTCGGCACGACGAGCATCGAGAAATCGGAGCAGCTCGCCGACCTGCTGCAAAAGAAGAAGATTCCCCACAACGTGCTGAACGCCCGCTATCACGAGCAGGAGGCGATGATCATCGCCCAGGCCGGCCGGCCGGGCGCCGTCACCATCGCCACCAACATGGCCGGCCGCGGCACCGACATCCAGCTCGGCGGCAATGTCGAGATGCGCCTGCGCCAGGAGGCGGCCGAGATCGCCGATCCGGCGGAGCGCGCCAAGCGCGAGGCCGAGATCCGCGCCGAGGTCGAGGCGGCCAAGAAGGTCGTGCTCGCCGCCGGCGGCCTCTACGTCGTCGCCACCGAGCGCCATGAGAGCCGGCGCATCGACAACCAGCTGCGCGGCCGCTCGGGCCGTCAGGGCGATCCGGGCGCGTCCAAGTTCTATCTGTCGCTCGAAGACGACCTGATGCGCATCTTCGGCTCGCAGCGCATGGATTCGATGCTGCAGCGGCTCGGCCTCAAGGAGGGCGAGGCGATCGTCCATCCCTGGATCAACAGGGCGCTCGAGAAGGCGCAGCAGAAGGTCGAAGCGCGCAACTTCGAGATCCGCAAGAACCTGCTGCGCTTCGACGACGTGATGAACGACCAGCGCAAGGCGATCTACGAGCAGCGCCGCGACCTGATGCAGATCGAGGACGTCTCGGAGACGGTCGCCGACATGCGCCACGAGGTGATCGAGGACTTGGTCAAGCGCTGCATCCCCGAGAACGCCTATGCCGAGCAGTGGGACACCGCGACGCTGCGCGGCGAGATCCACCGCATCTTCGGCATCGAGCTGCCGGTCGACGCGTGGGCCAAGGAAGAGGGCATCGCCGACCAGGAGATCCGCGACCGCATCGTCGAGGAGGTCGACCGCATCGCCGCGCGCAAGGCCGCCGACTACGGCCCCGAGGTCATGCGCAGCGCCGAGAAGAGCCTGCTGCTCCAGCTGCTCGACCAGACCTGGAAGGACCACCTGCTGTCGCTCGACCATCTGCGCCAGGGCATCAGCCTGCGCGCCTATGCGCAGAAGGACCCGCTCAACGAATACAAGACCGAGGCGTTCTCGCTTTTCGCCCAGATGCTGGCGCGGCTGCGCGAGCAGGTGACCGGCGTGCTGGCGCATCTCGAGATCCGCTTCGAGCAGCCGCCTGCCGACATGCTGCCCCACGAGCTGCCGAAAAGCGCGCGAGAGAGCCGCGTCGATCCGGCGCTCGCGGCCGACGCGGGCGAGCCCCAGGCGGCGCCGCGCGGCCCGGCCCGGGCGCCCGCCGGCCTGCCGCTGCGCTCGGCTGCCGGCACCGCGGTGATGGACCGCGAAGATCAGTCGACCTGGGGCAAGGTGCCGCGCAACGCGCCCTGCCCGTGCGGCTCGGGCAAGAAGTACAAGCACTGCCACGGCCGCGTCGCCTGACGCGCCGGCTCACGCCAGGCGCAATACCCGCTTCATCTTGCGCAGCGCGCGCGGCACCAGGAGGCTGCGCGCGAGACGACGGCGCGTCTCGGCGACCCGCTCGATCATCGCCGGCGCGAGCGGCGTCATCGCGACCGCGTCGAACGCCGCCTGATACTGGTCGAGCGACTTGCCGCCGTAGATGATGACGTGGGTGTCCGGCCGGTCGAGCACATAGCGCACGGCGAAGGCGGGCATGGAGGCGCCCGGCGGCACGAGCGCGCGGAACGCGGCGAAGCGCCGGCTGTCGAGATGGTCGATGGTCGTGCGCCTGATGTCGTCGCGGCCGTAGCTGGCGCGGGCGCGGAAGTAGTTGCCCGACAAGAGGCCGAATTCGAGCACGCCGCGCTTGAGGATGCCGAGACCGGCCTGCATCGCCAGGTCGAACTGCGCCTGCGGCTCGCGATAGAGCGAGTGGGTGAGCAGGCACGCGTCGATGCCGCCGGCCGCGATCAGCGCCGACAAGGTCTCGGTGCTGTCGGTCGAGACGCC
>Ga0335070_10005338_pt1 | contig 15094 bp, 15 predicted proteins | sample Lox_Sample_13_FD_206722 | JGI IMG/M metagenome (GOLD analysis project Ga0335070, IMG submission 206722) | Soil microbial communities from Loxahatchee National Wildlife Refuge, Florida, United States - Lox_Sample_1.3 | ecosystem: Environmental > Terrestrial > Soil > Wetlands | place: USA... | reverse complement strand
TGCTCCGTCGCTTTTCGTTTCGGAGCCAGAATCTTGTCGATCTTCCCTTTTTCATCCTCCGGATCGTACTGCGGCCATAGCGACGCTCCCGCAATATACGCAACACAGAGGACGATATAGAAGACTAGGAGGGCACCCAACGCCTTCACGCCGCCAAGGGGTTTGAGCGAGGGCGCATCCAGCAGGATGAAGACCACGGCGCCCAGGATCGCATAGGCAAAGAACATCATCTGGAAGACCGTTGGGAACTCGAGCGCCTTGGTGACTCCGAACAGCGTTCCTCCCACGACCAGCCCCATTACCAGCTTCTTAATCACGTTACCCATAGAGATCCCTTTTCCTTAGTGGGCGTTTCGAACCGGAGTCACTTGGCCGCGGCAGGAGCTGGACTCCCCTCCGGCGCATGTCCTTTCGCTTCAGTAGGCCTGAGCGTGACGAAGATGGCGAAACTAACGACCACATAGAAGGCAACGGTGATCGCGGTAATCCACCAGGCCGAATAGGACAGAGTCGGCGTGAAGGATTCCGCCGTGAAATCCGGAAGTAAATTGTAGGTGTGGAAATACTTCCGCAGCAGCGATCGCACCGCCCCCATCAACCCCATTGTCCAGATTGCGCTGAAGGCCAGGAAGACCAGGACGAACTGCGACGCAAAATCGATCTTGCCCCAGACAATCGTGCCCTGGCTGATGGCCCTGTTATAAATGATGTAATTCACGACGGTCACGAACACCAAGGTAAACGCCGCCGAATTCTTCGCCGGCATCAGCGCCAAGAAATTCCAATCCGACGGAAGTTCCAGATCGGCCACCAATTTGGCACCCGTCGGGACAAAGCCGTGCGGAGTCAACCAGATTGCGTCCCCAACCACGACCATCAGGAAACCGACTTTGATGACCGTGCGGGAGGACACCGTCAGCGGGATGAATCGGCCGAGCACCACCGGCAATAACGCGAGAGGAATAAGGATCGCCAGCGAGAGCGGATCAGGCACCGGGAAGATAGTCCAGACATACGTCATCACAAAGGGCAGCGCCACCATCACGATCGGAGCGAAGATCGTCATTCTCACTCGCTCGACCCCCTCGATGCGTTTCATGCTGAGCCAGATGTAATAATTGCTGGCCAGGAAGATAAGTCCCACCATGGCCCCTTGCATCTCGAAGAACATGGAGAGCTGGTCCGCCATCATGTACGGACAGATCGAGGCATCATAGTCACACAGTTCATAAGCCAGCAGATAGCCCATGAAGGGGAGGAACAACAACGCACCCACACCGATGAGATTTCCGACAAAGCCCATCCAATCGTAATAGGACCGTTCTTCCTCTTTCTTCGCCGCCATATACATGTAGGCCGCTACCAACCCGGTGATGAATCCACCGAACGTCACATTGCCGACGAGCCGGTGTAGATTCATGGGCATCCAACTGTAGTTATAGATCTTGTCCCACAGCGTGGCCGTCGCAAGAAACTCGGCAGGGGACACGCCTTCCGCCTTCACCGGTGTGTTCATGAACGACGTCGGACCGTCAATCACAAACAAGGTAATGGTCCCGATCAGGTTGAGCAGGACACCCAACGCGATATGTCGGGCCTTCTTCTCCCCTTTCCAGGCATCCCAGGAGTAGAAGTACAGATACAGCAGAATCGTTTCCCCGATGAACAAGAGCGGATAGATCACCGCGAAGACCAAAAAGAAATGATTGATCAACCAGGTGGTGAACTGCGGGTAGGTCGCCAACAACACGAAGATGAACAGGCCACCGGTGAGGGCAGTCATGCTGTAGAGAATGACCGTGACCTTCATGACCTCCTTCGCCAGACGGTCGTAGCGGGGATCCTGCTTCCGATACCCCAACCACTCCGAAATGACGACAAAGATGGGCGCGCCGAGGATGAAGGCGGCAAACAGGATGTGGAGTTGGGCGACGATCCAGACTGCGGTGCGATTACCCGTGTAGGGAAACTCCACTGGAGGCGCGCCTGGAGCCTGGGCATATGCCGCTCCTCCGAATAGCGCCACAAGCGCACAGAGAGCGAACAGACAACGCTGCCATGTTTTCATGATGTTTCGCCGCCCTCCTACCTAGAGTAAAGTCAGCCTACTTGCCAGCTGACGCCGGGGCCGCCGCGGGAGCTGGAGCCGTCGCTGGTGCGGCGGCTGGCGCAGCAGCACCATCTAGCGACACCCAGTCCTTCTTCGTAGCATCCCACGCTTTCCCCTTCAGTCCGAAGGTTCGCTCGAAGGCCATCACCTTCCAACGATCGTCTTCTGATAGCTTGCTCTTCCACGCCTTCATCTTCGTGTTGGGCACACCCTCAGAAATGCGCCAGAACCAGACGGAATCGGAATAGAGCTTCATCCGCTCACCATTTCGGAAGTCCCGCGCGCCCGCCTTGACCGGCTTGCCGTCCTTCCCGTGGCAGCTGGCACAGTTCACATCGGGGTTCGTTTCACCGATGAAGATCTTGCGCCCTTCTTCGACAATTTTCTCGTCCGCCCACCAGGCGGCCGGCATATGTTTGTCGGCATATTCAGCGGGAGCCGGCGGCGGCGGAACAATCGGCCCTTCTCCTCCACCTTCGCATCCCACCACGGCCCATCCCAATCCCAGAATCACTGCCAGCTGTGCGAATGTCATCTGCTTCATATCGATCCCTCGCTCCTTATTTATTGAGAATCAAAGACGAAAAAAAGACGCTTTGACCGGAGCAAATCTACTCCCGCAAAAGCGCCAATCCTCAACGCATCCTTTGAAGCCACGCGCAAACTCTCCGCCACTTCTACTGACCGATCCGGCGAGGTGCACATCAGCCCCACGGACCGCCTCGGTTATTTCTTGCGTTTACCCTGTGATTTCACCCGCTTCTGCTCTTGCTTTCGCCATGAACGAACCATCTTCATGCCCACAAACCCGCCCACGGCCACTGCTCCGGCTCCTAACCCTAGAAATACCCACACAGGAGGGCGATTCACATCGTGGATACAGCCGGCCCCGAAGTTCACCTGAAGTTTTCGTTCCGTCTCCAGGTCTTTCGGGTCAAATTGGATCTTATGATCTTGCTGCTCTCCTTTGGCTTCCACAAAGAGCGGATCGCCAAGATTGTCGTTATGAAGATGAAACGTCGCTTTATAGTATCCGTCTCCGTCGGTCTTTACGATCTGACCGTAGGAGACCTTGGTATCCTTCACCAGGACATCGACATTGGCGCTGCCTTTTCCATCGGCATCACAGACAAACCCTTCGACCGTGAACCGGTGGTCAGCCTCGTGCGTCGCCGAGACGACAGCGGGAAATCCGCTTAGTCCAATCGCTCCTATTACGGCGGCGACAACACTCCGCCGCACCTGAATCCCCACTGTCTGATTACGCCTCACGTCCGCGACATTGCCGCTTTTCTGCCGGTGAGTTCCCAACATCTGCCTCACACAACAGACCAGCCTGCCTGAGCAGGGTCCCCCGATTTTGAGGCCGACCCTTTTAGCACGGGGCCTCCCGTTTGTCAACGAGAGCAGGTGCCAAATTCCTGAAAAAATGGGGCCTTTCCGACTAAAGACTTGGAAATAGCCGTGCTGTCGAGGCCTGACCTCATTCGGATAGACAGTCTGGCCGAAAATCCGCCGAAATGGCTCGGAAAACGGGTTGGATATGGGTGGACCGGATGCAAACGGCGGGAAAAGACCTACAGGTGCCCTCGGGCTTTCGCCTCGGTAGCTACGCGCTCAGATTGGGACTGTCGCTCTGATTCTTTTTTTGCCATCCATGTTTCCCAGGACTTGCCTGAGGCCGTGTCTTCACCAGTAAAAACGATCGCGGCAATCTCGTCATAGCGAACGAGAGTCGGATGCGGACTGTCGGCAAGAAACAATTCGAGAGAGGATTCTGATCCGGCCAGGCGGCGATTGAAGATGTAGCCACACAGTGAATCGCCCGATTTCAGTGATACCGTCACGTCACCCCGATAATCGAATGCGAGTTCAACGGCCTCGGCAACTTCATCAAACGAAGCCAGCCTAAACACTCGGCCTTCAAGAGTTCGACCCTGACCAGCACTACTGTGGTTTTTCGTGTCGGTCATGAGAGGCGTGGTGTTTGTGAAGTGTATCTCGGGAAGTCCAACACTCTATTGCTGGTGATGAAAGATGATCGGGGCTTCACGCGAGGCTCCACGAAACATGGGGAGCAAGGTCAATTTCACGGTCCGACCGAACCCGGAAATGGTCCCAAACGTATCCTCCACGGCGGACGCTTCATATCCGCAATGCACCATGCAATCGGCGCATTTTTCATTCCGTCCTGTGCCGTAATGATCCCACTCCGTTGATTCCATGAGCTCGCGAAACGTTTTCGTATAACCTTCTTGCAGCAAATAACAGGGTTTCTGCCATCCGAAAATGTTATAGGTCGGATTCCCCCACGGAGTGCATTGGTACTCACGCCGGCCCATTAAGAAGTCCAAAAACAGCGGAGACTGATTGAACCGCCAGCCTTGCTTGGGATTGCTGAGAATTCGCGAGAACAATTCCCGCGTTCTCGTGCGCTTCAAGAAATGCTGCTGATCCGGCGCCTTTTGGTAGCTATACCCCGGCGAAATCATCATGCCTTCCACGCCGAGTTCCATCATTTCGTCGAAGAATTTTCGCACGCGCTCCGGATTGGCATCGTCAAACAAGGTCGTATTCGTCGTCACGCGGTGGCCTCGCTTGAGTGCAGCCTTGATCGCTTTCACCGCCACATCGTAGACTCCATCACGGCACACAGCGAGATCGTGCTCGGCGCGAAGCCCGTCCATATGGACGCTGAACGTGAGGTACTTTGAGGGCTTATATTCGTCGAGCTTGCGCTCCAAGAGGATGGCGTTCGTACAGAGATAGACATATCGCTTTTGATCCACGAGCCCTTGAACGATCGTGGCGATCTCCGGATGTATCAACGGTTCGCCGCCTGGAATGCTCACGATCGGCGCCCCGCACTCTTCCGCCGCAGCCCAACACTGTTCCGGTGTCAGTCGCTTGTCGAGCACGTGATCAGGGTATTGTATTTTTCCACAACCGGCACAGGCCAGATTGCAGCGGAACAACGGTTCAAGCATCAGCACTAACGGGTACCGTTTCACCCCTTTGAGCTTCTGGGTGACCACGTACTTTGAAACCGTAAACATCTGAGAAATCGGAACGGCCATTCCGCTCTCCTTGTCGTTACTCTGTGTTGTGAACGGCTCCGAAACGGCAGCTCGGCTAGCAGACCCCTTCAGGTTCAGCTGGATTCTAACATCCCACGAATTACTCGTCAATTTACGAGGGAGTCACCTCTAACTACCGACGAAATATACGACGAAAATCATGACGATCCCGCGTTGGAATGCCGTCAGCACGCACGAAGCGTGATTTGGAGGCGCCGAGCGGGTTCGAACCGCTGCATCGCAGTTTTGCAGACTGCTCCCTTACCACTTGGGTACGGCGCCTCGCGAGGGCGGCATTATAGCGGGGGCTCTTCCAGTAACACAACTTCATCCGCGGTGCGCAGGCATGCGCAATCGACGAGAAGGTCAGCGGTTAGGAAGGACAGGAATTTCTTTCCCGAGAGTTGATGGCTGGTCGGTGTGAGGAACAAGCGGCTCCCACTCGGAATGGGCCTGAGTGGCTGGCACGGTCTCGCTGTTTCCTTCAGCTTCTTTTTCCTTTGCGAGAATCTCAACTTCCTGAATCAGGGTATCCATCAGTTCATCCATCGGCACTTTACGCACGAGCTTGCCCTTCTTGAAGAGAATTCCTTTTCCTTCTCCACCAGCAATGCCGATGTCGGCTTCTTTCCCTTCGCCGATCCCGTTGACGACACAACCCAACACCGACACATTGAGCGGCGTCTTAATATGTCCAAGCTTCTTCTCCAATTCGTTGGCCATCCGAACGACGTCGATCTCGACCCGTCCGCAAGTTGGACAGGCGATGACATTGATCCCCCGATGTCTGAGTTCCAGCGACTTCAGAATTTCAAATCCGACTTTCACTTCTTCGACTGGATCGGCCGCCAATGACACCCGCAACGTGTCTCCAATCCCCTGCGAGAGCAAGTAGCCAAGCCCCATTGCCGACTTGACGGCTCCGGTCATGGCAGTCCCAGCCTCGGTAATGCCGATGTGCACCGGATAATCGGATTGATGAGCAAAGAGCCAATACGCGTCGATCGCGTGATGAACGTCGGATGCTTTCAGCGACACCTTCATATTGGTGAACCCGACATCCTCGAGCGCGTGAACGGCATTTAAGGCCGATTCCGCCAATGCCTCAGGCGAGGGCCATCCGTACTTATCCAACAGCGGTCGTTCGAGCGAGCCGCCATTGACTCCCACCCGAATCGGAATGCCGTGATCGTTGACGGCCTTGATCACTTCTTCAACCTTCCACCATGCCCCGATATTGCCGGGATTGATCCGGACACAGTCAACGACTTCAGCCGCTTTCAGGGCCAGCCTGTGGTCGAAATGAATATCCGCAATCAGCGGGACGGTCATGGCGGCTTTAATCTTGGTCAGGACATTCGCCGCTTCGACATCCGGCACAGCGACGCGAATCACTTCGCACCCGGCCGCTTCGAGTTGGCGAATTTGCTCGACCGTCGCCGCAACATCCCGCGTGTCGGTGGAACACATGGACTGGACCGACACCGGAGCATCGCCCCCAATTTTCACTGAGCCGACCTTGATCTGCCGCGTTTTCCGTCTGGTAATGTGCATTAAATTACATCCGATTCACGCCTAACGCCTTCAATTAGCTGCCCTGTTCGTCTCCGTGCGGGAGATGATCCGCCATCGAAGCGCCACTGAACCGGTCTCTTGTCGCGGGCGATTTGCCGATGAGTTCCTTCACGCTCTGATAGATTCCCTCGGCCGTCAAACCGTAACGCTCGCGCAACAGATCTTGTGGCCCCTGTTCGATGTACCAATCCGGTAATCCGATGATTTTCATCGCCACATCCGTAATGCCTGCATCCGACAGGGTCTCGAGGACAGCTGACCCGAACCCCCCCATCTTGCACCCCTCTTCGACGGTCACGACATAGCGAACGCGATTGGCCACGTCGACGAGCAACTCGCGATCCAGCGGTTTCACGAAACGCGCGTTGACGACCGCCGTCGACACCCCATCCCGGCTCAACCGTTCGGCGGCCTTCACCGCTTGCCAGACCGGCACACCGATAGCGATTATTGCGACATCCGTTCCCTCACGCAACACCTCCCCTTTTCCGATCGGAAGCACATCCATCCGCGAATCCATCTCGACGCCGAGGCTGACTCCGCGCGGATATCGGACCGAAGCGGGCCCATCGTACTGGAGAGCGGTCTTGAGCATATGTTGTAGTTCATTCTCGTCTTTCGGGGCCATGACCACCATGTTCGGCACATGCCGCAGATACGCGTAGTCGAAGGCGCCGTGGTGCGTCGTCCCGTCTTCCGCCACCAACCCTCCGCGATCGATGCACAACGTGACCGGCAGATTCTGTGTGGCGACGTCATGCACCACCTGATCGTACGCCCGTTGCAAGAACGTCGCGTACATCGCAACCACCGGCCGCAAACCTTGGGTCGCAAGACCTGCGGCAAACGTGACCGCGTGCTGTTCGGCAATCCCGACGTCGTACAATCGCTCCGGGAATTCCTTCTCGAAGATGTTGAGGCCGGTTCCTTCACACATCGCTGCCGTGATCGCGACGACTCGTTTGTCCTCGCGAGCCAACTTGACCAATGATTCGATGGCAATCTGCGTATACGACGGCCGCGCCGCCTTCTTGGCCGGTGCACCGGTTTCACGCACAAAGGACGGACAGGCATGAAACCAAACTGGATTCTTCACTGCCGGATCATAGCCCAAACCTTTCTTGGTAATGACGTGGAGCAACACGGGGCCCTTCATCTTCAAGACATTGTCCAAGGTGGGAAGCAGATGCTCGAAATTGTGGCCGTCGATGGGTCCGGCATACTGAAACCCGAGCTCTTCGAACAAGAGACCGGGAAGAATCGCTCCTTTAGCCAGCTCCTCAGCCCGTCGAGCGAGTTTCTTCATGTCAGGGCCGATGTGGGGAATCATGCGCAATAACTGTCCTGTTTCCTCTCGCATCTTCGTATAGAACTCACCGGTGAAAGTGCGGTTGAGATATGAGGAAATGGCGCCGACGTTCTTCGAGATGGACATTTGGTTGTCGTTCAAGATCACCAGAAAATCTTTCCCCAACCCTCCGGCATGATGCAAACCCTCCAGTGTCATTCCCGCCGTCATCGCTCCATCGCCGACGACGCAGACGACTTTGTGCTTCTGTCCCAGCTGTTCGCGGGCTTCAACCATTCCGAAGGCCGCCGACACGCCGGTGCCGGCATGACCGGCGTTGAAGGTATCGAATTCGCTTTCTTCCCGCTTGCAGAATCCGCTCAACCCACCGTACTGCCGAAGGGTATGGAAGCGTTCACGCCGGCCTGTGAGCAGCTTGTGGGCATAGGCCTGATTGCTGGTATCCCAGACGATCTTGTCCTTTGGGGCATTCAAGAGGTAGTGCAAGGCGACGGTCAGTTCAACGACCCCGAGGTTTGACGCGAGGTGGCCCCCCACATTGGAGACCACACTGATGATTTGCTCCCGAATCTCCTGGCAAAGTGCAGGGAATTGCGCAGGCGATAGCCGCTTCAGGTCGGCTGGGCTGTGAATGCTCTTCAAGATCGACATACACCGCACTCCTTTGCGTGAAAGTAGAGGCCTGGTGACAATAGTCTAGGTTCAGACAGGCTCAGATGAAGCAGCAAGGTGGCTTGTGAGCTAGCGGTCTTAAGTTTCACATACAACTCCCATACTGTCAAGCGGTTAGCTCATTTCCTCACGTTCATCGCCGACTTGAGTCCAATTCGAATCGATAGGTGATCACAGTCGAGAGGGTAAAATCCGCGGCGCTCCCAGTAATAAAATCCAAATTTTCGACTGCATAGAGCTGCCAGAGCCAGTGCGGGGCAATGCGATAGCTGAACCCGAGGACTGTTTCCGTAACGCCCTTGTCAAACACATCTGAGCCCGTCCCGTGAAACGGTGTGGAATAGAAGTCGAAGTGCGCGGTAATCGAGAAGTTCTCCGACCACAGATACTCCGCAACTGCCATGACGGAGAGGGTCGGCTGCAAGGAGAACCCTGCTATACTGCCGGTGGGTAGGACCCCGTTGAGGTTACCGTATAGCACAAATCGTCCTGCCACGACCTTCTCCACCTGCAGACCCAACCCAAAGTCCGGGCTCCCGCTACCGAAAAAGGCCGCTTGGTCTCCTGTCGGCAGCTTCACAGCACCCCTGACCGAGACAGCTGGTGCTGACGCACTTTCGGTCAGAAGCTGATACTTGCTGACGAGCATCGTATCCCCCAGCCCTGTCGCGCCCTGAGGTCCGCTCATGACCGTTTGTCCGCTATGGTTCACATTGAAGGCGAAGTTGGTGTTGCTGAGCGCTGCTCGCGCGGGGCTCAAGCCGGTCGTCACGCGCTCGACCTGTTTGATGGCCCCATCCATGAACCCGTCGTACCTATAGAGCAGCGGCACTTCGACCCCCAATTCCAATTTCTCAGTGGCACCATACCGAAGGAAGAGACCAGATCGCAGGGTCTCGAACTTCACTGTAACAGTAGTCTGGGGGGACCCACTATCAAAAATGCTCGATGTCTCGGCCAATTCCAGCCGCACGTCCAGTGTGCCGGGTTTGACGACCGTGGCGCGGTCACCCGGGAGGCTTAAGACCAACTGTTGAAAGGGTTGAAAATTCCGGACCGGGAAGGGACCGAACCCCTCGGCCCACACGACTCCCGGCTGAGAATACACAACGATTAACACTCCTGCAATGAGACAGGGTGAGCAAGAGGGATTGCGGAACTTGCCGCTCAGTTTCAGCTTAGTACGGGAAATCCAGTCCGGCAAATACCGCTCCCCCTTCTTTACTAAACCCATAGTCGACTCTGCCTACAACGTTGGGTCGGATGATCCCACGGAACCCCAGGCCTGGAGTCACTCGGTAGTTTGTAAAACTGACGTCTTTCCAGCTGTTGAAGACCTGTCCCGTATCCACGAACGGTGCGATCTCAAAATCTGCCATCACGCCCGCGATCCGTGTCCGTGCCACATGGAGCCGCTCCTCCACGCTGAATGCCACGAGATTTTTGTCGATATACCGATCGACTCCGTAACCTCGAAGATTGTTTTGTCCCCCCAAGGAGCTCTGTTCGAAAAACGGCACCTGATCACCGATCGTCGCCTGGAGATCGGCGCGCACGACGAGGATGGCGCGCTTCGACTCACTCGGCAAAAGCTTCTTTACCTCCAACTCATAGCGCGAGTAGATGGGGTGCACGCTGTTGCTCGTGTTCTGGTTTAATTCCGCATAAGCGTTGACGGCCATCCCATCGGTGGGAGTCACGAGATTGTTGCGCGTATCGTAATGGAAACTGGCCCGATGGCCCACGATGGTGGTATGTCCCTGGACTCCGGGGACAGTCGGAAACACACTTCCGGTGAAGGGAAGATCATCCTTCGCACCCTGCTGCAATTGCACATCCCGAACCCGCTGGCCGACCGAGATTAGGGTCACCTCATTCGCGTAGATACCAAACCGCCAGTTCCCTCTGATCTCCCGAGCCGTATAGTTGGTTTGGCTGTCTTCGTTGGTCGAATCGCCCAATCCAAAGAACCGTGAAGTGGCATTCTTGAAGAAGGTTCCTCCGAAGTTGAGAAAATAGCGTCCGCCGCTGAACGCGGGATCCGTATAGCTGAAGAGCAGCTTTCGTTCGATCCGTTCGGCGTAGGACCCGATGAATCGGATTTCCCGTCCGCCCGGGTCGTACCGAAACACGTTGATGACGCCTCGATTGCCGACGATTGAGTTGTTAATGAACATCGGTGCGACGATGTAGCGGAGTTCCCCGTCCGGGTCCGTGATCAGGATGGGGACGATCAACCCTGCATCGTTACCGTCGTTCTTGCTGGTGGATACGGAGGGGACTGGGAAGTACTGCGCCTCGGCTGCTACCTCGTTCGGACACGCAGCGGCACTTGCCGCCACAAGTACCAGTACAACGGCGACAAAGCCGCGAAGGTTGTACATGGACGTTCCGGACAGAGCTATGGGGAGTTGAGGTGATTGGATTTCTTGCGAAGTTGCTCGACTAACTCCGGATAGCCTGAGGAACGGAGAATCTTCGTGAATTGTCCTCGATAGTTATTCACAAGACTCACACCATCCACCACCACGTCGTACACACGCCAGTCGCCGGACTTGTTGAGCAACCGGTAGTCGAGCGGGATGTCCGATTTCCCGGTCTGCACTTTCGTGCGGACTTCGGCATAGTCCTTTTCCGTTCGTTCGTTGATGTACTGCACGCCTTCACCTGAATAGGTCTCGATCTTGTCGGCGTACGAACTGACTAAGAGGGATTTAAACAGACCGACGAACTCCTGCTTGTCCTTGTCGGCTAACGTGTTCCACGGCGCCCCCAGGGCCCGTCTCGACATCTCTTGATAGTCGAACCGGTCGCCGACGACCTTCTCCAGCATCTGCCGCCGCTCATCGGCCTTCGCCGGCTGTTTCAACTCCTTGTCGCGGAGAATCCTGAGAACCTCGTCAATCGTTCCCTTCATCGCATCTGTGGCGGGACCGGCATAGGCCGTTTCGACGGGAAATCCGGCAAAGAACAATGCCGCCACGACTCCGAGACTACAAAGGCACGCCATGCACCGCCGTAACCAGCGATTCACCGCATGCGCACGTGTCATAACAGTTCCTCTTCCATTCGGTCCGCTGCTACCTATGTACAAATCACTGCACTTTACCATGAACGTACTGGCTCACCAACTCCTCGAGGTCGAGGCCCGACTCAGTATCCCGAATCATATCCCCTGGTTTCAATGGATCACCGCCTCCTCCGGGAGAGAGCGCCAAGAATTTCTCGCCAATAATGCCGCGCGTCTTGATGGACGCGATCGTGTCGGAGTACAGCTTCACGCTGTTGTTCACGGCCAGCGACACCGCCGCCCGATCGTCCCTTAACGTGATATCTTTCACTCGCCCGACTTCCACGCCAGCGATTTCAATGGACGCTCCCGCCTTTAAGCCGGTCGCCGTATCGAACTGCGCGACGACTTCATACACGTCCCCTCCGATGAGTTCTAATTTGCCTAGCTTGATGGAGAGATAGGCCAGACATGCGATCCCGGCCAAGACGAAAATTCCAACGACCAACTCCAACTTGGCTTTTTCCATGATGAACACTCCTTCGTTCCTGTTACCGGTCCTGTGCAGCCGGCGTCGCGACAGTCCCTCCGACCGAAATGAACTCTCTGATCTCCGGATCCGTGGTCTGTTGAAACTCTCTCGCCGGTGCCATCGCAGCAATCTTTCCCCTTCGCAGCATCGCCACCCAATCCGAGATGCCGAATATCTCCGGGATTTCGTGACTGACCATCACGGCGGTAAATCCGAAACGATGCTGGGTCGTGACGATCAAGTCGTGAATGGATTTGACCATCAGCGGATCAAGGCCGGTCGTCGGCTCGTCAAACAAGATGATCTCCGGCTCCATGACCAACGCACGGGCGAGTCCGGCCCGCTTCCGCATCCCGCCACTCAGTTCGGCAGGGAATTTGTGTCCCATCCCGTTCAATCCAACCTGCTCGAGCTTTTCATCGACGCGCTTCGTGACCTCAAGGCCTTTCATCCGGAGCTTCTCCCGCAGCGGAAACGCGACATTGTCAAAGACCGTCAATGAATCGAAGAGCGCTGCCCCCTGGAACAACATCGCGAAGCGTTTGCGAACATCATTGAGTTTCTTCCCTTTCAATCGCGATATCTCCACATCGTCGATCCAGACCTCCCCGCGGTCAGGCTGTAACAAACCAATCATGTGTTTCAGGAGGACACTTTTGCCTTCCCCGCTCCGCCCGATCACCGTCGTGAGTTTGCCCTGTGGAATGGACAGATCGACTCCCTGCAGCACCGGCTGTCCTCCCAACGTCTTTTCGACCCCGATCAGCTTGATCATGGCTTACATCAACACCGAGGTCAGGAAATAATCCCACACGAGAATGACGACCGACGACAGGACCACGGCCTCGGTTGTGGCGGTTCCTAATCCTTCGGCACTCTGCCTTGTGTAGAAACCCTTGTAGCAACAGACCCAGCTGACGATGAGTCCGAAGCTGATCGATTTCAGGATGCCACCGTAGACGTCCTTCCATTCCACCGACGACTGAATCGAATTCCAATATGATCCTGCGTTCACCCCCAAGAGATCCACTCCGACGAGATAGCCACCGTAGATCCCGACCACATCAAAAATCGCGACGAGCAATGGGACTCCGATCAGACCAGCGACCAGTTTGGGGGCGATGAGGTATTGCAGCGGACTAATTGCCATCGTATCGAGGGCGTCGATCTGCTCGGTAATTCTCATGATCCCGATTTCTGCGGTCATGGCAGACCCCGCCCGGGCCGTGACCATGAGTGCGGCTAGGACCGGCCCTAATTCTCGAATCATACTGAGTGCAACTGCTGAACCGAGCCATCCTTCCGCTCCGAACTTCCGTAACGAGTAGTACCCTTGCAGCGCCAAGACCATGCCGGTAAACATGGCCGTCAGGACCACGACGAAGGTCGATTTGTACCCGATAAAATGCAATTGCTTGACGATTTGGATGGCGCGCAGCGGCGGACGGATGAGCCACGCAAATGCGGAAACGACAAAGATGAGCATTCTTCCCATTTCTCGGATGAGCGCCATTACAGCCGTCCCGATATGCTCAGTGAGATGCGTCATCGGATGTCTCCCGCCGCCGTTTGAACGCCGTTGGACATCTCAGTATATCCCTTGAAACAATCAGTCAATCGATCGGCGGCCACCTGACTCTGTCTTTGCAATCGAATTACACCCGCAAAGCTCGATGGATGGCCGATCAACGCCCACAACCCCTTGAGCCACCCAGTGGGCCTGAGAAAGAGATTGAAGTCAAGAGGCAGATCCTCGGTTACTAGATCGGACACCGTGCGCACGATCGCCATTGGAATACCCTTCTCATGCGCGACGGCTGCCAACGCAGCACTCTCCATATCAAGGCCGACAGCGTCCGTCAGATCGCGTATGGCCCGTTTCTCATCGGCCTGCCAGATAATTCGTGGGGTCGACACCATCCTGCCGCTCTTCACGGGTATCCCGGCTTCTCGCCCCACGGAAAGAAAACGAAGACGCTGCTCCTGCGAGCACGAAATAAGACCTTCCTTCCTGATCCATTGCCCATTGTGAAAAACTGAAAAGACTTCCGTTCCGATGATGAGATCCCCGACGCCGGCCGGCGCCAGCGCGCAGGCAAATCCCGTCGACAGCACCAACGCCCATGGACCCTCGCCGAGTATGGATCGGGCAACCTTACTCGCACGATCAGGGCCGACGCCGGTTTGAATCACGTAATAGAGGCGCCCGTTCCGTTCCGCTGTCCCACAGCGAACGCCTCCAAGAATAGCTGTCTCGTCGAGTGGAAGAGCAGAGCGAAGCGCGCGGAGTTCCCAGCAAGTGGCAACGAATACTGCGATGCGTGTCACGGCAGAGGTGGAATGGACATGAACTGAGCCGATGGATTGCGTTGGCGCGATCGTCAACGATCCGACCGATAGCACCCGGAGGTCACCATATGCCTGCGTATGTCATCGGCGCGCATCCTTCCGCGCGTCCGCAAATTCCTATACATGGCGAGCGCCCAGAGCGGAAAGTATTGGCAATACCAGTGATACCGCAAGTAGAACACGCGTGGGAACCCCGTACCGGTATGGCGCACTTCTTCCCATGACCCATCCTTCAATTGATGCCGAAGGAGATACTGAATCCCTCGAACCACACTGAAGGCATCTGTGACACCCGCAGACATTAGACCCATGAGAGCCCAGGCGGTTTGTGATGGGCAACTCTCTCCCTTACCTGTCCACTCGGACTCTCCATAAGACCGACAGGACTCACCCCAGCCACCGTCCGGATTCTGCTTCGATTCGAGCCAGGTGACCGCACGGCGAATATACGACTGTGACA
>Ga0335070_10005337_pt1 | contig 15097 bp, 10 predicted proteins | sample Lox_Sample_13_FD_206722 | JGI IMG/M metagenome (GOLD analysis project Ga0335070, IMG submission 206722) | Soil microbial communities from Loxahatchee National Wildlife Refuge, Florida, United States - Lox_Sample_1.3 | ecosystem: Environmental > Terrestrial > Soil > Wetlands | place: USA... | reverse complement strand
TGCTCGTCCCACATTTCGTCACTATGTTCTCCTATACGATCCATGGCGTAAGTGATCCAGAGGAAATGCTCCAAGAAGCGGAAGGCGATCTCCTCGTACATCGAGTCGTACTCGGTCAAGATGAGCGCGATTTCGAGCATGCATTGGCAGTAAAACGCCATCCATGCAGTGCCATCAGCTTGCTCCAGATGACCGCCGGTGGGGAGCGGAGCGCTGCGATCGAAGACGCCGATGTTGTCCAGACCAAGGAATCCACCAGCGAATACGTTTTTTCCGTCCGGATCTTTCCGGTTCACCCACCAATTGAAGTTCTGCATTAACCCTTGAAATGATCGTTCGAGGAAGCGCAGATCCGAGCGCCCCAGCTCTTTCTCGATGTTGTAAAGGAAAAGAGTTGCCCAGGCGTGCACAGGCGGATTCACATCGCTGAAGTTCCACTCGTAAGCGGGAATCTGGCCATTTGGGTGGGCATACAGATTTCTCAACATCAGGAGAAGTTGATCTTTGGCGAAGTCGAAATCCACGAGTGACAGAGCTACAGTGTGAAATGCCAGGTCCCATGCGGCATACCACGGATATTCCCACTTGTCCGGCATGGAGATGATGTCACTGTTGAGCATGTGGAACCACTCGGTGTTCCTTATAATGCGGCGAGCGTTGCCCGTGAGGGGATGAGCGTCATGTTCCTGGAGCCACCTATCGAGGTCGAAATAGTAATACTGCTTGCTCCACAACATGCCAGCCAATGCCTGGCGGTGCACACGCTTTTCATCTTCGCTCAGCGAAACTGGAGTGATTCGGTTGTAAAACTCGTCCGCATCTGCAAGCCGTGAGGCGAAGATCTGGTCGAATTGCGCGAAAGCGTTATCGTGAGACTGCTTGCTGAGACGCAGCCGTACGACTCGACTGCCTTGGGCCGGCACTTCCAGGCGGTAATGCGCTGCCGCTTTTGTCCCAACCTTTGACGGATTCACAGCCTGGGTCTTACCCGTGATTACGAACTCGTGAAATGCGTCCTTAACGTAAGGAGATGCATTCGGCTCTCCCCACAGCCGAGTGGCGTTGCTTTCATTTTCTGTGAACAATAAGTCGGGGTGCTCATCACATGCGAGCGTGTACTGTCCGATTTCAGGATGCGAACAGGTCACCTTTCCATCTTCTTCGCGTAGCAAAGGCCTGAAGGAGCCATCTTCCCAAGACCAAGTGTTCCTGAACCACAGCGTCGGAAGTAGATGAATGACAGCCGCTTCTGGTCCCCGGTTGTGAACCGAAATGCGGATAAGTAGATCCTCCGTATCTGCCTTTGCGTACTCGATGAACACATCGAAGTAGCGGTCTTCGTTGAACACGCCTGTATCCATGAGCTCGTATTCAAAGTCTTCCCGGGTGCGCCGCCGATTCGTTTCTACAAGATCGCGGTACGGAAACTCCATTTGCGGGTACTTATACAGGTATTTCATGTAAGAATGGGTTGGAGTGCTATCCAGGTAGAAGTAATACTCCTTCACATCTTCTCCGTGGTTACCTTCGCTGTTGGTCAGCCCGAAGAGGCGCTCCTTCAGAATGGGGTCTCGACCGTTCCACAGTGCTATCGCGAAGCACAGGCGTTGCTTGTCATCGGAGATACCGGCGATGCCGTCTTCTCCCCAGCGATAGGCACGCGAGCGCGACTGGTCATGGCTGAGATAGTCCCATGCATTTCCATCCTGGCTGTAATCCTCGCGGACTGTCCCCCACTGCCGTTCGCTCAGATAGGGTCCCCATATCTTCCAGGGGGTGCCCAGTTCTCGAGTGTCGTTCAGTCTTCTTTGTTCTTTAGTTTCGATGTAAGAGAGAGGGGTCTGCTTGGTCGGCGTCATCATAAGGTATGCTCACTTTCCAGCGTCGAATGGCTTTCAGCGGTGCCCTAGGGGTTAGAACGAAACTGCGAGGACTGCGTTGCTCGTGTTCCCCGAAGTGGCGCACTCCGACCCTTCGATGTAAGCACTGAATGCACTCTGGAGGCACTGTCAATTGTGCTAGTCGTTTGAGCGAGATTCTCGAGCCACCACCTGACGCGTTCAGTGGCACGATGGGTCATCTTGAAAGGTCCCGCCCGCCAGCATCCGGTCGAGAAATTGGCCGCAGGTTACGATCTTGTGCGACTGCGGGTCATCTTGCAGAGCATTGTCTGAAACAGCGTACTTTCCAGCCGTCATCGACTTCTGTGCATCGAGCAACTTGTTGCTCCATGCCTGCACTGCGTCGAACTCCGAACTCAGCAACTGAAACGCTTTGCGGTCACCCTCGCTGGAGGCTGCGGCCGATGCCAATGCAACTCCGGTATGAGCCCGCGCAGCGTAACTTGCCACCCAGTGCTCGGAGACCGGATATCCATTCTGAATCGCATTCGCCAGAGAACTCGCCCACTCCCTCATAAGCGAGATCACTTCGATGCCTGTTTTGACGAAATCCTTGGTGAGTGCTGAATTATCGGCGTCTGCTGTTTGCAGAGGCGCGTTTTCAGTCCCACCGGGCAGGGTCACCACGATCTGGTTTCCTTGATAAGTAATGGATCCATGTGCGATCTGCACCAGCCGTTTCAGGTCTATGTAAGTCCGGTTTTCGATTCGCAGAACGGCTACCTTGCCGGCATGGTCGTTTACGACGAGTGTGCGGAACTGTGTTCCGACCTGACCTGAAGTTAAGCATGGAAACACGAGGAACATGCTTAGAAGCATTGCCGATTGAAGGGATCGCATGAAGGCCTCCTCAATAGAGGGCACGGCAGCAATGATGCGGCCAGATCGAAGATCAGCCAGCCTCTCATGAGGCTAAGAGCGTAGGGGCGCCGTTCCCACTGTCAACACTCGCAGAGGCCTGGTGTTGAGCATTCGAATACTGTTCCGTCCGGCGCCCTCGGTGGGTCGCACGGCCGGCCACTTCTGTCACTTTTGGCAGTCGCAACCTAGTGTGTTTGTGGGCCATGATCTTCACGTAGGTGATGCACTTTAGCATTCCGTTCACGGACTCACGGTATATCGAAATTCACCTCGAAGAAGACAACCTCCTGATTCTGCGGATACAAGTCTGGGACCGAATGCATCGGAGTGACCACCTCCCGGCATGCATGAGTGTTTCAAGTCGTGCACGACAATTGGGCAAGGAGAAGACCCATGCAACTTCAGGTCTCGGCATTTGGACGTGTAGCTGTGCTAGGCCGTAAAGTTGTTGCTTTCGCTTGCATGGCTCTGTTGAGTCCTAGCGACCTGAGCCTCTTGCGGCCAACGCTGACACTTTCACAGGAGCAGCAACAAGATTCGGCGAACCTCACCCCTGAGCAACTCGACTCGTTAGTTGCTCCGATTGCGTTGTACCCTGATCCTCTGCTGAGCCAGGTCTTGGTTGCTTCCACTTATCCCCTGGAAATTGTTCAACTCCAACAGTGGCTAGGGAAGAACAAGAACCTGAAAGACAAGGCCCTGACCGATGCAGTAAAGAAGCAAGAGTGGGACGCCAGCGTACAAGCTTTAGCTCCCCTTCCTGACGTGGCCAAATACCTGACGGATAACATCAAGTGGACAACCGATCTCGGGAATGCCTTCTTAGCTCAGCAGAGTGATGTGATGGAAGCCGTTCAGCGCATGCGCAAGAAAGCTCAGGATAAGGGAAACCTCAAATCGACTGAACAGCAAAAGGTCGAAACAAAGGTAGTCGAGAGCAAACAGGTCATTGTGATTGAGCAGGCCAGTCCCGAAGTCGTCTATGTTCCCAGCTACAATCCAACAGTTGTGTACGGGGCACCAGCGTATCCCTATCCTCCTGTTACTTATCCCCCTGCGGGATATTACGCCGCCGGAATGGCTATCTCGTTTGGAATAGGAGTGGCCATGGGGGCCGCGTGGGGCGGTGGCTGGGGCTGGAACTGCGGATGGGGCGGCAACAATAACATCTACATCAATAACAGCAATAACTTCGTGAATAACTCGAATCGCAACGTAAACCGGAATACAAATGTCGCAAACCGGTCGGGAAACACTTGGCAGCACAATCCGCAGCACCGGGGCGGGACACCCTACCCCAACAGAGGTACTGCGAACCGATATGGCGGCACAGCTCGAGGCGATTCTATGGCGAACCGTCAAGCGAATGCGCGCCAAAACCGAGGACAAGGCGGGGACAGGGGACGAGCAGGCACACGCGACCGCACCTCGGCTGGGAACCGTCCGCAACAAGCGGGAAACCGAGAGCGGGTCAATTCCGGCGGCCGACAGCAGGGGGGTGTCAGCGATCGCAGCAGCGGAGGCGCGAACCGAAATTCCAGTGGTGAGCGTGTAGGCAACCGGAGCATTTCCGGTGGTGGCGGCTCCCGCGATTCGAGCGCCTTCGGTGGAGGTGGAGGGCTCAACGGAAACAGCGCACGCAGCAATAGCGCCCGCGGCTCCTCGAGCATGGGCGCATCTCGAAGCGGCGGATCGCGCGGCGGAGGAGCATCCAGAGGCGGGGGTGGGCGTCGAAGATAGAACTTGAATAGCAGACGGGAGACACCAAATGAGAACTACTTGGCTTGCATTTCAGATCCCGATCGCGTTAGGGCACGGTCTGGTGGCGATCGCGATCTGCTCAGTGTTATCTCTTGGAGCTTACGCTCAGTCCACGCCCGAGAACGTAGCGTCAACAACTCCGGCGCCGGTTCAGGAATCCTTCGCAACGCCGCAATGGGCGGCGGATGCGCTTGTGCGCGCTGTAGCTGACTACAATGTGCCCGAATTGCTGAAGATCTTCGGCCCCGATGGGAAAGACTTTGTTTCGTCTGCGGATCCAGTTCGGGATAAGGCGTATGCGGAAGCCTTTGCACGCAAAGCACAGGAGAAGACTGCTGTCGATATAGATCCCAAGAACGGCGCACGCGCTATCCTTATTGTGGGGAATGACGGCTGGCCATTTCCTGTTCCAATCGTTAGGAGGGGCCGGAAGTGGATCTTCGATTCCAAAGAAGGCCACAACGAGATTCTGTTCCGCCGCATTGGGGCGAATGAACTTGACGCCATCCGAATCTGCCGGGGGTTCGTCGAAGCGCAAAAAGAATACGCTTCACAGATCCGCGATGACTCCGGCGTGAATCAGTACGCACAGAAACTTATCAGCACGCCCGGAAGACACGATGGACTCTACTGGCAAAATGCCGACGGAACGCCTGGGGGGCCGATTAGCGAAGCTATCGCACATGCTATCGAAGAAGGCTACTCGCCCAATCAACCTTCGGGATACCACGGATACTATTTTAAGGTTCTGAAGGGTCAGGGGCCGGCCGCGCGATTGGGCCAACTGGACTACGTGATCAATGGCATCATGATCGGAGGATTTGCGCTGGTCGCAGTGCCGGCCGAATACCGGGTTACGGGCGTGAAAACGTTCATGGTGAGCTACGACGGGATCGTCTATGAGAAGGACCTCGGACCGACGTCAATCGACGTCGTAAAGCAGATGGATCGGTACAACCCAGATAAGAGCTGGGCGGTTACAAACGACGAGTCGGACAGCGACGATCCGACTGCAGGCAGCTAATTGGGTACCGATTCTGGTCAGAACGATCGTTCGCGCTGCCCAACGTTCGTGAGTCGAAAACAAACACGCTCCGCGCTCTTCCGCAGCAACGGACTGGCAGGACCAATCACTACGCATCTCCGCACTCACATCCAAAGACGGTTGGCAGATGACAGCACAGCTCTAGTGTAGGGCTCCCACATACTGGGCAGATTGGTTCTATTACGGGGTGGCAAGACTGGATGGCTACAAATGAGCTACAACCTTCACATTGCCACAATGTCGCTTGGACGAGCGGGACTGGTTTCTCGCCTGCAGGCGCTGAGATGTTAAGCTTCATAGTGTACCTACTTCAACGGCCGTGTACAGGATGCTACCTTAAGGCACGAGACTACCTGCACCTAGTATTAGGGTGTAACTGGCAGAAATAGCAGCAGTGTAGGCCTTGCATAGGTAGCGACATACTGGACCGAGTTTAAATCCTGCGCAGCGCGATCGTGGTGATGCAGCTGTGCCTCCAGCACACAACTGTTCACAGACTGTCACTCCTCTCAGTGCAATCCCTGGAAATGCTCCGTTAGGTTCGGCTGATAGATCGTGTTTGCCGACTTCGTTCGAGCGCCAGAAAGATCTGGACTCGGAGGCATCATGCGCAAGTCAGTCGTCCTCTTCCTATTTATGTGCTGGATCCCATCTATGCAACCAACCACGTCGGCTCAGCAGACGCAAGCCTCTGACGCCGTTTCTCAGGTGGAATCTCTGATCGCCAGGGCGGAACGGGGAGAAGCACAGGCTGAATTTCTCCTAGGCAATGTCTATTCGAAAGGCCTAGGCGTTTCAGCCGATGACAAGAAAGCAGCAGAGTGGTGGGCCCAAGCCGCCGAGCAGGGGATTGCAAGCGCACAGAACGAGATTGGTTACAGCTACGAGCACGGACGCGGCGTGACCCAAGACTGCGCCCAAGCTCTGAGATGGTATCGCAGCGCAGCAGAGCAAGGCTTGGCAGCCGCACAGTACAACCTGGGCCACACGTACGAGAGCGGTATGTGCGTTGAGAAGAATTACTCGCAAGCGGCAGTCTGGTATCAGAAGGCTGCAGCCCAGGGTCTGGCTCACGCCGAAAACGATCTCGGGATGTTGTACCTCGGTGGGAAGAGCGTGCCTCGCGACATTCAGCGGGCTGTTCAGTTGATTTCGAGATCTGCGGATCGGGGCTTCGCTGCCGCAGAGCACAATATCGGCGAATTGTATTTCATGGGGCGGGGCGTGAACAAGGATTACGCTAAGGCGCTGGATTGGTTTCAGAAGGCAGCCCGCCAGGGTTTCGATCATTCGTACTATGCACTTTGCGTGATGTACAACAGCGGTAAAGGTGTGCCACGCAGTTACACGGAGGCTGCAGGGTGGTGCCGAAAGGCAGCGGAAGCCGGACATCCAAACGGTCAAGCTTTACTAGGGTTGCTCTACTTTGAGGGCAAGGGCGTGCCACAGGACTACGTGCAGGCACTGGCATGGTGGCAGCGCGCAGCGGGACGTGGGCAACCACTCGCCGAGAACTGCCTGGGCTGGATGTACTTCAGGTGCCTGGGCGTGAAATGCGATTTTCGACAAGGGGCAGAATGGTTCCGCAAGTCGGCGGAACAGGGGAACCTAATAGGCCAATCCAATCTGGGATATCTGTTCGAGCATGGACAAGGAGTTCCCCTCGACTATGCAGAGGCGTACAAGTGGTATAGCTTGTCTGCGGCACAGGGCAACGACATGTCCAGGACCGCCATGAAGTCGCTGTCAGCAATCATGACGCGACAGCAGTTAAAGGAAAGTGAGTCACGGCTGGCGGCATGGCAGCAACAGAATAGGAGTACTGTAGACGATGGTGTACAACTTGCCTCGATCAATGACCCTGAGTGAGATCGACGCGCCGTCGGGATCCGTGTTACTTACTCCGATGTTACCTACCTAGGATCGCGTCCTCTAAAGCGCTAACGTTGAGGTGTAAGGCTCAAGCAATACACTCGCGTGCCGAGAGGCCACTCACCACTACTCACGGTCCTTTGTGACGTTCTTCCATCTTTTGCTAGTTGTAAGATCAACAATCCACCCTCAAGACTACGGGGAGCTTGTTGGGAGGGCATCTCATGGTTGCCATTCACTTACTGCCTTGGCTCATAGTGTCGCTAACTTGCGTTACGGCCACCGTTGGGCAGGCAGGCGCCCCACAGACATCTGCTGCTGCCTGGAATGTGCAAGTGCTCTCGTCGTCACCGCGCTCTGACGCGGGAACACCCCTTCGGCGCTTGCCGCCATATCAAGAAACTCTACTGACTGCAAGAACGGTGTTTGTGGTTGTACACGAGTCATCCCGCATGTATCCAACTTCCAAGGCTGAGCAGGCACTCAAGAGAGCACTCACAAAGTGGGGACGACTTCAGATCGTTCATCAAGCCGCGACAGCAGACCTCGTCATAGTTCTTTCGGACTGCTCATCATCCAAACGAATGGTCATGGAGCGCGTCACGGAAGGCATGGCCGTTTTTGCCGGTGGGACGCTGCCTGCGGCAGATGCAGTACCTTTGTGGGCGGTGGAAGAGACAGGAGGCGCATTCGAGAATAAGAGACCCACCGGCAAGCTGGTCGAAGACTTGAGAAAAGACATCACGAAGATGGGGAACCCCCTTTCTGCTTCAACCACTCACATTGAACCGCCAGCCAAGTAGTGTTCTTTCGTCAGCGACAATCGGCAGTCCGGGAACCGTGGCTGCACCAATTCCTCTCGTTATATGTCGATAGTGGCCGACGAAGACGTTTCACACTAGCTATGCGATCCGCTCCGTAATGGCGCCATGGTGACTCGTTTGACTGGTAGTTTTCACAGCTGTGCTATGCGGAGTTTTGAGTGACTCTTGCTTCGGGTGATATTGCTTCCGGCACTCGCAGTTGAGGCTGATCACTGCCGGTCCAGAGTAACGTTTCACATATAGCATTCACCAAAGAGAGGAATCTATGCAGCGAAAAACGATCGTAATTAGTCTCACGGCGTTCTTCCTTCTGGTGGAGTTATCAGCTTTTGCTGGCGACAACGCCGAAGTGAAAGGGATGATCACTACCCGCACAGGAGAAACGCTCGTGGTGAAGACCGCGGACGGAAATAACACCACCGTGGTCCTTACCGACAGCACCAGAACGAAAGACAACAAAGGTCTATTTGGACTGGAAAGGGTCCAGATGGCCGACACTGTCCTCATGCCCGGGCTCAAGGTCGACATCGATGGGACCACCGACGATCAGGGCCGTGTCGTAGCCAAGACGATCACAGTCGACGGCGATGACCTGGAAGCCTCGCAGATGATCGAGGCCGGGTTGCATCCGACAGCCGAACAGGTTGAGGAGAACGTGCAGAAACTCGCAGCCCACCAGCAGCAACTCGCTGGCCATGATGTCCAACTCGCGGCTCACAAGGAGAATATCGAAGCCAACCAGCAGAACATAGCCGGGAACCGCGAGAAAATTGAACAGAATATCAAGGACATTGAGGAGAACACGCAACGCTTTTCCGCATTGGCCGACTTCGATGTGAAGGGTCAAGCCACGGTCAAGTTCGGCTTCAACAGCACGAAAATCTCCGAACAGGACAAGCAGCAGCTTAAAGAACTGGCGCAAACGGCCACAGGGATCCGCGGCTACATCGTCGAAGTGACGGGATACGCTGACGCCAGCGGTAGCGCTGAAGTGAACACTAAATTGAGTGAGGACCGGGCAAGAGCGGTCATCACTTACCTGATGCAGCAAGGCGGCGTGCCAGTGCGGCATATCGTCGCGCCCGGCGCCATGGGTGAATACGGCGCCGCAGCTTCAAATGAAACTAAGGCAGGCCGGGCGGAGAACCGCCGGGTCGAGGTGAAGGTGTTGGTCAACAAGGGCATCTCGGGCAGCTAGAACTTTCCCGGTGTGTGATGCAAGTGACATGCTCGGGACTGCATTGAAGACTCGATAGCTCACTCCAAGCCAGCCCTCAGCGAACCTGCTGGGGGCTTTTTCTTTCGTCTTCCCTGAGAACATCCCGTCCGACAGGTTCTCCCAACCATCCTTCAATGGCTTCCGCTGGGCATTAGTGAGTAGCCGTGCATGCCCCCAAACAGGAATACTGCGCTTGACAATTCAGTTGCGAATTACGCTTATCTATCTAACTCAGGCATTCACTGCCACAACTGACAGTTCTTCAACCGCAAAGGATATCCGACATTCTACGCAGGCAAGTAAGCCTACTGAGTCCACGGTACGGGGCTTCAAGTCGGCCGCCAGAGGGCCTGCCTGCTCTCGCTTAGATTGAGCGACCGATGCGGTTTCTGGTGATTTCTGCCGTGACTCGCGAAAGGAAAAGAGCAATGAAAAATCCTTTGCAGGTTATCGCTGACCCAAAAGACTCTTGTGCCGATTGCAGTAAAGGGGCGTGTTCGACCTGTAGTCCAAGCCTTCCCAAGCAGGAAACTACGGGCCTTCTGAACCGCCGGCAATTTGGATACACGGCTCTGGCCGCATCGGCAACAGCGATACTTGGCGCTTGCACGAAAAATCAGTCCTCGGAAGCTGCCCCAGAGACCGCGCAGCCAGCCCTTTCTCCCGACCTCAATGTAGTGCAGTCCTCGAAGGGGCCGATTATGACGACCCTCGACGAGTTCTACAAGATGGGCCCCGGACCGTCGAGTTCTCACACGATGGGACCGATGCGCATAACGTACGATTTCTTCCAACGCGTATCCAAGCTTCCCGACGATCAACTCAAGCGCGCAACTGCCTTGAAGGTACACCTCTACGGCAGCTTGAGTGCGACTGGCAAGGGCCACGGCACCGACCGGGCTTCGCTCGCCGGGTTGCTCGGAAAAGCTCCCGCGACATGTCCCCCGCAATTTCTTGATTCACTTGCCAGCAATCCTGATGAAGTGCATAAAGTCACCCTCGGCCCCACCACTCTCAATCTGACGTTGAAGGATATTGTCTTTGACGCCACAAAAGGCGACTTCCATCATCCGAACACGATGACGGCGAAGCTGCTTGCCGGCGACGAAACGCTCTACGAGTTGGAGTACTACTCGGTGGGTGGTGGCTTCATCGAGTGGAAGGGATACAAGCCGCCAGACAAGGGCCAACCTAAGTATCCATACGAACATGCAAAAGAGCTCCAGAAATACCTGATTGATGACAAGATCCCGCTTCCGAAACTGTTGCTCGCCAATGAACTCGCGATCTCCGGCAAGAGTGAAAAAGATATTTGGGAATTTCTCGACCAGGTCTCTGAGGTCATGCTGCGCGGAGTGAACACTGGACTGACGGTCGACAGCGTTCTTCCGGGGCCAATCAAATTGCACAGCAAGGCGGCAGCGATGCAGCGCAATCTCAAGACGACTGCCAAGGGGGACGCCGGCAAAGCGGTCAGCAAGATCGCGTCTTACGGTTTCGCCATGGGCGAGGAGAACGCCCGCGGACACATCATTGTGACCGCTCCGACGGCCGGGTCAGCTGGGATTATTCCAGCAGTCGTGAAATCGTTGAATGACCTTAACACTCCCCAACAGAAGATTCGCGAGGGATTCCTGGCAGCAGCAGCCATCGGGTATCTCTGCAAACACAATGCGACGCTGTCCGGCGCGGAAGGCGGCTGTCAGGCTGAAGTGGGCGTGGGATCGTCAATGGGCGCGGCGATGGTTGCCCAGACATTTGGGGCTCCTCCGAAAGTGGTCGCCAACGCCGCTGAATCCGCGCTCGAACATCACCTTGGGATGACCTGCGATCCGGTGGCCGGATACGTACAGGTTCCGTGTATCGAACGCTGCGCATATGGCGCCGTCAAAGCCTGGACCGCTTACTGCATTGCCAGCGAAGAAATTCCCGAAGAGCGACGTGTGGATCTCGATACCACTATTGCCGCGATGGCACTTACGGCGAAAGAGATGAATGCCAAGTACAAAGAAACCTCCGAAGGCGGATTGGCGGTTTCTTTGGTGCTTTGTTGAGGCACATGGCATGGCCACAGAAACAAAGATCCCAAATGTCGGCAAGCGTGGGCCGACACTGATTGCTGGCTCAAAGGATGAATCCAAACCACGCGTCGACGTCAAGATCGCGGCGATTGCTTGGTTGGTCGCCGCGGTCTATTACTTCCTCCAATATGTGCTGCGTTCTGCTCCGTCGGTGATGCTTCCGCAGATGTCCAGTGCCTTCGGAGTCAGTGCTGTTGGAATGGCCGGCATCGTCGGTCTGTTTTACTACGGATACTCTCCATTCAGTTTGGTCGCCGGTGCGGGAATGGACCGGCTCGGGCCTCGGAAAGTTATCCCCGCGGCTGCTGCTGTTGCCGGCGTTGGTGCACTGCTGTTCGCCACTGGTGGCAGTACAACTGGCAGTGTGGGCCGGCTCCTTCAAGGAGCCGGCGGCGTGTTCGCGCCGGTGGGCGCAATCTACATCGCTTCAGAGTATTTCCCCGCATCCCAGGCAGCCACGTTGATAGGGGCAACGCAGATGTTCGGTATGGCCGGCGGCGTTGCTGGGCAATTCCTTGTTGGCCGTTGGATCGCAAAAGGCCTCGCCTGGAACAATTTCTGGATCGGACTTGGTGCTGTTGTCCTAATCATGTCGGGATTGCTGTTTATCCTTCTACCCAAGGACAGCCCCGCTGCAAGCTCCGCACCCAGCACTGGCATCATGCAGGGCTTCTACCTCGTCTTCAAGAACCCAAACTCGATTTTGTGCGGCCTTATCGCAGGACTGCTGTTCATCCCGACCACAATCTTCGACATGATCTGGGGCGTTCGCTACCTGCAGGAAGCACATGGATTTGATTACGCGTCATCGGTAATCCGCACATCGGTGGTGCCGCTGGGATGGATCATCGGATGTCCCCTGCTGGGCTTCATCTCCGACCGCCTTGGGCGTCGCAAGCCAGTCATCATCGCAGCGGCAGGACTGCTGCTGCTCTGCCTGACTTGGATCCTCTTCGGCAGCCGTGACGCGCTTCCTCCATACGTACTAGGTCTCATTGCCGGCATCGCATCGGGTGCAGCGATGCTTCCTTACACGGTGATTAAGGAAGTGAACCCCCCGCAATTTGGGGGTATCGCGACGGGAGTCGTGAACTTCCTGAACTTCACCTTCAGTGCCTTACTGGGACCGGTGTTCGGATGGCTGCTGCATCGTCTCTCCGGTGGCGCCGCTATGATGCAGCACGAGCACTACCAGATCGCATTCGCCCCGCTTCTGCTGGGCGTCGCAATCGCAATTGCACTCACCTTCTTCCTACAAGAAACCGGCCGTGCGGCGCGACCGAAAGTCTGAATTGCAAACAGGAGGCACCACAGTGATCAGTCTGGCGCAGGAAGTTGAAACCGGGACCGGCAAATACGAACGACTCCTCGAGCGATGCAGCAGCCTTGAGCCAATTCCCACCGCAGTAGCGCATCCGTGCGACCAGACGTCTCTGTCGGGCGCGGTGGAGGCAGCAAGCAAAGGCCTTATCGTGCCGATCCTTGTAGGGCCGCGCGAGAAGATCAAGTCTGTCGCCGACTCTGCCGGAATTGACCTCGCAAACATCCAGATTGTGGACGCTCCGCACAGTCACGCATCGGCGGCGAAAGCAGTCGAATTGCTTCGCGAGGCCAAAGCCGAACTCCTGATGAAAGGCAGCCTGCATACGGATGAGTTGATGGCTGCTGTGGTTTCGCGAGATGGGGGGCTTCGCACAGCGCGCCGGATCAGCCATGCCTTCGTGATGGACGTTCCTACTTATCACAAAGTCCTGATTGTGACCGATGGTGCGATCAACATTGCCCCGACGTTAGAAGACAAGGTCGATATCTGTCAGAACGCGATCGATCTTGCCGTTTCACTCGGACGCGAATGGCCGAGCGTTGCCATTCTGGCAGCCGTCGAGACTGTGACCTCCAAGATGCCGGCCACACTCGATGCTGCGGCTCTGTGCAAGATGGCGGAACGTGGCCAGATTAAGGGCGGCATCCTCGACGGTCCTCTCGCATTTGACAACGCCATCAGCACGGAAGCCGCCAGGACAAAGGGCATTCGCTCCGAAGTTGCTGGAGACCCGGACATCCTTCTGGCGCCCGATCTGGAAGCCGGGAACATTCTCGCTAAACAATTGACGTTCCTGGCCAAAGCCGATAGCGCCGGGATCGTGCTCGGGGCTCGCGTGCCCATCATCCTCACGAGTCGCGCCGATAGCGTTCGTTCGCGGATTGCCAGTTGTGCGGTGGCGATGATCGCCGCTCATGCGCGACGGAAGAAAGGATAGTTGCTGCTATGGATGACTACGCACTTGTACTGAACGCGGGTTCCTCCAGTCTCAAGTTCTGCGTCGTGCGCCGGCCGCCTGCGCAGAAATGGCAACTTGAGGCGAAGGGGCAAATCGATGGAATCGGAACTTCACCAACATTGTTTGCGAAGGATGGCAAGGGTGCTGTCCTGACCCAAGTAGCACTAGATGCGACCGTGAACGACGGCCGTGCCGCCATCGATGCTCTTGCTGTGTGGCTCCGCTTCAAATTTGGCTCTACCCAGCTTTCCGGGGTGGGGCATCGCGTGGTGCATGGTGGAGCCAAGTATGACCGCCCAGTTCTCGTGACTCGGGAGGTTCTGGTTGAACTCTATGAGTTGATTCCTCTTGCCCCGCTGCATCAACCGTACAATCTCGCCGCGATCGACAGGATTGCTGAGCGGATGCCCGATGTGCCTCAGGTTGCGTGCTTCGATACGAGCTTTCACAGCTCTCACCCGCCAGTCGCTAAACTGATTCCTTTTCCAGAGGATTTGTGCAAGTCGGGATTACAGCGGTATGGATTTCACGGGCTGTCTTACGAGTACATCGCTTCCGTATTGCCTGACGTCGCTCCAGAAATTGCCAACGGCCGTGTGATTGTCGCACACCTCGGCAGCGGCGCCAGCCTGTGTGCATTAAGAGCGGGCGTCAGCGTAGACAGCACTTTGGGCTTTACCGCTCTTGATGGATTGTGCATGGGAACCCGCCCCGGCACCCTGGATCCCGGTGTCGTCCTGTATCTGTTCCAGAATCTCGGGATGTCGGTAAGAGAAGTTGAGGCGGTTCTCTATAAGAAGTCTGGGCTCCTCGGAATCTCTGGCGTCAGCAACGACATGAGGGACTTGCTCACCAGCGAGGAGCCAAACGCACAACTCGCAGTTGATTATTTCGTATATCGCGCGGCGAAAGAGATCGGCTCGATGGCTGCTGCATTGGGTGGAGTAGACGGCCTGGTCTTTACTGCCGGCATCGGCGAAAACTCCCCAGAGATTCGAAGACGCATTTGCGATGCTTGCGGCTGGCTCGGTCTCGAGTTGGATCCGGGCGCCAATGCTGGACGGGGACCGCGCATCTCGTCGTCGCGCAGCAGAATTTCTGTCTGGGTAATCCCAACCAACGAAGAGCTCATGATTGCGCGCCATACCGGCGCGCTGCTGGGGCTTCTGCAGACGGCAGCTTAGATTTCTGGGAGTGACACCAACATGGCGACTACCACGATCGATTCGATTCAAACCGAGAATGCAATGA